>Ga0272445_1003150_pt1 | contig 10498 bp, 8 predicted proteins | sample YNPCB0031_FD_194404 | JGI IMG/M metagenome (GOLD analysis project Ga0272445, IMG submission 194404) | Hot spring sediment microbial communities from Yellowstone National Park, WY, United States - YNP-CB-003-1 | ecosystem: Environmental > Aquatic > Thermal springs > Hot (42-90C) > Sediment... | reverse complement strand
TTACTACCCGATCTTGGGCCTTGAGACCCATCCGCCAAGACCTCTCGGGATCGTTGACCAAATCCTCAATTGCTTTAGCTATGGCTTGGGGATTCTCCGGCTCTACGAAATACATCTCCTCTTCGGAGAAGAGTGCTCGTAGATTCGGTAAATCCGGTGCGATCGTGGGCCGGGCAAGCGCCGCGTATTCGAAAAGCTTCAGGGGGGCACCTGTAGAAAGCGTATGGGGCAGGATCGCAATATCGAACTCGGCGATTTCCCGAAAGGCTTGCTCGTGGGGTAAAGCCCCAAGCCAGGCAATACATTTCTCTAGCCTATATTCCCGCGCCAGGGCACGAAGCCTATGGTATTCCTCGCCAAACCCAACGATCTTTACCTGCCACCGCGGATCCTGGGGTGCGCCCAATTCCCTCAAAGCCTCAAGGAGCAGATCAACTCTGTGCCAACGGCTGAGGCTTCCCACGAATCCGATGGTGCATACTCTCGGATCCGAAAAAGGAGGGAAAGCCTTGGCGAGTTCCATACCCACTTTGAATAGCTCTGAAGAAATGCCATTGGGCATAACCAAAATTTTCTCTTCCGGGATTCCCAATTTCACATAGTAATCCTTAGAAGCTGCGGATACGGTTAGAACGAGGCGCACGGATTGTCCCAATCGGCGCATGCAGTGTTTGTGGAGAGCGGCAAAATGACCCAAACCGTGGAAAGCACGTTCTATAGCGAACGGAGCATCCAGGTGGGCTACTACTGGAGTTGTGGTCATTTTGGCTAAACGGGCACCAACGAAGTCGTAGATGGAGGCGCGATGAAAAATGAGGTCAAAATGCTCCTTAGCCAAAACCTTTTTGACCGTTTGGCTTAAGCGCCATTGTAAGCTGAGTTCAATGCAATCCCTGGCCCACCAAGGCAGACGGCGGGCAAGGTTGCGTAGGCGTCCCTCCTTGGTGGAGAAGTCATAAGGTCGAAGCGGGGTAGGGCCGAGAACCTGCACGTTGTGCCCCAGATTTCGCAAGGCTTGAGCTATCTCCAACACTTGTACAGCGTCGCCACCCCGGCCAACAAGACTATAGGTCACTAAAACTCGCATGGACTTATATTCTGAGACGCGCAGGGCGCCAACGTACGCCCCATTTTCGTTCAAACAATCGACGATTATGTTCAAACAGTTTCAAATATTCACGATCTCCCCAACTTCTCGTGGTACCGCGCCCGAAATGATGCACGAAGACATCTTCAGCGCAGATAAGCTTATAACCCAGAAGTTTTGCCCTATGGCAAAAATCGTCGTCCTCAAAAGTTCCCAACCCAAAACGCTCGTCGAGAAGGCCAATTTCATCAATCAACCGCCTACGGAAGACCGCGCAGAACATGGCCAGTGAGTCGATCTCAAAATATCGCCCTTCAAAGTCCTTAAGTCGTTGTTCGGCAAAGCGCTCCAACTCTTCTATGCTACTGTAACGAGCGGGGATCATCTGTTCATTGCCAGCGGAGTTTGTTACCGGGCCGACAATTCCCACTTTAGGATCCTTCTCGAGATGCCTTATGAGCCGAGCTAACCAGCCTCGAGTAACTATTGTGTCGTTATTCAGTAGGACCAGATAATCGCCGCGGGAATGCATAATCCCAATGTTATTTGCTCTTGCGAACCCCTCATTTTTGGAATTGAAGACAACTAGAAAATTAGGCAAAAAAATCTGGAGGCCCTCGAGATAATCTCTTGTCTCGTCTTTAGAGGCGTTATCCACAATGATTAGCTCGAAGTTTGGATAATCGGTATAGTAATAAAGGCTTTCTATGCATAAGCGCGTCAGCGAAAGGTTATTATAGGTGAGGACGATAATGCTGGCACATGGAACACGATGATCACGATGGGCAAACCGCTCAAGAGCTTGTGCAAGCAAATGGTCTTGGCACCAAACGGTGAGGGCATCAGCGACAGCGCTTTGTGGAATTGGTATTTCCACTGTTTGATTCGCTTTATTAGAAAGTAAAAGACGCTTTATCCAAAATTTCAAGCGCTGGGGCAGATAACAACGACCGACTTGATAAAGTATATTCATCTTATAGGGTTATTAACAACTCAGCAGCTTCAAACAATGACGATACGATAACATCAATCCGGATCCCCTTGGCAAAAGTTTCCTTAAGGAGCTTCTCCTTTGCCGTCTCATCGGCAATAAGAATTGTTAAGGATCCTAATTGAGTACCCGCCTCCATATCTTTCAAAGAGTCACCAATTACAGCTGAACTAGAAAAATCAATGTCTGGGAAGTCTTGTTGCGCCTTCCGAAACAATCCAACCCGAGGCTTACGACAATCGCACACACCTTCCTCATGAGGGCAATAATAAATGGCATCTACCGAAGCCTGAAGGCGCGCGAGCTCTACCAACATGCGTTTGTGAATTTCTTCAAGGTCACGCTCAGTCATTAGCCCACGAGCGATGCCACGCTGATTGGTAACGATGATAATTCTCATACCCGCTTCTTTAAGCAATCTCAGTGCTTCGGGAGCCTTCGGAAGAAATTCAAACTCTTTCCAGCTTTTTACATAGTCACCCTCCGGTGGTTTGCGGTTAATAACCCCATCCCGATCTAAAAAAACCGTTTTAATCTTCTTTCCTCTCATCGCCAAAAAGGGCCCGCTCTATTAATTCACACCAAATATGTCCAATCAGAATATGTGCCTCTTGAATGCGCGGCGTATCTTTAGAAGGGACACATATGCAATAGTCTACCTCATTTTTAAGTTGCCCCCCATCAGCGCCCGTCAGTCCGATAGTGATCATTCCCTTCCTCTTGGCCGCGCGTATGCCCTCAATTACATTTGGAGAATTACCGCTTGTGGAAATCCCAATAGCTATATCGCCCGGATTCCCTAATGCTTCTACTTGGCGAGCAAATATTTGTTCAAAGCCATAGTCATTCCCAATAGCTGTAAGTATTGAAGTGTTAACTGTGAGAGCCTCCGCTGGTAAAGGTTTGCGGTCCATATAATATCTCCCAGCCAGTTCTGCAGCAATGTGCTGCGCATCCGCAGCACTGCCTCCATTGCCGAATAATATCACCTTCCTGCCAGCCCGATAAGCTCGGATAAGTTCATCTGCAATTTGCGCTAACAACTGACTTTGCTTAAGGAGTGCCTGTTTGAGTTCGATACTCGCTATAATCCTTTCTCGAACGGAGGCATCGAGCAGCGTTAAAGACTCAGCCATGGCCAACCCTCCAAGTCTGTAAACCAAAGGGTTCAAAAGCAAAATCGGTAATGACACAGCCAAGCGCTTTTAATTTCTCTGCTATTTTATGTTTTTTATCAAACCGGCAGTAAAGCAACATGTATCCGCCTCCACCAGCTCCGGTAATTTTGCCACCTAGAGCTCCTTCACGCCGGGCTATCTCATAAAGCTCATCTAGCTCGGGATTAGAAATCTTTGGCGAAAGTTTCTTCTTCTGTTGCCACTCTTCATGCAAAAGTTCACCAAAAACATCAAGATCTCGCCGCAATAAAGCATTCTTCATTTCTATAGTAAGTCTTTTAATTTCACGCAATGCTTGAATACTTTCTGTTTCGCAACGCTTATATCTCTGAATTTGATCCTCAATTATTCCCGCTGAAAGCCGAGTCTTACCAGTATAACAAAGTAAAAGATTATATTGGAGCTCATTAATAACGTCTTGACTAATCTTAAGCGGGTTGACAACCACACGGTCGGGCAGAAACTCTATAAAGTTGAATCCTCCAAAAGTTGCAGCATACTGATCCTGCAATCCACCTTGAATGCCCAGCTCTTTTCGCTCGATCACATAAGCCAAATCTGCAATTTCATAATCAGTAAGAGGGAGACTCTTAAATTCCTTTAACAGACCAACCAAAACTACCATCATGGCTGAGGAAGCCCCAAGACCAGAGCCAGGTGGCGCATCACTATGCAAGAAGAGATCAAATCCTGTCGACTTGTTACCTCCCAATTTCAAGATCGCTGCTTTTGCTAAATCAAGTTTGCCGTCGTAGACCAATCTATCCTCAGCGCTATAACTGACTGAAAGCCCGAAGTCCAATGATTCAATACAAATTTGACCGTCTTCACGAGGACGCAAGGTTCCATAAGCGTAGCGATTGATTGTTGCGCTCAAGACACACCCACCTTCCTGCTGGGGAAAGGGCGGTATGTCAGTGCCACCCCCGGCGAAACTAATCCTCAACGGAGCTTTCGCGCGAATAAGCATTGGCTATCCCCCTTTTCCTTTTAAATTAACTGCCACTAGTAACCGACTGGGATCAGCTTGCAGCCTCACGTAGTCCTCGGGAACCCCGATATCAATGAAGTAACCTTGCAACGGCAACCCATAGAAACCTCTGCCAATGAGCTTAGGAAAAACTTCATGCTCAAGAGATACCGGTCGCCCTTCGGGAATCAGTTCTAACACTTCGCGCTGAAAGACGTAAATACCGCCGTTGATTAGCCCGGGGCTCTTCGTTTGGCCTTTCTCCACAAACCGCACAATCTTCCCCGCTTCATCGATTTCTACCGCACCGTATCTTTCAATATTTGGCACCTTAACTAGTGCAACAGTCGCTAAAGCCTTCTTAATTCGATGATAGCCGATCAGTACGTTCAAGTCGAGATCCACGAAGGAATCACCATTCATGACCAAGAAATTCTCGCCTTGTATAAATTCTTGAGCTAGCTTAAGTGCACCGGCTGTGCCACGTAACTCGCGCTCACAAGAATAGTGTATATTCAACCCCCATCTCTCCCCCTGATGGAAGTATTCCTGAATAAGCTCTCCTTTGTGACCAACGCATAGGATGACTTCTGTGATTCCATATTTCTTAAGCTGAAGCAGCAGATATTCTAAAAAGGGTCTATCTGCTATGGGAGCCATAGGCTTAGGCCAATCACCTAATAAGGAGTGAAGCCTAGTGCCTAACCCTCCTGCTAAAATTAGAGCTTGCATACTGAATCTCCACTTCACGGGCTGCAGCACAGCGCCATAGCTTTTTTCATTATCTCTAAGGCGCGCTCTCTACTAAAATTTCGCTTGATATACTGCCGTGATTCACGCGACAGCTGATACCAAAGATTTTTATTAGTGTAAATCTCTACCACCCGCTTGGCAAACTCTTCGGGATCATCCACAACGAACGCTTCTTTTTCATTGCTTAAATTCAACCCCTCGTTGCCGATACTTGTTGTTACCACAGGCACACCATGTACCATACTTATAAGAATCTTAACCTTGATACCAGCGCCATACCGTAGTGGGGCAACGAAAACACGCGCTCGCTCAAAGAGAGGATCAAGATCTTTCACGTAGCCTTTGACGACTATACCTTCGTCTTGAAGTGCATACAGCTCAGGTGGCGGGTTGCTTCCCGCGATACAAAAAGTAACGTGTGGCAAACGCTCACGGATTTTGGGGAAAATGTCTAAAATGAACCATCTGACCGCATCCACATTTGGTGGGTGACCAAAGCCTCCGAGGAAGAGAATATCCTTTCTGTTTTCAAAAGGCTCTCCTTCCCTTACATCATTGTTAGTAAAATCATAAAAAAACGGTGGTATCACTAAAACTCGTTGATTGGGAACCATTTCTGCAATAATTTCAGCTTCATAGTCACTGGGAGTAAGTATTAGGTCAACTTTTGTGAAGATTTGCTCTTCAATTTTTTTCAAGCGCTCTGCCTCTTTTAAACTTTCTACCCTACCTTCGATCGCATATCTTCTGGTCTCTCGGAGATAATGCAGATCGTGCGTGTAATACCACACCTTGGCAGAAGAATGCTCTTTGATCATATCAATATACTTAATTGCCACGTCTGGACGGGCAAGCCAAACATAATGGAGATATTTTCCATACTCTGCAACATATCTTTTGAAGTCAATGTTTCCATAAAGCACTTCTATTCCGAGCTGCTGCAACTCTTCGGTGTAGGGTTGCGTAGGATAAAGATTGTCAGGCATAAAAATTACTTTAAAGCCCATATCTGTAAAAAGCTGCAAATACTGATATATTGTGAGTCCTCCAGCATGCTGATCGTAATCGGGCAGCTTATCGTCAATAAATAATATTACCCGCTTTCCCCGGGACCGATCTCTTGCAAGAAAAACCTCATTAGTGGAAGCCGGCAAAGACTCTAATACTTCTTTCCACTTTTCGCAGAATTTTTCATGGTTTGTGGTTGACAATCGGTCACGAGCTTGCTCACCAATAGTTGCGCTTCCATGATGGATAACGACAGCCTTCGGTTGATACATAACCCTATAGCCGGCTTGTCGAATGGCAAACTCTAAGTCGAATTCCTCAAAGTGCGCAGGAGCATACCGCTCATCAAACTTGCCTAGTGAAAAGAATAGCTCTTTGTCAACCATTAAACAAGCGCCAGTGATGCAATCCACCTCTTTGACATAATTAAACTCAGGATCACTGGGATCGCCGCCGCGACCATATGGGTGACTCCAGCCATTACGGAACATGATGCTACCAGCCTCTTGAACCCTTCCGTCAGGGTAAAGTAACTTAGGTCCAACTACTCCTACACGCGCGAAACGCTCAAACACACCCAGCATTGCTTCTAGCCATCCATCGGTTACTTCAGTATCATTATTTAAAAAGACGAGATAACGCCCCCGCGCGCTTTTAGCTGCATTATTGCAGTTACGAATAAAACCCACATTTGGGGCGTTTCGGATAATGTGTATCCCACTAATTTGTTTAAGCATAAGATGGGTCTCGTCCTTAGAGCCATCATCTGCTACAATAATCTCATATAGACCTTTAGTTCGCTCTAGTATCGATTTTAAACAAGCATAAGTATATCGCCAATTGTTATAAGTTGGAATAATAATGGAAACAAGTGGATCTTTCACTTTTGGGAATATTAGCTTTTCAATTTGGGTTACGGAATGTGGTACATTATGCAAAAATAGTGGCACAGATGTTTTCAGCGAGTGGGCGCTCTCGGTGCTGTGCCGACAGCGTTCCCACTGCTGGTACGGTGCCGTCCCTTGAAAAAGAATCCGACAGTGTGAGAATATAAAATCCTTGATTTGCTTTTTTCTATATTGTGGCAAAGGCAAACCGCGATAGACCTTGGATAGGATACGAATCAAACCGGTCTGAACACCTTGCCATACATTGTGTACCCATCTCCTCCATTGCCGTAACCTCCGCATCCCCAGCTTTAAAACACGTTCGCGCAAGCTACCATGAGGCGCTATCCACAGCCGTACGATCCAGAGAACCCGGACAAAAGCCCACGCAGTACTGCTCTTAATTTCCGCCAGTTCCTGGTGCAGCCGCTCCTGCTCAGCCTTAAGTTGAGCCACCTCTGCCTGGAGCTGCCCTATACTCTGCTCCCGCTCCCTAAGCTGGGCACTCAAATCCCCAATAGCTTTGTCTTTTTCTGCGAGTTCTTGGCGCAGCCGCTCCTGCTCAGCCTGAAGCTGAGCCACCTGCGCTTGAAGTTGCCCTATACTCTGCTCCCGTTCAGCAAGTTGGGCATTTAAGCGCTGTAAAGTCTGTTCTCTTTCACCAGCTTGATCCAGCAGAGTTTGAATTAAACGGTCCCTCTCGGCTAGCTGTTGTGCCAATTGCCTCTGTTGAACTTGCAGTGTCAGCCGCTGACCAAGCTCGAAGAAGAATTGCCTGATAATTGCGGCTTCTTCGCTGGACACCCTCAAAAGGGTTTGAAAGTCTTCAGGGTATTCGCTACCAACAGCCAAAATCCCTAAGCCGTGTCCATGTAAAAACTCAAAATGTGGATATTTGTCCCTGATCTCTTCCCAAAATTGCTTCACTCCAAAGTCCCGCTCCGGCACGTTAATGTCATGAAGAAGAACTACTCCCCGCGAGCTCATTTTAGGGAGCCAAGACTCAAAATCGTGCTTAACAGCGTCGTAAACATGATAACCATCGATATGCAAAAGATCGATGGTTCCATGCGCAAAATGCCCGAGCGCCTCGTCAAACGTGCTCTGGATAAGACGCGAAAAACCTCCGTAAAGAGGGTCATGATGCGCCCGTAAGTCAGCTAAAACTTCCGGCCCATAGAAACCAGCATGAGGGTCCCCTTGCCAGGTGTCAACTGCGTAACACCTGGTGTCGAGATGCAATTCCTGAACAGCTTGGCAGAAAGCACAATAGGAATCGCCGTATTGCGTGCCCAATTCGACAATTACTCGGGGGCGCAAGACGTCGACTAGCCACATTGCAAACGGTATGTGCTGGTGCCAGGCTGAGTAGGGTGTTAGGCGTCTGGGTAAGGAGAAACAAATTGGCCGATTAAATATATTCAACATATTTTTCACCTCCGCACCACAATTTATCAACAGGCACCAGAGGTTTCAGCTTCAGAAAGTTTTTTCCGGTAAAAAGCAATCGTCGCTTGAAGGCCTTAGTTTTAGCTTTGAACCCAAGGTATTGCTCAGCTAGTGACAGATCTACATCTATGGAGACCTTTATCTCACCTCGTCGCATTGGATGAAATTCTAAAAGGGATTCGCTGTTTGTCAATTTAAGAATCAACAATGCTAAATTTTTAACACTCAATTTTGCTGTGCTACCTATTGGAATTATTTTCCCATCACATTCATCCCTTGTAACGGCTAATAATAGTGCTTCTACAACATCTTTAACATAAACATAGACACCCTCTTGCTCGCCATCGCCAAATACAGGTAAGGGCTCATTTTTTAAAGCCCGTACAATAAACGTAGGCACAACTTTTTGATAATTATAAGGTGCCCCCCAGTCACAACCAAGCCATCGCTCCCTTGGGCCATACACATTGGTCAGCCTGAGTACCACAGTCCGCAGACCATATTCCTGATAAAACATTCGACAGAAATCTTCACAAGCACGTTTTGTTATCTTGTAAGGATTTAGCCACGGTACATCGGGAGTTGAAGGATAAATCACCTTCTTAACATTGGCTGCGCGACTTGCTTGCAGTACTGACAGCGTGCCAACAACGTTGATCTCAGCCACCTCTGCTGGGTCGTATATCTCTATACTTTCAGAGGTACCCAGGACAGAAGCTAAGTGGTAAACCACGTCAACGCCTCTGCACAAATGCTTGAGGAGCTGCCTGTCCCGTATGTCTCCGTTAACGTATTCAAAAGATGCTTTAGTTTGAAACGGAGCGAGTTCTTTGGCGAGCCATCTGTCTAATACAATTACCCGTTCGGCTCCATGATCCAATAGAGCCTCTACTAAATGGCCCCCAATAAAGCCTGATCCACCAGTGACTAGGAACCTCATTTCTTACCTCCTATGGGGTTTGTACACAAACCAGGGTGACGTATAAACGTCACCAGGGATAACGCTGGCCTTATATCAAGTTGCCACAACACGAACGGGAAGCTGATTTGATCCCGCCGCGAATATTTTCGGATTTGCCGCCACCACATCCATGAAAGCCGGCGATTTACGGGGGTATCACGACGCAGAACTACGCCCGTAGCGAACAACCCGCTATGCGGGGGGTACCCCCGCACCCGATAAAAGGATAGTTGCTGTTGTATCTTAATCGGAGAGTCCAAAAACAAATCACAGCATACTTCACCCTCAGCATAAATACAGTTCCGCCATGGGTGAGCGAAAACCGCGATATCCGCCCTATGAAGAAGAAAGGGCACAAGATCAAGAAAGCAATCTGTCGGTAAATGAGTCCCATCAACCCAGAGCGTAACCGGTGTGTTGACATATAAGTGCGGCCATATTTTGTGGGCTTTTGCATTCAAACAAGGGTCCGCAAATCTCGTTTCGGCCGGCCGAACCTCCCATCCTTTTACTGGTACCGGGTCGTCCATAAACGCGATGTACCGAACTTCTGGGCGGCTAGCAATGGGTGGTCGCAACTCATCTTTTCCTGCGGTGATCGCGGTGTAAATCGTCAGTTCCATATTTTACGCTCCTCACGCAATGCCCTCGCTTGCCTCTCGATTAAGTAAGCGCTCAGTGCTTCCGACCAGTGTCTAAGGTTATTTAGCCTAAGACGCTTAAGCTTTTCCAGTGCCAAAACCGAATAGGCAGGACGGGGGGCCTTGGCTCCATACTCTACCGAGGTTATTGGCCCAAAGTCCGGCTTTAAACCCAAAAGCTCAAAAATTTTGGCCGCGAATTCGTACCAGGAACATTCGCCACTATTGGTGATGTGGTATAACCCGTAAGCCTCGGTCTGTACGAGCTCTTTAATTTTCTCCGCCAGATCTTTGGTGTACGTGGGCGTCAGAACCTGGTCGTTTACCACGCGGATAGGCCTTCCTTCTTGGGCCAAGCGGATCATAGTCTCCACAAAGTTCCCTCCCTTGGCTCGAGAACCAGCAACCCCATAAAGACCTGAAGTACGAATGACAAAATGCTTCGGACAAATGTTCCGCGCAAAATATTCTCCTGTTAGCTTGGAGGCCCCGTACACACTCAAGGGATTAGGGGGATCATCTTCAGTATAGGGTTCCCTTTTTTGGCCATCGAAGACGTAATTTGTACTAATA
>Ga0272445_1003149_pt1 | contig 10500 bp, 8 predicted proteins | sample YNPCB0031_FD_194404 | JGI IMG/M metagenome (GOLD analysis project Ga0272445, IMG submission 194404) | Hot spring sediment microbial communities from Yellowstone National Park, WY, United States - YNP-CB-003-1 | ecosystem: Environmental > Aquatic > Thermal springs > Hot (42-90C) > Sediment... | reverse complement strand
TGGTAAAACTAAGCTGAGTAGAAATATTTGGATAGTTTCTGCGATATTTTTCTTGTTTATAGCACCTTTATTGATTAAGACATACTCGTCTCAAGGTTTGGCACTTGCATATTTAATTTCTTCATTCTTCATTTTTTGTCTTAGTTATCATTTCATAAAAAAAGTGTTAAGCTTAGAACTTCGATGGAAAAACTTACTTAAACTTGTATGCTCATCCATAATATTTTTACTATTCCTTCTATTTTCAGATATCCTTGAAGCTTCGCTACTCATAAAAATCTTAGTCGCTTTATCAGGAGTAATAGCATACCTGGTAGTTTTACTTCCTTTAAGGTTCTATACTCATCAAGATATCAGGCTACTAGAGTTTATCGCAACAAAAGTGCCTATTTTGAAAAAACAGATTTTAAGTTTAACAAAGTTTATTTCAAAATGGCTTGAACCAAATCAAACTTAGAAAGGCAAGCAAGACTTCTATTACCAAAAGCGAATAAACAACTCCTTTCTCACTTTTTGCAAACTTTAGCAAGATGTGTGTAAGTGATCCAACTTTTTTAGGAGGTTTTAAAATACCGTCTTTTTGAGGTATACCGAAACACTCTGTCTTAAACTTGTTCTTGGCTTTAATGATTAGCTCGATGAAATAAGGAATGAAAAGAAAAGTAGCTATTTTTTCCATATTACCAAGAATTGCTACACATGCAATCAAAGCACCTACTGCATAAGTAAGGCTATTGCCAGGGAATACTTTTGCAGGATATTTGTTAAAAACAAGAAAAGCAAGCAGGCTAGCTACAGTTGAAAAGGTAATAGTAGCTAGCCATAAGATTTTGTTGAACCAAGCAATAAAACCTAATGTACTTAAAATGATAATGCCCATAGAAGCTTCTAGTCCGTTGAAACCAGCAAGCATGTTAAATCCATTGGCTGCACCGACAATTCCCAAAGGAACTATTAAAAGAGGATAAGTAATCCCAAAATTTACAGAGCCTAAGAAAGGTATGCTCATCACAGAATTTCCAGCATTTATCACCATTAAAGGTATAGCTATAGGTATGGTAAGTAAAGGCTTCTGCCACTGAGACAAGCCAGCTTTCCATCCTAGTATATCATCAATAAAACCCAGAAAGCCTGCTAGCAGTAATGTGACAAGAATAGCTAATACTTCAGGCAGGTTTCCTGTAGTAAATAAGTAAAAAGTTTTTATGAATACATAAAGCAGCACAGCAAAGGTAACACCAAAGATAAAAGCTATACCACCACCTTCTGGTATTTTTGGTTTGGAGTATTTGTTCATATCCTTTCCTAAGAGTTTGCTCTTTTTAGCAATTTTTATCCAGGCTTTAGTTAGGAAGAAAGTAGAGAAAAAGGCAGTAGAAACTATCAGTAAAAACAAATAAAGAAGGGACACGTCTGACATAAACTCACTTTAATAAACAATTTTATAAATTATGTTTCCATCACATGAATAACCTCTTCGCCAGTATTGTTGGCATTCTTGCAACGATGGTCCATTCTCATAAATTTTCTTGAAGTGTTGAGGGTTATTTTCTAAAAATTGAACAAACTCTAAGTCATATCTTTCTGCTAGATGAGGATTAGTCGGATCTATACTAAATTTCTGTATGAACAAATGGGTTATTCCGTGAGCTTTTGCAACTTCTAGCGTGTAGTTTAAGTCTCTACTTAAAGCAATGTCTGGCATATTCCCAGCAGCAACTCTTTGACAATTATAAATTGCTCTATGTGCCCAAATTGTCATTAAGATAGAATCTTTAGGAACCTCTTCTGGATGGGCTTTTACCCAATTGCATGCTTCAAAAAAGGTAGATGAAAACTGCTTTACTACTGCCATAGTATCAAGCTTAGTCTTAAAATTTTGGTAGGCTAAAACAATTATAAGAACTATTACAATAAGACCAAGGTACTTGTGATAAGATGAAAAAGCGTTGTAAACTTTTCCAAAGAAGAATGCAGCTATTGTAGCTATTAAGGGAGCCCAACCTAAAGTATACCTTGCAGTGTCTTCAGCCCTTCCTGTAGAAATATAAAACACGACAACGAACAAAAGAAGATAAAGAAGTATATGTTTTAGCATTTCACCTCTTTCCTTTAAAAACAACAAGATTCCAACAAGAAAACCAAGAACAACTAAAGGCAAACTTCCGTATGCAAAATCTAAGTAACTCATTATTCCCATTTTGTAAACGTTTGCTTCTGTTGATTCTTCAACAGTTCTTCCAGCAAACTGGTATTTGTCTTGCCACTTATCAATTCCACAAAATTCCATGGGGAAAATTTTTACATAGGGTATTGAGTAGCATGTTGGATTTTTATAGTAGTAGAAGTTTCTTATATAAAATCCAGCTGGTACAAGAAGCAAGATAGCAAGAACCATAAGATATTTTTTCAGTGTGGCAAAACTTTTTGTTTTAAAAATTTCATACAAAAATTCCAAGCCAAGGAATAGGTAGCAGGCATATCCTGGGGCTTTTGTAAAAGCAGCTAAGGCAGCAAAGATTGTAGAGAGAAACAAATACTTTCTTCTATTCTCTTTTATATAGAGAAGGAATGTAAAGAAGAAGAGAGCACTGTAAAAAGTGAAGAGAATGTCTGTATAGAAAAGTACAGAATATGTTACGAAAGAAGGTATTGTGATTAAAAATATTGCTGAAATTAAACCAACTTTTCGGTCGAAAAGTTTCTTGACTAGAAGATATGTAGATATACCTGTTAGAAAAGCTATAAAAGGTGTGAGAAATCTTATTATGAATTCTTGGAATCCTAGCAAGAGGAAGAAACTAGCTTCTAGCAAGTTCCAGAGAGGAGGTCTGTTGTAACCACCTGCTTCTAGTTTAGTTCCTTCTATAACTGAAAGCCATACAGGAAATTCTCTGTTTTCTGCTATCCATTGGGCTAAACGAGAGTGAAAGCCTTCATCACCAAAATTTATAGGTGTGCCAAGTGTGACCTGAAGGTCTAGTGCAAGTACGAATAAAGAAAAAGCTAACAGTAAGATCAGTTCCGGACGTTTTATTTCTAAAGTTATCTCTTTTTTTTCTGACAAGCTATCAATGAATATTATTTTAGGCTCTATAATTATTTATTAATGTGGAGAAAAGCTAGAATGAAATTCGGAAAGAAAAAGAGAAACTATCTTAGATTCAAAGAAAACTTAAATACCAAAGAGAATATGGTTATCTTAAACTTAGGTTGCGGTAACGAAAGTTTTGGAGATGTGAGAGTAGACATATATCCAACAAGGACAACAACACATGTAATGAATGTAGAGTTAGGCCTTCCTAAAAAATGGTCTAACAAATTTGACATAGTATACTCTAAAAATTTATTAGAACATCTAAGAAATCCTGGTTTTGTGTTGGAGGAGATGAAAAGAGTTTGTAAACCAGGAGGAAAAATAGTAATTATAACAGATAATGCAGGCTTTTGGGAGTTTCATTTTTTGGGGACACACGTCAATCCAGTAATTCCGTTAAGAAGACTTCATTTTTATAAGGGGAAGTCTGATTTGGATGCACACTACTCTTTATTTACAAAAGAACATCTTATCAACCACTTCAATAAAGTTGGGTTAATAATAAAGGAAGTAGAATACATTCATTTTGACAAAAACGAAGACCTAGGGAAATTTAGACCGTTGCTAGACATAATTTGCCGCCTTTTAGCAGCCACTAAAATTTTTAAAAACTTTGCTTATTCCAGGATAAAAATTGTAGGGGTGAAGGTGAAAAATAGTTGAAAATTGCAATATTCCATGATTTCTTAATAGAGAAAGGTGGTGGGGAGAGGGTTGTTACAGAGTTACTATCGCTTTCGAGCAAAAAGATAATTTTTACATCTTTATACCTGCCAAGTCAGACATACGAAACTTTTCAGAAGATTAAGATAATAAGCATGGATAAGTTATTTTCTAAAATTATTTCAAAAAATTGGGTTTTCAAAATTTTATTCACAATTTTTTTCTTTAGGTTTTTTGTAAAACAGTTTAAGTTATTCATAGAAAAGAACTTCGATGTAGCATTTTTTTCCGGATTTTACTCGATACAGTTAGCCCCTTTCCTTTCCATTCCGAAAGTTTATTACATTCAATCAGAACCATTTAGGTATGTATTTAAAAGACAAAGCTATTCTGTCGGATTATTCAAGCTTTTAAGTCCTTTAATAGGGTGGTATGGTAGATATGAGACCAACTTGTTATCGAATGTTAACGCAATTATTGCCAATTCTAATTATACTAGAAAATTATTTGAAGAGGGTGGTGTATGTGTAAAGAAAGTTGTATATCCTCCAGTAAATACAAATAAATTTTACCACAAAAGGAAGGGAGGGTATTTCCTGTTTGTAGGAAGATTGTTACCTCATAAAAGGGTGCATCTTCTGTTAAAAGTTTTTTCCAAAATTAAAAAGGAAAGAATACTCATTGTTGGCGGTGGTCCACTCGCTAAAATGGTAGAAAAGTTTTCTCGAAAATATACCAATATAACATTTTTGGGAAGAGTTACTGAGAAGAAACTGAGAGAACTATACGCGAATTGTAAGGCAGTAATTTACGTGACAGAAGCAGAGCCTTTTGGTATAGTGCCGATAGAGGCGAATGCTGCAGGGAAACCGGCGATAATTTCTGCTGAAGGTGGGTTACGTGAAACTATTATGGATAAGATAACAGGTATAATTATCAATAAAAATTATGAAAGAAGTCTCACATACATTATTAAAAATTTTGATAGTTATAAATTCTCGATCAAGGCATGTGTTAAACATGCTAAAAAATTTGATACTAAAAAATTCTTAAAGGAAATTCAAAAGGTTGTACATGAAATGAAAAGGTGAAAAAATGAAGATATGTTTCTTTTCAGACCTTTTCTACCCTTTCGTTGGTGGCGGAGAATCGTACTTAATTAACATAGAGACAAGGCTAGTACAACTAGGTCATGAGATAATCCATATAACAACCAAATTGCCAGGAAGTAAAGAATCGGAAGCTTACAAAAACATACAAATCTACAGAATCCCTGTATTAACTAAAAATTACATGAAAGGTAGATTTCTTTTTCCTTTCTTAGCATTTAAAGAAATTAAGAAATTTAAGGAAGTAGATTTAGTTCATGTTACTACTTATCCTGCTGCTGTAACTGGGTGGCTTTTTGGAGAACTTGTAGGAAAACCTAAAGTATTGTTTTGCCACGAGTTTTTCCGTGATTTCTGGTGTTATATGCGTACTAACATACTTCTTAAGAAAATTTATCCTTTTGTTGAAGATTATATTGGAAGATGTCCTTATGATTGGTTCATCTGTCCTTCTGAATTTTCTAAAAAGACGCTAATTGATGCTGGAGCGCCAAGAACAAAAATAACGGTTGCTTATCATGGTATCGACCCAATTTTTAATCCTAGGGTTAGCGGAAAAGATCTTAGAAAAAAATTGAAGCTAGAAGATAAATTAGTTTTTGGATTTACTGGACGATTATCAGATTTTGGACAGAAAGGTATACCCTATTTACTTGAGGCTACTAAGCTCGTAGTTAATGAGATTCCAGAAGCAGTTCTTGTTTTAGGTGGGACAGGTTTTGAAAAAGTACGACCTTTGATAGAGAAATTAAAAATAAAAGATCATGTTGTGTATGCAGGTAAACGCCCATTCAAAGAAGTTCCTAAATTTTATGCTATGTGTGATATTGTGGTAGGAGCTTCAATAGCAGAAGGTTTTGGGTTCATGTATGCAGAAGCTTCAAGATGTGGGAAGCCTGTAGTGGCAACTAATACGGGAAGCATTCCAGAAATTATACTTAACGGGAAGACAGGAATATTGGTTCCACCAAGAGATCCTAAAGCTTTGGCAGATGCAATAATAGAACTATTAACCGATAAAGAAAAAGCGAGAAAGATGGGAGAAAAAGGTGCAGAATATACAAAGAAATTTACATGGGAAAATTCGGTAAAGAAGCACTTAGAAGTTTACGAAAAGCTTTTGGGTTAAAATCTTTTATAGACAAAATACAAATTGTTTCGTATGAACTTTAAGAACTTTAGAAATATGCTCTTAACCCTTTTACTCTTAGGAGTAATCATTTATTTGTCTGTCTTTACCAGGTTGTCTACAATAAACTCTCCTACTGTTCTAGATTATGATCCTTGGTGGTTCTACAGGTATGCACAAATTATTCTAAATAACAGCCTAAAACTTCCAAGTTGGGACGTTCAAAGTTTTTACCCAGGCAGACCAGTCTCACTTTTTAATGGTTGGCCTTATACAATAGTTTTCCTTTACAAACTTCTCTCTTTCTTTTCTTCTACAACTCTAATGAAAGCAGCGATAATTTCTCCTTTGGTGATGGTTGCTTTAACAGCTATAGCTGCCTTTTTTGTTGGCAGACTGCTTACCAATAATTTGGGTGGCTTAGTAACAGCTCTTTTTATAGTGTTAGCCCCTTCTCTAGTAGGAACTTCTATGGCTGGTTATTGTGATACAGATGCACCAGTGGCTTTCTACTTTTTCTTTTCCATTTTTGCAACTCTGCTCGCTTTAAAGAAGAAAAGTTTAGCTACAATAGTTTTTGCTGTTTTAACAAACTTGCTTTTTGTTTGGAACTGGGGAGGAGGTTGGCTTACTCTAATCCTTTTTACAGTCTTTACTTTTTCTTTACCATTTTTCAGGATTATTGAAAATATTGTTCACACTTTTTCTTTTAAGGTAGACTTTAAGTCTCTGATGCAAGAGTGGTTTGAAGTTAGCAAGCCAATGTTCTTTATCGTGGTTGCAACAAACCTTTTAGGTTACTTTCTCTTTCATTCTACTTTGTTTTTATCCTTCTTTGGTGGTTTAGCCTTTACAGGCTTAGGTCTCTTGGTAAGAGGAATTGTCCTAATTGTTTTGTTTGGTTGGTGCGGATTGTTTGCATACAACTTTTTCTCCAGTTTAAAATCTGAGAAAACAAAAACTAGAGTTTATGCTGGATTAGGCTTGCTTTTCACAGTTTTTCTTGCAGTCCTAACCATTCAAGCAGTTATTTCTGCACCTGAGGCTCCTTTGCTTGTAAACATTTCAGTAGCAGAACTTCAACCAGTAAACATTTTTTCTAGAGAAGGTTTTATGTCAGTAGTAAATAGAGCAGGCCTTTTAACTACCTTGCTTTCCTTTGGTCTTTTAGGTTTAGTTGCTTACAAAATCTGGAAAAAGGAAAAGATACTTCCGGAAGAAATTTTTTTATTCCTTTCAACAATTTTTATGTTTCTCTTAATTTCTCGAGGAGTAAGATTTGACTTACAGTTTACTATTGTGGCTTCAATAGCAGCAGGATACATGATAGGAAACTATAAAAGATATCCAGAAGTAATACTTCTTCTAATGGTACTAAGCCTTTTGTTTGTTCATCAGCTTTTCACAAGAACAATTCCAGAAATTATATACTTTGCTTTTATACTTTTGCTTCCTGTTTTGGTTCTGTACAAGAAAGAAGAAAAGCTAATGCATGCGTTGATCCTTGGAATATTTGCCTTTCAAACACTTTTCTTTGTTTCAAACGCTATACAGCTTGGTCAAGCAAGTGGAATGGAGATAAGCAAGAATTGGTATGATGCTTTAGACTGGCTTGTTAACAATTCTGATGCTGAAACTATAGTAGTTACTTGGTGGGATCCTGGCCATATTCTAGCAGGCTATAGCTATTACAAACAAAGGCCTTTCATGGTTATGGCTGATGGAGCTCACTGCGGTCCTACAGACTGCTTAGTATACGACCACAACATAAGAATTCAAGATATGGGAAGAGTTTTTGCTACAAGTAATGAAACAGAAGCAATAAACATTCTTAAAAGGTATATGGGGCCAACTCAAGAGCAGTGTGAAAAGCTAAAGGCAGTTTTTGGCAATAAGATATACGACAATCCTTTGAAGGTAGATCCTTGCAAACCCATGAAGAAAATGTACTTAATAGCTTCGGCTGACTTGATAGGAAAATATTACTGGTTAAGCTACTTTGGCACAGGAACAGGAAGAAATTATTTTCAACTGCAACTAACAGGCACAAGCGGTAATAGTTTGCTTTATTCTAATGGGATAATTTCTCTGGTAGTAAACGACACAAGCTTTATTCCAGTCTTGAACATACCAGAGCAAGGTATAAGAAATAGAATTATAAGCAAGATATCGTACATGGATGCTAGCGGCAATATAATAACAAAAGATTATAGTGACATACCAAATAGTATACCAGGCTTTTTGTGGGCAATACCAAACTTTGGAATAGCAGGAAGTACTGGTCAACTTATTGTTCCTTACTATGTTATATTCATGCCTCCAGAAATAGAAAATAGCTTGTTTACAAGAATGTTCTTTTATAATGGGCAAGGTCTGCAGCATTTTAAGCTTGTATACCAAAACCCTGAAGTCAAGATATTTGAAGTAATATTTTAATTTAACACTTAAGAATAAATTAGGTGTTTTTATGCTTTCAAATGCAGCCTTTGAAAGGATTTTGAAAAAGGCAGGAGCAAGAAGGGTTTCTGATGCTGCAGCAGAAGAATTTGCAAAAGTTGTTGAGGAAAAGCTTTTACAAATAGCAACAGAGGCAATTGCCTTGGCAAAGCATGCTGGTAGAAAAACTGTTATAGATGAGGATATAAGGCTTGCAAGGAAAAAGCTTGGGGTCTGAGAATGAATTTGGAAGAAATTGTTGAGTTAATAACGAAGAAGACAGGTTTATCAAAAGAAGAAATTCTAGAGAAGATAGAAAGAAAGTACGAAGAACTTTCAGGCCTGTTGACAAAGGAAGGTGCAGCTTATATAGTAGCTAGAAGCTTTGGAATTGAACTACCAAGTGCAGTTAGAGCATTACAAATGAAAAACATTTTACCAGGCATGAGAAACTTGAATGTAGTAGGAAGAGTTTTTAGAATATCTCCGATAAACGAGTTTATAAGGGCTGATGGATTGCCTGGTAAAGTAGTGAACTTGTATATAGGTGATAATACTTATTACGTAAAAGTTCCTCTTTGGAACGATCAAACTTCTTTGGTTTCTGAAGGTTTGATAAAGGTTGGAGATGTTGTTCAAGTAGTCAATAGCAGGGCAAAAGAAAGTATATTTGGTGATATAGAACTTGTTTTAGGAAAATATGGAAGCATTAGAAGTTTAGAAGGGAATTTTGATTTTCCAAGTGCAGAAGAGTTGGAGAAGAGATTCTTTGGAGATATAGTTAAAAGGGTTAGAATAGCAGAAGTTGCACCTGGAAGATGTGAGATAAGAGGGATAATTGTGCATGTTTTTAAGGGAAAGTTTATTTTTGATGTATGTCCTGTTTGCAGCTCTACTTTGGAAAATGGTGTATGCCCAGATCATGGAGCAGTGGAACCTATGCATGCACTTGTAATTTCTGTTACAGTGGATGATGGAACCGATAATATAAGGGCAGTATTCTTTAGAAATGTAGCAGAAAGGCTTGTAGGAATGAGCGCAGAAGATATTTTTAGGCTTGAGGTAGGAAAAAGGTTTGAAGTTATTCGAAAAATTTTAGGAAGAGAGCTTATACTTACAGGCAGAGTAAGAAAGAATATAAAGTTTGACAGGTTAGAGTTTTTTGTAGATGAGTTCAAGGATCTAGATGTTTTGGAAGAATGTAAAAGGATCTTAAGTACTGGAAGTGGTGGGTGATACATTTAAATCTATATCTGAAAATTATAGGTAGAGTAGTATGATAAAAAAGGAAATATCACTTGAAGATATTCCTGGGGTAGGAGAAAAAATAGCAGAAAAGTTAAGAGAAGTTGGATATACAGATCCAATGGCAATAGCAGTTACATCACCAAGCGAGCTGGCAGCAATAGCAGAAATAGGAGAAGGACAAGCAGCAAAGATAATTCATGCTGTTAGAGAACTTTTGGAAGTTGGTTTAGAAACAGCAGATAAAGTTTATGAAAGGAAGCTGGAAATGAGAAGGATAACAACAGGATCCAAAAGTTTGGATCAACTTATTGGGGGCGGTATACCAACGCAGGCAATAACAGAAGCGTATGGAGCCTATGGTTCTTCCAAAACACAACTTGCTTTTCAGCTTTCTGTAAACGTTCAATTACCTGAAGATAGAGGAGGGTTAAATAAGGGATGTGTTTTTATTGATACAGAAAATACATTTTCACCTTCTCGTATAATTTCGATGGCAAAGGCAAAGGGCTTAGACCCAAACAAGGTTTTAAAGAATATATATGTAACAAGAGCTTACAACAGTGAGCATCAAATATTTCTAGTGGAAAAGTTACCAGAGAGTATAGACTTAAATAAAATAGGATTGATAGTTGTTGATAGCCTTACTAGTCATTTTCGTGCAGATTTTGTTGGAAGAGGAGAACTTGCTGAAAGACAGCAGAAGTTAAACAAACATTTACATCAGTTGCAAAGAATTGCAGACGCTTTTAACTTAGCGATATATGTAACAAACCAAGTTATGGCCGATCCTTCTGTCCTCTTTGGCGATCCAACAAAAG
>Ga0272445_1003148_pt1 | contig 10500 bp, 7 predicted proteins | sample YNPCB0031_FD_194404 | JGI IMG/M metagenome (GOLD analysis project Ga0272445, IMG submission 194404) | Hot spring sediment microbial communities from Yellowstone National Park, WY, United States - YNP-CB-003-1 | ecosystem: Environmental > Aquatic > Thermal springs > Hot (42-90C) > Sediment... | reverse complement strand
TCCCCGTCGAGAGGGTCATAGTGATGGCGACGCCATCCAATGCCATCAAGGCCCACCTCTTCTTGAACGATGTAACGAGCGTCACCTTCCCGCTCGTGGCGTTGACGAAGGTCGAACGAGAGTTCTATAGGTTCGGGGGTGAAATAAAGCTTGAAGACGCTAGGAGTATGGTTAGAGTGGCTGGTGTCGACAAGAGGCTCATGCTCATCCAGCCCACCGAGAAAGGCCACGTTGAGGAGCCAATAAGGGGGAGGGAGGCGGAGGTTGCAGAGAGGTTGGGGGTAGGCGTCGAAGTAGTTAGGGAGAGAGTCCGCGTCTTGACGAGAAGGGATGAGGTTGGTAGGACGGGCGTCTACTTGAAGCGGAGGCTTGCCCCTCACGAAAGCTTTGAGGAGGTATTGAAGGCGTTAAGGGATGAGGATCCAGCCGTTAGAAGGCTGTTGACGGTGCGTGGCTACCTTTAAAGAGGAGACGTAGAGCACCTCCGTCTATCGAATGTAGGGTACTCTTCGACTATGAAGGCTTCCAGCCCCTCTAGGGCTCCAGCCCTCTTAGCCATCCTTAGCGCCTTCACCGTAGACTCCAGCTTAAGAGCAGCCTCGTCTAAGTGAAGCATGTCTTCATGAAGCATAGCCTCGGACCTCAGCCATGAAGCGAGCCTAAGTAGCGAGTGAAGGTCACCCATCGCGACTCCCTTCCTGAGCAAGCCGTCCTCCGTGACCTCTTCAAAGGGCCTAGCCGCCTTCAACGCCATCCTCCTAAGCCTCCCTCTATACTGGTAAGCATCCTTAGCTCGAGCGGGGCAGTAGTGAGCGCTTAAGGAAAGTTCCTCCTCTATGTAGGAGAGAAGCTTGAGTGCAGTCTCCTCGCTGCCCTCCACGGCTGAGAGGGAGCCGGGCTTAATCTTGAAGCCCCTCACCCTCAGCTGAAAGGAATTCTCCTCGTTCATCTCGAGCTCGTTGATGATCATGAATACGGCTCCAGCCTCCTCAGCAGCTCTAGCTAGCTCTTGAAGGGGGTGGATGGCTCTAGGGATCGCTGGGACCTCGACCCCCACCCTCAACCCTTCCCGGCTCGCCATCTTTATAACCCTCATACAGCCCTCAATGTCCATCAGGTCTGGATGCAGCCTCAGCTCGTCGAGGCCAGCCTTTGAAAGAAACCTTAGAGCCTCCTCGCTTAAGTGACGTTGAGGAGTAGTATATAGATGAACGTGGAAGCTCTCGCCGTAACGCCGTTTCAATAGCTTGAGGAAGTGTAGCGTCCTTTCGGGCTTAAGCATAGGGTCGCCTCCCGTGAAGCCCGCGCCCTTGGCATCCATGGCCTCAGCCTCACTTAAGAGGTCCTCGTCCTTAGCCACGGGCCTCTCGTTGGCGTAGATCAAGTCTCTACCCCTCTTAGACCTTGAGAGGGGGCAGTAGAAGCACCTTCGAGTACACAGCCCCGTCACGAACAGCACGAGCTTCATCCCCTTTAGGCATAGGTTGCAGCCCTCAGGTAGGCTGCCCACTACGAGAGTGTCGGCCCACGTCTTACGCATGAGCTACGTGAACGTCGTTGAGGCTGCCTTAAAAAGCTGGACGCCGCGAACGCTATTGATGCCAAGCCTCCTCAAGATACCTAGCGACTTAGACCTACCGCTGCTTGGATGTATAGCCTTCGGCATCATCGACAGGGGAACCAACCTGCTTCAAGTTAGGGCTACGACGCTATGCCCGCTTTCATGCATCTTCTGCTCCGTTGACGCTGGGCCCTCCACGAGGCATAGACAGGCTGAGTTCATGGTGGAGGCCGATTACATGCTCGACGAGTTCAGGAAGGTAGCTAAGCTAAAGGGAGCTGGGCTAGAGGCTCATGTAGACGCCGTCGGCGACCCGCTAACCCACCCTAAGATAGTCGACATAGTCCATGGGCTCTCAGACACGCCCGGCGTTGAAGTGATATCGATGCAGACGCGTGGAGCTCAGCTAAGCGAGAGGCTTGCCGACGAGTTGGCTGAGGCTGGGCTCTCTAGGATCAATCTATCCATAGATGCCTTGGACCCTGAGCTGGCCAGGAAGCTCGCAGGTACGTCGAGCTACGATGTAAAGCGGGTACTGAAGGTCGCTGAGCATATAGCTCACTCTACGGGCATCGACCTCCTCATAGCCCCCGTCTGGGTTCCAGGGATGAATGACTGCGAGCTGGTGAAGGTTGTAAAGGAGGCCTTAAGGATGGGGGCTGGCAGGAAGTGGCCTCCAGTAGGCATCCAGAAGATGGAGGTTCATAAGTACGGTAGAAAGCCTAAAGGAGTTAAGCCAATGAGCTGGTACAGGTTCTACAAGGCCTTGAGAGAGATGGAGAGGGAGCTCAAGGTTAAGCTAGTCCTCCGCCCGGAGGACTTTAACATCCATAGGAGGCCTAGGATCCCATCGCCCTTCAAGAGGTTTGAGAGGGTTGAGGTCGATGTCGTGGGGCCAGGCTGGCTGAAGGGGGAGGCCCTAGGCATAGCTAGGGGGAGGGCCTTGACCTTAATTGGGTGCAGCCCCCCATTAATGGGAGGGAGGGTTAGAGCCACCGTGATAGGGGTTAAGGACGGCCTCTACATAGCTAGGAGTGAGCAGGCTGAATGAGAGGCTTGAAGATAAGGCTGGCCGAGCCTAGAGACCTTGATGCCGTGTATAGCGTGGAGCGAGCCTCCTTCAAGGGGGATGCATACCCTAGGTCGCTCCTACTTGCTTTATTGATTTTAAACCCTCAAGGCTTCTTCGTAGCGGAGGTTGAGGGGAAGGTTGTGGGCTATGCCGTAGGGGCCTTGATCCACGGGAGGGGTCATGTAATGTCGCTGGCGGTCCACCCCCACTACAGGAGGAGGGGGATCGCGACTGCGTTGATGAAGACCTTGGAGGAGGCCTTGACGTCTAAAGGAGCCACTGAGCTGAGGCTTGAGGTGAGGGAGGATAACGTCGAGGCCGCAGCATTCTATGAGAAGCTTGGGTACAGAGCTGTAGGTAGGCGAAGCCGCTATTATAGCGATGGGTCTAGCGCCATCGTCTACTCTAAGCCAGCTGGATGTCAACGCTAAACCCTAAGTAGAGGGCGCTCAAGGCTTTTCTTGGGGGAAAGAGGTGAAGCTGAAGTTCTGGCTCCTCGACCCCTCCTACTCGATGGTTAAAGGAAACCCTGAGGTGAGGCTCTGGGGCATAGCTGAAGACGGGAGGAGGGTCTTAGTTAAGGATAGAGGCTTTAGGCCCTACTTCTACGTGCTGCCACGCGCTGAGGCGGACCTTAAGCAGCTGAAGGAGCAGATCCTAGCTCTCTCAACCCCTGATTCGCCCATACTTAGCGTGGAGCCAGCTCAACGGCGGTACTTAGGCAAGCCAGTCACAGCTCTTAAGGTCACGTGCCAGCAGCCACCAAGCATCCCAAACTACCGAGAGAAGGTCAAGAGGCTAAGCCAAGTCGAAGACGTGCTAGAGGCTGACGTCAGGTTTTACATGAGGTATATGATTGACAACCAAGTGGAGCCCTGCGGGTGGCACGTGGTGGAGGCCGAGGAGGTTGAAGTTGACAGGGGGCTGAAGGTGGACGCTGTATATGAGGCCAACAGCCCCCCCTCCCCTCTGCCTACTGCTCATCCACCCAAGCTTAAGGTATTGGCGTTCGACATAGAGTGCTACAGCGAGTCTGGGACGCCTAAGCCTCATAGGGATCCAGTCATAATCATCTCAGCGGTGGCTACTGGAGGGGTGCGAAGACAGTTCCTCGCTGAGGATCTAGACGACAAGGAGGTTCTCAAGGAGTTCTCCTCCTTCATAAAGGAATACGACCCAGACGTGATAGCAGGGTACAATAGCAACTTCTACGACTGGCCCTACTTGATCGCGAGGGCTAAGAAGCTTGGGGTCGAGCTTGACATAAGCAGGGAAGGCACAGAGCCTCAGCCAAGCGTATATGGGCATTACTCGATCGTCGGCAGGGCCTCCGTCGACCTCCTCAACTATGCTGAGGAGCTGACGGAGGTCAAGGTGAAGACCCTGGAGAACGTGGCCGACTACCTTAAGGTGATGCCCAAGGAGGCCAGGACCATCATAGAGTACACGGAGCTGCCGAGGTACTGGAAGGACTCAAGCCTTAGGAAAACGCTGCTTAAGTACGCCATGGAGGACGCTGAGTCGACCTACGGCATAGCTGAGGAAGCTCTACCCTTCCTATATCAGCTCGCCAACTTAACGGGGCTTCCGCTAGACCAAGTGGCGGCGGCGTCGGTGGGGTTTAGGGTCGAGTCCCACCTCCTACGCCACGCCTTCCTTGAGGGCGAGCTGGCCCCCAACCGCGTCGAGCACCCTTACTCGCCCTACAAGGGAGCTATCGTGCTTAAGCCTAAGCCTGGGATATTTGAGAAGGTAGCTGTAATAGACTTCTCATCCATGTACCCACACATAATGATCAAGTACAATATAGGCTTCGACTCCTACATACCCCCTGGAGGGGAGGCTGAGGAGGAGGCCGTTGAGGCGCCTGAGGTTGGACATAGGTTTAGAGTAAGGCCACCCAGCCTCTATAGGAAGATGTTGGAGAGGCTGCTTGAAGCTAGGGCTAAGATAAGGGAGCAGATGAAGGGCTTGGACCCATCGAGCCCTGAGTACATAGCCTTGAACAATAGGCAGCGAGCGGTCAAGGTGCTGGCTAACGCTTCCTACGGCTACCTAGGGTGGGTTGGAGCTAGGTTCTACATGAAGCCTTGCGCTGAGGCCACGGCGGCTTACGGTAGGCAGAGCATAATGAAGGCCAATGGGCTAGCCAAGGAGCATGGGCTAGAGGTAATCTACTCTGATACTGACAGCCTCTTCGTTAAGTATGAGAAGCAGAAGGTGGAGGAGTTCATAAAGAGGGCGGAGGAGGAGATAGGGATAGAGCTCAAGGTAGACAAGGTGTACGATGTGCTCTTCTTCACTGAGGCTGCCAAGAAGTACGCTGGGCTCTTAAGCGACGGCAGGGTTGACGTAGTGGGCTTTGAAGCGGTCCGCGGGGATTGGTGTAGCTTAGCTCAAGAGGTACAGACGAAGGTGTTAGAGCTTGTGCTGAAGGAAAGGTCGGTTCAAGCCGCTGTGAGGTACGTTCAAGAGGTCGTGAGCAGGCTTAAGAGGGGTGAGGTGCCATTAAGGGAGCTGGTCATATGGAAGACGCTCACTAAGGGCTTCGAGGAGTATGAGGTGAAGGCCGCTCACGTAGCGGCGGCCAAGAAGTTGATGGAGGCTGGCTACAGCCTTGAGGTAGGCGACAAGGTGGGCTTTGTCATAGTTAAGGGAGCCTCAGATAAGCTGGCAGACAGAGCTATGCCATACATCTTGGTGAAGCCTGAGGAAGTAGACTATGATTACTACGCAGCCAAGCAGATAGCCCCCTCAGCCCTCAGGGTTCTTAAATACTTCAACATTAAGGAAGAGGAGCTGCTGGCTGGGCGTAAGCAGACCTCACTCTTCGACTTCACCTCATAAAGTCTAGGAGAGATGAAGCCCTACTAGGCCTTTTACCTAACGCCAGGGAGTCCATGTACTTAATGAATGCGCGCTCCTGCCCCTTAGGGATGATTCCGCTTGCCGCAACGCTATGTCCATCCCCGAAGCCTCCAACCATCCTTGCTGCCTCGGGGAGGAGGTCCGATAGAGGAGGCTTAACGCCTTCCTTCACTAAGCTGGCGAGGACGTCGGGAGCCCTAGCCGACACCTTAACGTAGCTTCCCCGCAAGGTGCCTAACCCAGGTATCTCCGGCTGGACGTTCATAAAGCCGACTAGGTACTTGCCGCGGTCGATGAAGCGGCGTTGAAAGGCCAAGTAGGATAGGAAGGTTCCTATCACTTTGGTGCCCATGTTCTTGAAGGCATCGCCCGCGTGGAGCCAGTGAACAGAGCCCTCCTTATTTAGCCCTTCAGCCCTAATCCTTGAAAGCAGGACTTGGCTCACAGCCTTCCTCTCCTCCTCCAGCTTGGTTAGTGTGTCCTCAACGTTCCCGCTTGCCCTGCCTAGGCATAGATCAACAGCCATCCTCGGCCCCCCCACGTAGTATCCAACCGAGCTTAGTGTCGTAAGCTTGGTTGACCACCTCTCCCTAGGGGCCCTCTCACCTCCCACCTCAACGGCTACCTTGAGGGCCCCTCCATGAGGCAGGGCCTCGGCTAGGCCCGCCTTGAGGGCGTCCTTCAGTGCCTCCTCATTAAGCCCCTTAGGGTCGCCAGGGACCTCCGTGGAGCCCACGACCGCCAGCGCCGACATGAACGGCTCAGCGGCCTTCAACTCCTTAGCGAAGGCATAACATACGGAGGCCCCTGAAGCATAGGTTCCTCCATCTACTCCGTGGAGCTCAGGGTTGAGGTTGACTACGTCGCTGGTCGACGATGGTTGAGGCTTGTGGTGGTCGAGGATCAAAGTCAGGTTCCTGCTCCCGTTCAGCTGAGCAATTAGCTCAGCGTGAGCTGAGCCTATATCGACGTAGACCACTAAGCCCTCAGAGCCTCCATGGATGAGGGAGAGGGCCTCGGGGAAAGCCTTCTCTAAGCATAGGAGGTCTGGCTCGATCCCTAGCTTCTTCAGCGCGGCGTATGTTATGGCGGCCGCTGTAACGCCGTCGGCGTCGTCATGAAACACAAGCCTAGCCCACGTGAAGCTCCGCCCTGTAAGTAGCTTAGCCGCCTTCTTAAGGTCCTCCTTGAAGGGAGCTAGGCCCGTTGTATTGAGGTTGTCCATGGATTAGGCCAATACCTCGCTCAATGTTCGTATCTCCAACCCCTCAGGCTTCTTAGAGAGGTCTCCTACCCTAGCACATACTAGGAGCTGGATCCCCTTATGCTCAGCTATGTCGACGAGCCTCTGTGTAGCGACTCCATCGTATATCACATACTTAACTCCATCGCTGCCCTGAAGGGCTCCAGCCAGATCTTTAACGGGTATCCTTTGAAGCAGCTTCCACTCCCCATCGTAAAGGAGGGATTCAAGGGTGCCTGGAAGAGACTTAGCTTCATTGATCACGTGCTGAGGCAGCTCAACACCCTTAGCAGCCTCCTTGAACGGCCGAGCCTTCTCAAGGGATGGGTATACTTGGTCGGCAGGCACCTTGTCGCGTAGGCACTTAGCTATCTCCTTACCTGTCAGCTCCTCTACTTCCTTCCCAGGTGGAGCCCTAGCTACAAAGTCTATGTCGGCCACTTGGAGGAGCTCCTTCAACGCTAGCTCGCCTCCACGGTCGCCGTCGACGAAGGCTATGGCCGTCTTCTCCTTAGCGAGGTCGATTATGGTCTGAGGGACCGTGACCCCCTCCATGGCTATGACGTTCCTGTAGTCGTGACGTAGCAGGTTGATCACGTCAGCCCTCCCCTCTACTATGATGATGGTGTCGCTGCTATCTATGTCTGGGCCTGCCGACAGCTTATCCGGGCCGTAGGTCACTAACTGGGCCTCCCTCGCAGCCCTTAACACCTCCTCGAGGAGCTCCTTTGATTCAGGAGCAGTCTCAGACCTCCACTTTAGGAGGAGCTCCTTAGCCCTCTCCACGATCCTCTTTCGCTTCTCCTCCCTTACGTCCTCAATCTTGACAACGCTGACCTTGGCGTCGCATGGACCCACCTTGTCCACAGACTCTATAGCAGCTGCTATGAGGGCGGTCTCGACCTTGTCTAGGCTAGTTGGTATCTCTATGGATCCTCTTGACTTCCCCTCCTTAGACTCGATGTTAACTTGAACCCTCCCTATGCGGCCGGACTTCTGAAGCTCTCTTAAGTCGAGCCTATCCCCCAAGAGGCCCTCCGTTTGACCGAACAGCGCACCTATAACGTCGGACTTCTCAACTACTCCGTCAACCTCGACGCTAAGGTGTATCAAGTACTTAGGAGTAACGGCCACTCCGCCCATTAAGCTTCACCTTCCCTGCTAGGTAAGGGACGCATAGTTCAACAGCCCTAAGAAGGGAGGCAGGGTTAAAGTTAAGCCTAACGCCATTTTAGCCTCCGCGCCGATTTAGCGTCGTCTGCTTCTAGCGACCAATAATCAGAGGCGCGGGAAGGCAGCTTCGCTGGACACGTTGATTATAGGTCAAGCGCGACTCTCTGCAAGGGGCATTTAAGAACCATGGGAGCAGGTCAACATAAACTTAAATATTAAGCTTAGCAGGAGGCTTAGCGGGGATCGCGTATTTATCGAGGAGAAGCTGAAGCTGGCCGTAAGGAATGCGGAGGAAGTCGTGGAGCTGGACGAGCTTAAGAGGCTCCTTGAGAGCGCACGGAAACCTAAGGCTTACTGGGGCTTTGAGTGCTCTGGGCTCATGCACTTAGGCATGGGCCTAATAACAGGCTTTAAGATAAGGGACCTAGTCGAGGCTGGCTTCGACTTCACGATATTCTTAGCAGACTGGCACTCTTGGATCAACAACAAGATGGGGGGGGACATGGAGAAGATAAGGCTAGTGGGCGAGTACTTTAAGCACTGCTTCACAGCTTTAGGCCTCCCGCCTGAAAGGGTGCGCTATCGCTGGTCCTCTGAGCTTACGAGGGATCAGAGGTATTGGGAGGTAGTTATTAAGGTGGCCAAGGCCTCTACGCTAAGCCGCGTAAGGAGGGCTTTGCCCATCATGGGCAGAGGCCTAGAGGCTGGAGATGTGGAGGCTGCATGGATGATTTATCCATGTATGCAAGTAGCGGACATCTTCTACATGGATCTAGATGTGGCATGCGGGGGCATCGATCAACGTAAGGCACACATGCTGGCTAGAGATGTGGCCGAGAGGCTGGGGTTCAGGAAGCCAGTATGTATTCACACCCCTTTACTAATGGGGTTAGAGGGGCCACGTATGATAGAGAGCTTCGATGAGGATACTAAGACTAGCCTAGCCATAGCCTCTAAGATGTCTAAGAGTACTCCTGAGCGCTGCATCTTCATCCACGACGAGCCGGAGGAGATAAAGGCGAAGATTAGGAAGGCATACTGTCCACCTAGGAGCGTTGAGGAAAATCCGATTCTAGAGCTAGCTAGGCTTGTGATATTCCCTGAATCGGGGAAGCTAGAGGTTAAAACTAGGGAGGGAAGGATGGAGTTTGAGAGCTACGAAAAGCTCGCTGAGATCTACGCTAGGGGGGGCCTTCATCCCCTCGACCTGAAGGAGGCCATAGCGGAGGCCTTAATAGAGATGCTCAAGCCTGTCAGGGACTACTTTAGGGGAAGGAGGTTGCTGGAGGAGGTTAAGGAGGAGGTGGCTAAGGCAGCGTCAAACTTTTAATTGATGAAAGAGAAGCTAAAGGAGGCGCTCCGCTATTAGACCGTGTATGAGAGTCCTCGCGGAGGAGGCCTTAAGGCCTACGAGGAAGCCGAGCGGGTCAGTACACGGCTACAGGCGGAGCGCCTAACTTCAATTGTAAGCGCTGAAGGGCGGCGAGCAACTATATCAATTCGAGAAGCTTAGTCAAGCTGAGCTCGAAGCAGGCAGTTGGGTTCTGCAACTCAAACCTAGCTAGGACCGCGGGGTGGATCTCGCCCAGCATGGCTACCTCAGCATCCTCAACTACTAAGCTAGCGCCCCTCCCCTCAATGAAGGAGGGATGGTTGAGCGGCTTAATGCTCCACGCCTGTAAGCCTAAGTTATGTAGGAGGGCGTAGAGATAGGCCTGTATGTCTTCGTAGCCCACCTTTCTATCGCAGATCGCAGCAGCTAGCCTCTTCTCTACACGGGTAGATGTGGAACTTAGAGGGTCTAGGAGCACTACGTCGCCGCACTCAAAGATCTTCTGGGGTAGTTCGACGTGCCTATTGTAGGAGAGGAAGCTCAGCAGGATTGGGATGAGCCAGGTCCTTAAGCAGGAGTAATCGTGAGAGATGGGGTTCTCTAAGGTCACGGCATCCACGCGTTCAAGCAGCATGTTGCGGCTTAGCGCTTCGGGAGAGGTCAAGGTGTAGCTCACGACCTCCTGAAAGCCCAAGCCAATCATGACGTCACGCACCCTCTCAATTAGCCTCGTCACGTTTAACAGCGAGCCCATCTGAGTGCGCGGGGGCCTAATGGGGGCTATCTTGTCGTAGCCATAACCTATCGCTACATCCTCAACCACGTCAACCGGATGAAGGATGTCGCATCTGTAAGGTGGCGGCTGAGCCTCCACTACGTCCTCGCTAGACGTGGCCACGTAGCCCATCTTCTCTAAGCTAGCTACCACCTCCTTCATGGATAGGTTGAGGCCTAGGAGGCCATTAATCAAGCTTAATTCTAAGCGTATCGACGAGGCGTCTAGTAAAGGCGAGGTGAGCAGGCGGTCTGGGTAGACCACCTTGACCTTCTCCAAGAAGCCTCCACGCTCAGCTGCGTTCAAGGCAACTATGTTGAGCGCCCTACTTACAGTCTCAAAGTCCACTCCCGTAACGTCGATGAAGAGGTTCCTAGTAGATGGTGTTACCTTCGTTAAGCTGCCATTGATGATGGGGGGCATGGAGAGAACCCTGCCCTCTGAGTCGCGCAGGAGGGGGTACCTGTCGAGGCCC
>Ga0272445_1003147_pt1 | contig 10500 bp, 9 predicted proteins | sample YNPCB0031_FD_194404 | JGI IMG/M metagenome (GOLD analysis project Ga0272445, IMG submission 194404) | Hot spring sediment microbial communities from Yellowstone National Park, WY, United States - YNP-CB-003-1 | ecosystem: Environmental > Aquatic > Thermal springs > Hot (42-90C) > Sediment... | reverse complement strand
CATTCATTCCCCATTTATAATACATTAAAGAATGATACATATTTGGAGATGAAGAACCATATTGGGCACTCAAAAATATATTTTCAAAATAACTTCCTGATATTGAACCTTTACCTATCCATCTTTCTCTTAATGAATCTATATTTAAAGAACCAGATGGTAAAAATTCACACATATAAACCTTTATTCCTTCTTTATCAATAGGAGATTCAAAAACAAGATAAACACTTCCATTTAAACTAAAAGCACATGGATTTTTACCATATCTTTGAATTGAATCTTCCTCCGACCAATTATTTCCAGCTTTAACTCTATATTTTATTTTAAAATTACTAGGTCCATTATATTCATAAAATACCCATATTCTGTTTTGGTCATCAATAGCTAAACATGCATCTTCAACCCATCTATTTGGTAAATTAATCTTTACTATTGTATCAGTATTCCATGTTAATCCATTATCATTTGAATAAGAATAATAAACTCTTTTCCCTGTGTTAAAAACTGAATGCCATTTTCCATTTTTATAAATTATCTTTTTCCCTTTTCCATCATTAAAATAAAAAGTATCAACCTTATCTTTTGAAAGCAAAATAGGTGAAGTTGTTACCCAACAAGTATTTGAAAATTCACTTGTAATATTTCCCTTTATTGCCCTTACTTTATAAAGATAATCGTTGAATTTTGAAATAGAAGCATCGGTATAACTTTGTGCATTTTGACCAAGTGTTGCAATTTTTTTCCAGATATTATCTAAACCTTTTCTCCAAACCTCATAACCTGTTTCATAATTTGAATTATCCTTCCAAGTTAAAGAGACAGAATTATAAGGAGAAGAAGAAGTTGCTTGTAAGTTTGTTGGAGGATTTAAAACATTTGTTGTTGCTTGTGATACATTTGAATATTCTGAATAAAATTCCTGTGCATATGCTCTCACCCGGAATTGATACGTCTTTTCGAATTCAAGATTTCCTACCCATGTAGATGTCACATTTTTTTCAACAGTTTTTATTTCTGTCCAGTTTGGATATCCGCCCCCTTTTATTTCTATTTTGAAGCCCATTTCGTTGTCAGAATTGTCATTCCAGGCAAGCTGTACAGAAGTTTCTTGAATTGAAACAACATGAAGATTTGTAGGTTTTTTAATGGGTTTACGACCAAGAATCGCATACTTTTGAGAAATCATATAAGGATCAGTTGGCGCCCACTTGTTTATTGTGGCACCATCAGATACTCTTTTTTTAATGTAATAAAAATATGTGCGTAAAGTTATTCCAGTGGTTGTGGAGTAAGAATAAAGATATTCTCTACAATTATTTGGATTAGCATAAGAATATCCTGTAAGGCTAAACCATCCCCAAGGAGGTTCAGCATAAGGTTCTGAAAAGTTTAAGGAAACTTCCATTTTGTATATATCACATTTATATTTATCTGCTGGAACATTAGGAAAAGGCTCTTCTAAAAAAACTATTCCTGCGTCACTTTCTATTTTAATAAATGAGGGTTCCCCTCTTATTATCTGATAAGGAAGAAGAACTCTTTTAACTGCTTTATGAGCATTTACAAGACCATAACCCGTCTCTTCATCAAACCCAGCTGGTTCAAGGTCAGTAGCGGTAAGTTTAATAATCCATTCCAGATCATAATTTTTTAAATTTGGATTTGCACCTAATAAAAGACCAGCAATTCCAGAAACTATGGGTGCTGCCATAGAAGTGCCATCCCTAAAGCCATATTGGTTTTCAGGTAAAGTTGAATAAATCTCAACTCCGGGTGCTGCCACATCAATCCAATATCCTTTTACTGAAAAATCGGCTCTTTTATAAGGTTGATAAGGATCATTTGTTTGCATTATCGCTCCTACGTTCATCATCCAAGGACCAAATTTCTTGGGGTAAAAATGAACCTCAGGATAATTAGACATTGAAGAAACAGGTAATGCACCCATTTGATATGCATACTTAAATGCTGAATAAAGAGTTGATGAATAATTGGGGAATCCCCAACTACAATTTAACACTTTACATTCATTATTAACTGCATGTATCACAGCATCTGTTACTTCGGTTATATTCCAATTTAAAATTTTTTCTGCCCATATTCGTGCATACCAATCTATACCGGCGATCCCTATTCCATTATCAGTTTTTGCTGCCGCAATTCCTGCAATATGAGTGCCATGTTCACCATAATATCCTGAATCACCCATACATTTATTCTTTAAATCTTCATGTAAGTCGTCTACCCCGTCATCAATAATTCCAATTTTTGTTGAGACACTTCCTCTTGATAAATCAAAAGTCTCGTAAGCCTTAATTGCTCCTAAATGCCATTGAAAAGTTCTCTTAGGGTCATTGGGAATATATTCAACTACACCACGTTGATTTTTTTCTGCGTAAATCACATAAGGTAGTTCTATTAATTTAAGGATTGCACTATCCCTGTTTACAGTGGGTGATAATTTTAGAATAAAAAGATTAGAAAAATCCGGTAATCGTGCTATTCCACTATCAGGAGTTATTTTTAATGTATCCTTTGGATTAAAGTCAGGGAAACCTTTATATATTTCTTCAACTTCTATTTCATTCAATAGTGATAGGACTTCTGGAAATGTGATGATTTCATTAAGGGGAGCTCTTATTTTGCCTGTAGGCATTGTTATAGTTCCTTGTTTAAAAAGAACTAAAATTTCTTGTTCAGTTGTATCACTTAAAAGAATTGAAGCCCAAATTATTCCTAATAATATTCCCTTTTTCATATAATCCTCCTTAATCAGGATAAGTAAGTTGCTTATGATTTAAGCCATTTGCATCCATTATCCAAAGTTCTCCATATCCTGGATATTTTGTTGCGGGTTTATACATATTATATTTTACATAAACAATTTTTGTTCCATCTGGACTCCAAGATGGTTCAATTCCGTCAATACATAATCTTTTAAGATTTGTTTCATCAACATTCATTACCCATATTTCATAACTCATTGTTGATTCATTATAAGTTGTAAGTAAAATTTTTTTGCCATCAGGTGAGCAACTTGATACTTCTCCGGGAAAATCAGAAATCATCTTTATATTTAAACCTGTTGTATCTATTATCCATATACTTTTTTTACCATTAATCCAACACGTAGATACAAATTTATAATCAGGTAAAAAATCACCTTTACCACAAAAAGAAGATATAACTTTTATTTTGGAACCATCCGCATTTATTAAACATAGCCCTGCAGAATCTAAAGGTTCTCCTACTCGTATAAATAGAATTTTCTTTCCATCAGGAGTCCATTTGGGAGAACGATCCCAATAATTTTTATAAGAGGTAAGTGGAATAATGCTATCGCCATTAATTTTTGCCTTATGAAGATTATATTCTCCACCTGGACCGCCAATAAATGCCAACCATTTTCCATCAGGACTAAAATCTGGAGAATGAAAAGAAGGAAGAAAACCAGATATTAAAAATGGTCTTTTATTTTTTCCATCAGCATCAATCAAAAAAATACCTGAAGAATCTAATTTTTCAATAAAACTATCTTTATTTATTTTAACCCATGGAACATAACCAAAAGCAATTGTCTTACCATCTGGACTCCAAACGGGATCCCAGCAATGTTGAGTAAAACGCGGAAGAGGTTTATCTATTCCACCTTTTCGCTCACATCCTTGATGTAAAATTATAAAAAGAAAAATCATTTTAATAGAAAGGAAAAAAAATCTCCATTTGTCAATCTGGACTACTAAGGTTTTATATCTCCATTTTCGTATTAATATTTTCATTTTTATTTATATAGTTAACTCTTTTTTAAATATTTAAATAATACTTTTTTTTTTTTCAAAATGTCAAGTCCCTGTATAATGCCATAACATTTTGGACTGGTATTTATTTTTAAACTGATTAAGTATAAATTCAAGAGGATTATTGCCAGATTCCTTCAATCTCTTTTTCCATTCATATATTGTGCTTTTGAAATCCCAAAAGCATCTCTTGTTGCTTTTAAACCATATTTATCGTAAAAACCTATAATTTTTAACTTCATTGATACAATATCTTTACCACCATTTAAAATTCATTATTTTATTTAAAAGTTTAAAATCTTTTTGAAATTTTTCATTAATATGTAAAATTTGACACAAATTGAATTTAATTATCTTAAATTTCCTTTAATGCTTCTTCAAATTTTGAAATTGTTTCATCAATTATTTCTTTTTTATGAAATATTGAAAGGAAAAGGGCTTCAAATGGTGAAGGAGGGATTAAAATGCCTTTTTCTAAAATTTTTTTAAAAATTTTTTTAAAAATTTGAGTATCCTGTTTTTGAACTTCATCAAGATTTTTTGGTTCTTTTTCCAAAAAGAAGATTGAGAAAAAAGAAACCATTGAAGGTGTTACAATTTTTATTCCTTTTTCTTCAAAAATTTTCTTTAAATTTGATGTAAGATAATTCAGATTTTTTTCTATTTCATTATAGGGATTTAATTTTTCAAGAATTTCAAGTGTTTTTAATCCAGAGGCACACCCAACTGGATTTCCTGAAAGCGTTCCTGCTTGATATACAGGTCCATCAGGTGAAATGAGTTCCATTATTTCTTTTTTTCCTCCATATGCTGCAACAGGAAATCCACCACCAATTACTTTTCCCAAGGTTATAAGGTCAGGAACTATTCCTTTTTTAGTTGAAACTCCACCAAATTCTACTCTAAAACCAGTTATAACTTCATCAAATATTAAAATTGAATCAAATTTTTTTGTTATTTCTCTTAATTTTTCTAAAAAACCATTACGCGGTAAAATGACACCCATATTTCCTGCAACTGGTTCAACAATAACACATGCAATTTCTTCACCAAATTTTTCAAAAGTTTCTTCAATTTTTTCTATATCATTATAAGGAAGAGTAATTGTATCACTTACAATTTTTTCAGGGACACCCGATGAAGAAGGAACTCCAAATACAAGTCCACCTGAACCTGCTTTAACAAGGAAAAAATCAGAATGTCCATGATAGCATCCTTCAAATTTTATAACTTTATTCCTTTTTGTAAATGCTCTTGCAACTCTTAATGCAGACATTGTTGCTTCTGTTCCGGAATTTACAAACCTTATCTTATCAATAAAGGGAAAAGCACTTTTTATTTTTTCTGCAAGTAAAATTTCTTTTTCAGTTGATAGTCCATAAGAAAATCCTTTTTCACATACCTTTTTAACTTCTTCAAGAATTTCTGGGTGGGAATGTCCTAAAATTAAAGGTCCCCATGATAATATAAAATCAATATATTTATTTCCATCAACATCATACAAAAATGGACCTTCACCCCTTTCAACAAAAATTGGGTCTAAATCAACTGCCTTAAATGCCCTTACAGGAGAAGAAACACCTCCCGGCATAATATTTTTTGCCCTTTCAAAAAGTTTTTTTGATTTTAAATTTTCCATTTATGAACCTTCATCTTAACTCTTTAATAAGTTTTTCAATTTTATCTTTAAGGGCAGGAATTTCTTTTTTTACTGTTACCCATACAATTTTTAAATCAACTCCAAAATATTCATGGATAACTTTATCTCTCATTCCTGCCATTTCTTTCCATGGAATTTCTGGATGTTTTTCTCTAAAATTTTGTGGAATATTTTTAGCAGCCTCTCCAATAATTTCAATTGCTCTTATTACCGCATATACCTTTTCATCATTGTTGACAAAATCTTTATAGGAAATATTAGAAAGAAATTTAATAATTTTATTTATATTTTCTAAAATATCATTCAAATAATCCCTTACTTCTCTTTTGTTTTTCATAAATAAACAATTTCTTTTAGAATTATTTTACCTATATAAGGTTTTAATGTTTTTTTTAATACAAGATCAACTTTGACACCAAGTACATCACTTAAATAGTTTTCAAGCCGAATAAATTCTATAAGCCCAATTTCTACATCATCTTCAAAGTCAATGAGAATGTCAAGATCGCTTTCTTCCCTTTGTTTCCCTTTGATATAGGAACCAAAAATACCTATTTCTTTTATCTTATATTTTTCTTTTAAAAATGGTTTCAGTTCAATTAACTTCTTTTTAATTTCCTCAAATTTCTTCATTTTTTAAAATTTTAATTAAATTATATTATACAATTTTTAGTATTGTAAAGTAAATTTAAATTTTCCATTTATGAACCTCCTTTATTATTTCTTTTAAAATTTCAATATCTGTTTCAGGTAAAACTCCATGCCCTAAATTGAATATATATCCATAAAAATTTTTTCTTATTTTTTCAATTTTTTCAAGTTCTTTTTTTATTAAATCAAATTCTGAAAATAAAATTGCAGGGTCTAAATTCACCTGAATTGAATGTTTTTTGCCCAAATAATCTATTGCAAAGTTAAGTGGTATACGCCAGTCAATTCCAATAACTTCACATGAATATTTATTTATTGTTTCAATTAAATGAATTGAAGAAATTGAAAAATAAATTCTTATTTTACCTTCAAGTGCTTTTAAAATTTTTTCCACATAAGGAAAAACCCTTTCTTTATAAATTTCATTAGAAATTGAGCCAATCCATGAATCAAAAAGCATAACTGCATCACATCCATTTTCAGATTGGAATTTTAAAAATTCTATTATTGAAAGGCTTAATTTTTCCATAAGTAAATGCGATTTTAACGGTTCTTTATAAAGAAATATCCTTGTTTTTGGAAAATCTCTCTCATATTTTCCTTCAATAAGATAGGATAAGAGGGTAAAGGGAGAAGGTGCAAAACCAATAAGTGGGACATTCAATTCTCTTTTTAAAATCTTTATTTCTTCTTCCATAAATTTAAAATTTAAAAGTGAGAAATTTTTTAAAGATTCATAAGGTTCTTTAACTTTTACACCTATTCCTTCTTCAAATTCAAAATCAATGTCAAATCCCCATAAAATTACAAGCAAATCTGAAAAAATTATTGCTGCATCCAGATCAAAATATTTAAAGGGCATGAGTGTAACCTTTGCTGAAAGTGAAGGATTTTTTATAATTTCTTTCATTGAATATTTTTCTCTTAATTCTTTATATTCTTTTAAATATCTTCCTGCCTGTCTTAAAAACCATACCGGAACCCTTTCAGGTTTTTGTTTTAAACATGCTTTTATAAATGAATCCTTCATCTTACAAATCTCATTGAAAGATAAATTATAATTAACATAATTAAAAGATTCAACCTTGCAACTCGTAAGGTTGATTTATAATAAAAGGAAGGTTTTTCTTCTTTACTTGCTCTTGGAGCAAATAAAAAGTCATGTAAAGTTTTTAAAATTAATAAGATTATAAAAAGTATCAATTTGAAAATCATAAAATTATTTATTCCTCCCCATCTTTTTATAAGTAAATATGTTCCCGTTAAAATAAGTAAAATTACACAAATCCAGCTTCCTATCCTGAATGTTTTTCCAAGCGCTCTAAATCCAGGGATTAAACTTTTATCTTTATAAATTTTTCTTATTGAATATCCAAAAGAAAAAAATAGCATATCTCCACCAACCCAATAAAGAGCAGAAAGTATATGAATATAGATTAAAAATAGTTCAAGATTCATTTTTTAATAAATTTGTTATATCTTCTCTTTTCCCCCATCCAAAATGCTCTTCTGATAAAAGATAAACTCTTTCAATTTCAAATTCAAAAAAATTAAATTCTTTTCTTTTTTCTATTATTTCCTTTAAAAATGGCAATCTTTCTTTAACTCTTGGAAATTTTTTCATATAAATTTTTAAACCCCTTAAATTTTCTTTCCCTTTCAAAATTTTAATTTTACCTTCCATTTGAATTCCTCTTAATGGTCTTAATTCCCTTAAAAATATTGATGCTGAAGCATTTGGATTTTTAGAAATATTTTCAGCATGCCTTGTTTTATTTCTTGATAAAAAGTAAAATTTGTTTTTGCCATCCCATGCATAAATTACAGGTGTTGCCCATGGTTTATCATTAAAGGAGGTTGCAAGAACCATTATTTTTTCATTATTTAAAATTTCATTTAAAACTTTTTTTATTCCTTCAAAAAATGCAGATTGGGTCTTCTTCAAGATAATCTCCCTTTAAAGCATAAGCCCTTGCCCTTGCTCCACCACATATATTTTTATAAATGCATTTTCCACATTTCCCTTTTAAAAATTTCACATCCCTTAATTTTTTCATAATTTCATTATTTTTATAAACTTCTGAAAGTTTTTCTTTTTTAACATTCCCAGTTTTTAAAGGTAAAAATCCTGATGGATATATATCTCCTTTATGGGAAATAAAAACAACACCATTTCCATCCCTTACTCCAAAACCCATTTTCAAATTTGATATATCATCAAAATTTTTGTTTTCCTTTAAAAGATAAAAGACCCTGTAAAAAGGTGCTTCTGTTGTTCCTATATAAAATGGTGATGATTTTGATTTTTCATAAAGAAATTCAAAAATTTCAAGAATTTCATTATAAGAAGGAAGAAAAAGATTTGAACCTCTTCCAGTAGGAACAAGGAAAAATATGCTCCATCTTTTTACAGGTGGTGAAAAATTTTTATATAAAATATCATAAACTTTTTTCACATCTAAAACTCTTCCCTTTGTAAAAATTGTATTTACTTGAACAGGAATATTAAGTTCTTTTGCATAATTTAAAACATTTATTGAATTTTCAAAAGTTCCATTTACACCCCTAAAATTATCATGACTTTCCCTATCACCATCAATACTTACAGCAATTGAAAATATTCCTTTTTCTTTCATTTTTTTTATCTTTTCAAATGTTGCAAGGGGGGAAGTTGTTGGAGTCACAGCAACCGGTAAATTTATTTCTTTTGCATAATCAAGAATCTCAAAAATGTCTTCCCTTTTTAAAGGGTCTCCTCCTGAAATTATTAAATTTGAGCCCATTCCCTTTATATCCCTTAAAACTTCCTTTATCTCTTCTAATTTAAGCTCTTCTTTACTTCTTTCAGGAATTGCCTCTGCTCTACAATGCTTACAATTTAAATCACATGCAATTGTTATTTCATAATAAACATTTATTGGTTTTTCATACACAAAATTTTTCATTTTAACCATTTTATAACATCTCTTGCATGATAGGTTATTACAAGATCAGCACCAGCCCTTTTTATAGATGTTAAAATTTCAAGAACAATTTCTCTTTCATCTAACCATCCCTTTAAACTTGCTGCCTTTACCATTGAATATTCACCTGAAACATTATAAGCAGCAACCGGTAGATTAAATTTTTCTTTAATTCTATAAATTATATCAAGATAGGAAAGAGCTGGCTTTACCATTAAAATATCTGCACCTTCTTTAAAATCTAATTCTGCTTCAAGAATTGCTTCTCTTGCATTTGAATAATCCATTTGATAAGTTTTTCTATTTCCAAATTTTGGAAAAGATTCTGCTGCTTCTCTAAAAGGTCCATAAAAAAAGGATGCATATTTAACTGAATAGGATAAAATTAATGTATTTTTAAATCCATTTTCATCAAGTGCCTTTCTTATTGCTTTAACCTGTCCATCCATCATTCCTGAAGGTGCAACAATATCTGCCCCTGCTTTTGCGTGTGAAACTGCAATTTTCCCAAGATATTCAAGTGTTGAATCGTTATCAACATCACCATTTTTTATAATTCCACAATGACCATGAGAAGTATATTCACACATACACAAATCCGTTATTATTATAATATCCTTTTCATATTTCCTTATCTCCTTAACTGCTCTCTGAATTATTCCTTCTTCATCAAAACTTTCACTTCCATATTCATCCTTTTTTTCAGGAATTCCAAACAAAATTATCGCCCTTATACCTTCTTCCTTAATTTTTTGAACCTCTTCAACAAGTAAATCAATTGAATACCTGTATTGTCCTGGCATTGAATTTATTTCTTCCTTTTTATTTTTCCCGGGAATAACAAAAAGCGGATATATTAAATCATCCTTTGAAATTCTTGTTTCCTTAAAAATATTTCTTAAATTTTCCTTCAGTCTTTTTCTCCTTAATCTTAAATAAGGAAATTCTCCCATTTTATCCTCCTTTTAAAAGTAAAAATCTAATGGATAAAAAGAATAAATTTCAAATAAAGAATTTTTAAGATAGTATTTGCAACTAATTTAAGTTAATTACTTAATTACTTTTAAACTCCCAATCCCCTTTCCTTTTAAATAAATTTTTAAGAAATATATTCCCTTTTTAATCTTTTCAATTCTTTTATCCTTTATTTCAATGTAATTATTAAAATCAAATGATTTTGAAATTATTTCATTTCCCAAAACATCATAAAGGACTATTTTTATTTTTTCATTTGAATATCCTGAAAAAATTAAGGAGATTCTATCTTTAAAGAAAGTAGAGGAAAAAAGTTTGATGTTTTCTGGGAAATAAATATCTTCTTGGTTCTTTGGTCTATCATCATATTCTCCTAATTGACTACATATATTATAAGTTAATAAAAATGTAGGTGAAGAAACTGAAATTGAAGGAGAAGTTATAGTTAAAGTTG
>Ga0272445_1003146_pt1 | contig 10504 bp, 9 predicted proteins | sample YNPCB0031_FD_194404 | JGI IMG/M metagenome (GOLD analysis project Ga0272445, IMG submission 194404) | Hot spring sediment microbial communities from Yellowstone National Park, WY, United States - YNP-CB-003-1 | ecosystem: Environmental > Aquatic > Thermal springs > Hot (42-90C) > Sediment... | reverse complement strand
TCGGCTCCATAGAGTAGGAAGAAACCACCGCAATAGGCCACGGCACGTGGGCCAATGCCCCATACACCACAAGAACCACCACCAACCCCACAAACCACACCAAATCCCACACCCAACCCCGCACACCTTCCAACCAAACCCCAAATATAAACATTAAAACCAACACAGCCCCACGACTCCCCCAGCCGCAACACGTCAAGACGCCCCACCCACTACTCCAACGACGCCGCTTCGCAACGGCCCCGTTGATCCCCACTAGCCACATAACGTCCAACCTCCGCCGAACCCGAGCTTCGCCAACTAGAAGCTCCAGCAACCAAGAACCAGAACAACACTAAACCTTCTCCAACGCCCTTCTCACAGCCTCTCTATGTATAGGAGTCTGCCACGCTACGTTTTTGCCTATGCCGAGTTCCGGATCCCTCTCAGGTGGGGGCTGGTCTATCCAGAAATAGGGGTCTCTGTCGTACATGTTGTACACGATCAAGCTCCTCGCCTCAAGCTCCTCGACAAGCTCCTCCGGCACGTCGCCGGCCCAAAGCGCCTCAGGATCCTCCACAGCCTCCTCAAGCCATTTCCTCCACCTAACCACAAAACCCGCAGTCAGCCTCTTCTCCCGCACCACATCCTCCACAACCCTCCCCACAGCCCACCCAGAGCTGTAGAGCCTCCCGAGCATTCTCGGGTTTCCGCCAGTCCACCGCCACACCTCCTCAAAGGGAGGCTTCGGCCACGGTATCTTGTCGTACAACTGCAGGAATCCCTCCCTCGGCATGTTCCACATAGGCCGCAACTCAGCCCAGAGGTGTCTCCCAATCTCCTCCCGCGTCACGCCTTCGCTGGTGACGACGATGGCCACAATTTTTTCGTAACTCCTCGGCGGGTACTCGATTAGGTTCAAGAGGCTCTTCACGTATATGCCAGCCTTATCCAGCCCCACCGCCTGAAACACTTCGTCCACAAGTACCGCCACCTTCTTCTTCCCCCACCGCCCGATCAGCTCCTTGGCCAGATCCACGGCCAGATAGGCCAGCTTCAGCTGGGCCAAACCAGAGACGTCGGAGGCGGCGTCAAGAAGCCGCCTGGCGACCTCCGCCACGTCTGTATAAGCCACGAAATCCCTATGCGCCGCGTCCACATACACGACATCATAGCCAAACTCGCCCAACGCTTCGGCGGCTTGCCGCAACAACGCGGACTTCCCACAGCCCTCCGGGCCGAACACGACGACGGGAAACCTCGTGCTTTTCTCAGCCCACTCCACTATCTGCCCAAGGGCGCGGTCTCTGTCCGTAAACTCCGTCTCCACGCCGGGGACAAGCCTAAGCGCAATCCTCCTCACGGCATTCTCGATATCTGCATACTTAAGCCTTCCAGCGCCGAGAAACCGCAACAGCAAGCGCCACGTGGTGTAAACCCCAGAGGTCCCTCGGCAACGCCAAAGGATGAAAAGAAGCCAGCCTACGCAAAACTGGAGTCTGCTAGGCGTCTGGGACGATTAAAGACCAGCTAGGGTCAAGCAGGCACAAGCTGAAGAAAGGCCTAGGACCTGATTGAAGGCTACAAACAGCCCTGCGCTAGACCTAAACTTCGGCTCGCCAGGTACCAAAGCCGCAGAGACAGAAGTCAGAGTCGCCGTTCAGCGAGTCCAGGTAGAGGTGTGCAACCCGCCGCAAGTCCATTGGCTCAAACTTAATTAGGGGCATCAATCCCTGATTGTGAAGGTTACTGTAGCCATAGTGACGTACAGGTGGGCGCGGGCGTTGCCTTACTCGCTAACCAGCGTCGACAGCCAGACGAGAAAACCCGAAGAGGAGGTGATAGCGCTGAAGCCATCCGGCGACAGTAGCGAGGAAGTGATGAGAAGCTTCTCCTCGCAACTACCCATAAAGCTCGTCCTCCAGGAGAAGGGGAACTTCACAAACGCAGTGCAGATGGCAATAGACAACGCCGAGGGGTATGTAATACTTTTTCTCGACGACGCAGTAGCTGAGGAGAGGTGGGGAGAGAAATACGAAAACCTATTCGACTCCCTGCCCAACGTCGGCGGAATCGGCGGAAAATCACACAAAGCATATATCGAGAGCGGTAAGGTTGTCAAAACTCATGAGCCCTTCTACGACGAAAAACCGCCGAGAAACGCATTTTATAGAAAGCCGCTACCGGAATACGTAAATTACTGCGAATAGGTTGTGATATGTCTTCGCCGAGCGTTGCAATCCTAGGTAAAAACAGCAGGTGGATCCTTAGATACAGCCTCCGCGCCGTTCGTTCTGCGGTACGAGAGGTGGGGAGAGATGTAGAGGTGGTGTATGTCGACGGAGGTTCCACAGACGGCTCCAGGGAACTTGTAAGAGAGGTTCTGCCGCAGGCGAGGATAATCGACGCGCCGGGCACCAACATCCCCGAGGCGCGCAACATAGCAGTGAAGGAGACCTCAGGCGAGTATTTGGTCTATTGGGACAGCGACATCTTAGCCCCGCCGTCTGCGCTTAAGGCGCTTCTCCAGCAAGACAAGCCGATAGTTGCGCTGACGCGTCGAGACGTCTACGTCGCATCTGAAGAAGATATACAAAACATCATGGCCAACCTAGGCGACGACCCAAGCTCCACGCTCTACCCAGCCCCCTTCGTGGTCTTCAGCGTGACGCTTTTCCACCGAGATGTATTCAGAAAGGTGGGACTCTTCGACGAGAGGATGACGCAGGCAGAAGACAGAGACATATGCCTAAGGGCATACTGCAAGGGCTTCCAAAGCTTCTACATCTCCACGGCGGCCTACGACATAAACAGGAGGCGGCTAAGCGACGTGCCTGTAACTACGCCGCTTAGGCAATACCTCCGGGGCATACACAAAAAAGCTCTCATATACGCCTACACACCGTCGCGCCGTCAGAAGATAAACACCGCCATCTTCGCCACAGTCCACGCAACGGCTGTACTGGGTATGTTGGCAACTCCGCTCGCCCCCTTGGTCGAACTTCTTCCACTAGTTTATCAAGTGGCGCGGTACGTAGGTAGAAAGGGTGTTGAAATGTATATCAAGGCCTTAACCCTGTACACGTTAATAGCGCTTTTCATGCCTCTAAGACTAAAAGACATCTGCGCATGGATCTAGCATGGCTGAGGTAGCCTACCTCACGGGCTTTGACCCACGTATATTCCCACGCCCCATATTCTTCGCACGAGCAACTGGGGCGAAGGTTTTTAGTATCAGAACCTTGGCCGGGCACCTGAGGAATCCCAACAAGCGGCTGGAGGATTTTGCAAAACAGAAACTGATAATAAAACAAAAATATATAAATTTTTTTGATTTTGATCTATCAAAATACATAAACAATTGTTATAGACAAGATAAGACATATATCATCGGCACATTGATAAAGGAAGCCAGCATTGCGGGATTCTTGAAAAAACTTAGTTATGAATACGGCTTGGCTGTTATAAAGAACTTGGTAGGCGTATTAGCGGCCAGACTCGCTGGTATGCGAGTGGTGGTGGATCTCATGGATCTTTGGCACTGCGACAAGGACTACCTAGTGTTTAGCCCCCTTGACTTCGCCGCGTTGAGAAAGGCGGAGTGCGTCATTGCGTGGTCCAGGGCCATTGCGGCGCTTCTGAGAAGGACAGGGCTTAACTGCGTGGAGTACCTCCCCTTCGGGGTAGATCTCAACGTGTTTGACCCCTTGAAGGCGGATCCCAGGCTTATCTATGAGCGCTACCCACAGCTGGAGGGTAAGGTCGTGGTAGGCTACAGCGGCGGCGGGCACGTCTACCACGGCATCCATAAGGTGTTAGGTGCGTATCGCTTGGTGGAGAAGAAGAACAAAGACGTGGTCCTTGCGATCCAGACATGGGGGCAGAATCAACTAGTCAGAGATATGATTAAGAGGTTCAATATAGAGAGCGGTGTTGATAGAGCCCACGAAGCTCTTCAACGACCCATTGCGGCTCTCCTTCCTGAGAGCCGCCTCGATTCTCGTGCTACCTGTCTCCAAGACGCCAGGCGTATACCTCGCCGAGAGGACCACCATGTATCAGTTCATGGCGGCGGGCAACGCCATAGTCGCAGAGTATTCCCCCGGCGTCGCGGGCGTACTAAAAGATGGACACACCGCAACTATTGCGAAATACGGCGACGTCCACAGTTTAGCCGAGAAGATAGAGCTCCTCATCGCTCACAGTGATGAGGCGGAGGAGTTGGGCAGAAACGCCCGTAAAGAAGTGAAGGAGAAATACAGCTGGAATGCTCTGGCCCCGAAAGCCCGCGAGATAATAAACCGAGTAGCTAGGTAAGGAGGACCTCCTTCACATACACCGGAGACCCAACTCCTTGGTGCCGGTCGTCAAGCCGCGCCGCGGGCTCTGCTCGCCAAGGCTTCTCATGACTACGTCAGACAGACCCCTCCACCTGTAGCATATTCCTGTGCCCGACATAGGGTGGCTTATAGGCCCCTAAAGCTGGCGAGCGAGATGGGTCACTGTAACAGCTCCTTTGCCTTCTTCCCAAGCGCCTGCCAGGTATACTGTTGCTCCAAGCGCTCCCGCGCCTGACGCCCTATGTATTTCCTCAAGCCGTCGTCACGCACCAGCTCTATGATGCCCTCCGCAAGTTTCACTGGGCTGTCTATAGGAATTAGGTAGGCGGTTTCCCCGTGGCGAATCGCTCCGCGGACTCCAGGCGTGTCCTCGGCTAAAATGGCGTTGCTGGAGGACATGTACTGAAACATGGTGGTCCTCTCGGCGAAATACACCGCGGGGTACCTAGACGCTGTGAGCACGAGGATGTCTGCAGATCGGAACATGGAAAGTCTCAGAGGGTCGTTGGGCTTCGGGGTTCGCTCCACATAGACGAAGTTCCTCACGCCGACCCTCTTTGCAAGCTCCACAACCTCCCTAGAGGTCTGCAACAGCAAGACCACGTCCCTCCGCTTCTCCTCCACCATCTTAAACGCGAGAAGTAGCTTTTCAACTCCCAACGCATCCCTCCCACCGATCTTCCACATCCCTCCGCTGTAAACCACCTTGAAGATAGAGGGATCTATGCCGTAGCGCTCTAGGAAGATGTGCGGGGGAACCGTCAAGGGGTCGAAGCTCTCTAGGTCGAGCCCATAGGGGAGGTACTCCACGCGCCGTAGCCCCACGGACCTCAGCAACGCCGCAATGGCCCTAGACCATGCAATCACCAGATCAGCCCCTCTAAGCGCGTGGAAATCAAAGGCGTTGAGCGTAAACACGTCGAAATGGCAACTCCACAGATCCATTAGGTCCACGACGACTTTCTTGCCCACGGCCTTTGCGGCGTAGACGCCGTGTGGGTTCATCACAATTATGCCCTCGCCTTCAATCTTGGAGAGATACGGCGCATAAAGCAGCTCGTACAGAGAGGCGTCCAGCAACACAGTTCGGTTCTGTCTAGGACAATTGTACACCACCCTCAACGGGTCGCCCCTGGACGCCGAAGTGCCTTGTTGCCGCCTCTCTCCGCCCTGAGGTCTTTTTTGGGGGTTCCTTAGATATCCAATAAACGTCCTTAGGAAATAAGCGGGGATCCCGCAACACTTAAAAAAGAAATAGGGACGTGGATAGAAGCCGGGGTCTAAAACTGTGATGTAGGAATACCTCATAACCCGCTTAACAACGCGGTGGCCCGCCTGAGAAACTCCTCAAACGTGAACCCGGAGATCCGCGCGAGCGACCTCTGGGAGAAGAGGCTCCAAGCCCTCCCGTCGGTGAGTAGCTTGGCCACGGCCTCCGCGGCCTCCTCGGCGTTGCTGTAGCCCACGCCGAACTCGCCGAAGCCAGCCAAGTCGCTCCAAGCGCCGCCAGATCTGTGCACCACCACGGGCAGTCCCCGCGCCATGGCCTCCGCAACGGCTATACCCCAGTGCTCGTTGATCGTGCCATGTAGAAATACCCTACATCTCCTGAGAGCCTCGTCTATTTTACTCCGCGGCACGCTTCTAAGGAGCTGTACACGCCCGCCGAACCTCCCTGCGAGGTTCTCCACATATTGATAGTACCGAAGGCTAGAGGGTGTGGATGCGTCGCCTATGATTATTAGCCGGGCGTCCGCCACCTCTTTAAATATGAGGGGGGCCACCTCTTCCACCACCCAGTGATAACGCTTCTCCTGCGAAAAGCGGCCCAGCATCACGACACAAGTCTCCCTCTCCTCAAAGCTAGGCGGGCTCTCGGCTATTGACATCGTCGGCGGCAGAGGCGGGTTGAGGACCTTCGGCTCTTCTCCAAAGATCTCCTTCACCACGTCGGCGGTCCATCTGGAGTTCGTCAACACGAGAGCCGCCGCGGTGAACGGGTTCTCTCTGGCGAAGTGTGGATACAGACGGGTGAAGACCTTGGCGTAGAGGTTCATGGGAAATCTGCCATATCTCTCAGCCGCGTAGGGATCGTCGGTGTAGTAGAAGCCCACGTGTCTGTATCTTGGGTTGAATGTGGCGTCCAGCGGGAAGTGTATATACTCGACGACGGGGACTTTGCCGACGAGTCTTCGGTAGGTCGGCATGTCTACAACCACGAACCTCGGCCTGTACTTCTTCACCGCCTTCTCGGCGGGCAACCAGACGAGAAGCCTCATGTAGAGACCGAACATCTTTAGGCTGAACCCGCCCGAGACGGCGGGATACTTGGAGAGGTCTATGCCGAACCACTCCCTATACCTAGACCCGTCGAAACGCGTGAGAGAGGTCAAGACTGGGGTGAGCCCCATCTTCTCCACCGCCGCGGCTATGCTGGCCATAACCAGCTCCCCACCTCCCGGCCTATCCCAGAAGTGATGAGCAACTACGGCGCTCACGAGGCGAGGTAACAACAATTAAATATATATTGCATCCGCTCGCCGTGAGGATCGCCGTTCTGGGCTTCGGCTGGGCTGGGGTCTTGGCGGCCGGGTTTCTGTTGGAGAGATTCCCCCGGCGCCGAGGTGGTGGCCTTTGATAAGTCGCGGCGTCTGGGCGGCCTACTGTCCTCGGTTGAGATAAACGGCTTCACCTTTGACGTAGGCGGAAGCCACGTGATTTTCTCCAACGACAAGGCCGCGCTGGCTGAGATAGTGGCGCTCCTCGGCGGCGAGGTGTTGGAGCATCAACGCAAGGCGTACGTGAGGCTCGGCGATTTGTTCGTGCCCTACCCCTTCGAAAACGGGCTCTACGTCCTCCCGCCGGAGGAGAGGGCGGAGCTCATAGGCGACCTCGTGGAGGCTTTGATGAAAATCCCGCCCGGCTGGAGGCCTAAGCACCTCCTCGACTGGATAGAAACCACGTTTGGAAACAGCATAGCCCGGCGTTACCTAATTCCCTACAACGAGAAGATCTGGAAGAGGTCTCTCGACCAGATCTCGGCGGACTGGGTCTACATACCGGGCCGCCTGCCTGTGCCAGACGTCAAGACGCTGATCAAAACAGCCGCCGGCATACCGACGGTAGGCTACGCCGAGCAGTCCCGCTTCTACTACCCCCGCAGAGGCGGCATACAGAGGCAGTACCAAGCGGCGCTGGAGAGGGTCAGGGACAAAGTGGCGATCCGCGCCAGCGAGGCCGTCAAAGAAGTGCGTAGGAGAGGCGGCAGGCTGGTAGTAAATGGAGTGGAGGTGGACCTAGCCGTGGCCGCCATGCCGCTTCCAGACCTCATAGCGGCGTTCAGCGACGCGCCGGAAGAGGTGGTCAAGGCGGCGGAGAGGCTTGACTACAACCAAGTGGTTGTGGTGGGGGTCGCCCTGGACAAGCCCGCCCCCGACCAGCACTGGATCTACGTGCCCGATAGGCGCATAGTCTTCCACCGCTACGCCTGGATCTCTAACTACAGCCCCGCCAACGCGCCGCCGGGCAGATCCGCCCTCATCGCCGAGATCACTCTGCCCAGAGACGTAGAGCCCAACTTGGAGAGACTTAAGGCAGAGACGGTGGAGGGCCTTCTGGAGCTGGGAGTGGCGCAGGAGCGGGATGTGTTGCACGTGGAGGCTTGGCTCCACAGATATGGCTACCCCCTCTACACGCTAGATCACGCCCAAAACCGCGACGCAATACTACGGTGGCTGGGAGAGCAGGGCGTAGTCGCGGTGGGCCGCTGGGGCCAGTGGCACTACTGGAACACAGACAAAGTGTACAAAAACGTGAAGGAGACAGTCGCCGCGTTATGAAGCTGACAGTGGCGGTGGTCGCCTACGGCCGCTACAAGTACCTAGACGAAGCCGCGGCCTCCATCGCGAAGCAGACTAGACCCCCCGACGAGGTGTTGATCTTTACAGACAACAGAGAAGTAGTGAGGCCCGTCTTCCAGAAACACGGCGTAGATGCGGAGATCCTCCAAGAGCCAGATTTAACCTACTGCGCCACCTACGCCAGAATCGGCGAGGTCACCACCGGCGACTACGTCCTGCCGCTGGAAGACGACGACGTCTTTAAGCCAGAGAAGCTTGAACGTTTAGAGCCAGTTTTGAGGGAGGGCAGGTGAACCCTCGTCAAACACGCCGCAGACTTCATAGACGCCGAGTCAAAACCAACCACATGGATTCAGCAACCAGAGGAACCTGCCGTCATAACGCGAGAAAACGCCTGGCAGCTCTACCGCAGGTTTCCCTACCATATCTGGCCCTCCACCTTCGCCATAAAGACAGACCTCTTGAAGAGACACGGCGAAATCCTCAACCACATGCTCCTCCATGCAGACTTCGCCATATTTACCCTAGCGCTAAAAGACGGCGAGGTACTCTACCAGCCAGAAAAACTGACCTACTACAGAATAGGCCCAGGTAATTCGCAAACTACAACTTGCAACGACTTACCTAAAGTAGTCTGCACATGGAACAAATACACATATGATGATGATGTTTTATCAAGATACATAGATATTAAGGAAATAAATAAAATTATAAATTATTCATATATTTCTCATCTCACTAAAATATATATATTTAATACCAAGTTTTACTGTATTTTTAAGTATAAAATTTCCTATCTTTCGTTTGTTAAAAGGTCATTTGTGGCAATTGCCAAACGGATGTACCCGCTAAGAAAGGCTGTGTTGCTTGCTTGGGTGTCTCCTCTGCTGGGTAGCAAGAGAGTTGCCGAGATTTATTACAGACGCTGGTGTAAAATGCTCCAAAAGCCCGCAGAGTAATAAACGGGGAACACGCCGGCAACGGCGTAAGTCAACCCGACTTAACTTTGACACAGAGGCAGTGGCGAAGGCATTCCCAGTAACCTGAAGCATCTAGCCAGCGAGCCTATCGACACGTTGAAACATCACGACAAACCTCTGAAATAGGCCGTGCACCATGCCCAGTTTAGTTGTAAGGGAGTACCAGAAACGTGGCGGAAGATACTCCATTTACCGTCTCTAAGGACAGAGTCTTAAAACAATTTCCGTATGGGCCATGAAATCTGCGTGAAAACATCGACGTTAACGACGTCGTACCCCAACTCCCTAAGCATGGCGACTACCAGCCGCAGATTGCATCCACAGCTGAAGGTTGACGGGGAACCTCGTGCTCTTTTCAGCCCACTCCGCTATCTGCGCAAGAGCGCGGTCTCTGTCCGTGAACTCCGTCTCGGCTCGGGGGACAAGCTCAAGCACAATCTTCCTCACGGCATGGACGTACTAAACGCTTGCCCGCACCTTTCCGTTTCGATATGCTACGCCGCTCCAAGTAACTTGAGACATCGAACTTGAAAGTGCCAGCTCAGTCCTGAGACTTAACTCGCCTAGCGCTAACGCCACAAAGGCACAAGACAGCTGGACACTACCCAGCGAACCACAGAATGATGATGTGTGACTGACCTCATTGCTTGGCTAAAGTTGTTAATATCTTCCATTCGGCTTTCGCGACGCGATCCCATGTAAACATCGAGGCGAAGTTTAACGCTTCATTTTCGAGCCTTTCCCACAGCCCTTCCTTTAATACGTGCATAGTAGTCTGCACAAGTCTTTTTATGTTTAACGGCTCAACTTTTACTACCGCCGGAGTATCAAAGTTAAATCTTACTGCAGGAATTGCATAAGCTACTACTGGTGTTCCACAGCTTAACGCCTCCAATACCACGGTGGGAAACGCATCCGCACGCGTAGGATACAACAAGACTTTGGTAGAAGCCAATAGTCTGAATTTCTCTTCACGCATCACATTAAATCGAAGTTCAACGCTTAAATCCAGCGCTCTTAAAGTATTAACCACTTTTTCCAAATTCTTATTATCAATAGAACCAGATATAAAAACCTTTAAATTTGGCAGTATTTTTTTCAAAATTTTTATAGTATTTATAAAATCGAAAATGCCCTTTTCCGGAACAACTCTGGCAAAAAACCCAACATCATATTCTCTATCTAAATTTCTAAATAGACATTTATCAGAAGCATTCCCAGGCTCTACCACTTTAACATTTGCATTAACACCAAGTCTATTAAGTTCATATGGAATAGATCGCGAAACAGCAAGAATAGGTGTCTGACCTACAGCATATTTAAACACCTTTAAACGTAAATAGCC
>Ga0272445_1003140_pt1 | contig 10519 bp, 11 predicted proteins | sample YNPCB0031_FD_194404 | JGI IMG/M metagenome (GOLD analysis project Ga0272445, IMG submission 194404) | Hot spring sediment microbial communities from Yellowstone National Park, WY, United States - YNP-CB-003-1 | ecosystem: Environmental > Aquatic > Thermal springs > Hot (42-90C) > Sediment... | reverse complement strand
TTAGGTATAGGTTTCTGCCGGTGGGGCAGTAGCCGTAGGCGAAGTCAGACAGCGCGATGCCGAGGTGCGCAGGAGGCCTCACCGGCGGCTTGTCAAAGGACCACCCCCTCAGCTCAGGCGGCGTGTCAGGCTGGCCGCCTGTTATGCGCACCCGGCGGAGGAGTCTAGCTATCTCCATGAGGGTTAGCACAAAGTTTTGATCAACTCCCTGTATTATCCGTGACATACTGCAGTGAAAAGGCTTAAAACTGCAGGCGCCTGCAATTAAATGCGCCTCGCCGTCACAATAGGCTTCGAAAGCACGCTGGTGATTAGGGCCGTGGCGAGGCTCCCCCGCGCCGATGACTACGTCCTCCTGCGGGCGCAGACCGGCACGGAGGGCGACGTCAAGTCCGCGGAGACGGCCGCCGACGTCATAAAGGCGCTGGGGAGGGGGCGGGAGTTCGCCGTCGACATCCGCGACCTGGCCAGAGGCATAGAGCAACTCGCCTCCCTCGACTTCGACGCGGTGGCGCTGGCAGGCGGGCCCAGGTCGCTGGTTCTCCTAGCCTTCGTGGCGGCTGCGCTGAGGGGCGCCAAGATCTACGTAGTTCCGGAGTACGCGGCTGACCCCTTCGACGCGACAGCTCTGGCCGCCGCCTTCAAGCTCACCTGCCTAACTCCGGCGAAGCTCAGAGTCTTGGCTGAGGCCGACGGCCCAGCCGACGAGGTGGCGCGGAGGCTCGGCATTGACAGCTCCACGGCCTACAGGCATCTGGAGGACTTGGCGGAGAAGGGGTTTGTGAAGGCCGAGAAGGGGCGGGTGAAAGCGTACAAGACAGATTATGTGGTCAGGTTGCTTGCAAAGTTGCTTTTGCAGTTAGGTGCAAAACGTTAGACATTGTTATGTATATAGTAACGTTTATATATAGGGTTTGAATAGGGGTCTATGGCAGAGAGGCGAGGTCCCAACTTTGAGCCGGTTGTGGATCTGTTGGCTAGGCTTGCCCGCGACAGGGTTTACGGCCCCCTTGATATGCTGAGCCGCGTGGAGGACAACGACGAGTTCTACATGAAAATGGCGAGGGAGGCTCTTTACAGCGCGTTGAGGTACGTGTCGACAGAGAAGGGGGAGTCGCCTCCTCCTGGTCTTGAGGATTCTATAAGGGGAACTCTTGACATAATTAGGAAAAAGCCGTATTTTGCTAAGGAGGTGGCGCTGAGGGCTCTGGCGAGGGCTATGTCGAGCGGAGAGAAAGAGGGCGAAGAAAAGAAGGAGGGTCAGGGGGAGTAGTATGTTTGTTTCGTTTGGCTTCAGGTTCCGGGTCGAGGTTGAGGCGCTTAACATGGCCGAGGCCGTCGGCAACTACACGCGGCATCGCCTAGCCCCAATAATCAAAATTGAGAAAGACGGTCAGGGGAAGGTAACCGGCTATAAGGTGACTATGGCACCCGCCGTCTCCGGGCAGTCTATCGCGTATGGATATATGAAGGCGCTCGTTGAGCTGGCAAAGAAGGGCGAGCCGGCGGAGAAGGGTCAGCTTCCCCTCTGCGACCAGTGCAGAAACTACGAGCAATATGGTGGTTTCTTTAAACGCGCCGACGTCCTCGACCTAACCCACGATAAGCGAGTAGAGGACTGTGTGGTCGAAGACATAACCGGCTTTTTAGTTGCCAAAAAGGAGGAGGGTAGGGGCCAGAAATCAAAAGCCAAGAAGGGCAAGAAGGGGGAGGAGGAAGGTGGTGAGGAAAGGGGGATTTCGATAAAGAGGACGTCTACGGTCATGTTTAGCTACCTAGTGCCCGACGGCGTCGGCGTAATTGCGCCGCAGATACATGTCCGCTACAATAGGGTTGATCCAGACCAGCAGAGGCCGTTTCAAGTCGAGAGCGGGACCGCCATATATATCCACGGCGTCGCGGTAGACGTGGACAGAATAGGACTGAAGGAAGATGGCACGCATGTTGCCGACAGGCGCAGAAGGGTGGAACTGGCGTTTGAGGCTTTGAAGCATCTCTACTCAGGTATGCTGTTCGGCGCCAAGAAGTCGCGGTACCTCCCCGTATTTGAGGCGCTAGGCGGCGTGGCCGCCGTGTCTAAGGACTTGCCCTTTATGGTATCGCCGCCACGTCTAGGAGACTACGTGGCAGAGACGGCGAAACGGGCAACCGCAATAGGCGGTAATATTAAGATTTTCTGCTTCGATAAGGAGGGCATTACCACATGTGGCAAGGCTGAAGGCGTAGTAACTAAACAGACGCTTGAGGAGATGGTAGATGCTGTGAAGAGCGAGGTTGTCAACGGACTGAGATGATAGTACTGGTAAGACTCGATTTTTTCTCACCCTATTTCGCGTATCCCCTTTACATGTTTCACGGGCGTGGGCTCGTGGGTCCGGCGCCGTCCACCCTTGTTGGCGCACTTGCATCGCTTTACTACGCTCCGCACGAGCGGAGCGACATAGGCGATTTTGCAGAGAAGGTCGAATATACTACCTTCTGGGTGCCTTATTACGTGGAGGCAGAGAACCCAGCCCGCCACTTCACAGGCTACTTCCAGAAGAAGAGCCGCCTGGCTGTGTTGCACCAGGTGCTTACGGCGGAGAGGCTAGACGACGAGTTGATACACATGCTAGACAGTAACATAAGGGGGGTCAACGCCGCTGGGCTTAAGCGATTAGGCGCGCCGGATTCGGCAATTAAGAGGGCGGCCGTTGCATCTCTTATGTCGCCCGGCACCAGGCGCGAGATCTACTACGCCGAGTCAGCATACGCACTCTACATCTTAAGCGGCGATGTGGTACGCCTGCCGCGGCACCTCTATAGGTTGGGGCAGAAGGAGACGTTGGTAGCCGCGACGCCGGTTGATGTAAAAATTCTCGACGGCGAACTCCCTGCCAAGACCCGGTTTTACACGCCGCTGGAGGCGCTCGGCGGCGATTGCGGCGGGGGAGAAGTTGTATATATGGCGGAAAAGCCATTTGTATCGCCAGACGAGGCCCAGCTCAAGCCCTATTGCGTCCCAAGGCCGCACTTAGATGTACTCATAACGCACGTCGAGCGAGGATGGATGGTGGTTAAGCTTGTAGGCGACGGCGTAGCCCTGACGGCAGTAGTGCCGGAGCATGCCGTCTAATAGGGGCAACGGCGAATGCATAGACCTGCACAACGTGGGGCGGTACTTACATCTGCTGTGTTTCTACAAGGCCAACATAGCCGCCGTCCTCGCCACAGGTCTTCAGCTGACTGAAGTAAGGAACCTCGAAGACTTTATCGAGCGCTACGACGCGTGGATGGAGGAGCTCGTGGAGAAGAGACTTCTGCCTAAGGACAAAAAGGGGAACTACCTCCTTACGTTGGCCCACTTCCAGACGTGCGACGTGCCTCTGTCGTCGAAACTAGATTGTTTGGTGGAGGCGCGGGAAAACATGAGGAACTTCGCCTCGCCGTTTAAAGAGTTGAGGGGGATGTTCCGCATGCTTCCGGCCTTCGACTTGATGAGAAAGCTGGCCGACGCGACGCTGAAGGTGAAAGTGGGGGAGAAAGGGGAGGACTACATCTTTGCCGTAGTTGACGCCTTAGACGTGCTTGGGGCCTCTCAGACCATGGCAATAAACAGAGAGTTCTACGCAACAGTCAGAGGCCGCGTGTTAGGGCCTATGCAACTCTACGTCTTAGCCGCCTCGATCCTGGCCCTGCACGAGGCGGTCGATGCGAAGGCCAAGCTTGTGTTGCAGAAGGGGAAGTTCTTCACGTCGATTGCCGTGGACGGCGGCGCATTGCCGTGGCACTACGCTAAGTTCTACGTAGAGCTGGTCAGAGCCAATTCCAGATACGCAGAGACCGTCGCGTCTTCGCTTCTCACGTACATGAACACCCGCGACCCTGCGAGGCTGTACGAGATTGTGAGAAACATGACGTATGCAAAAGACAAGAAAAAAATGAATGAGCGTGAGGCGGAGGCCTTAAGTCTCCTCTTGGAATATGAGACGCGCGGTAAATAGGGCGGCCGAGCTGGCGGAGCGGGGCGAGACTAACCTTGTCTTAGAGCTCCCCACCGGCTACGGCAAAACTACAGCAGGGCCGCTCCTCTACAAGTCGTACCGAAAGGCGGGCCTCTGCTGGAAGGCTATACACGTCCTGCCTCTGAGGGCCATTGTGGAGAAGGCCCTGAAGGACTTCACAGAAGAGTATTCAGACATAGAGTTCGCCTACCAAGATGGGGATGTGTTGTTGACGCGGAACGGCTACAAGAAGGATCCCTTTTTCGCATCTGAGTATGTTCTGACTACTGTTGATTCGTTTATACACAACCTTTTCAAGGCGCCTGTCACGGAGCTCCATAAGCTCGTTGAGGGCAAACCGGTTCACTACCACATACCATTTACCTATGTGTATCCCTCGTGTGTTTTCATAGACGAGGCCCACGTGGCGGCGCAAGATGAACGCGGAAAGGCAGTCGCCACGCTTAAAGCCGCTGTTAAGATCCTCAGAGAGGCCGACGTGCCTGTCGTCGTCATGTCTGCAACCATGGGCAGGTGGAAATCAGACGTCTTCAAGGGATTTAAATTTGTGGCGCTTGGCCACGAGGATGCAGAGGAGGGCGGCGTTACGACTATCCACGACGAGGAGTTTGAATGCGAGATGAAGAACGTGAAATATACAGTTCGCATAATTGAAGAGAGACAAGTGGTCGACATAGCGAGGCAGAGGCTGAAGGAGGGGAAGAGGGTGCTTATCGTCGTCAACAACGTAAAGAAGGCCGTGGCGTGGGCCAAGGCCCTAGGCACAGCGGTCATACATTCCATGTTGACGAGGAGAGATAGGGAATCTGCAATGCGCAAGCTCAAAGAGTCAAAAGAGGAGCCGCTCATACTCGTGGGGACAAGCGCCATAGAAGCCGGCGTAAATGTCACCTTCGACGTGTTGATATCCTCAGCAGACGCGCTGGAGTCGGTCGTGCAGAGGGTGGGCAGGATATGTAGATACGGCCCTCCGTGTGCCTCGGGCAGAGTGTGTAACGGCGAGCTCTACTTCTTTGGCAGAGGCGCCGAGACCTACTTGGCGGTGAAAGAATGGCGTCTCCCCTACGCCGCCGGGAGCTATGCGCCACTCCTCAGAGACAGCGTGAAGGATGACGCAAGTCTCTACGTCCTACTCCTCAGGCTTGCAGGCCAGATATACGTCCACCCCAAGACCCTGCAGAACGTCTTTAGAGAAACTGGCTACTCTTTCGTCAGAGGCGCCCTCGTAGAGGCGTGTACAGACGCAGAAGCAGATCCGGAGGACTGCTTCACGGTTTCGCTGGACAACTTGAAGAAGGTGCCGATCGAGAAATTCGCCGTGGATGGAAAAGAGGTGGAGGGGCCGGAAGGCTACGGGGAAGAAGAGCTGGCCAGATGGCTGGAGCACATAGTAACCGAGTACGGGGAGTTACCCACCGCCGTGTTGAAGAGATATGAGCCGGGGTACGGCCCCGGCTAGCTGTCTGGCAGGCCCCGGCGAGCCGCTGGACAGGCACCTAGTGGACGTCATGGAGGAGGTGAGGCGCGACCCCGCCTTCGAGCCCGTCGCCCGCAAGCTCGCGGGGGTATTCGGCGTAGAGCCCGATCTCGCCATGGATCTGCTGGAGTTTACTGCCTTGGTACACGACGTAGGAAAGGCCGACGTGGCGTACAAAAACGCCGTAGAATACTTCTCCCTCCACGAGTCCCGCTCTGCAGATTTTGCGTACTACGTGCTACACAAGGCGGGCCTGCTCAGAGGTGTCATCGCGCTCCACATAGGCTCCCCGGTCATCATAGCGGTAGCTCTGCACCACTACTCCCACAAAACGCCCCGCTCCGGCGCAAAAGTAGGCGGCTTCGAGGCCAGGTGCAACGCGCACATAGAGGCCTTCAAGAGATGGGCGCCGCGCACCGCCGAAGGCGCAACGCTCAAGGGCCTTGCGGCGTCGACGCTAAAAGTAGAGGAGTACAACACTTATGCGGTAGTGCTGTCTTCGATAAACGCCGTTAATAACAACGCAAAACTACGAGGCGCCACATCGGCGATCCTCGGCCTCCTCAACAAGGCGGACAGAACAGTAGCAAGGCGGAACAGGCGCACAGTCTCGCCCCCTATTTGATATATGCACGACGCATTCTTTATATCGCGGTGTTGTGGGGGGAGCCGTGGCTGTGGTGGTGTTTAGGGGGTTTCTGGAGAGGGGGGTGGCGCTTAACTTCTTCTCTGGCTACTTGGTGCATGCGGTGGTGCATCGGCTTCTGCCGGGGCTTCCGGAGAGGGGGCCGAGGCCCTTCACCGTCTGGCCGCTGGTGGTGGACGGCAGGCCGGCGCTTGGGCCGACGGCCGCACCGGCGGGGGCCGAGGTGGAGCTCCGCGCCGCCTTTTTCGACGAGGAGCTGGGACACAGATTCGCAGAGGCCGTCCAGAGCGGCTTCGAGCTCTTCGGCGTGCGGGCCGTCCCGGTGGGGCTGGAGTTCTGGATGTTGCCGCGGTCCGCGGCGCAGCAGACGCCGGCGTTCAAGGTGGAGTTCCTCTCGCCGGTTCGGTTTGAAACGCCGCCTTACGTAAAGCGTCCCGTGCCTGTATATGACATCACGCCATCGCCACGTAATTTGTTCAAATCGGCGGCTAGGACCGCATTAAGGCTTGGGCTGATCGGGCTTAGAGATGCGGTCCGCATCTATAAATGGGCCTATGCGGCTGTCGGCATACTGGACTACCGGACGAGACCTGTCACGGTGTACCTGTCGGGGGGCCGGAGGCTTCGGGGTTCTGTGGGATGGGCCCTGTACCGGGCCTTCGAGACGTCCATGCTAGAGGACATGTGGAGGATGCTGTCGGTCGCCGAGACCTTCGGCGTGGGGAGCAACAGATCGCTGGGGCTCGGCGCCGTCAGGATCACGCCCCTGCAGTAGGGCTCTTTATTGCATTCATTGGCGGACTCTCGACAGTCGTGGACAAGGCGTGGCGCTGGCTGATGCGTCAAGCGAAGGAAGTAGAAGCCTTGAGGTTGGGGTGGTGGTTTTTGCGGTGAGAAGAGTTAGGCGTGGCTGGGGAGTGGGCCCGCCGGGATTTGAACCCGGGACTTCCCGGTTATGAGCCGTACGCGGGGGTGGGCCCCAGGGCGCTCTGACCGGGCTAAGCTACGGGCCCTTGTGTACTGTTTTTGTTGTGATTTAAAGTTTTCTGCCGTAGCCGCGCGGTGGTAGGTGTGGGGAAAGGCTAGGTTTGTTGCGGCGGCTTCCACTCTTTTAGTCTGTTGTAGCCTAGTAGGGCAAATATTCTGCCGACTAGCATCAAGACGCCGCCGACGATTATTATGAAGAGCAGGGCGCCTAGCCACGTTAACCATGCGGCGTCTCTGAATTCAGATATGCCGCTGGAGTTGGCTAGTTCGTTGTAGAGGTTTCTGTAGTATCTGCCCGACAGGATGAGGAAGACGTAGTCCACGACGAATATTGCGCCTATGACGAGCAATGGGTATAGGTCGTCTTTCATGGGGTTAGGCATCAGCGGGATTCCGAAGAGGAGCGCGACGATGCTGGCGACGAGCACCACGGTGCCCACCACGGCTGTGATTACGGCATATAACGCGTTGCGCCAGATGGCTGGGTTGTTGAAGGCTTTTGAGAGACTCTTTATGGCGATCAACTCCATTATATAGCCGACGGGGGTCAGTAGGCCTCCTAGCAGTAGACCTACCAGCTGTATGATCACGCCTATGAAGGCATCCTCGCCGGCCGACCTCACCTGCTCTTGCATACACATCGTGCAAAAGGATGTTAATAAACTTCGTGTCATCAACGGCTTGGGGTTAAATCCGTCCCCTGGGTGAGTTGATAGGAAGGCCTAGGGAGCTTTTAGATACGTTGAGAGCCTTATGTGGCTGTGGGCTCGTTGTGGCTAACGTGTTGACGGCTTTGTCTGCCGGTTGCGTTCTTCAGGCCGGGCGCCTCGGCGTTTAGGCACGGCTTCGACGACGCGTCTGGGGCGGCTTTATCGGGCTGGAGGGGTTGGCGGCGGCTAGGTGACGAGGTCTAGGGCGAATTTGGTGATTTTCCAGGGGTCGTATTCGCCTTGGGGGTAGTGGGGCTCTCCGCGGGGCATTTCTATCTTTTCTAGGGCGTCTTTGGGGCCGAGGGCGGCGCATATGGCTTCTGTGGAGCCGGCGGCGGAGGCGGCGAGGGCGTCTTTGATCTGGTCTTTCTGCGTTAAGAACATGATTGCAGATATGTTGGGGTTTTTGGCGGGGCCTTTCCAGTGGTATGCGTAGTAGAGCGCCTGGGCTAGCTGGAGCCAGTGGGTGGCGGCGTCTGGTTTGACGCAGATGGCTACTGCGTCTTCGGTGGCTGTCTCGATCTTGTGGGGCGGTGTCTGGAAGAGGACCTTCTCGACTCTTAGGCAGAGGTCTTGGGCGCAGTGCACGTCAGAGCTTTACGTTTTCGAATATGTGCTTGCGGTAGAACTTCTGGGTGATCTGGGGCCTTGCGTTTGTGAGCTCGTCTTCTGGCAGTATGGAGAGGACGTCCCAGCCGATGTCTAGGGTCTCCTCGAAGCTGCGCCTCTCGTAGTAGCCTTGTTTGATGAACCTCTGCTCGAAGGCGTCGGCGAAGCGGAGGTAGCGGCGTTCTCTCCAGCCGAGGTTGCGTTCGCCGACGAGTGTGGCTAGGCTTCTGAGTTCTAGGGCTTTGGAGTAGGCCGAGATGAGGGTGTTGGCCACGTCTTTGTGGTCTTCCCGGGTCTTGCCTTCGCCGATGGCGTCTTTGGCGAGGCGGGAGAGGGACATGATGACGTCGAAGGGTGGGTAGATGCCTTTGCCCCACATGGCGCGGCTGAGGACTAGCTGGCCTTCTGTTATGTAGCCCGTCAAGTCGGGGATGGGGTGGGTGATGTCGTCGTGGGGCATGGTCAAGATGGGGAACTGGGTGACGGAGCCCTTCCTGCCGTGTGCCCTCCCGGCCCTTTCATATATGGTGGCTAGGTCTGTGTACATGTACCCGGGGTAGCCCCGCCTGCCCGGTAGCTCGCCTCTGCCGGAGGAAAGCTCCCGGAGGCCTTCGCAGTAGTTGGTCATGTCTGTGATGACGACGAGGACGTGGTAGCCCAGTTGCCACGCGAGGTATTCGGCGATGGTGAGGCCTACGCGGGGGGCGAGGATGCGCTCGGCGACTGGGTCAGAGGCGAGGTTGAGCACGGCGACTGCCCTCCTGAGGGCGCCCGTCCTCCGGAACTCGTCCATGAAGAAGAGGGCTTCCTCAGTCTTGATGCCCACGCCGACGAAAACCACGGCGAACCCCTCCTCGGAGCCCCTCACCGTGGACTGCCGCACCACCTGCGCCGCCATCATGTTGTGGGGTAGTCCGGTGCCGGAGAAGATTGGCAACTTCTGGCCTCTGACCAGGGTGTAGAGGCCGTCTATTGCCGATATCCCCGTCTCGATGGGCTCCTCTGGGTACTCCCTGGCGTAGGGGTTGAGGGGCTCGCCGTTGACGTCGCGGAAGTCCTCAGGCGGTGGGAGGGGCATGTGGTCTCTGGGCTGGCCCTTGCCGTCTAGTATGCGGCCGATGAGTTGCTCCGACACCGGCATCTTGAGGGTTTTGCCGTAGAACCTGACGGTGGAGCCCTTAGCGGGGAGGCCGAGGGTGCCGCCGAGGACCTGCGCCACGGCGTAGTCCGTAGCCACCTCGATCACCTGCACCCTCCTGGGCTCGCCGTCTGGGCCCATCACCTCTCCTATCTCGCCGTAGGAGACGCCTCTTGTCTTTTCAATAACGATGAGAGGTCCTTTGACCTCTCGGACGGTGGTGTAGGACACGACGGGGGTAAGCATGGTGGTCTGCAAGAACTGATTTAAATATATTAACTAAGAGAAGCATGCGGGTCGGAGTCGTCGGCCTCGGCATCATGGGCGCCCCGATGGCGATGCATCTCCACAAGGCCGGCCTCTTGGCGGCGGTGTACAACAGGACGCGGGCCAAGGCGGAGCCCTTTGCCAAGCTCGGGGTCTACGTGGCGGAGTCGCCTGCCGACCTGGCGGGGAGGGTCGACGTGGTGATTGTTATGGTGTCCGACGGGCCCGACGTGGAGCAGGTCTTGTTCGGCCCGGGGGGAGTGGCGGAGGGGGCGAGGCCCGGCCTCGTGGTGGTGGACATGTCTACCAACTCGCCGGATTGGGCGAAGAGGTTCGCCGAAAGGCTTGCGCAACTCGGCGTGGAGTTCCTAGATGCCCCGGTGACGGGCGGCCAGAAGGGCGCCGTGGAGGGGACCTTGACCGTAATGGTGGGGGGCAGGGAGGAGACGTTCCAGAGGCTTCTCCCAGTCTTTAAGGCCTTCGGCAGGAATGTGATATACGTGGGGCCGGTGGGGTACGGCCAGGCCATGAAGCTGGTTAACCAGGTGGCGGTGGCTTTGAACACGGTGGCGATGGTGGAGGGCCTGCGACTCGCCAAGGCGCTGGGTCTCGACATGGAGAAGGTGGCGCAGGTATTGACCGGCGGCGCGGCTAGGTCCGGCTCCATTGAGCTGTATCTGC
>Ga0272445_1003139_pt1 | contig 10519 bp, 7 predicted proteins | sample YNPCB0031_FD_194404 | JGI IMG/M metagenome (GOLD analysis project Ga0272445, IMG submission 194404) | Hot spring sediment microbial communities from Yellowstone National Park, WY, United States - YNP-CB-003-1 | ecosystem: Environmental > Aquatic > Thermal springs > Hot (42-90C) > Sediment... | reverse complement strand
AGAGGACTGGGCTGAGGCTCTGCGCCGTCTTTGACAGCAGTGGAGGCGTCGCCAAGAAAGACGGCTTCGCCAGCGACGAGGTGAGGCAGCTCTTGAAGACCCCCCGGGGCGCCGCGGCGAAAAGCGGCGTTGGGAGGGCGGCCACGCTTGACGAGGCGCTGGACATCTGCCAAGTTGTGGTAGACGTCAGCCCGCCCAACTACGAGACGGCGGAGCCTGCGCTTTCGCTGTACAGAAGGGCGCTCTCCAAGAGACTTGCCGTGGTCACCGCCAACAAGGCTCCCCTGGCCCTCGCCTTCCGCGAGCTGGCGCACAGAAGGCTGTACTACAAGGCCACGGTCATGGCCGGTACCCCCTTAGTGGACCTGTTAATGGGCCTCCCTCCGCAGAAAGTGCTGAGGGTCCGGGGGATACTAAACGGGAGCACCAACTACATCATGACGCGGGTCTACAAAGACGGCGTGCCGTTTGAAAAGGCGGTGGAGGAGGCGAGAGAGCTCGGCATCTTGGAGCCCGACCCCCGCCTAGATCTAGAGGGCCTGGACCCGGCCGCCAAGCTCGTGATAATGGCCAACACCCTCGGCGTCCCCCTCGCTCTACGCGACGTCGTCCGGAGGCCGCTGGCGCCCCTAGGCCCCGTCACGCGGTATGTAGCCACGCTGGATCTCGAGACAGGGAGGGCCTCCGTGGAGCCGGCGCGGCTCGCCCAGGACGACCACATCCATGTGGACTATACCATGAACGCCGTGGAGATAACAACAGACGTAAATACCATATTGATAAAGGGAAAAGGCGCAGGCAGAAAAGAGACGGCGTATGTTTTGCTCAACGACACATTGAAGGCTTTAACACATTAAAGTGCGGAATACATATCCCCCATTAAAATTTTCAATTATAGCACTTAACGAAACACGCTGTTAAAAGCATGTGGCACTTATATTAGGTTATACTTGTTGTAACGATAATATATCAGTTTACATAGAAATATATTGCTTGACACGAGGTATTCTTTGAAGTTTTTAGAATGATTCATTAATTAAGTAATGGAGTTTATTTGATACATAATTAAGCTAAAATTAAAAATATAGTTAATTATAGAAATGCTTATAACTTTCTTAGGTTTTTCATTCATGTTTCCCCAAACAGTCCAAAAAGAGGCTGAGCTTCCATTTGAGGAGTATATTATGAACAAACAGTGGCAATATAAGTACACCCCTATAGACGCCTACTGGAAATTCCACAAGCAAACGGTGGAGAATTTGGAGGAGTTTTGGTCTTCTGTTGCAAAGGAGCTGGAGTGGTTTAAGCCCTGGGACAAGGTGCTTGACGCGTCCAACCCGCCGTTTTACAAGTGGTTTGTGGGTGGGAGGTTGAATCTCAGCTACTTGGCGGTAGATAGGCATGTGAAGAGTTGGCGTAAGAATAAGCTTGCCATTGAGTGGGAGGGCGAGCCTGTGGACGAGAACGGGTATCCCACAGACCGCAGGAAGCTAACCTACTACGACCTCTTCCGCGAAGTAAACAGAGTGGCTTGCATGCTGAAATGCAACTTCGGGATAAAGAAGGGGGACAGAATAACTCTATACATGCCGATGATACCGGAGCTCCCCATCGCCATGTTGGCCGCGTGGAGGATAGGCGCCATCACCAGCGTGGTGTTCTCCGGCTTCTCCGCGGACGCGTTGGCGGAGCGCATCAACGACTCCCAATCCCGCCTAGTAATAACGGCGGATGGGTTCTGGCGGAGGGGCAAGGTGGTTAGGCTGAAGGAGGTGGTGGACGCCGCGCTTGAGAAGACCACCGGCGTGGAAAACGTCATAGTATTCCCGCGGCTTGGGCTGAAGGACGTGCCCATGACGGAGGGGAGGGACTACTGGTGGAACAAGATCATGCAGGGCATACCCGTCAACACTTACATAGAGCCCGAGCCCGTGGAGAGCGAGCACCCCTCCTTCATCCTCTACACCTCGGGCACCACTGGGAAGCCAAAGGGCATCGTCCACGACACGGGCGGCTGGGCCGTCCACGTCTACGCCACAATGAAGTGGGTCTTCGACTTGCGGGACGACGACGTGTACTGGTGCACGGCGGACATCGGCTGGGTCACGGGGCACTCCTATATCGTGTTGGGGCCGCTCCTAATGGGCGCCACGGAGATTATGTACGAAGGCGCGCCGGACTACCCCCAGCCGGACAGGTGGTGGTCTATCGTAGAGAGGTACGGCGTTACGATCCTCTACACCTCGCCGACGGCCATAAGGATGTTCATGAGATACGGCGAGGCCTGGCCTAGGAAGCACGACCTCTCCACCCTCCGCATCATCCACTCCGTAGGCGAGCCCATAAACCCAGAGGCGTGGAGATGGGCATACCGCGTCCTCGGCGGTGAGAAAGTGGCCTTCGGCTCCACCTGGTGGATGACTGAGACAGGCGGCATAGTCATAAGTCACGCCCCAGGCCTCTACCTAGTGCCCATGAAGCCCGGCACCAACGGCCCGCCGCTCCCCGGCTTCGATGTAGACGTCGTCGACGAGAATGGTAATCCGGTTCCGCCGGGCGTCAAGGGGTATCTCGTCATCAGAAAGCCCTACCCAGGCATGCTCCACGGGATCTGGGGCGACCCGGAGCGCTACGTAAAGACCTTCTGGTCCCGATTTCCCGGCAGGTTCTACGCCGGGGACTACGCCATAAAAGACAAAGACGGATACATATGGGTCCTGGGCAGAGCAGACGAGGTGATAAAAATCGCGGGGCACCGCCTAGGCACATACGAGCTGGAATCAGCCTTGATATCCCACCCAACAGTTGCCGAGGCGGCTGTGGTCGGCGTGCCTGATACCATAAAGGGCGAGGTGCCCATCGCCTTCGTGGTGCTTAAGCAGGGGGTAGTGCCGAACGACGAGCTTAGGAAGGAGCTGAGGGAGCACGTGCGCAGGACGATAGGCCCCATAGCGGAGCCAGCGCAGATATTCTTCGTGAGCAAGTTGCCGAAGACGCGGTCGGGCAAGATCATGCGCCGTCTGCTGAAGGCCGTGGCCGTCGGCGCGCCGCTAGGCGACGTGACTACGCTGGAGGACGAGACGTCTGTGGAGGAGGCTAAGAAGGCGTATGAGGAGCTGAAGGCGGAGGTGGAGAGGGTATGAGCTCCATTAACGTAAGCTTCAGGCAAGTTGCCGGAGTTGCCGTAGTCGCATGGAGCGGCGCCTTCCTTGAGTGGCTCGATTTCTATACATATGCGCTTCTGGCGGGCACCGTCGCCAAGGTCTTCTTCCCCTCCGCGGACCCAATCGCGTCGTTGCTGGCCTCTTTTGCCGCCTTGGCTATAGGTTTCTTGTTCAGACCTTTGGGCGCCATAGTCTTTGGAAAGATCGGCGACCAGTTTGGGCGCAAGGCGGCCTTCATAACTGCAATGTCGCTGATGTTGGCAGGCACCCTCGGCATAGGGCTTCTGCCGGGCTACGCCGAGATAGGTATTCTCGCCTCCGTGGGGGTCTTTCTACTGAGGATTATCCAAGGCCTTGCGCTGGGCGGCGGATACGGCGCAGCCATAACATACCTGGGCGAATTCGTGCCGGAGCACAGGAGGGGCCTCTTTACGGGCTTCTTATTCACAACGCCCGCGGCGGGCATGGCGACGGTCGGGGCGTTGATTTGGCTGTTCTCAACGATTTTAGGCAATGATGCGTTTGGGGCGTGGGGTTGGCGTCTCAACTTCATAACGGCCGGCGTTATAGTGTTCTTAATTGTATTAATTATGCACCTCTTCTACAAGGAGACGCCTGTGTTCGCCATGTTGAAGGCCGTGAGGAGGGTCACATCGGCGCCCATAAGAGAGGTGTTCTCGCGGAAATATATAGTACTTGTCCTCATGGCGTGGATAGGCGTGGTGGGGGCGCACGGCCCCATCTGGTACACTAACCAGCTCTTCAATACCTACTACGTGGGCCCCAACTTCCAGAAATACGTCGACGCGGCCACGGCCAGCGCCTTGCTGTCCACGGCTACGTATGCCGCGCTGTGGATGTACCCGCTGTTTGGCTACATATCGGATAAGATCGGCAGGAAGCCTGTGCTTCTCCTCGGCATCTACGGCAACGCCCTGTGGTTCCCCATCGCCTTCTGGCTTATAGACCAGGTGGGGCCGCGCGGCGACGTAACTGCAATGTGGTTGCTCTTCTTATCAATGACTCTCTTCAACGGCATTGGATACAGCGGGGCTATGTCGGCTTTTCTGCTGGAGCTGTTCCCGGCCAGGATCAGGCTTTCCGCCGTGGCTCTCTCCTATAACTTGGGCTACGGAGTTACGGGCGGCTTGACGCCCTTTGTAATTACGTGGATATATTCCATGACTCACAACATTTACCTATCGACGTTGCTGTGGTCTACAGTGGTGCCGATGATTATGGCCTTGTGGTATATGCTTAAGGGGCCTGAGACGCTCGGCGTGAGGATTTGGGCCGAGTTCGCCGCGGAGAAGTTCGCCAAGAAGACGGTGACTCTGCCGGCTACTACGCCTATTAGAGAGATTGCCTCCGCGCTGGTCAACGCTGGGTCGAAATACGCTGTGTTAACCGGAAGCGTGATAGGAATATTCGGCACGCGTTCGTTGATAAGAGCGCTGGCCTCTGGCGCTGGGCTTCATGAGCCAGCTGAAAAATATGCAGCAAGGGTGCCGTGTATCGAGGCCGACCACCCGGTAACTGAGGTGTTTGTGGCGCTTGAGCAGTACAATGTGAGAGCTGTGCCGGTGTGCAGAGGCGGACAGCCGATCGGCATCGTTGAGGCGAGGGAGTTGATTAATGAGGCCCTGGCTCTTAGAGGTGCCTTTAAGAAGAAGGTGGCGCTCCGCTTCTCTGTGGCCGACGCGGCGCCAAAAGAACTAATTACCGCCACGCCGGAGATGAAGGTGAAAGACGCAATAGAGCTCATGGCGAAGAACGACATAGGCTTTCTCCCGGTTGTTGAAGGCGGCAAGCTCTTGGGGGTCTTCTCAGAGTCGGATGTACTAAAGCTTGTTGGGAAGGGCGCGTTTGACCCCAACCTTGCGCTAGAGGCCGTAATCAACAAATCTCCGGTCGTGATAAGCAAGTCTGCCACCCTGAGGGAGGCAGCCGAGCTTATGGTTAAGCACAATATTAGACACCTGCCCGTAGTTGAGGACGGAAAGGTGGTGGCGGTTGTTTCAGTCAAGGACATAGTGAAGGCCATCGGATAATCACTCCTTTTTTCTGCTTTTTATAGAATTTAAAGAAACTACTTTATGTATCTGTAAAATATATAGTTTTTATACTTTCCGTAGTAATATTTATATTTATAATTTTCTCTTTACTATATGGAAGTATCTCTCTATCGGCGGTGGCGGGAAGACCCTGAGGGGTACTGGCGTGAGTTTATAGAGAAGACGCGGCACCTTATATACTGGGCCAAGCCGCCGGAGAAGATTTTTGAGTGGTCGCCTCCGTCGCCGTTTAGGTGGTTTGTGGGCGGCTACACAAACGCCGGGTACAGCGCCGTGGATTACAAAGTGGGACGTTTCGGCGACAAGACTGCATATATCTACGTTAACCCCGAGTTGGGCGTCGAGAAGAGGGTGTCCTACAGGGAGCTGTATGAGTTAACGTGTAGGTTCAGCGCAGCGATGAGGGGTGCCGGGGTCAGGAGGGGGGATGCCGTGCTTCTTTACATGCCCAACACGGTAGAGGCGGTGGCCGCAATCCTCGCCGCTGCTAGGATCGGCGCCGTATCCAGCACGGTCTTCGCCGGCTTCTCTCCCAAGGCCGTGGCCGACCGCATAGAGCTCGTGGAGCCCAAGATAATCTTCACCCAGGACTACTCGGTGCGGAGGGGGAGGAGGATTCCGCTTAAGGAGAACATCGACGAGGCTCTTAAGATGTCTCAGTGGTGGCCGCAGATGGTGGCGGTGCGGAGGGCGGTGGCCGACGAGAAGGAGCCGCCTATGGAGAGGGGCCGGGATCTGTGGCTTGAGGAGTTTCTGGAGCTGGGGAAGTATGGCGACTGCGCTGCCGAGTTCGTAGAGGCCAACGAGCCGCTTTTCGTCTTGCCTACGTCGGGCACCACAGCCAAGCCTAAGCCGGTGGTCCACGTCCACGGGGGGTACCAAGTCTGGATCGTCCACGGCGCATTGCTGGTGTATGGGCTCTCCAGTGACGACGTGATCTTCAACACCAGCGACATCGGATGGATCGTGGGCCAGAGCTACATCGTGTTTGCCCCCACTATAATGGGCGCGACGTCGGTGCTTCTCGACGGCGTCATAGACTCCCCCAAGCCCGACGTCTTCTGGGAAATAGTGGAGAAGTACAGGCCGACTCTTATATGGACGTCGCCGACGGCGGCCAGGATGTTGATGAGGCTGGGAGTGCAGTACGCCAGGCGCCACGACCTCAGTAGCGTCAAGAGGGTGGTGACCGCCGGAGAGGTGCTTAACCCCGAGGTCTGGAGGTGGCTGTACGAAGACGTCTTCCAGAGGCGGGTTCCGGTGATAGACCACTGGTGGCAGACCGAGCTCAGCGGCCCCACGATAGGCTACTACTACGCCTTGGTGAAAGACGTGCCCTACGGCCTGGAGTTCATGTCTACAAAGCCCGGGTCGGCCGGCGTCCCCCTCCCCGGCGTCGAGGTGGAGGTGGTGGACGAAAAGGGCAACCCGATGCCGCCCGGCCAGAAGGGGACGCTTATCATAAAGCGCCCGTTCCCCGGCATGACGCCCACGCTGTGGAAAGACCACAGGAGGTACACGGCGGACTACTGGGAGCGGTACGAAGGGAAGCTAGTGTACTACACCGGCGACGCGGCCCACATAGACGAGGAGGGCTACGTCTGGTTCGGCGGAAGGGCTGACGAGGTGATAAAAATCGCAGGCCACCGCATCGGCACCATAGAGGTGGAGTCCGCCTTGTTGACGCACCCCGCCGTGGCCGAGGCCGCGGTCATCGGCGTGCCGGACCCCATAAGAGGAGAGGCCATAGCCGCCTTCGTGGTCCTCAGGCCCGGCTGGACCCCCTCCGACAAGCTCCGCAAGGAGCTTATTGAACATGTGCGGAAGACCTTCGGCCCCATCGCCGTGTTTGCCGGCTTGGAGTTCGTAAACATGTTGCCCAGGACGCGCTCCGGCAAGATAATGAGGAGGGTGCTGAAGAGAGTGTGGACAGGCGAAGCCGTGGGGGATGTCTCCACCATAGAAGACGAGGCGTCGATAGAGGAGGTGAAGGAGGCCGTGTCGAGGATGAAGATACTGCGGGAGGAGGGTTAACACTTCCATCCGTTTTTCGCCGCATACCTCATGAGGGGGTCAGTCAGCCGGTAAACCTCCCCCTTTTCCAGCCACCCCTCGTCAACCAGCGACTTGAGCAACCGGCTCAGCTCGGCGTCGTTGATGGGGCCCTCTCTGATCTCTAGATACCTCTTCACCTCGGACCACGTGGCGCCTTCAGCCGCCGCGTGGACAATGTGGAGATACCTAGCGGTGCCTCTGAGCTTCACGAAGTTGCAGAACTCGCCCCAGGCTAGGCGGGCTGCCTTCTCCACGATCTCTCTGAGGAGCTCCTCCGTGAGCCTGCCAGCTCTCGTCGCCTCTAGGCCGAGGTAGGAGAGCCATCCAATTATGCCGTCGAGGAGGTCCACGGCGGCCTCGAGCAGCCGGGGGCTGTACACGACGCCGGACTCCGCGAAGCCCCTTGCCAAGAACTCCAAGGCCTTCTCCCGGGGGAGGGGGCTCAACTTGATGACGTGGACGTACCGCCCGTAGAGGGGTGACTCAGGATCGTCAAGCCGGAGGAGTCTATACATGAGGCCCACCTTAGAGCCGGTGAGGAGGAAGACGACGTTGTCGAGGTTGTCGTAGGCCCACGCCAGCACCGGCGTAAAGGAGCCGCCCTTCAGCTTGTAGAGCTCCTGCGCCTCGTCTATCACCACCACCAGCCGCTTGGACTCCGCAGCCGCCCACTCGTCAAGCGTCCTGAGAACCTCAGGCAGCGGAGGTCTCCCCCGCCCCCTGGCAAACTCCACCGTAAAGCCGGCTAATGAAACGCCCGAGATGCGCGACAGCAGATCCAGCGCCTTTTTCGACCTAGGCAAAGTCGTCCGCAACGCGGCATAGAAGTCGTCCCAGGTGACGTACTGCCTCCACTCGAACTCCCTGAGGTCTACATACACCCGCGCCCTGTCGTAGGTAGCCGCCCGAGCCAGCGACGTCTTCCCCACCCGCCGCACCCCAAGCAGAAGCACAAGCCTCCTGCCGTTCAGCGCATCCCTAAGCTCTTTAAACTCCTCCTCTCTGTCAAAAAGTTCCTCAGGCCTATCCACAGGCCCTTCTCTAAACAACATACTTCCCAAGTAACTTGGGAGGTATAAATTTCACACGCAACGCCCCACTCTGCGGTTTATGCGTGCCCGCCTCAGCTTCGGGGTGTCGGCGCACCGCGGCTCCAGGTGTAAAGATATAAAGAGTTTATGCGACATGTCTTTGTTATGAGTTTCGAAGAGGCTGAGCTCCTCAGACTTAGGGCTGAGGCGTTTCTGCGAAATGCGGAGCGTCTATATGCCGAGGGCGAATACGACCTGGCGGCGTTTAGCATAGAGCAACACTGCCAGCTTATGCTGAAATACAAGCTTCTCCTCAAAACCGGCGCCTACCCCCGCACGCACTCCCTCATCAGGCTGGTCAGAGAGCTCGCCAAGGCCGCTGAGGGGGCCAAGAGGTTGCTCGAGGACATAGTAATGCTGACCAAAATAGAGGACGCTTACATAGGCTCCAGATACCTCCCCCGAAGATACGAGAAGGAGGAAGTTGAAGCTATGTTGAAATACGTCAAGGAGAAGTTTAGGCCTACAATAGATGAGCCTTGATATCTACATAGAGGAGGGGAAAAAGGCGCTTGAGGCGCTTCGGAAATACCGAGAAGTGGCGGAGAAGGTTAAGGAAGCGGCAAGAAAAATCGCCGGCGACGCCAAGGTCTACGTCTTCGGCTCGGCGCTCACAGGACGGTACACGGCGGCAAGCGACATCGACATCCTAATCGTGGCCGACATAGGGAAAGAAGAAGCAACCCTCCTCAAGGCTGAGATATACAAGGCGGTAGACGCACCTGTGGAGGTCCACGTGGCGACGCAGGAACAATTCGAAAGATGGTACAAACGCTTCATCTATAAACTAGAAGAGATCTAACAGATCTAAAAGGCGAGAATTTCTAATTACGCGACTAGGCTTCGGCTCGCTGAAAGTTATCCGATTATATTCAATGAACACATGTTATACCAAGAGTTAAATATATAGTACATAATGCATACCTGTGAGATTTCTCCGTTTTTTGCAACTTAGGAAGCTGATTCCCACCCGGCGAACCTTAATAAAAGTTTTTATAATATTAATAATAATATTTTCTATTTCCTTACCAATTATATTTTACTTAGAAGAAACGCCATATGGCAAATATATATGTAATACATGTCACTCAATGAATTTCTACGTCGCCACAATGGAGAAAGATCCCCACGGGAACTACAGCTGTATGATATGCCACGAACGCCCTCCGCCAGCAGAACTTCTTGAAATGCTACTTGGAGAAATACGCGCGGAGGTACTCCGACGCCCAGAGGCGATGGAGATCTTTGAAAAATACCATCCACAGACGCAGAAAAACTTGCTTGAACACTGCGCAAAATGCCACCACGAGGAAGACGTGGAGAAGTTAAAAATACACGTCCCTCACTTGGCTGTAGTAGAAACCCTCCGCACATGCAGCGTCTGCCACGTCCCCCACATAAAAGAGGTCCTAAACAAGTCATGCACCAGTTGCCACGACTACCGCGCCGCCGTGGAGACGCACATGTCCATGCACGGTAGCTCGACGGCGCAGTTCATCTCCATCAACTGCGCCCAGTGCCACTCCCCCCAGTCCCCCGCCTACGTGCCCCCCGCAAATGTATGTCTACAAGCAACCATAGAGGGAAGGAGCTGTCTGGCGTGTCACACCCAGCTAAAGCCGCCCGACATAACAAACAAGCCATGTGTGACATGTCACAGAAGATGATAATTCTTCTTCTCGCAGTTGTTGCCATAGCGGCCGCGGTAATGCCTATGCCCGGGATCGAAATTGAGGTAATTAACAAAACAACACTAACAATAACCACAGATGTGTCTCTTGTCCTTAAGATAAACAACACTAAACTCTCCGAGACCCTAGGCGTCGACGTCTACACCATCGCCATACTCAACTACCAGTTCCAATGCTCCGCTAGGGGAGAAAAAAGCGCAGTCTACATCCTCCAGGCTCCCGTAGCTACACGAACCATATCCTTCGCCCAGGAGACTGCAGACGTGTGTTCTGCAGACGAGACGAAGATAACGAAGCTCAACGCCACTTTCGTAGTGGTGAGCCGCGGCGGACAACACGTCGCCACATACTACGCAGACCTCACAGAAGCCGTGGCTAAGCTGACCTACGTCCCCGAGTGGAGAACCATGACGTTCAAGGTAGAGACGGGCTACGTCGACAGG
>Ga0272445_1003138_pt1 | contig 10520 bp, 10 predicted proteins | sample YNPCB0031_FD_194404 | JGI IMG/M metagenome (GOLD analysis project Ga0272445, IMG submission 194404) | Hot spring sediment microbial communities from Yellowstone National Park, WY, United States - YNP-CB-003-1 | ecosystem: Environmental > Aquatic > Thermal springs > Hot (42-90C) > Sediment... | reverse complement strand
TATTTCTAGTTTTTCGAATCTTGTGAATATTCCTACTAGTCCTGATGCCCAGAATGCTACAGCAATCGCTATAACAATAGCAACAGCAACAAGAATCACAGTAGCAACAACAGGACTAATCCCAAACCTACCTCTACTCATGTCTAAAAATGAGTTAAACAGAAAAATAAATTTTACGGTTAAGAAAACCAAGGAATAATTATCGGTAATACCTCCAGAATACTGTTATCTAATAGTTTGATAAGAAAACAGCCAATTGGCCAGAATTTAACGGAGGAATATTGTACCCCGTTGTTAAGTAGAAAATCCACATTACTAGTTGAAATTATTCTTTATGGTGTGGTCATCGGTGTAGCGAATATCTGGATTGAGATTGTTCCTGAGAGCCATACAGCTATAAAAGATACAATAGACAATATGAATGCATGCTTAAAACCTGCAGCAACAACCCCTGAAGAGACTTTCCCTGCTACAAGACCACTAATAACAGCTATCAATATAACAGGTGGAAGGAAGAAGTGGATAAACTCTGCGAGGGAAATATAGATTCTAGCAATCTGGAGTAGGTTACGCATAAAGCTTACGAGAATAACTACTACAACTACAAGCATTATCGCAGTCATGTATGGAATCATCATAAGAGGTAGGAGAGTAGACCTCTTCTGCTTCTCAATCTCCTCCAAATCCTCCATAAAAGTAGCAAGAACATCGAAAGTCTCAGGAGCACCTCCACCAACATCTATAGCATCTATCAAGACATACAAGCTTGCTCTACTCATCCACCCATGAACACGCTTAACAAAATCTTGATAAACCTTCCTAAGAGGCTCACCCCAACCAATCTGCCTCGCAATAACCTTCAAGTGCTTGCTAAACCCACCGTATGGTCTATCCTTCAAAGTAATAATACACTTCTCAGGGCTCATACCAGTCTTCCTAGCTTCAGTCAAATCCCTCATAAACAATGTCATACCATGAAGAATACTCATACTCTCCTTACCATACTTCTCATAGAAAACCATACCTGGAGCAAACAAAACCATAAAGAAGATACATATAGCAATAGAAGACTCATAACCCTGCACAAGCCCCATCGCCTTCCTCAGCTCAACAATAACATTACTAGTAAAATCGAAAGGTGGAATAGACCTCAAAACATCTAGGAAGAATGGAGCAGCAAAAAGCATCAAAACAATAGATGCAAAAGGTATAGTTAGATAGAAGACCCTGTATGGACGGGTATCAGTCATAGGATACTTAGGCTGAGTAATATCTGCTAGATATAGGAAGATAAGCGAGAGGAGAGGCATAACAAGATATGCAAAGATTACAAACTGCTCAGATGGAAGAGTAACAAACTCGCTTGGCATAGCTCTAGAAACAATATACACAATATAAATAACAAGAGAAAGCATCATAGTGATAGCTGCATAAGCCTCCATAAGCATACCCATCCTCTCACCTATAATCCTCATCTTCCCCATACGCGACTGGAAAATCTGCTCAGTCTTCCTAATCAAGAAATGCACAACATCCCCTCCACTCCTAAGAGTAGAAGCATAACCCATAATCAAGTCACGATAATCCCTAGACGGAATCCCCTTAGCCATCTTCTCTAATGCAGAGACAGGATCTATCCCACCAGTCTTAACAGTTATCTCAGCATTCCTAGCAGCCTTTGCAATATTAGGCATAAGCTCACCCTTAGCGATACGGCTAAGACTAGTATATGGAGCAATCCCACCAGTCGCCATAACAGCTAGATAAGTAGCAGCATAAGGCACCTCACTCTCAAGAACACTAGAAACAGAAGAAGCTTCACCATAAGGATAAAGAACACCCATCATAAAAACAAAACCAGGAATAATAAACAATAATAATGAGAAAACCAGATTACCAGTAAACAGGAAAACCAAGACAGCCCCGACACCTGTAGCAATCAATGATATAATAGTCAAGCCTGCAACAATAGATGCATAAGCTTCAGGATGAATACGTTTCCCAGCACTCTCAAGCTTAGCAGAAATCCCAGGAAAAAACCTAAGAATATACAATCCAAGACCCCTAAAATTAGCATAAGAAAACCCACTAAAACTCTCAAGGAACCCCATACTCAATAGAATCCTTAATCCTCAAGTATATAAAAATTTAAAATGAAGCCGCAGCCTCGAAGAAACAAAAATATAGAAAGAGATTTAACCTACAATAAACGATCATCCATAAGAAAGATGAGTACTGAGAAGCCACAAGCAGCATTAATAACAGTTACAGGAAGAGTCCAGAGAGTAGGATACAGAAGATACATACTAGACATTGCACAAGAAATAGGAATCTCAGGATACATAAAAAACATGGATGATGGAAGCGTAAAGATATTCTGCCAAGCACCCCCAACAATCCTCCAACAATTCATAGAAAAAGCTAGAAACCCCCCACCACCAGCCCAGATAAAACAATTCGAAATAAAAGAAACAAAACCAAGACCAAAACTCAAAATATTCAAGATAAGATATGGACCAATACAAGAAGAGCTCCAAGAAGGCTTCGGAGCAATGCAATCAATATTCATGGATTACTGGAGAGAATTCAGAGACTTCAGAAGCGAGTTCAGAGACTATAGACAAGAATTTAGAGATTTCAGAGAAGAATTCAGAGATTATAGAGAAGAGTTTAGGAGCTTTGTGAATGAGTTTAGAGAGTTTGCTAGGAGGACTGATGAAAACTTTAAGATGATTATGGAGAAGTATGGAGAAATATCTGAGAAGCTAACGATAATACTGGAGACGCTTGTAAAAGAATCTAGAGAGACGAGGGAGATGCTGAACGAGACAATGAAGCTACTAAGAGAAGCATTAGAGAAGCTATCAAGATAGCATCTTTACATTCAGTCATATTATGTTTAACTTAGACTTTCATTCTCTTCCTTCTTAAATTCTTGTATATACTTCTATTCCTAGTTTTTGTGATGCTTCTACTGCTTCTTCATCTATGTATGGTGTTACGATTAGGAGTCTCTCCGGCTTCGCCCCTGTCTTCTCCCAGTATAATTCACTCTTCTTCTTAAATATGAATACGTCTGATTTTCTTATATGTGAAGATACTTCTACTAGTATTGTCTTCCCATCTCTTACTACTACGTCTATGTCTATTACAGTCGGGTATCCATAGACTCTTCCAGCTTCATCGTAGGTTCTCCACTTCTCAACCTTGAGTCCAAGCTCTTTCTCCAGTATCCCCCTCAGGCTCTCCCTAAAAGCACTCTCAGCCATAATGCCCCATCTCGAACCTAAAGCACTTATATGCCTCTCAACAAACTCGAAACCCCTATTCATATCTTCCCTGAGTCTATTCATGTCTTCTCTAAGCTTATTCATATCCTCCCTAAGCTTTATGATCTCCGCATCATGCCTCTTAAAACCTTCCACCATGTCTTCTCTAAGCTTTACTAGTTCAGATTCATTTCTATCAAGCCTCTTAAGGATCTCTTCTAAACCTATCAATCCTGCGACAGCATACCTAAACTCTTCATCCTCCCTCAACAGCTTCAGCATCCTCATTTTAAGATCTCTTAAAGCCAACCAACACACCCAAAACATAATGATACCGAGTTCTTTAATAATATTGTTCCTCACAGCCAGATCCTATAAACTCAATGATGCTTCTCCCTATATTGACTCAACCCTCTACATATAGATGTGACTATAATCCTTAGCTACTTTAAACGTAATAGAAGATAGGAAGCTAAGGTTTTAGAGCAATGTTTCATGATTAGGTATGGGTCTCAGAGCCCCCCGGGGTAAACATTTCAGGTTAAAAGACTCTTTAGATATTTTGAGGGGAGGTAGCTTTATTGCACCGTAAGATTAGTGCTAAAGATCATGTTAAGGGTAGAGACTTAACTTATTCTTGAACTTCTGCACACTATACTATCAAATTATGAAGATGGAGTGGATGAAATGTTTATCTAGACTATGTCTACTGGAGGATGATAAAGCTTATATTATTTGGTAGGAGTGAGTATGATGATGTGTGATATTCTCGTTGCAACACCGGAAGCTACTATGGATAGACAAATGATTTTTGCTAAGAATAGTGATAGAGATCCAAATGAGGCTCAAATCCTCGAATACATACTGGGAACAGAGCATGTAGAAGACAAAGTTCAATTGACATATATAGATTTTCCACAAGTAAAGAAAACGTACTCTATAATTATTTCACGTCCATGGTGGATTTGGGGAGCAGAGATGGGTGCGAATGAATTTGGTTTAGTGATAGGGAATACTGCTGTATTCGCAAAAGAGTCTCCAGACAAGATTGGAATACTTGGAATGGATTGTGTAAGATTAGCTCTTGAAAGAACTGAGTCTGCAGGTGAAGCACTAGACTTCATATTATCAGTGATTGAAGAATTTAAGCAAGGTGGTAGTGGTAGTTATGAACGTAAGCTTCTATATTATAATTCTTTTGTAATATGTGATCCTGAAGAAGCTTTCGTGGTAGAGACTGCTGGGAGAAATTGGGTTTGGAAGAAGATTAGAGGTGTTTATAGTATATCAAATGCTTATACGATACAGAGAGATTGGGATGCGTGTTCAAGCAACCTCGTCAAATATTCTATAGAAAGGAGATGGTGTAGGAAGGAGGAGGATTTCAATTTTGCAAAATGTTATTCAGATAGATTTTACACATACTTCTCACATGGTAGAGAAAGAAGAGAGTTTACATTTAAGGAGTTAAAGAAGAGAGAAGGGGAAATAACTCTGGAAGACATAATGAACATTCTCCGGTCTCATAGGGACTCATCTTTTAGACCTGAAAATGGATCGATGAGGGATATATGCATGCATTATGGTGGGCTTACTAGACCATCTCAAACAGCAAATTCACAGATATCAGTATTGTCTTCAAAAATGCATCTACACTGGTTTACTGGGGTATCGAATCCCTGTATAAGCATTTTTAAACCAATACATTTCGATGCTGGAATACCAAGCCTCGGTGATAAACCAACTTGTAAGTATAATCCTAAATCATATTGGTGGAAGATTGAAAGATTTCATAGAAGATTTCAAACATGTTATCAGCAGTACATAAATGAGTATTCCAGAGAAAGAGATGCAATACAAGATTGGATTATCAAGGAAGCAGGTAAGATTATTGGATACTGGGATCCAAAAGCCTTTTATAAGCTTACTGAATTATCTTTTAGGGAGGAAGAAAACTTCGTAGATAAATGGGATGAAAGAATAAGAACGGGCAGGCTGCCGTTTCTGTATGGATATAACTGGAAGAAAGCTAATAGTAAAGCAGCGGTTACATTTTAGTTTTCTAGAAATCGGTGTATTCTAAGATAGATGAGGAAGGCTTAATTATCGTTAGATTAATACATAATATAGTAAATGCTATACTCTCCTACTCAATCTTTATACGTTTAGTTTAATGTCTGTTGTTTGCTGGGTTGCAATTTCTCTTTTTAATGCTTCTCTCTTAGCTGTTAATTCCGATATTTCCCTCTGCAGGCTCCTCCTAATATCCTCTAGTCTACCTAGTTCTTCTCTCACTTCTTTTATTCTATCTTCTAGGTATTCTATTTCTTTCTTCATTTCTTCGTATTTCTTTAAGTCTGTAAGCATCTTCCATGTTATTACGAATTTGTATAATTCATCTTCATTACCACTGAAGATTACCTGGAAGTTCGCCATGGCTCCCACCTTCATTTTACCTATCCATGTCTGGTTATAAGTATTGCTTGTTTACTTTACTCTAGGTTTAGCTATCACTTCTCTTATAGTAAGGTTGAAGAAATCGTTTGAATGGGATGGCTTGATTAGTAGAGCTGTATCCGCTCCTCTGCTTGTTCCTGCTATAGCTATAACATCTCTATCTACGGGTATGAGCCCAGCATCCGCAGCCATAACTGTTATCTCAACGCATACTTTAACGCCTTCACCAAACAATCGTAGCGTCTCGGCAATCATGGTCAACATACCTATCGTGCCAAGCTTATTACGTATAGATCTCTCTACTCCGGAGAAAGCATGAGACGCTGTAAGTATCTTTCCACCCATCTTAAGTATTTCTTCTTCAAGCTCTTTCTTCATTTCTTGCATTCCAGGCTTCCTGAAGCCGGTATGATGTCTGACTACTACTACGTTGAATCCCTTGAAGATCTGGCATGCCTTCAGCCCTGTCTCACCGGTAGTTGAAGCTACAACAATATCTCTTACACCTAGTTCTTGAGCTCTTTTATGAGCATGCCTTAGAGTCTCCTCAGTATTCTGTATTCCCGGCTCATCAAAATATATAACATCTACTCTCCTACTTACTCCACTCATACCAACTAACCCTAGTAGCTAAAGTTGTACATCCTCCTACTTAGGATTTGTTTGATAAAAATATACTGGCTGTGTCTAATTCAAGGTATAGCGTTATTAAGTTGCTTGTCTAATACTTATGCTGAATGCCTTACAAGTTTACATTTGATTTAACAGTTGTTCCGAAGAGATTCTTTAGAGAGTTAGCTCTAGTTATTGATTCAAGGAGGCTTCATAGGAAGACTGGAAGAGCTTTGAGAAGGTTAGTCGATAAATTTAAGCTTTCTGAGATAGTGGGCTTAGATGTATCCGGTATTTTATTGGTTCTCGAAGACTTAGTAGACATATACGTTAAGAATCTGGCTTATAGAGGAGACTTCATTAAATCTAGAAAGAAAGTCTTATTCCTCCCTCATTGTGCTAGAAAATATGTTGATTACAGATGTAAAGCTGAGTTCGACCCTGACATACCTACCTACAGGTGTAGAAGGTGTTCTAATGATTGCCAGATAAATCAAGCTACGAGAATAGCTGAAGAGCTAGGCTATGATGTATATGTTGTCCCAGGTGGTTCATGTATTCCAAACATCATTAAACGCTTCGGATATGATGGCGTCGTCGGAGTAGCTTGCGGAGAAGAAATAAAACTAGCATCAACATATCTCGAACAAGAAGGTATCCCAGCACAAGCAGTACCTTTGCTTAAGAATGGATGCTTTAATACAAAGTTTAACATCCAATCTCTTGAGAAGATCTTAAAGTTTCACTGTGAACATCGTGTGGGTAGCAGTAAGGTTGACTTCCGTTAGGAGCCATAACTGTTTAAAGACTTGGTTATAGAAGTCTGTTCTAGCATCTTCAGATACGCTTATTACTACATCGTATAACCCATACAATTCATGGGCTTCCATTACTGATTTTATTGATTTAAGATGTTTCTCCCAGAATTTTGGTACGGAGGGTCTCTTAATCTTACCGAATATGTATGCGCATTTTTCAGTTTGGTTGCATTCTTCCCTCTCAAAGCTTAACCCACCTTCTTTAACTATGAGCGTATTAGAATCTTGAAGACCATTCTCTTGGAGCATATCTAGGAAAGTATCTACTTGCGAGAAATTATCGAATTCTATCTTACAGATTAAGTCGTATGTTCCATAGATTAAGTAAGCTTCTCTCACAATTTTCGAACTCTTAACAGCATTTAAAGCTTGAACCAATCCGCTCCTAGGACTAATAATGCTTAGAATATACGCTTTCATTCCGAAACCCTGCAAATAATAAGTATCCCTATTCTAATAAATACTTTACATAAAATCGACAAGAAAGCCTAGAACTTTAGTTCTGGGATGAATTGTCGATAAGCTCATGTATAGCTTAGGATAATTTCATGTCGAGCGAGCCGCTCATGAGGGCTAGGAAGACCATTAAGGGTAAGATTCTTGAGCTTCGGAAGGGCAAGGAGGAACTTTTAAGGCGTGAATATGAGAACTTTCAACGTTATTTGCGTGGAGATAGGTCTGTTCCGCTTTATTCCGCAACTAAACAGCAGGCTGAGAGGCTTTTTAAAAGGCTTAAAGGAAAACTTAAGCCGAACAAGGAATATCCGATGATTCTAAGAAGAGACGTTTATAGAGCCGGCACAAAGCTAACACCATATTGGCTCAAGATACCCATCTACGGAGTTAAAGGCGGGATAAACGTTCCAATTAAAACACATGAACCGATAACCGAAGACATGGTCTGCAGAGAGGCTAAGATTATAAGGCGAAATGGTGAATGGTTCGTATACATAACTGTTGAAAAAGAAGTTGAAGAGCGAAATCCCAAGTCGGTTTTAGCAGTTGATTTAGGGATAAGGTGGATTGCCACAACCGTTAACTCAAACAATCCAAAACCGAAATTCTACGGCAAAGAGCTCAGACGCATCAAAGGACACTACTTCTACCTCAGAAGGTCTCTAGCCCTGAAGAAAGCCTACAGGGCCATAAAGAGGCTTAGACACAAAGAGAGACGAGTAGTCAACGATATCCTGCACAAGATAAGCAGGGCTATAGTCAACGAGGCCTTAGAGAACGATTCTATGATTGTTCTCGGAAAGCTCAGAGGCATAAGAAAGAAAGGCAAAGGGAGAAAGTTCAACAGAAAACTGAACAACGGATTCCCGTACTATAGATTAAGCCAGTTCATAGAGTACAAAGCCAAATGGCTTGGAATAAAAGTTGTCAAGGTAAGCGAGAAAAACACATCCAAAGCATGCCACAAGTGTGGAAACAAGGGGCTTCGAATCGGGAGCCTCTTCAAATGCCCAAAATGTGGCTATTCGTGCAACGCAGACTACAACGGAGCCGTGAACATACTCAAGCGGGGAATACGGCTATACGCCGTATCCAGGGGCTGGTTTGACACAGCCCTTAACTCGGTAGGATGAAGGCTATGGAAAGCCTAACGAACCGAGAATCTCCCGGCTTTAGCCGTGGAGAGTGTCAAAATTATGAGGAAACTACAGAATAGTTAAAGCCTCATTACAAAGAGCTCAATTAAACCATGTGTATACATGTAGTTTATCATATAGCTTCTGCGAATGCTTCTACTTCCTCTTTTCCTGAAATGATCATGATACGGATTACGAATATAGATTGAACATTTTCGTATTAATTTTTACGAAGTTCTTTATAGCTGCTGTCTATGAAGTACGGAGTCGACAGTTGTTGAACGATTCTTAGGAAAAGTTATTATAGTAAGAAGTATTGAATGTTCGGCAAAGCATGAGAACGGTGTTGCTTGATACTACGTTGAGAGAGGGGGAGCTATATAGACCATTAAAATTACCTGCGAAGATTGCTATAGCTAAAGCTCTACTTGAAGTTGGATTAAAGAGGGTTGAGTTAACTCTAGCTTATCCTCCTAGAACTTCCCCAGAAGATTTGAGGAAGGTCTTGTCAGTAGTGAATGAGCATGGAGCTGAAACAGTCATACACTGCCGTGCATGTAGAGAAGATGTAGAGAATGCAGGTAGATACGATTCTTGGGGTATAGCTGTCTACATGGCTTTAAGCAGAATCCACGTAAAACATAAGTTTGGAAAAGATAGCCATGAAGAAATAACTAGAAAGCTTATAGAAGCAATTGAATTATCAAGAGAGATGGGTTTCAAATACGTTCGTGCAACTGTAGAAGATGCTTCAAGAATATACCTTGAAGAAAGTATAGGTAAGCTGATTGAGATAATCAATATATTGAAAGATGCAGGAGCTACAATGATAAGCATACCAGATACATCAGGTCTATTGACGCCATCTATTTCAAGAGAATTCTTCAAAGAGTTGAAGAAGCATACTCAAGCTCCACTTTCAGCTCATTTCCATAATGATTATGGATATGCCTCCGCTAATACTGTTGAAGCTATACTTGCAGGAGCTGATGAAGCTCACGTCAGCATCCTCGGCTTAGGTGATAGAAATGGTATCGCTGATCTCTATGAAGTAACCGCTGCTTTAACCGATATACATAAACTAGAACTAGGCATTAAGAGAGAATATTTAAGAAGCTTATATGAAGTTTTCAGCAAATTAACTGGGATCAAGATCCCGGCTAGACATCCATTAAGCGATGAAGCTAGAACTATCAGAGCTGGAGTACACCAAGCTCTGACTACTAAAGCTCCTGAAGGATATATACCTAGGATGAAGCTTAGATACGATTTCGATTCTCCACTCTATGAAGTTACACCATTCATTAGTAAGAAGCTTATAGAGAGAATACTTAATGGATACTCCCTAGACTCTGAGAAGATTAAAGAATTAACTGAATATATAGGTGCAGAAGCTTCCAGACAAGGTGGAAGGCTATCCATTGAGAGGTTACATCAAATATTCTCAGAGAATGGATTAAGCATACCATATGAGAGACTAGGACAATACTTTGGATATATGCGTGCATATGTTTTACTGAAAGTTAAGAACGGTCAACCAATCAATTCATTAATTGAAGAGCTAGCAAGCTGGAAGGAAATAGAACTAATCCAAGAAGTTTCTGGAGATTCAGATCTACTATTAATGGTTAAGATGAATCCAGAAGTTGAAGAAAATATACAGAAGATAAAGAAGGTACTGGGCAACTCTATAGAGAGGATAAACCTCCTCATTATACATTAACTAAGCTCTTCCAACCAAACCATCCGGCATAAAAACATCCCTAACAAAC
>Ga0272445_1003136_pt1 | contig 10521 bp, 10 predicted proteins | sample YNPCB0031_FD_194404 | JGI IMG/M metagenome (GOLD analysis project Ga0272445, IMG submission 194404) | Hot spring sediment microbial communities from Yellowstone National Park, WY, United States - YNP-CB-003-1 | ecosystem: Environmental > Aquatic > Thermal springs > Hot (42-90C) > Sediment... | reverse complement strand
CTTCGGGAAATTATTTTTCTCCCGGTCCCTAGCCGGGTATCATAACCATGCTAGACCACGGCCCCTAGTCTAATTTTAAATTAAAGTTATTTAAAAGTTTACTGGGTCAAAAATCTGAATGATGTATAGCTTTAGTTATTCTTTTTCATTCTAAAATTTCTTAAAAATAAAAATAATTATCTATAAATAATAAATAACATTATGTTTTCTTATAAAAAAAGATGTTATCTCTTTGTCTTGATTACTTTCTCTTTAACCTTTTTGAGCTGCTTCTCTTATATTTCTTAACATTCTTTTAATATCTTCATCTAATGGCTCTATTTTATGTGTTTTTAATATTTCTTCAGCTTTTTCTTTTGCTCTAGTTAGGATATTCTTGGCTCCTTTTTTCTCCCATATTTCTCTAGATTGCTTATCACTTATTTTAGACAAATATAATTGCTTGCGCATGTATTTTATTGTATGCTTTTGCTCTAAAAACTGTCCCCTAGGCCCAACTTTTTGTATTACATCAAAAGCTAAAGTCTCATCATTTATTTCCAATTTTTTAATACCATGCAAAACCATTCCAAGTATTTCGTTATCAATTATGAGTTGCTCATAACTTACACCAAGTAAAAACTCAAGCATTCCTGATGCAAGATGCATTAAATTAACTCCTCCTAAAATTCCATAGAGTGCTGTAAGAGCTTTCTCGTATCCAGCTTGTTGATCCGGAATCTTTGAGTCGCTAACAGCACCAACTCCCACATATGGCATCCCATAAAATTCACGAAATAATTGAGCTGAAGCTGCACACATTACTCCTGTTTCTATAGATCCTAATGTTATTGAAGCTGTATGCATATCCATTACAGATGGAAGTGTGCATATAAGTGTAGGCGTACCTGGATTTATAAGATGGGACAAAGTTAAACCGCTTAAAACTTCAGCACATTGTTGTACAAGAAGCCCTGCCATGGTTACAGGAGCTGTAGCTCCTAAGATAGGCTCACTTGAGATTATTGCGGGAACATTTTTCTCAGCACATGCTTTTATTACACCTAATGCATTCTCGCTCCATACCAATGGACTTGTAATACATGGTGCAAGAGAAATAATCGGCCTTTTTCTAAGTTTATCCTCTCCTCCAACAACTATTGAAGCCATTTTAATTTGATTAAGAGCCCCCTCATAACCTTCAGCATCATGATAAAAATGCTTTTCTGTATAATTCAAAGCTATTTCGCATTTTACACAATCTACTCCTTTTTGAATCACGTCCTGAGGATATACTGGTGACAAGTAACAATGAATATTTTCTAAAGCATCTGTAATTATAGTAAGTTTTATAAGATCGTCAAGAGTTGCGGGTCTTGAAATAAAATTATCTCCACCCTTATATTCTATCACTTTAACTGCATTTGCTCCTCCCGCAAAATAAACTTTTGTACCTTCAAGTGTAAGGTCGTATTTTCGATTTCTCCCACAAAGTTTAATTATTCTCTGAGATTTATTTATCGCATCCTTCACTAACTCTTCGGGTATTTTTGCTATTTGTTTTTTATAATCTACTTCGCATCCGGCTTCTTTTAAGATGTTCAAAGCCCACTCAGCTTCATATACTACTCCAACCTTGCTTAAAACTTGTATCGATGTTTCATGTATTCTTTGCATTTCATCATTATCCAAAAGCCTTAAAGGTTTAGATACCGTTATTCCATTCATTTTATTTTTCCTCTCTTATCCCAAGAAGCATTTTAACTTTATATACAGCATCATTTGCATCGGACCCCCAAGCATCAGCACCTATTTTTTTAGCATACTCTTCACTTGTTGGTGCACCACCAATTATTATTTTTACGTTTTTTCTTAAACCACTTTCTTCAACTTTTCTAATAACTTTATGCATCTCATTTATAGTTGTTGTAAGAAGAGCCGACATAGCTAAAATATCCGGTTTATAATTTTTTATTGCTTCAATAAATTTTTCAGGATCCACGTCCACACCCAGGTCTATAACTTCAAATCCATTAGCTTGAAGGAGAGATCTAACAATATTTTTACCTATATCATGTATATCTCCTTTAACAGTTCCTATAACTATTCTTCCGAGCATAGTTGAAGTTTTACTTTCAGAAAGAAGTGGTGTTAAAATATCCATACATGTCTTCATGATTGAAGCAGCCATCATAAGTTCAGGTAAAAATACCTCACCACTACCAAACATATCTCCAATTTTACGTAATCCTTTTGAAAGTGCATCAACAATTTCTAATGCATCCATTCCATTTTTTAAAGCATTTTTAATAAGATTAATAGTAACTTCTTCATTATATTCTAAAAGTGATTCTGCTATTTTTTCTTTCAAATCATTTCTTATTTTTTCTTCCATAAGCTTCCAACTCGCTTTCCTGAAATTCTTTAAATGGTCTTAATTTCTCATAAGCATGTTTTGATCCTTTTACTTCAAAATCCACAAGTTCAGCATACCCATAATCATACGTGTCACCTCTACACATTGCTTTCTCTTGAACGAATCTTAGCTTAGGGTTAATAGCTCTTAGATACGCATCTGCATTAGCTGCACACCAAGAGGCCAAGTCTATTTTTTTATCTAAATTTAGTTTAATAGCAATGTCCAAAATTACACATCTACCTCCCTCTGAGGGGCCATGTCCTTTTATAGCAGTGCGATTAGGTGAAAATTCTGTAACTTCATCTATATAGCCTGGCCATGCGTTTACACCCGCGAAAGCTTCTGTTGAAGCCCATATTCTAGCATCTCTATATGGTAAATCTAATTTTTCTATAACTTTTAAAACTCCAGGCCAGCCATCTTTTGCACTTTCTAATAATGCTTGATTAATTTTATCCCATCCTAGTTTCATATCCTCAGCTAAAGTTTTGCACACTCGCAATAAAATTTCTATCCAAAATTCCGTGGAGTATTTCCATTGTTCTTCTAAACTTAATTTAACACTTGAAACTATTTTATTAGAAATCTTCTTATCACTATCCATATATACACACCACTTCTTTTAAGTGTTTTTAATTTTTTATTCTTCTTTTTCTAAGTAGTAAACTTCTGCTAATTCTGAGTGTGGAGGAATTGTTACATATAAATACCTTATTGGTCTTTTTACAGTTATAGTAACTTTTGCTCCCTCTTTTAAAAGAACTGCATCTCCGCGTTTAACAATATACTTTTCTCCAGTTTTCCTTTCTACAATTTCTGCTTCTCCTTTAAGTATCAATAAAATTTCATTATATCGCATCTCGGGACCTATAGTTTTACCAGAAATCGTTTCTGCCATACCCGCTGAAAATTTTCCAGGAATATAAAATGCATCTTCCCATGCTACTTTAGCAGTAGGGGCTTCTCTTTTTGGTAATTTAGCTTTTATAATATCTTTTTTCACTTCTATAAAGGACATCTTTACTCACCCCATTTAATATTTCAATTAATTGAGTTTTCTTATTTTTAACCTTTAAAGAAATAAGGTTAAAGTATATTCCCATTTAAATAGAAAATAATTTTTGTGACATAATTAAAAAATTAATTATTTAATTATTTATAGTTATTAAAATTTTTAACATATTATTAATCAAATAAAAAAATTTATTAATTAAATAAAAAATTATGTAGTTTATTTTTATTAAAAATAGAAAAGATTAAATAGAACTCTCACTCTTCTTTTGTAAAAAGGAAAGAAGGTGAAGAATTCTTTTGAAAGAAAGTATAAAAATTTCCATAGCAATAATGTCGATATATTTTATAATATGTGCAATTTTCCTTCAATTGAATTTTGTAAGAGCTCAAGAACAGCCAATAATAAGTTTTACATGTACAGTTCCTATAGGATACGATAAAGAATATGCTGCAATGCTCATAGTAAAAGATTCGTTAGCTAAATATGGTATAGAGATGAATATTGTTCGAGAAGATGCTGGAACATTTTTTGCTAAAGTTTGGGGTGCAGAAACATTTCGTTTAACATATGAGCAAGGGGGGTTTGATGCAGATTCTTATTGGTGGTATTGGAGGCCTGAAGATATGTTATTCTTCTCTAGTTTTACAGCAAAAGGTTTTCCACCAAACGGATGGAACGAATGGAGTTATAATAATGATTATGCAGCCGATATGTTAGATGCAGCACTAAGAACTTATGATATAAATGAAAGAAAAGAGTATTATCATAAATTTACTGAAGAATTTCAAAAAGACCCACCCTTCATACCTTTATATTACTTTGAAATACCTAAGGCTGCAAGAGCAGATATTGAAAATTATGATCCTATACAATACATAGGCCAGAATGCTTTTGATTGGAAAGTTAAAGGAAAAACATATGATGATTATGTTGTTATTAGAATCGCGGTTCCTTATACAGAAAATTACATAGACCCATTGTTTGGTATGACAAGTAGTTTGCCACAATACGCATGTATTGCACCAGTATTCCCAAATCTTTTGAAAAGCGAATTGCAACCTGATGGGACATATAAACTAGTACCAGATTTAGCAGAATCTTATGAAATCTCTGGAGATGGTTTAACAATAACATTCCATTTAAGACGTAATATTTTCTGGTCAGATGGAGAACCATTTACAGCTGAAGACGTAAAAGTTACTTATGAGGGGATGCTTGATCCTGAATCAGGGGTTCCTGCTCTTGCAGACCTTAGAGAAATAGAAAGTATTGAAACACCTGATAATTACACAGTAATTTTCCATTTAAAAAGGCCACATGCTTTAATATTAGCCACGCTCGGAGGATATTGCACTGGTGGAATAATACCCGCTCATATATTTGGAAAAATACCTCATAAACAATGGAGGGGATATTGGACAGACCCAAGTCAAGTAGTTAGCTTAGGCGCCTATAGAATTATAGAATTTGTACCTAATACACGTTATGTGCTTGAAGCTAACCCTAATTATTGGCGAGGAAAACCATTCGTAGATCGTATTGAAGTAGTTGTAATACCCGAAACTGCGACTGCTATTTCGGCTCTAAAGAAAGGAGAAGTTGATATACTAGTTCCAGAATATGCTGGACCAGAGCTCTTAGCAGAGCTTTCTAGTTTAGAAGCTGCCGGAATCGATATGTCATTTGTATTATGGCCAGCAACATCTTATTTGGGATTTAATCTTAACCATCCAGTTTTAAATAATAGATATGTTAGGCTTGCTATCGCAAACTTAATTCCTGTTGATACTATAATTAATGATGTATTGAAAGGACATGGACGACCCGCTAATGGACCTATATATCCAGGTTCATGGGCATATCCTTCAGATATCCCTCCATTAGCTAAATATGATCCTGAGAAAGCTATGGAATATCTTAGAAAAGCAGGATACATAAGGCCACAAGTTATAACTACAACCATGTATATATACATGGGAGCAATGCTTATAATAGGAATTATTATAGGTTTTGCTACAGGGTTTATAGTTTCTAAAAGGAGATACAAAAAATAAAGGGATAAAAAATGCTAAAACGTTACATCCTGATAAGACTATTGCTTGCAATCCCTACTTTGATAATTGTAACTTCCTTAATTTTTTTATTACTTCATTTAGCTCCGGGCAATCCAATAGATGTACTTCTTGCAGCAAGTAGAGGTTCACGTGAAGTTAGAGAAGTTTTAATTCGTCAATTTGGTTTTGATAAACCTTGGCATATTCAATATTTTTTATGGCTTTATAATACCTTTACAGGAAATCTAGGGATATCTTTACATGGAATCCCTGTTATTTCATTAATAACTCCTAGAGTATGGTATACTTTAGAGCTTATGTTGGTATCTCAATTTATTTCTGTCTTTTTGGCTGTAACATTCGGAGCTTTAGCTGGTTATAAAAGAGGTTCTAAATTAGACAAAACTTTAACTTTTTTAGCTTTACTTGGTTATTCTATACCAGATTTTTGGTTAGGTTTAATATTTATACTTATTTTCTCGGTAATATTAGGGTGGTTTCCAGTAGGAGCTTTTTCTTTAGGCCTTTCGGAAGTTATAGGTTTTGCGTCAATTATAGAACATTTAAAATACCTTATCCCGCCTTTAACAGTATTAGTTATAGCTTGTACACCTTATTATTTTAGGCTTCTTAGAAGTAGTGTTATAGGAATTTTAGATGCTGATTATATAACTATGGCAAAAGCTAAAGGAGCAAGCGACTTTATAATAATTTATAAGCATACTTTAAAAAATGCATTAATTCCCTTAACAACAGCTGTAGGCACATCCTTAGGTTTAATTTTTGGAGGAAATTATATTATAGAAGTGGTATTTGCTTGGCCGGGATTAGGTACTTTATTAGTTAGTGCCGCTTTAGCTAGAGATTATTGGGTCGTTATGGGAGTATCCTTTATGACAGTTCTATTAATAATTATTTCGAGCATAATAATAGATATAGTTTACGCTTATATTAATCCTAAAATAAGGTTTGGAGGTGCAGAATATTAATAGAGGATTTTCTGTAATTTTAATAAGAAATTTAAAAAGAAGTAAAATTACAATGTTTGCTACTGGGTGGATCATAATAATTTTAGTATTAAGTTTATTCCCCTTTATCTTTGCACCATATAATCCAAACACAACTTTTGCAGGAAAAACCAATATGCCGCCATCTGCTTCTTTTATCTTTGGTACCGATTATGTAGGAAGGGATGTTCTAAGTCAAATTATATGGGGTGCAAGAACTTCTTTTTTCATTGCACTTGGAGCTGTAATAATAGAGCTTATTATAGCGCTACCCATAGGTTTATTAGCAGGGTATTTTGGAAGTTGGGTGGATCAATTATTCATGAGATTTGCTGATGCTATTTTATGTATACCGACAATAGTTTTACTTATAGTAGCCGTAACCCTTTTTAGAGCTCAATCAGAAATTTCTATAATATTAGTTATGGGCTTAGTAAACTGGCCTTGGTTGGCGAAAACTATTAGAGGAGAAACACTTCGTGTTAGGGAAGAAGATTTTGTAATAGCAGCTAAATCTTTGGGTTTCAGTGATTTTTATATAATTAGAAATCATGTTTTGCCAAATATCATTTCTCCAATAATTGTCATTTCAACATTTGACATGGCTTGGTTTATACTTTATGAGGCGACTATATCCTTTATAGGTTTAGGTAACCCTACCATACCATCATGGGGAAGATTGTTATATGTAGGGAGGGGATTCTTAGCAACTGCACCATGGATAACAATTTTTCCAGGAATATTTATAATGCTTACAGTATTTTCAATAAATATACTTGGCGATTTCCTTTCAGATATGCTTGCACTTAAAATAACATAAAATAATAAGTGAATAAGAATGATTAAGAATTTATTAAAAAATTCCAGTAGAGATATTTTAAATGTGAATAATTTATCAATTCAATATCATTTATTTGGAGGAGAAATTATAAAAGCGGTTGATGATGTAAGCTTTTCAATAAAAGAAGGTGAAACATTAGGTTTAGTAGGTGAAAGTGGATCTGGAAAAAGTACTTTAGGTCGTGCCATAATCAAACTTCTTCCTCCTTCTGCAAAAATAGTGTCAGGGAGTATAATTTTTGAGGGAGAAGATTTGGTTATAAAAAATGAAAAAGAAATGAGGGATATAAGAGGGGCAAAAATTTCAGTAATATTTCAAGACCCTTCCTCTTCTTTAAATCCTACAATTAGAATAGGAGAACAAATAGCAGAGGCGATAAAATTTCATAAAAAAGGGTATAGTAAAAATGAAATTAAAGAAAAAGTTATAGATATTTTAAAGAAAGTTGGCATATATGATGCTGAAAGGAGGTATTCAAATTATCCTCACGAATTTAGTATTGGTATGCGACAAAGAATTGTTATAGCTATGGCTTTAATAACTAATCCTAAACTTATTATTGCTGATGAACCAACTTCTGCTTTAGATGTTTCTACACAAGCTCAAATTTTAGAACTTATGAAACAATTACAAAAAGAATTTAATTTTTCATGCTTATTAATAACTCACAATATGGGTGTTGCAAGTGAAATGTGTGATAAAATAGCCATAATGTATGCAGGTAAAATTATGGAATATGGTGATAAAAAAACCATATTTACTAAACCAACACACCCATATACATATGGGTTAACAAAAGCAATACCTCTCTTACATGAAGATATAGACAAATTATATATTATTAAAGGGAATCCTGCTGATTTAACGAATCCACCTACTGGATGTAGATTTCATCCAAGATGTGATTATGCCTCAGAAATTTGTAAAGAGAAAAGTCCGCCATTAGTCAAAAGTAAATCAGGAAGTTTGGTTGCATGTTTTCATCCTATAGAATAGGTGTGTTAAATGAATGAAACAATTATATTAAAAGTAGAAAATCTTAAAAAATATTTTCCTATAAAAACTGGTTTATTTTCAACTAGTTACATTCATGCGGTTGATGATGTAAGCTTTTCAATAAAAGAAGGTGAAACATTAGGTTTAGTAGGTGAAAGTGGATCTGGAAAAAGTACTATTGCAAGATTAATAATGAGATTGATTGAACCTACTGGTGGTAATGTTTATTTTATGGGTAATAATATTTTTAAAATGAGCAAAAGAGAAGTACGCTTAATTAGGCGTAAAATGGGAATGATTTTTCAAGATCCTTCATCTGCATTAAATCCTAAAATGATGATAAAAGATTTGGTTGGTGAACCTTTAAAACTTTATAAAATTGAGAAGGAAGATATTTTAGAAAAAGTTAAAGAAGCTTTAGAAAAAGTAAACTTATTACCATCATACATGTATAGGTATCCTCGTGAGCTCAGTGGCGGAGAAAAACAAAGAATTGTTATAGCTAGAGCTTTAATAACTAATCCTAAACTTATTATTGCTGATGAACCAACTTCTGCTTTAGATGTTTCTACACAAGCTCAAATTTTAGAACTTATGAAACAATTACAAAAAGAATTTAATTTTTCATGCTTATTAATAAGTCATGACTTAGCAGTTGTCCGTTATATTTCTAATAAGGTTGCTATAATGTATATGGGTAGAATTATGGAATTAGCATCTTCAAAAGAAATAGTTAAAAATCCGTTACATCCATATACAGAAGCTTTATATTCAGCAGCACTTGAAGTAAAACCTACTATAAATAAGAAAAGAGTAATCCTAAAAGGAACATTACCTTCACCTATTAATCCACCAAGAGGTTGTAGATTCAATACAAGATGTTATAAAGCGGAGGAAAAGTGTTTTAAGGAAACTCCCGAGCTTAGAGAAATCAAAAATGGGCATTATGTAGCTTGTCATTTAGTATAAATAAAAATGAAACCAAGAGAACGTGTTTTAGCTGCATTAGAGCATGAAGAGCCCGATCGTGTTCCACTCGACTTTCTTGGTGGAGTTTCATCTATCACTCTTCAAGCATACGTTAAACTTAAAGAGTACCTTGGTTTAGCTTGGGAAGGAGAAAAGTATGATACTTGGAATGGAATGATAACAATCGATCCAGAAATACTTAGATTATTTGGAATAGACTTTCGTAAAATAGGTCTTAATCTTCCAGCAGGTTGGAAACCAAAAATTTATCCTGATGGTACTTTTTTAGATGAATGGGGATTAAAGAGAAAACCTTCTCCAGATGGCTTATATTATGAAGTAGTTCCTACATTACAAGGTGTTATTGAAAAAGAAGATATTGATAATCATCCTTGGCCTGATCCAAACGCGCCAGGTCTTGTGGATGGATTAGAAAGAGAGGCAAAAGAGCTCGAAAAAGCAGATTGGGCAATAGCTACTGCTAGCATAGGGGGCGGGATATTTGAAATTGCTTGGTGGTTAAGAGGATTCACTAATTTTGTAAGGGATCTTTATACAAATCCGGATATTGCACTTTATCTTCTTGATAAAATAACTAATGTTCAAATTTCTTTATTCGATATTCTTTTAGGAGAAATAGGAGATTATATTGTTATGGTGCAAATTGAAGATGATCTCGGATCTCAAACAGGACCATTAATTCCTTTAAGTCTTTATAGAAAATACATTAAACCTTATCATAAGAAATTATGTGATTTCATTCATAAAAGAACTGATGCAAAAATAATGATTCACTCAGATGGGGCAATAGAAAATTTCATTCCAGATTTAATCGACATCGGGATCGATGTACTTAATCCTGTACAACCACTTGCAAAAGGAATGAATACAAAAATCCTTAAAGAAAAATATGGAGACAAAATATGTTTTCATGGAGGTATTGACACACAAAAAGTTTTACCATATGGCTCCCTTAAAGAGGTTGAAGAAGAAGTTATAAAAAGAATAGGAGATCTTTCACCTGGTGGAGGATACATTTTAGCTCCATCTCACAATATTCAAATAGATATTCCTCCAGAAAATGTTATTGCAATGTATAAAGCGGCACAAAAATATGGGAAATATAAAAAATAAAGTATTATTAATTATTTTTCCAATCCGCTCAAATTTTTTCTTTTAAATGAGCTACTAAATGTCCAATTTCAGGCAAAATTATTCTTTTTAAAGCAATTTCAATCGCA
>Ga0272445_1003131_pt1 | contig 10540 bp, 15 predicted proteins | sample YNPCB0031_FD_194404 | JGI IMG/M metagenome (GOLD analysis project Ga0272445, IMG submission 194404) | Hot spring sediment microbial communities from Yellowstone National Park, WY, United States - YNP-CB-003-1 | ecosystem: Environmental > Aquatic > Thermal springs > Hot (42-90C) > Sediment... | reverse complement strand
ACCAAGCCTCCTTCTTCTCCTCTTCTTCGTCCTCTTCTGCAAGTCTTCTTCTCAACAATGCTCTCCTCAGTGCTCTCCTCCTCGCTTCTTTCCTTTCCTCTTCCTCCTCATCCTCATCAGCATACCTTCTCTCCAACCAAGCCTCCTTCTTCTCCTCCTTCTCTTCCTCATCCTCATCAGCATACCTTCTCCTCAACCAAGCCTCCTTCTTCTCCTCCTTCTCCTCATCTTTCTTTTCTTCCTCAGCAGCACGCCAATACGCTACATCCTCAAGCCTCTGCAGAACATCCAGTATATCACGACTCACATCATTTAACGACGCACCATCCTCTATCCTCGCAGTTATCTTATCTATATCCCTCGCAAACGAAGTCAACCCCTCCTTCTCAAGCATCTCTGCACATATATCTAACTCCTTTATTACCTCGTCTCTCGATACTCTTCTCATCTTAACACCTCCTACCTTATCTTAAATTTTTATTCCCTTCGCTACACCCGCAGGATTGATTATTATCATCGACAGCAATGAATACCAGAACCAACCCTGTGCTGCCCTTCCAGTCCAGAACATATTGACCGGCTGACTCGTTAACTCAACCCTTATAGGCATTCCACCTAAATACTCAGGCAATGTCACCACATATACCTCTCCAGGCAATACAACCTCAAATGTATTCACACCAGCACTCACAATGATGGACATATTATAAATCTGCCCAACATACCCGAGCATGAACAATGTCCTCTGTGTAACAGGGTCAACCTGAGGTATCAGATTGATTATATCCGAAAGCTCCGCCCTGTTAATAAGTATCTTATCAGCAATCAACCTGTGTCTCTCAACCTGGAGCCTCAATTGCTCAATCGAACTGAGATCAAGTGCCGAAAAACCAATCACCTTATTCACAGTCGTCGCTGCCCTCTCGAGAAGTCTCTTACAAGCCATATCCTCCTGATACTCAATCGCCTGCCTGGCCCTATCCTGTGTCCTCGCAATAATATCATACTGTGCCTGAAAGATATTCCTCAGCTCCAAAGTAGGAAGTGCTGTAACCTCAAATTCAGGCGGATAGAAGTGCTCACCACCAACCGCACTCTCAGGCGTCTGACCATCCTCTCCAATCACCCAAGCAAGCACAAACACATCCCTATCGTATTTGACTACTTCACCACGATGAACGGGTCTCACGGTGAGTATTTTTCGTGCCCAACCCTCATAATCTATAACTTCTCTGATAGGATTGAGGAGCTCCTGACCTACCCTTGCAAACCCAACTCCAGTTGGATCCGACAGATACTCCGCAAGAACACTCATATACTGCTCAAGCGTCTGCCCCCTCGGTATCAACATCGGCTTCGAAGAACTCAACACGTTGAAAAAGTGCTGGATATTCCTCCACGCATCCGCCTTATCACTCGCATTCAACTCACCCCTTTCCGTAAACATCCTGCCTTCACTATACCGAGGAGTTCCCGCCCTGGTATAACCACCAAACGCGGGTGGATTAATCTCCTCACCAGTCCTCGCATCCACCCACCTCAGCTTCTGCTCAACCTCAAGCGGGTCAATCTTCTTCCCAGAAACCTGAGGCTGAGACTGAACCTGAGGTTCTGTCTGCGAACCCACCTGCGGTTTTCTTTTTGGTATTAACTCCTCAATATCTTTTGGTAGATAAGGATTTCCCATTTTCACACCTCCTTATACATTATTTTTAAATAATCGTCGGTCTTAATTCAACACCAAGCAGTGGATACCCCACCGTTGGCACTGCTATAACCTTCCCAACAACCCTGCTACCAGTATTCGCAGAAGTGAACCTGCCCTGCTCATTCACATACAACGCCGCATTCAACGAATACTGCTGCGAAGTATCATACTGGTCAGTATAAATAATCGCATGCCCCATTATCACTGTTACCATTCCGGAACCAAGGGTCGCATCAGGAACACGCTCAAACCTCTGTGGCTGCATCGCTATCTCCTGCGCCGTCTTCTTATACCTGTAAGTCACAAGAACTTCCTGACCATCAGCAATACCACCCGTAGCAATCCTCGCAATCAACCCATTCACATAGTTAATCGTATAGTCAGTATCCTTGACATACTTTGTCGTCTCCGCCAGGTCTGTAACAATCTCAGATGCATCCTCAAGATTTGCATGTGATAACGAAATACTATCCGTTCCAGTCAGCTTAACCTTCTCCTTCACAGCCTCTGTTAATGTCACCGCCTTCGGTCTCCAGAATACACCAAGCGGGACCTCATTCACAGGATCCGTTAACAATGTAACCACCGTCTCCCCTCCAATATTCTTTAGCGTTGCTATCTGCCCTGCTTCCCACACTGCAGTGGGATCTACCTTGAAAAATGGCCTCTGTTCTACCCTACTTCTTTTTGTGTCTATCATTGCTCGTCACCTCCTACTTATTTTTTTCTCACCGCCTGCCAATTCTGCGGCTTCGGAATCGCTTCCCTCAAAGGATCGTAAGGAACCGAATCGGACAGAAGTGGAATTGAACCCTCAGCAGCCCTTCTCCTCAACTCCTGCGCAGCCACCCTCTCCGTAAAACTCATATCCTCCTCACCACGAATCTCCTGCACACGCGCTTCCTTCACAAAAGCCTCAATCTCAGCAAATGTCTTCGAATCTAAATCCGCATACTTCCTCGCAAGTGCTACTACCGTATCAAAAAACCTTCCCACAGCCTGCCTGAATGCGGTTTCAATTATCGAAACCGGATCCTGCACACCCCTCTTTGTCATCTCCTCAAACAGCGCAGCCTTCAATGGATTATCAATCAGGTTCTTACCGAGCATCTGCTTCACAAGCCCTAAACCCTGCATGAACCTCAACTCGAACCCTTCCTTCTTCTCCTCCTTAGGCTCCTCCTTCTTTTCCTCCTTCTTCTCCTCCTTCTCACCCTCACCGGGGCATGGATTCGCACCATACTTCCTGATGAACTCTTCATCACCGAGCTGGATAAAATCCTTCAGAAGAAGCTTCCCGAATGTCCTGCTCGCAAAATCATCTACCGTAGGCGCTAACGACTCTGAATAAGAAACTTCGTAAAGGGGCTTGCCATCATGCAGTATGTACCACACATTCCTGTCAGCATCGTAATCAGCCGCAAGCTTCTTCAACCACAGCGGATACTTCTCCTTCTCACGCTCAAACCTTGACCTCAACTGCTCCTCCGTAACATAAGGCGTTTCAGGAATCTGCGGCAGCTTCTTCATCTTCTCAATATCCTCCTTCACCTTGTAAAAATCCGACAGCGTCTTAGGCTTCTCATCACCCTGCGCACTCCTCAACAGCGCAAGCCTTCTCTTCCTCCTCGCCGTAGGATCAAGCGACCCCTCCTTCACCTCCTCCTTCTTCTCCTCCTCCTTTATCTCCTCTTTTTTCTCCTCTTTATTCTCTGCCATTGCTTTCCTCCTTATACGAAATTTATAATTCCCTGAACCATTCTTCTCATCTGAATAAAATCTTAATCCAAACTCCTGCGGAGTTATCACATCCTTCTCCTCCAGCTCCTTCTTCCTCTTCAAAAACTCCTCTGGCGAACCCATCATCCGCTCTATCAAACGCTTATGCTGCGCAACCGCATCCTCTATATCCTCCACCTTCTCCCACAAGTCCGACAACCGCTTCACAACATCCTTAAGCGCATCCCTTATCTCAAGCAACTTCGTATCCGTAGACACCTCCTTCTCAGGCTCAACCTCCCGCCTCTCCTCAACAGGCTCCACAGGCCCAACCGCAGGCTCCACTCCAGGCTCCTTCTCAGGCGCAGGTTCTGGCTCAGGCTTGGCTTCCTCCGCAGGCGGACGCTTCTCTTCCTCCTGCGCCCTAACCCGCTGCAAATCCACATCCTCCATCCACTTCCTCACCGAATCAAGCTGACCACTCATCGCAGCAAGATTCAAAATGATATCACGCAACAAATCCCTACCTACCGGATCCGCATTAGCATAACGCAACTTCAAATTCTCTAACCGCTTGTTTAAATCAAACATCATCCACCTTCTTATTCTTTAATTCAATTATATGCAAAAAACCTACCCAAGTCAAATCGAAACCAAAAATCGAGCAAACCTCACTCCACCACCGACAAAACCTTCTTCAACGCCCGCACAACCGATTCTGGAATACGACCCGCATAAACCCTCAAAAAATCAGCAATCTCCGCACGATCCGCATCATCAAGCTCAAACAAGTCAGCCCATACCACCAAACCCCTACGAGAATGCGCAGCCGCAAACCGCTCCATCAAACCCACACGAGTCCGCGCAGGTAAACTCCGCACAAAACTCGTTAAATGCGAAGGCAACCCACCAAATACATGACGTGTTGTCGCAAACCGCTCCGCAGGGTTAGAAACCACACTCAACTCCTCATAATCAACACCTATATTCCAACCAAACACAAGCTCCCCATTCACATACTGCATACGCTGCCGCTTCAAATGATCACACAACTCATCCTCACTATGCGCTACCTTACCACAACTACTCAAACTACACCTTATCGCCTCCACAAGCGAACCCATCGAAAATTTATTTATCTTACCACTCAACAACATATCCGCCAGATAAGGATCCTTCGTCTTATCTACAGCCACAACAACCTCAACAAACTCAAATGGCTCATCACGATCATTATAAATCGCATCAATTATGAAACCTCGCGCAAGCGAAGGCTCCTGACTAAAATGATTTATATGCAATGGCGAGTTTATAAACGTCTCAAATGTCCTGCATCCCCTATGCGGCCTATACCTGAAAAGCTCCTCACGCGAAATCGCATCACCATTATTATTCGGAACATTCGCACGAACCGCCAACGCCGACAAAAACCCATAATCCTTAGGATCAGGCGATATCTTATAAACAGGCGACAACTTCTCAAAAATCGCCGCATCTATCAAATTAGCCGCTACCTCAGAACTCTCAGCATAACGCCTAAACTTATCTAACCCTCCTATCACCTTAAACGGAACAGATGCCACCCTAAAAAACATCACTCACCCCCAACCTCATCATCCTTAATCCCATTCCGACGAATCTTTACCCCTCCAGGCTCCAAAACCTTAACACTCTCAAGCTTACAATCAATCGAGGCATCATGTATAAAACCACACTTCCTACAAAACACATTCACACGCTTCACTCCACGAACTTCAACCACCGAATAACGCTTAAACATAGCTACAACCTGTCCACCTCACGCGCAAGCTCCTCCACCCTCCGCTTGATATCATACCAAACCCTCCGCTTCTCCTCAATCATCCTCCTTATCTTCCCATACTCACCCTCTGCCAATAAACCAGAATTATACGCATCCCTTATCACATTCTCAAGCATATCCTCCAAACCCTCCAACTCCTCCAACATCTCCTCCTCCATAACAATTTTCTCCTCCAACCGCCCAACTAACTCATCTCTCCTCATCGTTCACCTCCCCGGAAGCCCCAATATATAATTACGCAGATCCGACAAAATCTTTATCATTACCCCAATATCCTGAACCTTCGGACCACACAAATCCAGCACAATCCGTCTACGCACTCTCCAATCCACACTACCCTGCTCAAACGCATCCTCAACATCAAACTCAATATCCGTATTCCACTTATCCAAACGCTTCAATAAATCCAGCTCCCTATCTATAATCTGCACAACCTTTCTCACAAAATCTCTCCACGTCATCGCGCATCCTCCTTCAACTTCTTCATCTCCTCCTTCCTCTCCGCCTCCTCCTCTAAAAACTCAGCCAGATCCATCAACCCCTGAAACATCCCCTCATACTCAAAAATCCGCTCCTTCATCTCATCAAACACCCGCCTCACCCGCCCATAACCCGGACCCAAAATCCCCTCCTCATAAGCAATATTCAACAATTCCTCAACATCATCCAACAACGAATAAATCTCCGTAAAATTCTTTTCCACCGGACCCTTAAGCAACTCTACTATAAACTTCTTAAACTTATATGTATACACACCCATCTCTATCCAACACCTAACATATCAACCACCCACACCAACCACATTAACCAAAAATCCACAACCATCAAAGCCTCACACCCAACTCCTTCTCCAAAACTGTAACCAACTCATACCATAACGAATCCCCAATATACCCATGACGAAGCTGCCGCTCAAAAAAACTACGCATCCTGCGCACACGCCGCAATACCTCCTCATTCGCCTTAGACCCTATTAAAAACTCATTACGCCTTATCCTATCCTCAATATCATTCACAACAAAATTCAACTTCACAAGGGCAAGCCAGATGTTCTTCGAAATAACCGCAACCTCCTTAGAAAGCCTACTCGCCACCTCCTTCTTGCGCCTCATCTCATCCATCACTCACACCTTCCAATTCGTACTAACCACATACTAACACAAAAAATCAATCTAATCAAGCATCTGACTTAGCGAGTATATCCACACGCAACTCACCAGATTCAAAACCATACCGCACTATTCCCACACGCGCACAAACCTCAAGCACCACTAACTTCGCCACCAACATGAACACCCTAAACTCCACCACATCACGCAACAACGTATCAAGCAAACCTACCTCAATCAAAGAACTTATCGCATCAACCACCTTCATCAAATCATCATCACTCAACGAACGCAACCACTCAACAAATACACGCACACCCTCCACCACCGAACGCATAACATCATCACCATCACCATCACCATCAGCCTCAACCAGACTCCTACGCAAAATATCCCTTATAAACTCATCAAACGCCTTCATCACAACAAATCCCGCAACCTAACAGCAAAACCAGTATCCGGAACCCTTATCAACCTGTAAAATTGCGCATCTGGACAAGCAACTATAACACGAATACCTCGCACAACATCCGCATAAAAGAAACCCGTCCGCCTATCCACAACCGCACGAACCGGAAACCGCAACAACAAGGTACTATCAACAAACTGCGGCACATCCGCAAGCGCAAATAAAACCTCAACCTTATGCACCCTATCCAAACTCAAACCAAGATCCGCTAAAAAACCATATATACGAATCAACCGCGCATCCTGCGGCTTACCCACATCAACACATATACCCGCCATCAACACAGTCATATCACTATCGACACGCACCACCACATCCGAAAAAAACATACCATCATGCCACGCCCTAAAAACATACTCACCCGCCGGCAACTGAACATCCACCGAACCATCCACACCAGTCACACGCATCAAAACCAAATCTACACCACCAGCACCACTATATATACCAACAAGCACACCACCTACACCATTACCCACATCATCAACCGCACGAATATGAACCCTATATCCCGCTACAACCTCCCCCGAAACTACCCTAAATAAACCACACGCAGGCTCAAAATCCACCGCATACACCACATACAAATAATCCCCTAAAATATCCGTATCACCATACACCGCATAATAAACACCACTCAACCCCGACTCCACAAAAGGTATACCCCGCACAACATCACCATCCGGACGCAAAATATCCATTCCAATATCAACACCACTCACATAATTACCCTGCTCATCAAGGGGCATCACTAAAATACAAACCGCACTCCCTAAACTATACCGCTCCATCTAACATCAATCCTCCACCACAAAACCAAACCGCAAATCATAACCCCCTCCCAAAACCTCAACAAGATACAACCCAACCACATCTAAAACACCTAAATCCAACTTATACACACCACTCCAAAAATCAACCAACTCAACCAAACTCAAACCCATACGCCAAACCCCATCAGGATACAAAACATTCCCAACCAATCCCAACCCACTATCACCACAAACATATAACGAAACATTCTCACCCCTCCTAAAACGCATCACCTCTTAACCCTTCTTAACCAATAACTTATACGGCTTCGCCCACTCACCCAAATACTTCACCGCTATATTACCACTATCCCAATCCGAACTAAACCTATACGCCAAATAATGACCCCTCCCACGATTCGCCAACACAAAACGCCTATGCCGCCACTCCTTAAAAAACCACTCCAACGCCTTAAAATAAGCAACCACCCTACCATCCCTACATCCAACACTCAATAAACTACTAAACACACGCTTCAACACATCCACACGCAACTTTATCTCCCTAAACGCTTTGTCAGGATCAAACCACCACGGCACCAAATTCATACCCTTCATCCAATACCCTCCTCCCCTACCACCTAAATCAACTACATATATATTATCACTCGCCAAAATAAACGGATAAAAATAAACATGCAAACTAAATGTCCTTAACGTCCCCTCCACAGGCACACCCTCCAACCAACCATACAACCGCCTCATCATACACCCATACAAATCACCACCACCACACTCCAAACCAAACCTACGCACAAACTCACGCTTATCAACCTCTATATTCAAATCAAAATCCGTATACTCATGATACTGCAAAGTCGTCAAACTACCCACCACACAAACTCGCCTCACCAAACCACGCCAACCACCAAACTGCGCAAACATATCATCCAATAACCGCAATACCTGCTCATAAATCTCACGACGCAACACATACCCCCTACCATCCCAATACCAAATATCCGGCGCAAGCCTATCTCGCACCACATCAACCTGACTCGCTAAACGCTTCCTCATCTACAACCTCAAACCAAATTCTATCACCTCAACCCCACAAACTCAACTGCTTTTTCCTACCATTCAACTTCATCAACACCGTCTCCACACGCTTATACCCCGCTAACGCACCTTCACCCCTCACCCCCGTCCTACGAGTCTTCCCCACCGACCAACAAAAAACCTCATAATCACGACGCTCCCAACCAGCCTTAATCAAAGGCTCATAAACATCATGATAATAACATGATAAAATCACCATACCCCTTACTCCCAAAAGCATATCAACTAAATCACGATGATCCTCCAAACTCATCTCAAAATCATAAACCTTTTTTAAACGCCTCTTCTCCCCAATATAAGGCGGATCCATATAAAACAAAGTCCTCTCCGAATCATAACGCTCAATTATCCTCCTAAAATCATCATTCTCTATACAAACATTCTGCAACCGCGCATGAATCAACGGCAACTCCTTAATCCGATTAAAATAACGCTGCGACAATCTCACCCGAGGCATCAAACCAAAACCCCAAGACATCTTCCTACCATCAAAACTCTGCACCACCAAAACAAACGTCCGCACCGCACGCTCAACATCATCCCGCGGCTCTAACCCCTTATAAAACTCAAACTCAGCCCTCGAATAAGGTATCAAACTCACCTGCCTATAAAATTCCTCAAACTTCACCGGATCACGCAAAACCCTAAAAAAATTAACCAACTCAAAATCTATATCATTATAAACCTCTATCGGCGAAGGCACCTTCACAAACAAAACCTGCCCACTACCCCCAAACACATCCACATATACCTCATGCGAAGGCATCAACGAAACTATCTCCTCCGCTAAATACCGCTTACCACCTACTATCACCAACGGACTACGCATAAAACCAACCAGCTCTAACAAACAACCTCATTAACACCAACCACGAGCGTACTCAATCTATATCTTCATCTCAAAACGTGTAAGATCATAAATTCCAGTTTATAAAAGGTGTGTACGGTCAAAATCCAGAGCCACTTAATCCTCATAGAGCATAGATTAGACCATCATCCTCGCTTCCTTCTCCGCTTTCTCGACTCACTTACCTCAACCTCAACTACCCCCTCTTTAACCTTATCCACTTCTTCCTTCGCCTCAACCGAAACCACCTTCTCACTAACACTTCCACCCACTACATCACTACCCACCTCCTTCCCCCTCTCCACACCCGCCGGAACATCAGATACACGCACCACCTCCCTGATCAATCCACCTTGAAGCAATCGCTGATTATGCGGGTGCGGCATATCTATCTCAATCTCCTGACCGGGATACACCGCCACCGTAACTCCCTTACTCACAACCATCAAAACCATAGGCGACCTATTTATTACCCTCATCTCAAAACCTCCTAAAATTCCTCAAATCTCACTTCAACAAATTCTACCATCATATTGACAGCTTTTCAAGCCTCTCAATCTCTTCCAAAACCGCACGCCAATCACCCCTAAAACCAATCGCCCTATCATCAATATAAATCTCACAAGGTATCTTCCCAGCCTCACCATAATCAATCGCATCATACTCAACACCATTCACATCCAACGCAACCTTCACCAGATTCAAAGATATACTCCGCAACAAAGGCGTATTCACCAACGAACTATTCCGCCCACTCCAAATCACTATCTTATAACCCCTCCTACGCAACTCACTCAACGCCTCACGCGCACCCTCCACCAACTCACCCACATAAGGAAATTCCGCTCTTTTAAAAATCGTCCCATCTACATCAACACAAACAAGCCCCTCACCCTCATAATCCCTATACAAATCCATCAAAGAATGCACCCCCGCCCCCTTCCTCAACCGTTTACCTCTCTCAATAACACTCCTCAACCGCTCAAAATACCCCT
>Ga0272445_1003130_pt1 | contig 10540 bp, 7 predicted proteins | sample YNPCB0031_FD_194404 | JGI IMG/M metagenome (GOLD analysis project Ga0272445, IMG submission 194404) | Hot spring sediment microbial communities from Yellowstone National Park, WY, United States - YNP-CB-003-1 | ecosystem: Environmental > Aquatic > Thermal springs > Hot (42-90C) > Sediment... | reverse complement strand
GATCACGTTTGTAGGAGGAATAGGATGTTCAGCTAGAATAGCAATGTATGTGAGATTTGATTCTGTTAGAACAGCTCATGGAAGAACAATTCCTTTGGCAACCGCCATAAAAATCTTAAGGCCTGATCATAAGGTTATTGTAGTCGGTGGAGATGGAGACATATGTGCTATAGGTGGTAATCATCTTCTACATGCATTGAGAAGAAACATGGATCTTATGATAATAATTGTTAACAACATGATCTATGGGATGACAGGTGGACAGGTCTCTCCCACGACACCTCTGAAGCTTTATACAACAACAACTCCATATGGCAATCCTGAGAAGCCTCTTAACATCATAAGACTGGCATGTTCATTAGGAGCAAATTTTGTTGCAAGAGGATCAGCTACACATCCACATATTCTTCAACAGATATTTTATAAAGCACTTGGCAAGAGAGGTCTGGCTCTGATCGAGGTTTTGTCATCTTGTCCAGAGATCTTTGGTAGACATATTGGCATAACAGATCCTGTCAAATCATTTATGACACTCAGAGAGAAGATTAAAGTGAAGAGCAACCCATCTCTTGATGAAAGCGAGTATGATTGGGAGAGAGGATTCGTGATAGGAGTATATCTAGATAAAGATGATCCTGGCTATATAGATAATCTAAGTCTTCTATACAAATCTTTGAGAGGCTTCTGAGATGAGGATCGAGATAATATTGTCAGGCAGAGGAGGTCAGGGGATACTGATGCTTGGGAGAATACTTGGGAAGACCCTGGCCAGATATACAAGCTATTATGTCGCAGGCTCAGAGACATATGCCACTGAGGTTAGAGGAGGAGACTCTAGAGTTGACATAATAATCTCAGACAATGAAGACGAGATCGGATATGTGAGAGCTAGAAATGCTGATATAGCAGTCTTCATGTACCCCTCTCTGATGAAAAACTTGTCAAGATATATAAAGAGAAAGGCAAAGGTTTTTATAGACACAACATTTATAGACATAGATTCTCTCAGAGAATATGATTGGACAATAATATCAGAGCCTTACACACAGATCTCTGAGAGAATATTTGGAACCTCAAGAGTGGCAAACATGATGATCCTAGGTCATCTGATTAAAGAGACTAAGATAGTAGATCCAGAGGCTGTTGAGAGAGTTATTAGAGAAGAGATGCCTTCTAAATGGCATGACATAAACATAAGATCCTTTAGATATATGATAGAGAAATAAGTCTGCTGAAGAGATGTATAGATCTTATATAAAGATCTTTTAAACAATAAATAAGTGTCGATTCTATAAAGAGACCTAGACCTGTCAAAATTTATGGATATAAAATGATTTAAAAGAAAATTCATGCTCATATAAATCAATCTATGAAACATAAGAGGGGGTAGAGATTTTTATGATACGTATCGTTATCATAATATTATAAGATCCTTTGTATTTTAGTTAATTTGTTTTTTTACAAATTTATAAATAAAAATTTATATTTTGGTTTATTTCATCAATTGTGAAAAGGTGATTTGAACTGACTTCTGTCTCTAGAAGAGATTTTATTAGAGGTGCTGTAGCTACTCTGATAGCCACGACCGTCTTATTGTCTCCTAAAGTATCTTCTAAAGAAGCTGAAGCTAAGAGATGGGCTATGTTTATTGACGTAAGCAAATGCTACGGCTGTATGGCGTGTGTAGTGGCGTGTGCAGCTGAGAATAATGTGCCTGTCGGCGTTTTCAGAACATGGGTTGAGAGACATATTCTCCCGAGTGGCACAGTGGCTTTTGTGCCTAAATTATGTAATCATTGTGATAATCCTCCCTGTGTGAAGCCTTGTCCTACTGGAGCTACATACAGAACTGAGGACGGCCTTGTCCTTGTTGATCCTTTGAAGTGTATTGGCTGTGGAGCTTGTATAATAGCATGTCCTTACGGTGCCAGATATTATAATCCTATAACAGGAGTTGTTGACAAATGTACTTTCTGTAATCATCGTATAAAGATTGGTAGACCTCCAGCATGTGTAGAGGCATGTCCTACGAGAGCAAGGGTCTTCGGCGATCTCAACGATCCTAATTCTGAGATCAGAAAGATTGTTGATAAGATCCCGACGAAAGTAATAAAGCCTGAGACTGGTGCAGAGCCTCAGATATATTATTATTCTCTGCCGGAGGCCGGGTCGAGATGAGCTACATCTCATACTCATATGGATATATGTATCCAAACGAGATGGCTAATGGAATAGTCTGGCTGCCTATAATAGCTACATATATACTATTTGTGTCAATAGCCTCTGGAACTGCTATTCTTCTAAGCATAGGAGTATTATTTAATGTGAGTGTGTTAAGAAGATTATCACCAATGTTTATAATGATATCACTGGCCACAGCATTTGTATATTTATTAGGTCCTCTGGCAGATCTGAAGAGGCCTGACAGAGCATTCTATATATTTATATATCCTCATCTGACCCCTTCAGAGATGTATCCAGGAGTCTCACTGATAGCATTAATGGCGTCTGTGATGTGGCCTCTCTTAATAATTCTATTGATCGTTTTAGGATATCTCATATTATGGAGAAACATGTGGAACTCTCTGTTAACCAAGATCCTTTCGCTAATACTGATCTTTGTAAGCCTTATATGGTCAACATATTTCGCATCATTATATTTCGCCACTATACCTGTGTTAAGACTTAATAATCTACTTCCTCTGCTACCTGTGGACCTCTTCTTAGAGACTATGGCGACAGCAGGTGCAGTAGGAATATTAGCTTTTATCATACATAACAGGTCTCTAGAGAGATCTGCCTCAAAAATTTTAAGTCTTACAATATTGATATGTGGCTCAGCATTTATAATATTAAGGTTTTTCCAGATATTTCGTCTATATACTTACTTGACAGGTTCTCCAGAGACCTCTCTATTTCTTAACGTCTTTACGCCTCTTAATAACGTTGTATTCATACTAGCCTTATTATCTAGCGTATCAGCTTTCTATGTATATATTAAGAACTCTATGATCTCAGCCTTTATAATGATCATCACAACTATTTTATGGAGCTTTTATGATAAATGGCTTTTCGCAGTTGATATACAGTCTATATCAAAGACTTTTCTATCGATAATACCAGCAGAACTAGATCTTTTGTCATGGTCTTTAGAGTCGATAGCAATGATCCTTTTGTCATTATTCATATACTTTATATTGTATACATGGGTCGTCAAAAAACCTATACTTGATACAGGTGTTGTAAGAGGTGAGACATATGACAAATATTGATCGAAGATCTTTTGTTAAAGGACTTGTAGCCATAGGACTAGCTTTTGGAGGTCTGCTAGCTTATTCACCAGTGATCGATAGAATGATAAGACCTAAATACGGCTACACAGAGGTTCCGCCAGATCCTCAGGAGGGTGGCAACGTAAGATATGTATACTCAACCTGTCTAGGTTGTAATGTGAGATGCGGTATAAGAGCGAGAGTAGTCAATTACGGCGGAGTGGATGTGATTGAGAGGATCGAGGGCAATCCTTATCATCCTTATAATAGAGCTGTATCTATTGATAAACAAACTCTGATCTATGATCAGTTGCCGTATAACACGCCAGTTGATGAGGCTACTAGAAAATGGTTTGGAACGTTATGCGCCAGAGGGCAGGACGGCATACATTACACATATGATCCTTATAGAGTTTTGAAGCCTCTTAAGAGAGCAGGACCTAGAGGCAGCGGGAAGTGGAAAGTGATCAGCTGGGATCAGCTGATTAAAGAAGTTGTTGAGGGAGGCGTCATAGAAGAGACTGGAGAAAAATTGCCTGGTTTGAAAGATTTCTTCCCATATGGAAAACTTAGAGATGCTGGTTTCGAGGATCCTACAAAGATCTTGAGCGATATAAAGGCTGACATAGATTCTATAATGAAGATCGCGAGAGATCCTGGCAAGACTTACGAGGATCTGGTCAAGGCTTTAGAAGAGTTTAAGAATAAATGGAGCAAGATATTAGGTGAGAAAGGACTTAAGCTAGAGGACATATTAGTAGATCCTGATAAACCAGATATGGGCACTAAGGCGAACATGATCGTTTGGATCAGAGGTAGAGGTCAAGACAATGCTGATGTCTTCTATCAGAGGTTCATATTTGCTTTAGGCAGCGTCAACTGGCTTAGACACACCAGTGCCTGTCAGCTCGGATATTATTCAGCAAACTATTTATGGGCGGGCGTACCTGATCTTCAGGGAGACATTAGAGGAGCTAAAGTCATAATATTCGCAGGAGGAGCCTTAGGAAGGGTTCATCCAGGCGCGACAGGTCAGGGACTGATGATCGAGAGGGCTGCAAGAGGAGAGCTTAAAGTATATTATGTGAATCCTGTGGCGCCTAGACTTGCAAATCCAAACATCATATGGGTTCCTGTGAGACCTGGAGAAGATCTTGCTCTTGCAATGGCTTTGATAAGATGGGTCATAGAGAATAAGAGATATAACAAGGAGTTTCTAGAGACGCCTAATTTAGATGCTGCAAAGAAGAAAGGTTATCCAGTGATATCTAACGCGACATGGCTTGTGATAGCAGAAGAGGGTCATAAAAGATTTGGAGAGTTTCTCGTAGACAGTGACGTGGGAGTTGGAGATAAAGGTGTTCCAGTGGTGTTCTCAAACAATGCTTTGAGACCTCATACAGATGTTGATTCAGCAGAGATAGACTGGGAGGGAAGGGTCACTCTGAAGACTGGTGAGACAGTTCTTGTGAAGACCGCTTTTAGAATGGTTAAGGATGAGGCTTTTAGCAGAAGTATTGAGGAGTGGTCTCAGATCTGTGGCGTACCTGTTGATCTTATAATTCAGATGGCGAGAGACTTCACAGATGCAGCTCCCTACGCATCCACAGTTGTACATAGAGGCGTTGGTCAACATCCTAATGGTGAATACGCGGTTTGGGCATATAGAATACTTGATACTCTCATAGGCAATTATCATAGAAAAGGCGGCATATTAGGCAGGCCTGCAACCACCGCGTATAACACGAAACTGTATAACTGTGGCTCATCAGGATTTGGAGAGCCTCCTAGATGGGGTCCTATAATAAGTAGACAGAGATATGCTTATGAAGACACCTTAGAATATTGGCTTAAAGTCAAGAGGGGGGAGAATCCATATCCGGCTAAGAGACCTTGGTATCTGTTGACACCTGAGGAGAGTTATACAGAATTATTTGCTGGAATAGCCGAGGGTTATCCATATAAGATCGGCGCTCTAATATTGTATTATGCTAATCCTGTTTTATCAACAAATTATGGGATCAAATTTATAGAGGTGCTTAAAGACAGAGAGAAGATCCCGCTTTTCATAGCTGTGACAACAACTATTAACGAGACCAGTATGTATGCAGACTATATAGTGCCGGACACAACATATCTTGAGACAGGGACTATGGGATGTCAATATCTATATGCAAGTGGCACAGGCATATTAATAGGTGAGGCTTGGAGAAGTCCTGTCATAACGCCTTTGACAGAGTATATAGGCAAATGTCCTAATGGACATGATAGATATGCCAGCATGTGGGAGTTTGTGATAGATGTTGCAAAAGCTCTGAAGCTTCCAGGCTTTGGAGAGAAAGGTATAAACGGTGTTAAAGGCACGAAATATGAGGGCAAGTGGTTCAGTCTTCATTGTGAATGGGAGTATATACTCAGAGTGTTCGCCAACGCAGCGACTGATGCTAGAGACAAGAAGATTATACCAGATAATGTTCCTGATAGCGAGGTGTTGTTTGTAGAAAGAAATTATCCAATCGCAAAATTCAAGGATATTCTGCCAGATGATGAGTGGAGACTAGTAGCCTATGGATTGGCCAGAGGAGGTGTTTTCACAAGATACGAAGAATCATTTGATGAGAAAGACTTCAGCAAGAGAAGTGTTCCTGGAGACAAGGTACTGAGGTTCTGGAACGACAGGCTTGCTAAAACAAGAAACTCTGTGACCGGTGAGAAATTCTGGGGATGCCCCAGATATCTGCCTCAGGCAACATATGCTCCAGTGCCTGGATCATCAGCAACGACCAAGATCAAAGGTCTTCACGGGACTCCTCTTAAAGAGCTTTACAAAGATTATCCATTTACTATAGTGTTTGAGAGCGGGCCATTATTCACAAAACATAGAAGCCAGTTCTACTACTGGATCAAGGCTATAACGCCGGAGAACTTCATCGTCATAAATACGAGAGACGCTGCTAAGCTCGGCATAGAGACCGGAGACATAGTGAGGATCGAGACTCCCATGGGATCTATAGAAGGTCCCGCGGTAGTTGAGCCGACTGTTAGAGAAGGCACCATCGTAATCCCCTATGGAATGGGCAGATGGGCTGACACAGTTATTGTCAAACCAGGATATATAACAGAAGTGAGAGAAGAGAAGATCAGAAGATTATTAGAAGAGCTTCCAAATAAAATAGAGATCCCTGATGAGGCTGTTAATCCTGTTAAAAGTCTTCCAGATCTTGTCAAGAAAGTCTTGTTCACAAAAAGCCCGGCCGATTATTATAACAGAGGTCTCACACCTGATAAATGGAGATTCAATGGTATAACAAGCAACCCGATACAACTAGGAGATCCATCGCTGGGGAACTGGCCACTCCAGACATGGATCGGCGCGGGACAGGCGTATTATGATACGCCTGCTAAGATAGTGAAGACAGGCAGGAGACATAGATTCGAGATACCTAACATAGTCTGGTAAAAGCTGGAAGCATATTATATAAAATAAAATTATATGATTTTTTCATAATCTCAAACGTTTTAGTGGTGTAAAATGCTGGATCAATATTATGATCCTTTGATCTTGATTAAAGGCAGATACATATTATATATTTCTCTGATTACTGTATCTGAAGATCTTGACAAAGCTCTTAATGTTCTACGTACATTAATGCTTGATAAGGAAGAGATTGAACATCTGATCAATAATATCAACGAGATACTGCAAATATCTGTCGAGAATTACAGAACTGATCTGGATCCTGTCACACGAGGTCTTTTTACAGAGGCTATAAAAAGATTCTATGAGGAGGCAGGCTACATAGTTAATGGGGATCCAGGGACTCTGAAGACTATGATGATCTTTTTAATAAAGCTTATAGAGGAGGAGATCAAGGCTCTTGAGAGAGGAGATTCAGAGAAGATCGAGCGTCTCAGAAAGATTCAGCTCAGATTTCTCAATACACACGTGAGACCATTACTCGAGAGAGTTGCAAAATCTAACGAGAAACTTTCTAGAGCCGCTGAGACTCTTTTGAAAATAATATATTCAGATATTGAGCTGTTAAAAGATCTGATCCTTGGGAGACAGCAGTGATTAAAGTAAGTCTCATCAGAAATCTACAGGAACAGCCTTCAGCCCTCTCTCAACTCTTAAAATAATATATTTTCTGTCTCTCCACACAATCTCTCTTAAAAAGATCACTCTAGTCAATAATGCTAATGCTATGAAAGCTCTCAGACCGCTCATCAATATGTATAAAATGATGTATAAAGGTTTTCCCAAAAGATCTTTTGAGCCAAATATTTTTCTATAGAAGAGAACTAGTATAGATGCTCTTAATGATCCTATTAGATATAGAGGTGTCGTAAAGATCATTATTAGATATGTGGCCATGAGATAGTTTATAGGTAGAAGAATTATTGGCATGATCATTAGAAGCGTCATGATTAAATAGCCTGTATATACATATCTGAAGCCTCTAGGCGTATAGATCCTTATCATGAGAAGCTGTCTCTCAGCCCATCTAATAAAATCTTTTAAACATTCTCTCACATCTCCAAGATCTGTGAAGCCGATGCACTCAGGACAGAATACTATCTCGAAACCTTTTTTATCAAAAACTCTTCTCATCACAGCGTCGTCAGCGATCTCGTTCTCAAGCTCTTTCTCAACGTTAGATTCAAAAAGATCTTTTGCTCTGATCATCATGAAGCCTCCCCAGACAATAATAGTTTTTCTAGAGATCACAGTCTCAAAATACATTGTAGAAACAATATTATGAAGAGTGTTGCATAGATTTCTCATGACATACCATCTATATCCTGTGAGAAACATTTTCTCTCTATAAGAGAATATGCTCAGGATCTTTCTGAACATGTTCTCTGGATCATGAAAATATGCGTCGCAATCAACAAACAATATATAAAGATCTTTCGAAAGATCCTTCTCATACTCTTCTCTCAATCTTTTTATCCCAGTGATCAAGGCTTTATTCTTTCCAGAACAATATTTACAAAGATCTTCTGTCATCAACATCTTAATCTTCTGACTCTTAGAAATTTCTCTCAAGATCCTTGGATCATCCTCATCACTTATCAAAAATATTTTCTCAACAAGATCATTGTTGACAGCGTTTTTAATAAATCTTTTGAACATGATAATCTCTTTCTCTCTCGCCGAAGAAAATTTACATGGCGACACAATTATTATCCTCATATCATCTCTCAAAGGCTGAGGCTTGTTCAAGAACTCTTTATTTAATAAAAAATGATATCTCAGGATCTTTCTCCAATTAAATGTTAGATGCATAATATTGAATAAGATCGCTGCGAGGCCTATTATAATGATAAAGATCATCATTAGATCTTCTGATATAAACATATCATTTATTACTATGATGAAAAGCTTATAATGATTTGATAAAAACTATGATGGTTATACATTGAGTCGTGCGAGACATGTGGATGTTGAGCCTCTTATAAGAGAGATGTATTCAAAATTATTTGCTCTTCCTCAAGAGAAGATTCTTGCGATAGTATATGTTGTAGCGACTTTGGCGATAGCTTTATTAGATTATTTATGGACAGAAGATCTTTATGTCTTTCCAAGGATCTTTGTTGCATCAGTTTTATATCTAGCTTTTATATATCTTGTTTTTCATGTGTTAAGTCCTAATCCTATGGGTTTTAAAAGACTTTTAGGCGTCGCAGATTTCTCACTGGCTCCATACGTGATCATATGGATCTTTTTATATCCATTTGAGAAGTCTGTGTATCTTGTCTATGCATCTTCATCTGGAATGTTGTTTCTTTTGAGATACATCTTCTGGGGAAATCTATTTCTCTCACAGATCATAGCAATTTTGATCGGCATAGCCACTTCAATGATCTCTTCTTCTGGAGATCTTATCATAATATTAAAAAGATCTTTCCTGACATCACTGGTCTCTACTCTCGTCATGACGGCATTCGTCTTATTTATAGAATTAATTGGCAAAAGAAATGGGATAAAAACTTTTAAACTTGGGAGAGGATTTATAAAAACATGGATCTTTGATGACACAAAAGATCTTGAGAATGTTCTTGAGGAGAACTCTATAAAAAAAGATATAAAGATAAAAACAATGATCTTTAGAAGAAAAGTTAGAGATATACTTCTCATATTCCCAGGCTTTCACTTCGGGCCGTTTAAAAAAGCAGGATCTTCAGACGCCGTTTATATTTTTGATGAAGCATTAAAAGATGTTGGCGACACGCTTGTTTTTCATACGATAGGCTCTCATGAGAATAATATTGTGAGAAGATCTTATGTTAAGAATATTGCAGAAATCTTGAGAAAAGATCTTTCAGATCATGATGAGGAAAATATTGATCACAGGCTTGTTAAAGTTGCGACTCTTAGAACAAATGATCATTGGATGATCTATGTTTTTTATAGTGGAGAGAAAGATTGTGTCTCAACAATATTTGTTAATGAGGAAGGATCTGATGATGTTCCTGAGAGAGAGATGACAGATATAATCGAGTATGCTGATAAAAAAAGTATCAAGATAATGTTTGCTGATGCACACAGTTTTTATGGGAGAAGATCTCTCAGCTATGAATCTCTCAAAAGATCTCTTCGAAAGATCATTGATGCTGAAGACATTAAGATGAGCATTGTTAAGAGAGTGGGGTTCGGCTCTGCCTATATGAGGCATTCATGTGGTGGAGTATGTAATGGATTGATCAAGGCTTTGATTATTGAGACGTCTGATGGAAAAGATCTTTTGATATACATATATGGAAACAACATGATAAAATCTTCAAATGATTTTATAAGAAGATATTTCAGAGAAAAAGGTTTTAGAGAGGTTCTGATAGTAACTCCTGATGACCACAGCTGTGCGGCAACAAGCGTAGGAGATCCTTACACGGCCGTCAGATTATGTGATGAGCTTCTCAAAGCTATTGAGAGAGCTGTGTCTGAGGCTGAGAAAGATCTTTCTGAATACTCTGTTTATTGTTTTGAAAAAAGTTTTGATAAGATCCCTGTGATGGGAGAGTCTGTGTGGAGTTATATTAAAAGTGTTGAGGTTCTAGGCCCTATAACTCCTAGGCTCTGGATGCTTTTTCTATTGATAAGTGGGGTTTTATCAGCTTTAATAAAGATCTGAGAAATAATTTAATATGTTCTAAACTTATATATCACTGGCGTATATAAATGATTGATCTGCTTCAATACGCAATTGACTACGCGAGAAGTCTAGGAGCATCATATGCTGAGGCTCGTTATCATTCTCACAAAA
>Ga0272445_1003128_pt1 | contig 10541 bp, 7 predicted proteins | sample YNPCB0031_FD_194404 | JGI IMG/M metagenome (GOLD analysis project Ga0272445, IMG submission 194404) | Hot spring sediment microbial communities from Yellowstone National Park, WY, United States - YNP-CB-003-1 | ecosystem: Environmental > Aquatic > Thermal springs > Hot (42-90C) > Sediment... | reverse complement strand
GCCAAACCCCAAACGCCCTTCATCCCCCTATGCTCGAAGTAGAGGAGCGCTTCACCGCCAGGCTCCAGCAAGCTCCACCTCCTCCTGTTCACCTTGTTATCGGGGAAGCCCCAAAGCCCCTCAACCAGGAAGGAGCGGAAGTGAGGGTGCGAAGAGCTCAGCAAGTTGATCAGGCAGCCGCCTGCCACGCTGAAACAGCGTTCCACCTTTTAAAGCCTTTGCGAGCTCGACCGAGAAAGCATTTTAACCGCTCGCGATAGAAAAGAGCGTGGCCGAAGCTTTCCTGCTGAAGGGTAGCCCCGAGAACCTCTCCTGGAGCCTCCAGGACATGAGGAGCAGGAGGAGCGGGCTGCTGAAGGGTAAACCGGAGAGCTGGATGGTGTGGGGCGTGAACGGGAGGCTCGAGTGGGTCCTGCAGCGGCTGGAGGAGCGCGAAGTCTTCGTTTACGCGACGAGGGGCGCCGGGATCGAGGGAGGCCTCGCGCTCTACGGCGTCGCGAGGGGGAGGGTGGAGCTGAGCGGGAGGTATTGGCCGCAGGGCGAGGGCTGGCTCGCTTTCTACCTCGAAGTGAAAGCTGCAGCACCAGGCGTCCTCGAGCACCCCGAAGACCTGAAAGCCTGGAAGCTCGTACCAAGGGAGAAGCTGGTGGAAGCCGGAGTACCCGTGCTACCTGGGCCGCAGAAGCTGAAGCCGGAGCAAGCGGAAAAACTGAAGAGACTGCTAGAGTTTGCTTGAATCAAGCCTACCGGCCCACCCCTAATTAGAGTGCGAAAACCTCCTTTAAAGCCGTTAAGAGAGTTTCGCACGCTCTCCTTTCGATTTTTTTATCTAAATTAAAATATTTAATCGCAGAGTTTAATGGTTCGGTCTGCACAACGTGGAGCGCGCTCTGAGCTTCTCTCTTCTTGAAAACTATGAGGTGCATCCCTCGCAACCTCGAGGCGGTAATGCCCCTTGGAGCCTCGCCCATCACCCAGTACACTGCTGTAGGCTGGAAACCGTTGACCTTGAAAGGCTCCAAAATCGCTGCCCAGCGCTCCCTTGAAAGAGCGTTAAACATCAGGACGATGCGAGAGTTCTCGTCGACGATGCCCGAGATTCTCCAGATCACGAACTTCCACTTCTCTTGGAACTCATTTTTCTCTGGAGATAACTCTCTCTTCTCGATAAGCTCCAAACTTTGGAACTGCTCCAAGCCGGCGAGCCCCCCGATCGCTTTAAGAGAGTAAAGGTGCGGGAGGCTGAGCGAAGCGTAGCTTTTGACCTTACCGTACGGCGGATCGAGCACCACGAGATCCGCGCGCCGCGGGAAAGGAGCTTCCAGGGCGTCCCCCACGAGGACGGCGCTGGAAACGCCGCTAGGGCCTCCCACCCTCTCAACGTAGGACATTGCCCTCAATTGAGCCCTCAACGCCGACACTAAAGTGCTCCTTGCGAAGGGTCGGAGACCATCCGAGGCGATAGGGTTTGTGATCGCGGTGAACTCCGGAACCCAGAGGGCTTTAACCCCGCTGGCCGGCGTGCACTCGCCGAGAGGAGGGTACCACTTCGCAAGCAGGCAACAGCACTTAGCCGCCTCACTAGCTGCGGCGAGCAGGAGGAGCCTCTCGTCGTCGCCCTGCGTCAAGCTTCTGGCGGCTTCCGCGTAAGCGAGAAAGGTGGCCAGCTGATGCGGGGCGAAAACCTCAGAGGCCTTCCGGATGCCAGCCCCCCTCAATCTAAAGGATTCATGCACTTCACCTACCTCTCCGAGAAGTTCGTCCAACCCCCTTGAGAGCTCGCGCGCAGCCCGCGCGGCGTCGTTCAACCACGCTGCCAGGGAGACCGATCGCGTTACGCTCTGGTACCCCCTCTCCCACCTCCCGTCCTCCCGCCACCTCAGCTCTACGGCGAAAGCCCTCCAGCCGGGAGCGACTTCGGGCGCGCTAGAGGGCACAGCGACCGCGGGCTTGCTCGTGAGCTCTACTTCGCTGCCGCAAAACGGGCAAACAGCCGCTGCGGAGCTAGCCGAAACTTCGAACAGCGAAAAACAGCGCGGGCAAAGCGCAACTTTCCTCCCCCTTAAGCTCGACACCCACGTGGGGGCTCGGCCCCTAGTTACCAGGACGTAAGTTACAAGCTTGCCGTCAAACTCCCAAAGGAAACCAACCTTCTCTTTAGCGGTGGAAAGCACACGCTTAGAAAGCTCCCTGAATCTTCCCGGCAAACTTCGCGTCGCGATGAGAAGGCTAGCCTTAGCCGCTACGACGGCCACAGGGTTCACGTCCAAGCCGTAAACGTCGAACCCGGCTAGAGCCGCCTCGGCCAACCCGGTGCCTCCCCCCGCGAAAGGCTCGAAGAAAACCTTGCCCCGAGCCTTCCCCCGCATAGCAGCGGGCTGATCCAACGCCTCCAGCACCTCTTCCTCCCTCTCGAGGAGGTAAGAGGCGAGGATCAGCCGGTAGATAGACGCAAACCTCCTCGACCACCACCTGTGAACCATGTGTATCGGAACCCTCCTCGCCTTCTCCCTCCCCGTGCGCAACACAGCCTCATTAACCAAGTAGGCGGGGGCCGCATCGAGCAGCGCAGCACTCATCGCGCCACAAAGGAGTCGTTAACTCCGAAACTAATATATATCGTTTACCGCTGTTTAACAGCCGGAGATGTCAGAAGACGAGATTAAAGCCTACCATTCGATAATAACCGAGCTGGAGGCCCCTCGAATCGCCGGAATTGCTGGAAATATCAACGAGGGAGAATGGTACTCGATAAATAATGTGAAATGCCTCGTCACCTACGAAGAATTGAAAGATTTTCTAAAAAACAAAGGTTTCAACAACCCAGATAGCATCATCAAATCGTTAATCGGTAAAGGCTTCCTGGTGCAGCTTCCGCTCGGTAAAGCCGATTACCAGCCTCTAAGAAGCTTGCACATGGATATCCTCGTGAGGAGCTCTCAGATAACGACCATGCACGGGAATCCTCCCTACATCCTCTCCTACAAGTTCGCGATCACCAGGCTAAAAGTGCCCGTAAAAGGAGACCGGACGATAATCCCGGGCGGCAACAATCCATCGTGGAACAAGCTGCAGAACGCGATCTTATTCTTCTTCAATAACAACAGCGAGCTGGCAAACATTTACACAGACATTTTGAAAGAGTACTTGTCGCGGCGGGGCACGGGGCTAGATGGCTTCCAGGCTTACGTTCTCCGCGAGATGCTATCCTCGGACAAGAGCACGTACGCTATCGTGGCCCCCACGGGGAGCGGAAAAACGGAAATCTACCTCTTCTATTCGTTAGCGATGGTAATGAAGTGGCGCCTTTTGGAGAACGATAAAAGAAAGAAGGTTCTACTAGTGTATCCGAGAAAAGCCCTGACAATCGATCAGGCATACAGGATAACAGAATTGTTAAGCATAGCTAACGATAAGTTAGCACGCGCTGAATACAGCATAACATTCGGCATTAGAGACGGAGATACCCCAGTCGGTATAACTACGAGTCGTCAACAGCGCGATTTGAGGCTCGTCGAGAGAGGGGAGCCGTTCAGGGGGGTAGCATGCCCCCACTGCAAAGGTGGGCAGCTTGCGTACGAGAGCTTAGTCAGCGTGGTTTGCAAAAGTTGCAATAAAAAATTCGACTTCATCAAAACCGTACGGAAAACTGTTGCTCAAGCTGACATAATCGCCACGAACCCGTGGGCTCTCGAAACGAGGCTACTCGACAGCGCGGTGGAGGACGTCGGCGCGAAAGCGCTAAGCGACGTCGCTCTAGCGGTATTCGACGAAGCGCACGAATATACGGGCGTGTCCGGCGGCATTCTTGCTACATTGCTCGATGTCTTAAGGGGAATTAGCGATCAGAAAAACGCAAAGCTGGTTTTCTCCTCCGCCACCATACCAGACCCTCGTGATTTCATCGTAAAACTTTCTGGAGATAGTAACTGCGAGATTTTCGATTTTAACTACGAAGTAGCTGGAGGGAGGTTTCAGATAAAAGGAGAGAGGTTGGTCATCCTAGCGCACTTCATGATGAACCCCCGCTACTCGTGGAACACGTATTGCCAGCTGTGGAGCGTTCTCATGGCCTTCTTAAGCTACGCTTACAAGTTGCGCGGATTTCGGCAACCTCAATCGATACTTTTCGTAAACAATATAAAGGAGCTTAGACGCGTGAAAAGCGGTTATATTGAAAACTTAAGGTTGGGAGAGCCGAAAGACCACTTGGCAGACAGCCTCGATCCGCTGGATCCTTACTGCTACTGGCACTACTTGCCTAACAATTTGGTTAACCAAACCCGAGAGCGGGCACTAAGGGGAAAGCTTTTCGACGAGTTGAAAGACCTCGTAGTCGAAATTCACAGCGAAGTTCCTAGAGAGAGTAGGGAGAAGGCAGCTGCACGGTTGCGCAGCGGGGAGGGCCTGGTCGCACTTTCAACGTCCTCCTTAGAACTAGGGGTAGACTACGACGGAGTTGGTTTCGTGCTTAACTCCGGGCTAGACAACCCAATTTCGCTCGTTCAAAGAATAGGCAGGGGCGGTAGAGGCGATAAAACAATGAGAACCGTCCTTGGAATCATCCTTGCCCGAGCGTTGCCTACAGAGATGCTCAAAACCTACGAAGAGAGTTTCATGAGTGCGGTGGCAACGATGAGCATTAGCGGGTACAAATTGTTTATCACAAAGGATAACCCACAGGTAATCAAACGAGGTATATTAATTGAAAGCATAGCTAAACTAGCTAAGAAAGGTGAAAATACCTACGCAAGCGGAGCTAGCAAAGGACCCATAAGAGACCCAGAAACTTTGCAATCATTTATAAAAGATATTATAGGTGAAATCTCATGATTGAATTAAAAAGTTTAAAAGAAGAGTTAAAAAATAGATTAAATGAGATGCTTAAAGTGAGTTACAAGCGAGAAGAAACCATTCACGTAGAGGATATAAGATACGCATTGTACGAGATAGAAAATTTGATAAACAAAATTTTATCGATCATCGATGAATTAAAGAAATTTCCAGAAAATGTTCAACAACTTGTTGGTCCTAAATTTATTGATGAAATAAGTAAAACATGCGAGGGAATTGATATAGCAATTAAAGATTACATCAACAAAGTTGATGATATATTTGAATCTGATAAAGTAAGGAGAGAATTTGTTAAATATCTGGAGATGATTAGAAAATTTTCAGAAGATAAAGAACAAGAATGCTATAACCTAAGAAGATTGCTAAGAGAAAAAACCAAAATCTTCGCAGGAAGAAAAATCGAGTATCTAAGGAAATTAGAAAAAAGAGTTAAAGATCTAAGAATTAATTTTGAAGAATTAGAGGAGAAATCGTACAACTTGATAACTGATTTGGAAAGAAAAAAGGTTTTGATGGTTTCGCCCGAGATTCTCGACTTGGTGCGTTCATCAGAATTGGGAGGGGAAGTATGGGCTCACGAGATCGTAGAAAAAGTCTCAGGGCTGAGGAGTGTAGCTGGAGAACCTTACACGGAAGAGGTGAGCATAGCAGCACCTTACCTTCACGAAGAAGAACCAACTCGCCTTACAATAGATCAGCTTCTCGCTCGCTATCCTCCATTCGAGCCGATTCAAATAGAAGCTGATGGTATAATAGGTAGGTTCATTTGGTTTTTGGAATCTACCAACATAGTTTTTATACATCCTAAAGATATTCAACGCAGAGTTGATGAAAGCGTAAAAATCGACGAATATTCAGGAAAACTTATTTCCATTAAACCACTCGATGTATTAAAGGATGTCCAAAACGGCGAAATAATAATTAGAATACAAGCCGGTTTTCGCAAAGTATTCATAAAATATGGTTCGAGAGAGCTAAACAATCATGTTCAAAAATACGGAGCTTCTATCAGACATTCAATTGAAAATATTCAGGATAGATACGAAAGACTCGTACAAAAAGTAAAGGGAACCGAGAGAGCATACAGCGTGTCTAATCTAGGCTATAGCTGGTACTGCATACTGGGTCTGAGCATGTCAACAGACCCTTACGATCTTGACTGCCCATTCATGAGCGAGTGTCCAGTAGGTAGGAAGAGCCAAGGTAGGTGCAATAAGTGGAGTTGGAGTAGAAGGTTGTTTCCCAAAGTGTATGTTGTTCCAGAGAGAGAACTTGCCTTAACGTCTGCTGCCGACCCAAAATACGGACGACCTCTGCTATTCATAACACCTTTTGCCGTCTCGGGCGTTCGAATGCATGAACTCTACAGACGCGCACAGTGGTACATGCCATCTGTAACTCCTGAAGGGCCCGTCGTCGAAGTATATTTTAAGAAAAACCTTAAAAAAGATTTACCTAAAACTAATGCGATATGTTTCGAAATTCCTCTTTCCCTTATAAAAGCTATAATAGAATCCCTACTCGATGAAAAAATTCCAGGTAAACCAGAAGTTACCGTAATGTATGATAATAATGTTAGTTTAGACAAACTTCTACTTTCTAAATTTTTCGTATATATAATGACTAGAAAAGGTCTTGATACTTTTTCTTTCTTCCAGATGAAAGATGATAAAATAATTAAGAACTTTGAACAAAAGTTACAAAAAAGTTATAATCAAGATGAAATAGTTAACTTTGCAATTGAAATTTTTGGACATACTTTAGCCCATCTTTTCCATTCATTCATTTCTAACTCGTTAGAGATAGAGCCGGAAAATCTCCTTTATGTATATAACATTGACAAAAAGAGAGATGCTCTGCTAGTATCAGTGGCTGAGAATAGCGCTTGGGGTTCTTTAAATATAGCAAAACATGCAGAGATGAAGTTTGGTACCATCGATAGGATGCTAGAAGAGTTTGTTAACAGCATCACGAAATCCCTAGAAAAACATGAAAAAGATATACAAAGTTATGTGATGAAGATGAAGAAGATCATAACAGATCCTACAGTAACAAAAATAGCAGATGAGCTGAAAAATAGGTATTTGAGCTTGGTTAACAATGGTATAGTATTGGATACCGCTATATTTCTTAACCATATCGTTATTAGTGGACAGGATATCGACATCGCTAGAAAGCTTCAGCTCGGTAACGTGAGGGAGCTTAGGGAAAGGTTGACGGATGCTGTTGTGGCCTCCGGTATTAGCACGTGCATCGATGGTTGCACAGCCTGCGTGATGCTGGACCACGGCTGTACGGCGCCGCTTATCCAAAACATCGTGTTATCACGTAACCTAGCGGCATGGATTTTGAAGGTGCTCGCAGGGGAGGCGCCTATTAAAGGTAGGGGCAACGTGCTGGGTTCGGCCATCTTCTATCAAGCCAGAGAGAGCTTCTTCGCTTTCTCGCCGTATTTAGACGAAGAGGGAGTGAAGATACTTACGGATCTCGCTCAAAGAGCTGTGAAGGTCGTTCTTGTCACACGCAAGAAGTTTGCCGAGGAGTTCGGAGAACAGCTCAAGAAGCACGGTATAGAAGTTTACGTTATGAAGGCTCCGAGGCACGACAAGTTCTACATTCTCGATGGGAGAGTTCGCGTTAGAACTACTCAGAACCTGAGCAACCTATCCTCAATCAACGAGTTCCTCCTCGAGCAGCTGGAACCGGGGGAGGCTGAGAGCATCGTGAGGCGGGAGCTGGAGGGGGGTGCCGTTGAGCGTTACGGAGGAGGCTGAGGTTTCCGATCTCTTAGATCGCGTGAAAAAGTTGGATGAGGAGTACGAGCGGTACGTGTCGCCGCAGACGCCTACGTTAGGGTTGCAGGCTGTTCCAGGTTTCGTCTTGCTGTTGAAGCATTTCGCCTTGAGGATAGAGCGCTTCAGCGTGAGTGAGTACGTTGCTCGGTACGACCATTTCATCCTAGCGTTTCCCGAGCTTCTATCCATCAGGGCTGTCAGGTTCTCTGGAGAGATCGGGAAAGTTAGCGAATATTCATCGCTTCTCTTGGAAAGATTTCAAAGAAAGAGGGAGAAAGGCAAGTTAGAGTTGGAGGGTTCGTTCATCACCATGGGTAGGCTGTCGAACGTTGACGCTTCGCTCCTCCAAATGCTTATACCGCTGTTCTTAGCCTTGATTCGACCGCTTTCGAAAGATAGTTCGATTTTTCCATCCCCGCTTTCGTTCATAGCGCACGAGCTTTCGGAGGGAGAGCAAAGGAAGGTGTATCTCTCGCCTTGCTCCCTGACAGCGATTTTGGAGAAAGAGAAATTTGAATATAAGGAGAGATTTCCGGTTCCGGGAAACCGGTTTAGCGGTTTCTTAGTTTACGGTAAAGCGCTTACGTATAAGAGTTCCCCGGGTGAAATAGGCGAAATTCCCTTAAAAGTGTTCGTTCCTATACATGAAGATTTTGACGAGAGGTTCAAAGAGTACCCCAGGGGAACGAGGACAGCCCATCTTTTGGGGATGTTCGTATTCGAAGAAGGGTTACCCGTGTTGAAGCCTCAGAAGCGGGGGTACTTCCTCGCGTTGCAGGAGATTCCGTTCCTTCCGGAAGTAGAGGCTATGGCTATACACGGAGAACCCCTGTGTCTCGCTGTTCACACGCCGCAAAGAGTGTACGAGCACTACTGCGCGATCGAGAGCAGCGTAGAGAAAGTCGACGCGTTCGTTCGATCTGTAAATGATAAAATTTCGAAGTTTAGGAGGCGGGGCGCTTACTCAGCGGTGGAGGAGCTCACACTTGGTAGTTTGAGCAGAGAGATGCACGATCTCTTTAAGCGAGAGGGCGACGTCTACAAGCTCGTCGCCCCGCCTCTGCTAGCGCTTGCTGTTGAACGAGCGAGCGTCAAAGACGCGCTCAATGAGGTTTCAAAAATCTTGGGCGAGCTCCAAAAGCTCGCTTCCCTGGGAGGTCACGAAGCTTACTTGAAGCTTTCAGAGTTGGGAAAAAGCCAGCTAGCTCGTAGAGTACTGAGCACGTTGCGCGGTCCTTGGAAGAAATCTTTCGAAATTCAAAAGGAATATGCTATGCTGCATAACTTAGAGTATTTGATTTAATATCATTAAAGAAGCACGTTGTGCAGGAAATTACTGAGCGACGAGGAACTTATTCTATGAACGTAATCGATGCTGTGAAGCACCTCTTGGCGCACGGCAAGCGTGCTCTAGCGTGGTTGGCTTAAGGGCATAGCCTTCCCTCTTTGCCGCTGCTCGATGAAACGCTTAACGAACTCGTAAGCCCAGAGTGCCTGCTCCTTGGTTGGGTGGTAGTCCTCGTGGACAACCCTGTTCCTTAGGTGGCGTAGGATCTCGATGGATTTGAGCTCCTCGCCGCTTATCGCGCCCATTTCCACCAGCTGCTTGGCGAGCACCTCGAGGTACAGCTTCTTCTCCCTCCTCATCTGCTCGATCATTTTCACGCCGTCAGGCCCCTTCAGCTCGACGAGCATCCTCTGCATGTAGGTCAATAGCGCGTCGTGAGCGAGCGTGACGACAGGGCTCCACGTGACCGACACCTCACCTCTCAGGTAGCGTTCAATCGCTTTCAGCTTCTCCAGCGCGCTGGCCAGGTAGGGATCGGGCATGCTAGGCGGCTTTCCCCGCTCCCTCCTCTTCAGCAGGTAGAGCGGGATCAGCGTCGGCCCCCAAAGCAGGAGGACTACAAAAAGCGTCGTCGAGAGCTTCGTCGCGAGTTCCGGTGTCGGAGCCGCGAGTGATGCGAGGACGAGGAGCGCGAGCCAGGCGAGGATCGCGTACGTGTAAACCCTTACCAAGATCTTCTCGTGCCTCAACCCCCACGCGATAACGCCGCCCTTCCAGAGGGGCACGAATTCGAAAGCTTAGAACTCGCTTATTTACGTTGCTTTTCACGCGCCTCTAGAATTCGGTTCACTCTGCGGCGCTCACCGCGGACGCGCTTGATAGAGCATCCCCGCCTCCACTTTTGCCTCCACTTACCATCGTCTACGCTACCTCGCGCTCCCGCTCGTAGAACTCCCTTAGCGCTTTCGCCGGGTCCTCCGCGTATATGATCTTCACCGAAGCTTCCCCGCTCACCTTCTCGCCCGTCCGCTCCGCCAAGTACTTGACCACAGCCTCGCCGCTCCCCGCCACCACCGCTTTCCGCAGCTTCAGGCTTTTCACGGGGCCGGCCAGCTCCTCGACCTCCCTCTCGAACCTCTCCAGCACCGCCTCCGGCCTCTCCGCCAGCTCGACCAGCTCGTCCCACGAGAGGTCCAGCTGCTTGAACAGGTCGCCAGCGTACAGGTAAGCCCTGCGCACGCTCTAGCATGCTGTAGGAGCTTATCAGCGTTATGGAGATCGGGTGTGGTTCTCCATAACCGATCTCCATCGGTTATGGGTGTGGTTCTTTGCGAGCTGCGCGCGAACTCGACTTTTAAGAAAAGCTTTTTAACTAAAATCAATTAATATTCGATGCTTGTCGCCATAGCGTGGTTCTGCCCGTTCGATTTGAGTAGAGAAATAAACGTGCAAGAAGATGGGAGGAAACTTCTGAATTCAGGGATAGCGGAAGCCATGCTCTCATTCGATGAGGGAGGGGCGCCGCGCATAGAGCCGGAGGGGGCCCAGAATTCCGCTGGCTTACTCGGTTTAATGGGGCAGGAGGATGTTACCTTGCTGCAGGA
>Ga0272445_1003127_pt1 | contig 10542 bp, 8 predicted proteins | sample YNPCB0031_FD_194404 | JGI IMG/M metagenome (GOLD analysis project Ga0272445, IMG submission 194404) | Hot spring sediment microbial communities from Yellowstone National Park, WY, United States - YNP-CB-003-1 | ecosystem: Environmental > Aquatic > Thermal springs > Hot (42-90C) > Sediment... | reverse complement strand
CGCTACTATCCATAAACTCCTTTCAGGAAGATAAGCAGCTAATAACATCATAAGTAATATAGAGGGTATTAAAAGAAAAATCTCTGAGATAGTCATTACTATTCTATCTACTATACCACCAAATATCGCAGCTATAGTTCCTAGAAATAAAGCTAGAGATAGCGATATAGCAGATGCTATTATTCCTACATAAAGCGATCCTCTGATGCCATATAAGAGTTGTGCTAGTACATCTCTCCCAAGAGCATCAGTTCCTAAAAAATATTCTGTTCCTGGAGGTATGTATCTTCCTCCTACAGTTTTAGTAGGGCTTACACCATAGATTATTGGACCCAAAATTCCTATAATTGATATAGCTAAGAATATGCTTAAACCAGCTGTAAATTTTTTAATTTTGAAAATTCTAATTATTGCAGAAACACTCATTATTTTACACACCTGTGTATGCATATCTAATTCTTGGGTCAATATATGCGAAAAGTAGTTCTGATATGTAATTAGCTAAAAGTAATGTACCGATAATTATTATAAATATTCCTTGAATTAAAGGATAATCTTGTGACTGAATACCTCTCCAGAAAATCATGCCAATACCTGGATAGCTAAATACTATCTCTGTTATGACGGATCCTGCAACGCTCCATCCTAAAACAATTGCAAGGCCTACTATCTGTGGTAAAGCAGAGCATTTGAATAGATATCGGGATATCTTTCTTTGTGAAACCCCTATGTTTTTAGCATATTCCATATAATCTGAAGCGATCTCTTGAACAGCTATACTCCTCATGCTTAACCCCCACCCTCCAAGAGATGCCATAAATATTGATAAAAATGGTAGAATATAGTGCCTTAGATAAGCTAGTATAAAATCTGTTGAAAGTCTTGGTACCATTCCAGGAGGCCAACCACCACCAGTTGGAAATATTGGTATGTATACTGCAAATAATAGAATTAAATACATTCCAAAAATGTATGAGGGTATGCCTTGAAACACCATAAAAATTGTTAATATTATTTTATCTATAGATTTATTTCTATTCATTGCAGCTATAACTCCAATATAATTTCCAACAAACCATGATAATGAGACTGCGGGAACCATTAATAAAAGTGTCCATGGGATATATATGGCAATAAGATCATATACTTTGAGCGGATAGAATAGAACAGAAACACCTAAATTTCCGTGAAATAGATTAGATATAAAATCAATAAACTGAATATGTAAAGGTTCATGAAATTTAAACGTTTCAAGAAGCATTCTTTCAGTAGCTTTAAGTTGTTCTGGTGATACTATACCACCTTGTAGTAATCTATAAATTGTTGTTGCAAGGGGATTGCCTGGTATCATTCTTGGTAAGATAAATATTAAAAACAATGCAACGAAGAATGTTAATATCATCATACCTAGTCTTTTTAATGCATAAACAATAAAAGGATTAATAGCTCTTTTAAAAGCCATTATTTCACCATATTTTATCTTTATATCTAAGGTATTTTAAATTTTAGTAAAATTTAAATACTTTACAAATAAACAACCATTATTTATAAATACTAATATCTCGATAACTTAAAACCGTATTTATTTAATAAATGAAAATAGTCTTTGATATTTCATAATTTAATTTAAAATGTAAATATATTAGATACGATAGTATGAATGTTAAACTAGCTAAATTAGTAACATGAATTCAATTATGCTTTATGCAATTTGGAATATCAATGGAAAATAATCTATTTCACTATATAGTTATATAGCATGATTGATATAATTGGAAAATTTCATAACTTTGTCAAAATCTTACTATAAGATTTATTGAGGATTTAAGAATCTTTGGAGAAATAGTTTAGAGTCTTAATGTTTGAGAAATGTCTTAAATACTGCAAATAATGTTATGATGAATGTTATGAGAGGTATTGTTGCGGAAGAGTTTCTGGTTATATACCTCTGAAGCTAAAGTGTTACATAAATGACAAAAATATACTATTCATTTATCTAGCCATATTTTAAGTTTCAATTAGGTGAAATATCAACAGAAAAAAATATATTGGAGACTCAAGTATCTGTATTCGGTGTTGGTTGTTGGTTAAAGGTCCAAAGATATCATTTATAGGCGCTGGTAGTGCTAGGTGGACAAGTAGAATACTAATCGATATTTTTACCAATAGAGATCTGCAGAATTCTGAGATATGGCTTATGGATATAAATGACTATAGACTAGACATAATCACAACATTTGCTAAGAGATATGTTGATGAGCTTAAAATTCCTGTAAGGATATATGCAACTAAGGATAGAAAAGAGGCTATAAAGGATGCTGATTTTGTTATATCTACAGTTCTTGTAAAGGGATATACATACTATGAGAATATGAGAGATATTTCTGAAGAATATGGCTATTATAGAGGTATAAATAGTGTTGAGTGGAATATGGTTGGAGACTATCATACTATATGGGGCTACTATCAATTTAAAGAACATCTAGATATTGCTAGAGATATTGAAGAGCTTGCACCAAATGCATGGTTCTTCATAGTCTCTAACCCTGTTTTAGAGCTGTCAACGATGATTGGCAGAGAGACTAAGGTTAAAGTTGCTGGTATATGCAATGGATTTCTAGGGTTTAGAGCCGCTCTGGAGATTCTTGCCATGAGGTTAGCAAAAGAGAAACTTAAAAAGAATATAACATCTGCATGTGCAGCACATCAACCAGAATGTGTAGAGGCTATGCTGAAGCTTATAGACTTTAGCGAACTAGATTTTGAGATGGCTGGGCTTAACCATGTTATATGGCTAACAAAATTTACTTATAAAGGGGAAAACGCATATAGATATCTCGATGAGTGGATTAATGAAGATGCTGAAGAGTATTGGAGGGTATGGAGAGAAACCACTGTAAATCCATGGGATCTAGATCTATGTCCAGCAGCAATAGATATGTATAAAACATATGGGTATCTTCCTATAGGGGATAGTGTTAGAGGTGGTACGTGGAAATATCACTGGAATCTAAAAACAAAACAGTATTGGTATGGGCCATACGGAGGACCAGACTCGGAGATAGGCTGTGCATTTAGAGTACTGGTTGTAAGGAGAAATATTGAGGAAATGGCTAGAATAGTATACGATTCATCAAAACCTATTGTAAGCTCTATTCCTCCAAAACCTAGTGGAGAGGTAATAGCAACGCTAATAGACTCTATATATAACGATAAACCTACAGATAGATACCCACTACCAGTACCTGGGCCAAAGCCGCTATATGCACCTATATATGTCAATATAATGAATAATGGAGCAATACAGGAGATACCAAATAATGTAGTTGTTGAAATACCTGTTAAAGTTGATAGTAAGGGTATACATGCAAAACAAATAGGGGGTATACCAGGTAAGGTATATAGATATGCTATTCTGCCAAGGTTGATGAAGATGGAGTGGGCATTAGAGGCAAATCTAAAGGGTGGTAGAGATACATTGTTTAACTGGCTTATCGTCGATGTTAGAACTAAGAGCATTAAACAGGTTGACGATGTTATAGATGCCATTCTGAAGATGCCTGGAAACGAAGAAATGGCGAAGCATTTTAGTTAAAAAATGGTAAAAATATTTTATATTTTTATTTAGTGGAAATACTGCTGTAGATACTTTATAGATATTTCTAGGTTTTTAAGCACTTCATCATCTGGTGCTTCAAATGGTGGTATATACTCTAGTAGAAGATATACCTCTTTAGCACCCGAAGCCTCTATAGCCTCAATAAGCTTCTCAGGCTTTATTATACCTATTCTATTATATTCTTCTGTAAATGGCCAATGTCTATCCCCCTTCCCATCTGTTTGCTGAATATGTATAGATGGAGATTCTGATGCAAACCTCCTTAGCCATTCATATGGATCAGCCTCAACACCTTTTAAAGTACATTGGTGACCAACATCCATATTGAGCTTTACCAAAGCCCCTAAACCCTCATTAGCCTTCAACAACACATTTCTAGTTTCATCCATTGTCCACGGAGGCTCTCTTGGAACAGGCATAGGCTCCCATAGAATCATTTCAAGCCCTTTACTTTGTGCATATCTTCTTAAAACTTTTATAGAATCTATAAGAACTGTATCTAGATATGACCTTCTCTGTGGATCGCTATAATCCCTTACACTTTTAGCAGCTATATGTCCACCTGTAGCCTTAACACCTATCTTAGCTGTAAAGTCTATTGCATGGAGATACCAATCAATAGCGTCTAGCCTCATCAACGGATCTGGATGTGTAAGTAGATTAAATGAATATGCACCTAATCCTGTAAATGTAGAGTGAATAGATATACCATACCTCTTTACAGCATCAGTTAAAAGCCCCGCCATATGGTCAACAACATAGCTTGGGGCTCTAGGGTCTAGCAAATCAAATGAAAACTGTATATACTTTACATCAAGCTTAGCCGATATCTCTGCCCATTCATCAGGCATAGGCCATCTCTTAACAGCCCAACTAAGATTTAACCCAAGAACTATTTTAGCCATTTCATTCACCTATTATAGCTAAGAATCTAGAGAGGGATCAGTGTTTATAAATTTATCCTATATAAACTACTGTCTACATCTAAAGTCTCATTATTCAGGGTGGGAAGAGGTTAGAAAACACTATACAAGGTAATGCTTCATAATAAAGATGTTTTATGCCAAGGGTTAAATATTAAATAAAGATGTTATTACATAATAATAAATATATAGAATAGATATATAGATGAGTATTGATAGCAACTAATATAAAATTAATGAAGCTAGAAACATTAAGCAAGGGCAAAAAGTCTTAAATTCTGCAGATATCTCGTATCTCATTTTTAAGCAGATATCTATTGAGGCTTTGCAGCAAGGTGATTTAATGTGTTTGAGTTAAGGTTTTGGCTGGGTTTTGCCGTACTGGCTTATCTCATTGTTGCTTTGGTACTTAGAAGTAGAAAGCCCCAGATTCCTGTTTGGTGTATTATGGCTTTTTCCTCCTTCATGGTTGGGGTATTTAGGTTAATTAGCTTTGATGATATTGCTAGTGCTATTGACTTAGATGTTATTCTGTTTCTAATAGGTATGTTTAGTTTAGTCAGCCTAGCCAATTCTTCAGGGCTTCTTGATTTGTTGGCAATGTGGTTTATTTCTATGTTTCGTAAAAGGGTTGTTCTCCTCTATGGCTCGGCATTGCTATTTGGATTGCTAGCAGCTTTTGTTGTTAATGATACTGTTGCTCTCATGGGCCCACCAATAGCGTATATAATATCTAGGATTGGTGGTGTGGATCCCAGGCTTATGTTCCTGCTACTAACCTTTTCACTAACTATAGGCTCTGTAATGACTCCTATTGGAAATCCACAGAACATGTTAATAGCTGTGGAGTCAGGTGTTGAGGTACCCTTCATAACATTTGTTGCTAAGCTGGCGTTACCAACAATAATAAATCTGGTTGTGACGACCTATATACTGATAAGGATGTTTGGTGTTGAGGATCACGAGATAAACATTGGATTAATACCACATGAAGCTTTGAAGAATAGGAGAGATGCTGTTTTAGCTGGTTTGGGAATAGCCTTAACAATAGCGCTGCTGTTAATCAATGACGAGCTTGAGCTCTACGGGGCACCACACATAAAATATAGAGGTATTATACCCTTTGTAGTAGTTGCTGGGATATATATGCTTACCACTAATCCCAGAAACACACTTGCAGGAGTTGATTGGGGAACAATAATATTCTTCATAACCATGTTCATAACAATGAATGGTATATGGAATAGCGGAGCACTACAACCACTACTCAAATTACTGATGCCTACAATGGATAGCAGCATCATCGGGATACTGAGAATAACATTAGCGTCACTACTCCTAAGCCAGCTTCTCAGCAATGTACCATTTGTAAAACTCTTCATAGAATATATGAAGAACATAGGTTATGGAGGCAAAGACGTAAATGCCTGGATAACACTAGCCTTTTCATCGACAATAGCTGGAAACCTAACCATACTAGGAGCAGCATCAAATATTATAATACTTGAAGTACTGGAAACAAGAATGAAAACCACAATAACATTTACAGAATTCCTCAAAATAGGATCTATAATAACCCTTATCAATACAGCCATATACCTAACATTCATATACGTCTAGCAAACTTTATTACAATTCATCAACAGCCATATTCTATGGAAATGATAATGAATCGCCAGAAAGGATGCAAATCTACTTAAAACATACATAGATGTAAGTCTAGCAAAAGTAAAAAGGTAGAGACATGCTGGATTAATAGTTACCGGGCTAGGTATGAATACATCTTTTATTTTTAATACTTTTAAATAAATTTAGTGATTTAAAATAAGATTTATAAACCTAGATTAACAGATAAGCTAAATAGAAAGGCGTTAAGATATGTCATTGAAAGCGAATCTTTCCAAATCTTCATTAATGCCATTAATGCATAACATAATAGAAAGAATAATTCTTATGTTGTTTACCATATGGACAGGTTTAACTATAGCATTTCTAGTTACAAGGCTAAGCCCTAGAAACCCTGCTGAGCAACTTCTATCAAGAATACTAGCAGCAGGAACATTTATGAGACCTGAAGAAATAGAAGCTATGAGACGTACAATAATGGAGCTTTTTGGTTTTGATAAACCTTTATGGGAACAATACATTTATTTCTTGAAATCTGTTTTATCATTTAGATTTGGGCCATCGCTTTTAAATTTCCCAGTATCTGCAAATGATATAATTGCTGTTTACATGCCTTGGACTATTTTCCTAATGCTTATGTCAACTATAATATCATGGGTTATCGGGGTTGTTGTTGGAATTTTTATGGGTATATGGGATAAGAGAAGAAGTATAAGGGCCATTGAATACATGTTTATTATAATATTTCCTCTACCCTATGTTGTATTAGCATTGGCATTCCTAATAATATTTGTAGGAATTCTAAGAATATATGTAGGAGTTGCTTATATTACTCATTTAACCCTTAGTTTAGAAACGTTTTTAGCTATGCTTTCAAGGGCATGGCTACCAGCACTCTCTATTATAGTGCTCTCTATTGTTAATTGGGCTATGGGATCTCTTGCATTAGCACGAACAGCTAAGAAAGAGCCTTATGTTTTCTATGGTGTTATAAGAGGACTTCCAACAACTGCTTTGCTTAAGCGATACGTTGGTAAAAATGTTTTAATACTTCAGGTAACTGCCTTAGCTTTAAGCTTAGGAAACATATTTGGAGGTGCTCTTGTTACTGAATATATATTTAATTATCCTGGTTTAGGTACTGTACTATATAATTCTATTGTTTCAAATGATTTTAATACAATGTTGGGTATAGCAACATATTCTATATTAGGTGTAACAATAGCTTCTGTGCTCATTGATATGATCTATCCGTTTATAGATCCAAGGGTAAGATATGGAGGAGGTGAATAACATGGTTAAATATCTAGATATGAAAATGTCTATAGCTATAGTTATAGTATTAATACTATATAGCATTTTAGTTCCTTTTACAAAATCCTATGACCCTAGAACATGGAATGTTGTGCCACGTGATACACCTCCGTCTTTGCAATATCCATTTGGAACAACTAGCACGGGACAAGATGTATTTCTATTAACAGCATGGGCTTTAAGAAACACACTTTTGTTAGGCACTATAGCCTCAATAATGTTAGTATTAATTTCATTTACTATAGGTAGTATAGCAGGTGCAACTAGAAATTCATTGCTAAGGGCTATACTAACATACCTCATAGATAGTTTCTGCATAATACCCTTCCTACCAATATTGATTATGGTTGCATCTCTTTGGAGAGAGAGGCTAGGCATTATAGGTACAGCACTAATTATAGCTGTTCTTGGGTGGGGAGGACAATCAAGAAACGTAAGATCGGTTATTATGGGTCTTAGAGAAAGAACATTTACATACACAGCAACATTCTCGGGATACAGTATATTTAAGACCATATATAAATCATATCTTCCATATATAGTACAGTGGCTTTCAGTAGCATTTATATTTGGCATTATATTCTGTACAGGTTTAGAAACAACACTATCGGTATTTGGTATAACTTCTCTTGAGAATCCAACTATAGGGACAATAATCTTTTGGACTAGGGAATACCAAGCTTATTTGAGAGGTCTTTGGTGGTGGTATACATTTCCATTGATATTCTTTATAATACTTCTAGCATCTCTATACATCATTGTACGTAGACTAATATCAATATTTATTATAAGAGAGGTCTGATACAGCATGAGCAACGAAACAGTTTTAATTTTAAATAATGTTAAAGCAGGTTATGCTATAAAAAGAAAATTTATTGATGCAGTAAGTGGTGTAAGTTTAGAGCTTTTCCATGGTGAGATCTTCGGATTAGCAGGGGAATCAGGTTGTGGAAAATCTACATTACTTAGAGTCATATATGGCTTTGTCGAACCTCCTCTTCAAATAATAGAAGGTTCAGTAATTCTTAAAACGAAGGACGAGAAATTCGAAATCAATAAACTTGGTATAGAGGAACTTAAGAAAAGAGTTTGGTGGAGGTATATAACATGGATTTTACAAGGCGCTATGAATGTTCTTAACCCAACAATGAGAATCCAAGATCACTTTATTGAAATGATGATGCTTTATTCTAATGTTGATAGAAAAGAGGTTCAAAAATTCATATTAGAATATTTAAGGTCTTTAGGGCTTCCTAAAGAAGTTGCTAATGCTTATCCAACTCAACTTAGTGGTGGTATGAAGCAAAGAATTGTTATAGCTCTTGCATTGTTGTTTAATCCATTGATAGTATTAGCTGATGAACCTACATCAGCTCTTGATGTAGTTACACAAAGGGTATTATTGGAGCATTTGCTGGCGGTTCAAAAGGAAAAGAGGTTTACATTGGTCTTGGTTTCACATGATATGGACATCCATGGGGTATTTACTGATAGAATTGGTGTTATGTATGCAGGTAAGATAGTTGAAATAGCTCCAACAGAAGAATTGTTTAATGAACCGATGCATCCTTATAGTAAAGCATTGATAGAGTCTCTTCCAAGAGTAGGAGATAAAACTATTAGAAAAGGTTTAACAGGTTCTCCACCAGATCTATCCAACCCTCCACCTGGCTGTAGGTTTCATCCTAGATGTCCATATGCTATGGATATATGTAGAAGAGAAGAGCCTCCACAAACAACAATTGATAAAAATAGATATGTTTCTTGCTGGCTATATACTAAGAGGTGAAATAATATGAGTAATCCATTATTAAGTCTAGATAATGTTAGTAAATATTTTGGCTATGGTGTAATAGGATTACTGAGATTCCCCGCTGTAGATGGAGTCAATCTATCAATAGGTAGTGAAAAGCCAGAGGTAGTAACAATAGTTGGAGAGTCGGGTAGTGGAAAAACAACTGTTGCAAAGATAATGCTAAGAATATTAAAGCCTACACATGGTGTTGTAAAATATCTTGGAAAAGATTTATGGAAGTTGAAGAGAGGTGATATAAGAAGGTTTATAAAAGATGTCCAGCCTATATTTCAAGATCCTATGGACACATTTAATCCATTTGAAACTGTTGATAGCTATCTTATAAGTGTTGCAAGGTCGTTGTTAAAGCTTGATAAAGATGAGTCTATCGAAAGAATTTCTAGAACTCTAGAATTTGTTGGTCTTACCTTTGATAAGGTTAAGGGTAAGAGACCAAATGAGTTTTCAGGTGGTGAGCTTCAAAGGATATCTATAGCTAGAGCTCTTCTTGCACAACCAAGGCTACTTATAGCAGACGAACCTGTTTCAATGATTGATGCATCACTTAGAATAAACATATTGAATTATTTGAGAAGAGCTAAAGATGAATTAAACATATCAATAGTATATATAACACATGATATCGCTACAGCAAACTATGTTGGAGATAAAATATATGTGATGTATAGGGGAAGTGTTGTTGAGCAAGGTGATATAGATAAAGTGATTGAGAATCCTCTACATCCCTATACAAAAGTATTGCTTGAATCGTTACCTGATTATAGAAAAGGTAGAGAATGGTTTAAAACGAGATTAGCACAATCAACTCAAACAGTAATTGAAATTCGTGAGATGTTGTTAAAAGGATGTAAATATCTCTCGTATTGTCCATTCAAAACAGAAAAGTGTTATGAAAGACCCTTTATGATAGAGGTTGAAAAAAACCACTATATTTCTTGTTGGATATATCACAATAATAAATAGTTAATTGGTAAATTTGTAAATGTTTAAAAATTTTAGATTTCATATAAGTTTTTAAACAGTAGTATCTTAACACACTAGTTCTGGGGTATCATATGGAACTCAATAATAGAGCATTTTCAATTATAAGAAAAATCTGTAACAGAATATTCATAACAGCATTTTTAGCGATGTTGTTACTGCTAAGTATAGTTACCTCATTCACATCAATATCTATATATGCACAAGCCCCTATACCACCTGGTATTAAGAGAGAAGATGTATTTATTCTAGATCTTGTTACT
>Ga0272445_1003125_pt1 | contig 10550 bp, 18 predicted proteins | sample YNPCB0031_FD_194404 | JGI IMG/M metagenome (GOLD analysis project Ga0272445, IMG submission 194404) | Hot spring sediment microbial communities from Yellowstone National Park, WY, United States - YNP-CB-003-1 | ecosystem: Environmental > Aquatic > Thermal springs > Hot (42-90C) > Sediment... | reverse complement strand
CTAACAGAAATACAGCTATCTACAAATATCACCAAGCACCGTTAGCAGGGAAACGCGATGTCCAGGTTCTCTATATCGATATATAGAGTATTTAAAGGTTTGTTCTACAGAGGTGTAGATCTTGATAAACTCTATCTTAGCAGAGAAGGAGGTTTAGCTGTAGCTGGTTTAGGCTATAGCATAGATTTTATAGCTTTATATAGCTCTTAACGCAAAATATTGTGTGTGGGTTTTGGGATATGATGTTTATCTTTGATTTTGAGGACCTTAGGCTTTTAGCTAATGAGATTTGCTTTAAATATAATTTTATATGTGTTGGTGGGTTAGGTGATGAGGAGTCTAGGGCTATGTTAATTTTCTCTGTGACATGGATTGAGAGCTTCTACCATATAGACCCTATAGACTGTATAGAAGATATTGAATGTATTGAAAGGGTTTTAGCTATGCATGGAGAGATATATAGCCTAGCACTGGAAAACAAATATGTTATAGAGTTGGATAGAGAGAAGCTTTTTAAAGCAGTAGAAAGACTGGCAAAACTTCAGCAAATAAGCAATGAAATATATATAGGCTCTTCAAAACCATAGATAAACAGCTACATCAAAACATTTAAAAGAACATCTAACAATTCCCACAAAGCAATTCTATCCTTAAACACCAAGATTTCGCTTTTAATAGCTGTAAAACTGTAGAGATGGTGTTGAAGAAACCTTAAAACAAATTTAATACGCTACAGCATTTAGATGATGAATCCTAGACCAGTCAGATTGATGAAGAGTCTCCAGAATCTGAAGAAGAATCTATAGCCAGCAAAATTGTTTAGAGCTCTAAGCTCTTTACAGCTGAAAGTCCCGCCTTTTAAGGTGGGGATGAGGAGAAAGGTTTGTAAGCTTTATTCAAAATCTGTTTTTAGTGGATGGATACCCTAAGCATTTCATGGGATGTGGATTCACTAGCTTCACCTATACTTCATGGGTCTTTGTCGAGGTCGTTGCTTATATCCACAGATATGTAAACATTTCTATGTATTCTAAAGGGTTTGTTGTGGTTGTAGCCATTATTGTTTTTAAACATCTTTGTTTTTCTTTACTTGGTGTCCCTCTTTGAATTATAGGGAATTTGCAAAATATTTGATGGGTTGTTGTGCAGAGTATAGATACTCTTACTTAGATGGTTTGTGGAAAGGGTTGAGTGAGTGGAAATCTGTTTCTAGGTCTAAGCTAAGGGAGCTTTTATCCATAGAGTTCTCTCCAGTGTTTTTGAATCCTTCAATAGATCTTATGTATACCATTGATGGGGTTTCCATTGAGAAGATTTCGTATAGTCTTCTCTATGGTGGAAGAACCGAGGCTTTTTTGATGTATCCTAGAGATAGAGCTGGGGAAAAGTTGCCAGCTGTAATAGCTCTTCATGACCATGGAGGCTTTAAGTTTTTTGGGAAGGAGAAGATTGTTAGGCTTTTAGAGGAGCCAGGTATTCTAATTGATTATAAGGCGAGAAGCTATGGTGGTAGGAGCTGGGCTTTCGAATTAGCTAAAAGAGGTTTTGCGGTATTTGCTGTAGATGTTTTTCTTTTTGGTAGTAGGAGGGTTGTGTTTGGGGAAGAGTTTGGTGGAGGTATAGACGATGTTGTTAGGAGATATAACGAGGCATCGTATAGAATTGAGAATTTAATTGCAAAGATCCTAGATATTTTTGGCTTCAATGTCCTGGGCATGGTGGTTTATGAAGACCTTGTATCACTAGAATACCTATTTTCTAGAAGCGATGTTATTGACCCTGAAAGAGTTGCTGCAGCTGGCTGGTCTCTAGGGGGGTTAAGAGCCTCTCTACTAGGAGCTCTAGATGAAAGAGTTAAATGCGTTGCAGTTGCATGTGCCATGTCTACTCTAGATGAAATAGTGTTGAATGGGATAGAACATGCATGGACCCTCTACATACCCAACACAGCCAAATACCTCGACTTGCCAGACATAGCATCTATACACATGCCGAAGCCCATAATGGTGCAATACTGTAGAGAAGACCAGATATTCCCACTAAAAGGACAGCTAAAAGCACATGAAAAACTATCCAGCTTATATAAAAAAGCCGATGCCCCCCAAAATTATCTAGGGATATTCTACCAAAAACCTCATACATTCGACGCAGAGATGCAGGAAGATGCATTTAACTGGATTGAAAAATGCTTAACAAAGTAAAGCCTTTTCAACAACAGAACCAAGACCTAATCCATCTATCAAGTTCTTTGCTTTACCAACTCTTCTACAAATATTACCCTCTGCCGTAGCGGGCTTTATATTAGCTGTAGATATTTGTGTATTTTTCTTGTTTGCAAAAACTCTATTATTTCTTTGATTCTATGTTTTTCACTAGCTTTACTATTCCAGCTCAGTCTAGAGGTTTTAAGCTTAATTTAGAACTCATATTTGCCGCTAGTTAAATTAATTATAGAATTAAATATTTTGTTATAGGTATAGCAACTATATAAAAGATTTTGTATTATATCATCTTTTTATCTCCGAAATAAATTTATTATTAATATTGAGTTGTATAGCTCATGATTTCTTCAACAATTTTTAAAACTTTGAAAGCATCGCTAAGATTTGCTAGTTTTCCATATTTTCTCAGCTCTATTGCCTCTATAAAACTTTTCAACTCCTTTTTTAACGGTTCCTCATCTTGAAGCTTTAAAAAATTAGATTCCCCACTATCCCATTCTATCACAATAGTATCTTCAGCAATATTGCCTCTAACAAAGGCTTTGGTTCCTACTATATCTATTTCTCTAACCTTATGTAGCGAAACTCCATCGACATGTATGCAGCAATATAGATCTTTCACTTTTAAAACGGATATAATACTATCATCGATATCTGTATGGAATATCTTAGCATATTCCAGTTTCCAGCTATCAGCATCTATAAGATATAGACATAGATCTATATCATGAACCGCTAAATCAAAAACTATATGGATTTTCCTCATATGTTCAGGTCTTCTGGAAAATCTTCTGAATAACATAAATATTGGGCTAAATTTAGTTAGAGAAGGTTTGATAAAATTTACAACGGAGGTAAATCGCATTATATAACCTATTCCTACTACTGCATCCTTTTTCTTGGCAGAGTTCTCAAGCATTATAATATCTCTAGATGTTGTTGCAGCGGGTTTTTCAATAAGAACATGTTTACCTCTATCAATCATCTTTAATGCCACATTAAATAACGTCTCTATAGGTGTAGCAATAATAGCTGCATCTACATGTTTAGAAAACTCGAGAATGTCGCTAAACACATGAGGAATATTATATGTTTTAGCTAGGTTTAGAGCTTTAGATATATCAATATCGCATATCGCAGTAAATATGAGTTTATTAGGCAGCTCTTTGCTAAGTTCAGATAAAACTCTGATATGATTTGCACCCCATCTACCAGCACCAACAACGCCTATTCTTATCATTTACCCACCCAAATGCTTTAAGTTATTGATGAATTATCAAACTATATAACCCATATATTAAGAATACAGAGTGGATTAATATAGATACATTTTAAAGGTTTCCCTAATTCATACCATTAAAATACTATGTCTTTTTAGCATATCTCGATAAATGCGTATCAAATTATCTAATTATTGAAATTTATTTTCTCTACAACACTAAGATGAGGTATTTATTTGACCCAAATCCTTCCAATGATTATCTGCATTACTGTTGAACCAGCTATACCTCTATACAATCCGGGACATACCCTCCACTCCTGTATCAAAATTATTAATGCTCAATTTAATATAGAGCGTGCATATATATTGCAAGGTAGACTTCAAATTCATCATATGCGATGTATTACTAGCTTTACTGAGAAAGAGTTCAATGGAAATAATCGGTTTTTATTTGGTGCCGCGGCCGGGATTTGAACCCGGGTTTCCCGCGTCTCTGCTAAGAGGCGTCACGGGCTCGAGAGGCCCGCATACTTGACCGGGCTATACTACCGCGGCGCTAATTGGGTTTGTTGTGGATAGAACTTTAAAAGCTTTATTTTTCAATCTGTGGTACTGTGTGTTGTAGATGGTTTTTAGGTCTTCATCTGATAGTTTGTTGAGGGATATAGCTGTTCAGAGGATGTATATATTGTTTAGATTGGGTGTTGATGCTGTGAAGAGTGGTAGAATTGAGTATGCTAGGAGATATGGTTGTTTGATTAAGGGTATTTCGATGAGGTGCAGGGTGAGGGTTCCTAGATCTATAAAGAGGTGGATTTGTAAAAACTGTTGTGTTGTTATGGTGCCCGGTTTTAATGTTCGTGTTAGGACTCGTAGAGAGGGAAAGGCTTTAAGGGTTGTAACAACATGTTTGGTTTGTGGATGGGTTCATAGATATGAGTTTGTTAGGTGTAGGAAGGGTGGCTAGGGTTAAGAGATATTTTGAGGCTATTAGAAAGGAGAAGGTGTCTAGCCATAGAGCTGATGTAAATATTGGGAAGAGGGGTATTCACCAAGGAGTTGTTGAGGAGATTAAGAGGTTGTTAGAGGATAGAAAATGTGTAAAGATAAGGGTACTTAAAAGTGCAAGAGGATCTATATCTGATGAAGAGATAAAGAGGGTTGCTGATACTCTAAATGCTGAGGTTGTTGATTCTAGAGGATATACATATATTTTAATAAGTAGGAAAGCTCTTAAGGGAGGTTAAAAAGATAAAAAGGTATAGCTATATAGATATATCGATGTGAGTGCAATGGTAACCGTGAGAGATGTACCGGCAGATATATTTATAGAGAAGCTAGCTATGTATCTAAAAGCAAATATATCAACAGTAAAGCCTCCGCTATGGGCAAGCCTTACAAAGACAGGTTCACATAGAGAAAGAGTTCCAGAGAAACCCGATTGGTGGTACTATAGAGCAGCAGCAATACTGAGAAAGCTATATCTAGCTGAAAACCCTATAGGTATAGAGACATTTAGAACAATATTTGGAGGTCTTAAGAGAAGAGGATCAGCACCACCACACTTTAGAAAATGTGGCGGTAGCCATATAAGGATTATTCTACACCAGCTAGAAGCTGCAGGACTTATCGAGAAAACAGTTAAAGGTAGAGTAATATCGTCTAAGGGCCGCTCTCTATTGGATAGAATAGCGTTTGAGATATTTAAAGAGCTTGTAAAGACAAATCCACAGCTATTGAAATATGCATCGCCATCTATAGAGAAAGAAGCTTTGTCTAGATAATCTAAAGAGCAATTAAACTCATAAGCTGTGGTATAGATATATTAATGTAGTATTGTAATTGGTCTAGATCTTGGTGATGCATATGGGTGAGGAGATGTATGGCGGAGATGAAGAGGTTGCAGCGTTATTAGAGAGACAGTATAGAGAGATGCTTATTAGAAGAAGACAGGAGATGGAGAGGCAGAGGCTTCAAAAAGAAGCTGAAGAGGCTAGAAGGCAAGAGATACTCAGATCAATTCTAACACCTGAGGCACGTGAAAGGCTATCAAATATAAAGCTTGTTAGACCAGAGATTGCTAGAGTTGTAGAAGATAGGCTTATAGCCCTGGCTCTACAAGGTAGAATTACACAGCCTTTGACAGATGAAGAGTTAAAGTCTATACTTGCAGAGATATATGAAAGAACAAGAAAAGACTTCAAGATTAGTATACGTGAGAAATAGGTGTTTAGCATGGCGCACAATAAACCCCTAGCTAAAAAACTTAGATTGATAAATAGAGAGAAAAGCAACCAGCCAATACCTGTATGGGTAACAGCAAAAACTCTTATGAAGATAAGAAGACATTTTAGGTTGAGGCATTGGCGTAGATCTAAGCTAGGAGATGTGTAGCATATGTGGTGATGGCTATGCCTCAAGATAAATCAGATGGCTTGTTTATAGTTTCGCTGAGAAATGTATATAGAGCTGGTAGCAGGGTTGATAGAGGGAAGAGGGCTATAAGATATATAAAGAGGCTTTTGGAGAGGCATCTAGGTGGAAAGGTGTTGCTGGATTCTTCGATAGGTATGTATATATATAGCAGGAAGATTGAGAAACCTCCACGTAAAATAGCTATTAGGTTTATTAAAATAGATAGCAATGTATATAAAGCGACCCTTGCCCTTATGGCAAAGAGGTAAAATAGATGCTTATTGAGAGAATAAGCTATAGAGGAAACCCAAATATAGGTGTATATATTTTTGCTAATGATAAAATAGCTATAGTTCCTATAGATGCAGACCAAAAATTTATTCAGATAATCCAAGGCATTCTCCAAGTACCAGTAGCTAAGACAACTATAGGCGATATGGGGGTTGTAGGGATTCTTATTGCAGGAAACAACAAAGGTCTTATTCTCCCCCATATAGTTAAAGAAAAAGAGTTTAAGATAATTAAGGATTTGTTTGATGGAAATATCACCGTTGTTAAAACAAGGTTCACAGCTCTCGGCAATATATGTCTCGCAAATGACTTTGCGGCATATATAAATAAACAAGCATATGAAGAACTTAAAACAGTAGTTAAAGACACTCTTGAGGTAGAGGTTGTTGAGAAGGGGTTTATAGCTGATATACCAACAGTAGGCTCTGCAGCATATGTGAATAATATTGGTGGTGTTGTTCATCCAGATGCTAGTGAAGAGGAGGTGTTATTTCTATCTAATTTATTTAAGGTTAGAATAGATGTTGGAACGGTTAATTTTGGGGTAGGGTTTATAAAGTCTGGTCTTGCTGGTAATTCATACGGTCTACTAGTAGGAGCCAAAACAACAGGTCCTGAAATAATGAGGTTGAATAAAGTATTTGGAGGTGGTTAGATATATGGTAAACGATGTCAAGATATATAGAATACATGGTTTTATGCTGGTATCGCAGGGCAAGCTACCTAGATGGATAAAGTTCACAAAGGAGATAAGGGCTTTGAAACCTGAACATGCTTTAGAGAAGCTCTATTCAGAGATGGGCGGTAGACACAAGGTTAAAAGAGCTAATATAAAAGTTGTTGATATAAAGGAGATAGGTGTAGAAGAAGCAGAGGATAGATATATTAAGGAGCTATCTAACATAAGATATATGGTGATTGAATGAGTATGCAAGATAGGAGTAGAATAGAGGAGGCTGCACAGCAGCTTCTTGTGCAATTAGAAGAGCTTAGAAATGCTATAAGAGTTGTGCAGTCAAGATCTATTGCATTATCTAATGAGATACAGGAGATTAGGCTGGCTTATGAAACACTATCATCGATTCAGAGATATGGCCAGAAAGATACATTGGCTTCCCTGGATAGAGAGGGGTATGTATTTGTTAAAATCAAGCTTGACGATGTGGATAAAGCTGTGATTAGAATTACAAAGGATCTATATGCAGTGCTTCCAATAGATAATGTTAAAAATGTGTTATCTTCATATGAAAAAGATCTGGTGGTTGAGCTTCAAGAAACTGAAGCAGAGTTGAAGAAGCTTAGCGATCTATATAACCAGCTGCAGAGAAAGCTTCAGGAATATCTAGCTACTCTATCGAGATCAGATAAAGAGTCTACTCATTGAAAATTTTTATAGCTAAGGTAAACACAGCTTGTTCTCTAGGCTAAAAAACATATTTAAAAACTTCACAAAGCAAATATCTGATGCTATAGCATATAAAACCATTGATGAAAGGGATGTAGAGGAGTTTTGTGATAGGGTTTTTATCGATTTAATTGAAGCTGATGTTGCTTACGATGTGGCTGAAAGCATTGTAGAGACTATTAAAAAGAATCTAGCTGGGCAGAAGATTCATCGTGGAAGCGATGTAGAGGGGTATATGGATAGAGTTCTATATAAATCTCTATACGATATTCTTAGCAAAGGCTCTTCTATAGATCTTTTAGAAACTGTTAAAAGCGTTATTGTAAGAGATAGAGTGGCTAAGATTATGTTTATGGGGATAAACGGCGTTGGGAAAACAACAACAATAGCAAAAATAGCATATCTATTTAAACAAAACAATATAAAATCTGTAATTATTGCAGCAGACACTTTTAGAGCTGGTGCTCAAGAGCAGCTGAAGAAGCATTGTGAAAGGCTTGGACTGCCTTTTATAGGTGGTAGATATGGTGCAGACCCAGCTTCTGTAGCTTTTGATGGTGTTGTCTATGCCTTGAGAAATAACTATGGTGCTGCTTTAATAGATACTGCTGGTAGAATGCATATAGATATAGATTTGATGAACGAGCTTAGAAAAATAGCAAATGTTGTTAAACCCCATATAAAAATCTTAATTGTAGATGCTTTAACAGGTAATGATGCTATTGAGCAGGCTAGAAGATTCGATGAGGCTATAGGGGTAGATGGTGTTATTCTAACTAAGGTTGATGCAGATGCTAGTGGAGGTGCGGCATTGAGCGTTATTATGGGTGTGGGTAAGCCGATACTATATCTAGGTGTTGGTCAAAGCTATGATGATCTAATTAGATATGAGCCAGACGCAATACTTAAAATGCTACTCAGATAGTAGTAGATTAAAAGTCTGAGATATAGATAGCTATAAATGTTTCAGTGTGATGGTGATGGCATCCACCAAGTCTATAAGAGATGTGTTTGAGGGTATGAGGAAGATTGTAGATCTAGCTGAGAAGCCAGATTCTGAAGACTTTAAACAGATTCTTAAGATAACACTTCTTGGTTTTACAATAGTTGGTGTTGCTGCCTTTGCTTTGTCTTGGCTAATAAACCTTGTTCTTCAGGTTAGTGGCGTTGGTATAACATAGAGATTTTTATGGTGGTTAAAATGGGTCAAGAGTCTTCAGAAGCTAGTGGTAGGGTTAGACAGCAGATGTTTTTTGCTGTAAGGACTACTGCTGGGCAAGAGGCAAATGTTGCTTTAATGATAGAGGTTAGGACCAGGACACTAAACCTCCCTATATATTCAATAATATCGCTACCTGCTTTAAGAGGCTATATAGTTCTTGAGACTACAGGTCTTCATATAGTATATGAGGCTGTTAAAGGTCTTAAACATGTAAAGGGTAGAGCTTCTGGAACTCTTAAATGGGAAGACCTAGAAACTTTAATAAAGCCTAAATCATTAATAGATCTTCTTCAAGGTGGTGAAGAAGTGGAGATAATAGCGGGTCCGTTTAGAGGTATGAAGGCAAAGGTTGTAGCTATTGATAAGATTAAGAACGAGGTTTCTCTCAATATATTAGAGGCTAGTTATCCCCTTACAATAACTGTGCCTATAGACTATATTAGGATGTCTAAGAAGGAGGTGTAGATATATGGCTAGGGTAAAGGTAATAAAAATTCAGATAGAGGGAGGTAAAGCATCGAAAGAACCACCTCTAGGCCCTGCACTATCAGATACAGGGTTAAATGTTTCAGAGGTTATTGATAGGATTAACAGGATGACTGAGGTATACAAAGGACATATACTAACTGTTAAAATAGTTGTTGATTTAGATACAAAGAGCTATGATATAAGACTAGAGTTGCCAACAACAACAAGTCTACTACTTTCAGCTGCAAAGGCATCAGAACCCTCTGGAGATCCTATGCATAAAAAAGTTGGCAATATAAGTATAGATGATGTAGCTAAGATAGCGATTTTAAAGAAGCCAGAGCTTAATACAAAGAGCTTAAAAGCTGCTATTAAAATGATTCTTAGCTCAGCTAGATCTATAGGACTTACAGTAGAGAATAAGGATCCAAAAGAGGTTATTAAAGATGTTGATAAGGGTCTATATGACGAGGTTATTAAAAGATATGAAGATAGCTGGGGTTTGGGGTGAATAGCTTATGAGTATATCGTCTAGTAAAGAGTTTATAGATGCTTTAAAAAATGCTATTCAGCTGGCTATTAGTGCTAAAAAGCCTTGGAGATTTATACAAAGTGTAGAGCTTATAGTAACATTTAAGGATGTTGATGTTAAGAAGCAGCAGGAGTTTAGATTTAGGGATACCGTTTTTCTTCCAAAGAGTGTAGGCAAAGAGAGTAGTGTATGTATAGTTGTAGATGATTCATCTATTCAGAGAGCTGTTGAAGCTGGTGCTTATAGAGCTATAGGTAGAGGCGATTTATCTAAAATCGATAAGAAGAGTGCTAAGAAGGTTGCACAGGAATGTGACTGGGTTTTAGTAAGGTCTGATTTAATGGGGTTGGCGGGAAGGGTTCTTGGACCTGCTCTAGGGCCTAGAGGTAAATCGCCTATAGCTATACCTGTAAATGCTGATATAGCTACCTATATCAAGCAATACAAAAATGCTATTAGGCTATATTCAAAGGAGCAGCCATGGGTTGGATGCAGAATAGGTAGTGAGAATATGTCTATAGATTCACTAGTTGAAAATGCTATTGCTGTCCTTCAGCATATAGAGGAAAAGATTAAAAGACCTCTTCTACAATCTTCAACTATATATGTTAAAACAACTAGTAGCCCAGCTATAGAAGTTGTAACCTAGTTGGTGAGTATTATGAAACCGGGTATTGAGAGAGAGCTTGAAAGGCTTTTAAAAGCATATAAAAACGCCTCAACTGTTTCAGAGGTGGTTCTAAGCAAGGGTAAGATGGAGAAGAGGAAGATTG
>Ga0272445_1003122_pt1 | contig 10559 bp, 10 predicted proteins | sample YNPCB0031_FD_194404 | JGI IMG/M metagenome (GOLD analysis project Ga0272445, IMG submission 194404) | Hot spring sediment microbial communities from Yellowstone National Park, WY, United States - YNP-CB-003-1 | ecosystem: Environmental > Aquatic > Thermal springs > Hot (42-90C) > Sediment... | reverse complement strand
TGAGAGTATAAATAGGCTGTTAGAAAAGATAAGAGAGAGGTTAGGAGGGTATTTTCAGTCAGTTGAAATACTTGAGATTAATATGTATCTTCAGATAGAGAGTTTAAGGGATGGAAGGTGGAGGAAGGGTATACCAGCTATAAAGAGTAAAAAATATGAAATAACTCAAATATTTAATTTAAAATTTTATCATAATTTACAGACACAAAATTATTGACAAATCTCACGTTTGCGTAGTCTTTTTGCTGGTCTATATAAACTTTTCTTTCTTCAAACATAAGCTTTTCCAAAAGGTTTTTAAAAAAGATTGCTGACTTTCTGCTGAAAAAAGCCTAAAAATTTTTCCATAGGTTGTTTTGTTAAAGTTTAAGTTTTTTTTTCTTTCATGGCAGCTTCCCCTCCTTTTTAGCGATTTTAGATCGGTATTTCTTGGGGAAGCTACCATGCCCTTCCGCCCTCTCAAGTCTTTACACAATTAATGAGACACTACCGGAAATTATATTACTCCTTAAAAAAATGAAATAAAGCTTAATTTTCATACAAATCATCATTTTTTTGATATTGAAATAAAAGTCGAAAGATTAGTTGAATTAATAAAAATTAAATTAAAAATAAATTGAATTTTCTACTTTTTTAGTTTAGACAATAACTCCTTTGCTTCTTTATTATCTGGATGAAACTTAAGTTCAATTTTTAATTCTGAAATAGCCCTATAAATATCTCCATTTAAAATATATACCTTTGCTAAACTATAATGTAAAAGGGGATAAGTGTTATCAATTTGTTTCACCTGATATAGATATTCAAGAGCTTTAGAAATATTTTTTTCTTTTATATATATATCAGCAAGCCCCCATAGAGCATCTAAGTTAAACTTATTTTTTTCTAAAACTTCATTATACAACTTTTTTGCTTCATCTAAATTATTTAAATGATAATATGTCCTTGCCAACCTTACTAAATCTTTTTCTAGTCTTGAAATTTTTAAAGCTTCTTTATATTTCTCAACAGCTCTGTAATAGTCTCCTTTTAAATAATAAGTCCATGCTATTTCTGAAAGAGGTAAAACTTCTTTTCCTTCGAAATCTTGATTTGACCTTTCAAATTCCCTTAATGCTTCATCAAAATTTCCGATCTGCCTATAGAATATCCCTCGTGTTAAATGGTATAAATTCTTTATTTTTAAAGTATAGGGGTAACCTTTTAATTTATTTTCGTCTATTGCCTGAATTTTTATATAGTAAAACCCGTCTGTTTCAATTTTAATAACAACTTTTGGTTCGGATGTGCGCAATAAATTTAGGACATTAATAAATTTTTCATCTTTTGCAATTACTATTTCATATTCTTTGGCTCCACTAACACCTTCCCAATAAATTTCCAATTCTCCAGATAACAGATTTTTATAATCAACATTTTTGACTGCACTTAATAATGGTAAAGTTTTAACCCCTTTTTCAATAATAACACCTATTCCGGCATTGAACTGATATCCTTTACCTTTTAACATACCTTCGTAAACAGATAATTCTGTAATTTCATTTTCAGTAAATAATGAAAAATTTGTTCCTACATTTTTTAGTTTTATTCGTGGTGTATTAAGTTCAAGGTTTACATTTTTTAATTCTCCTTCTAATTCTCCTTTCCATATTTTGCAATCAATTCTTTCTTTTTTAAAAAGAAGAGTTTTTCTAAACTCACATTCAAAATTAGTTTCTCTTTTCGTTCTAATTATACTATCAGAAATTGTATGATATACTATAAATTGATTTCCTTGGTACTTATTTGGACGATAAGGTATAATAGGAAATATATTTAACATTATAAAAAATGAAAAAAGTATTAAACTAAATAATAAAAAATATGATTTTAATGGTTTTTTATCCTGATATAAAGTAATTAAAAATTCTGAGCCCTTACCTGGTGTTGAATCAACTTCAATTGTGCCCTGGTGTTGTTCAACGATCTTTTTAGCTATATACAATCCTAATCCTGTACCCTTTATGCCTGGATGCTCCCCTCTAAAATATTTTTCAAATATTTTTTGATGCAATTCCTTAGGAATACCGATACCTGTATCTTTAATTTTTATTTGAACTTTATTATTAATTTTCTTTGCTTGAATATATACTTTTCCTTCTATTTTATTATATTTAATAGCATTAATAATAATATTAAGTAAAGCTTTTTTTAAATTATTTTTACTTCCTATAATTTTAATTTCATCAATATCATAATAAATTTTTATATTTTTAACTAAAGCTAATGGTTCTACTTCTTTTATTATTTCATGTAATAATTCATTAATTGAAAATTTTTCAAATTCTTTTTTTTGTGTAGGTTGTATTATTAAATTATCTATTTCTTCTATTAATTCTATAATAGCTGCATTAGCAATCTTAATTATTTTTTCTTTTTCTTTTTCATCTAATTCTGGTATTTTAATTAATTCTAACGATGTTTTTATAATAGAAAGAGGATGTTTTATTTCATGTGCAAATGTAGCTAAATTTTCTAAAATGAAATCAGAATCCCTTTTTTGTTGTTTTTGAATGTAATAATAACTATAAACAATAAACCCTAAAATTTCTTGAAATAATTTTAAGTATCGAAAAATTTCAAGTTTTTTGATATTTTTTAAAATTAATAAATAGGTTATGTCTTCTATCTTAAAAATAAAAACTTTTTGGGTGTTTCCATAAGATAAATCTTCTATTATTCCATAGTTTTTATTTTTTAAAGTTTCAATATCAATATTAAAGTAAAAAGAAAATTCTTCTGGATTAAAAACTACTTTTTCAATTTTATAGTCAGAAAATTTAACCCCTTCAATTTTGGATTCAATTATACTAAAAAAATAAATTTCATTTGCTTCAAAAATTTTATATAAACTTGAAAGAAAAACTTCTAAATAACTTTCTTTTCCTAAATGTAACCGTAAATTTTTAATAACATCAGCAATTTCATTTATCATGATTTATTTCTAATAATCCTTCAAAACTATGTATAACCCAACCAGCAAAAGATTTCTTTTTTATCGTACTTTTCAATATATCCCAAAATTTTCTATTCTGATAAAACGTTATTTTTTCGGGAAAAACTTTATAGGTTCCAAAATATTTTAATCCATTGTGTGGTAATTTGACAAGAAATGCCTTGTTTTCTTGAATAACAATATTACGTTTAATTTCATCTTTATGAATTAAATAATGTTCTTCCAAAGGAAGAGGATTAATTTCTAAACCCAAATAAAGTGGTTTTTGTATTTTACTTGCATAACAGAGTTCATTATTGGAGATTTCTAAAATTTCACTCAGGTTTGTGCGATAACTCATAACTACAACTTCATCAGCAATGTCTATAATATAAAAACTTAATGGTTTATTATCATATTGTATTTCATCAAACCAAAAAGGAACGACAATACTAAATAACATTTTTTTATTTAAAATCGTTTTAATTTCCCTTACCAAATCTACATATTTTTTTGTATAACTTTCTAAATTAATATTAAAATCTTTTATAAGATAAGGCTCTACATCTATTTGAAATCCAGAAATACATCTACATTCGGCATTAAAATTTAATATCCATTGTACTCTATTAATAAGTAAAGAAGGGTTATTAACATCTTGAGGTCTTCCGTCCAAAGCAAAAACCTCAATACCTACCTCTTTGGCTAAGTTAAAAAAGGGTAAAAATTTCACCAAATCATCATCTATTTGTAAATATATTTTGTTTATATTTAAGTTTTTTAATTTTTTTATAACCTCATTTTCTTTGCCTAATATTTTATTAAAATCCCAAATCCAAATCCCAAGTTTCGGTTGATATATAGGATTTTCATCTGTACAATTATATGTATATTGATCATATTGTTTCTCCTTATTTTTAAAGTAACTTATATATGAAAATTTTCCATTTACATAGACTATATCAACATAGTCACTTTGGTTTAACAAATTATAATCAATTTCAACTTTAAGTTCTTCTGGTTTATACTTATAAAAAATAGTTGTACAAGAAGTTAATAAAATTAGTAAAAAGATTAGGATAAATTTATAATCCACTTTGAAAATCCCTTAGGTATTTTTCTTTAATAATAATAATTCTAAAATTAATAACATGTTTCATTTTTAATATACTCTTCAACGAGCTTAACTCTATGTTTTCCTAAATAGCAATGTATATAGAAAATTTCTTGAGGATTTTTTTCAATTAAAGATTTTATTTTCTTTATCATAGATAAATTATATTCACTATTTAAGTTAAAATACTCAAGAGGATAATTATAAAATTTTAATCCGAGTTCTTTACTATTTTTTAGTTCTTCATTTAAAAGAGACTTCTCTGGTGGTAAGTTTGGATTAAGTAAACTTATTACTACAGTTATACGAAGTTTTTCTTTTAATATTTTTAATTCTCTTTTATTTGGATATGGGCCAATTATTACATTTTTTTTAATATATTTTGCCTTTCCTTTAATTAAATGAAGTGGATATAAATATGGTTCAAAGTAAGAAAAATAAGTTAAAAAAGATAAAAAAAGAAAAATCAAAAAAATAGAATATACAATAATTCTTGGTAAAAGATATGTTAATTTAGATTGAAAACTCATGTTGGATTTTTTCTCTTAAAGGTTTACCCCACTCTTTTCTCCAAAATTGAAACGTAGCAATTATTCTTTCGGTAACTATTAATTGACGATAACCAAAAAATTCTAATATTCCTACAAACAAAAGTTTTATAATATCTGCTAAACTGCTATAACGTCTATATAAATAATTATCTAAAAAAACAGAGGCAATATTTATCCACATACCCCAAACAAAAGCTAAACAAAAGAAAAGAAAAGCATATTCTTTGCTTATTAGATCAAGTATATAAAATATAATAAAAGATACATATCCAGTAAATTCTACAATCGGTCCTAAAGCTTCAACAAAGACAAAATATGGGAACCCTATTATTCCTACTGAGTTATATTTTGGATTTAAAAACATGTCTTTAGAATACAATAGTGAATCAATTAAACCTCTATGCCATCTGTTTCTCTGTTTTAGTAAAGATGTCCAATCTGTTGGAACTTGAGTGTAGCAAATAGGGTCGGGTATAAAAGCAATTTTATAAGGAATTTTGTTTTCTAAACAGTATTTATGCAACCTTACTACTAAATCCATATCTTCGCCTACGGTTTTTCTATAGCCTCCTATAGAAATAACCATATCTTTTCTAAAAACACCAAAGGCTCCTGAAATAATCAAAAGAGATTTAAGAATACTCCAACCTGTTCTCCCTGCAAGAAAACCACGTGTATATTCAATACTTTGAAAAAGTTCAATAAGTTTTTTGGGGGCTTTAAATTCTTTGATAGTTCCTCCTTCCACAACCGCACCGTTAAGAGGAAAAACGATACCACCAACAGCTATAACTTTTTTATCTTCAAAAAATAGCCTTGATGCCCTTAATAATGCTTCAGGGTCTAATATTGAGTCGGCATCAATACAACAAAAGATAGGATATTGAGATACATTGATTCCTGCATTTAATGCATCTGCTTTTCCACCATTCTCTTTATCTATTACAATTATATTTGGATAATCTAGCGATAAATATAAATTTTTTATTGGTTTATGTGGCAAACTAAGTCTAACAGCAGGAGGAGCTGGAATAAGATTAAATTCTGAAATTAATAGATCAAGAGTTTCATCTGTAGAACCATCATTTATCACAATTATTTCGTATTCAGGGTAATATAAATTTAAAAGTGATTTAACAGTTGATAAAATTGTTAATTCTTCATTATAAGCTGGAACTAAAATACTAATAGGTCGGTACATTGCTTGAGAAGATAATAAAATTTTTAATTTTTGTTGAGTTGAAATTTTAAGATTAATTAAAAGTTCTTTAATTGCAGTTAAGGAGAAATAGGTATATATGCTATTAACGACAATAAAATATAAAAAGATTATAAATTGAATAGCTAAAAGAAAATATGCTAAAACTTCAAGCATAATTTGAAATTCTTTTCCAAATTAGATTTATCATTTCCTTAGCATATCTATCATCAGATTCGTATATTAATTCTACAATCTTGTTTCTTAATTTTGGACCTAATTTTAATAAAGCTAAGCCTGCAGATCTTCTTACATAATAGTTAAAATCACAAAGATTCTTTGTTAAGATTTCAACAGCGTCTTCACAAAGATAAGCATATTGAGCAGAAACAGTTCTTAATATCCAATTATTACTCACATAACTTTTATTTATCAATTTACAGACTTCAGGAACTCCCATTTTTCCAAGTGCCCTTATAATTGCTGTTTTTAAATCGTCTGAGACTTTATCATAAATAGACAAAAGTAAATTAACAGCTGACTTTAAATTAGCATAGCCTAAAGAATGAACCAAACTTTTTTTAACATCATTATTTATTTTATCATCTAACAATGCGCTTTCTATTAATTTTACTATTAATAATTCTTCATTTTTAGATTTTTCTAATATCGATTTTAAAGCATTAACAAATATTTGTTCAATAAATTTTAAAGATAAAGATATTTCTATATGAGTGTCAGATAGTATTTCAATTAAAAACAAAAAAATCTCTTTATCAGCTATTAAACTTAAATTATAAATTATTTGTAATTGGACATACAAATTATTTTCATTTTTTAAAGCCTTTATATAAAAATTTTTATACTCATAAAGTTTAAAAGTGGCTAATTTTTCAAATCCATCTATACGGTCTAACCAATTTTTACTTGTGCATTTTTTTAAATAAAAAGCTATGACTCCGGAATTATGGGCAATTTTTAAAGCTTTATGTAGTATTTCACCAGTAAAATTAGAAACAAAAGAAATCAACACATTAGATAATGCTTCAGCTTCAAGAGAGGTTTTTATTTTAATTTCCTCTGATTTATTTGCATAAACTATTTCCATAATTTTTTCAGTATATTTTTTTTCTAAATTTTTTTTCTTTTTTTCTCGTTTTTCAATTCTAATTTTTTGAATTATTAATAATAAAAAATGAAAAAAAGCACTTAACCCCAAAATAAGTATAAAAATATATAAAAATTTCATCAAAAAATACTTATTAATAAAATCTGTTAATAATATCATTTACCACCAATATTTTAAGAATAGACAAAATCCACTTCTAATATATAAATTTTCACGATTTTCATATAAAAAATCTAAACCAATACTAAAGTTCTCTTTAAACCTATATTCTGTTTCAAAGAAATGAAAATATGAAGAAAATTTTTGAATATCACTTAAAGTTGTTAATCGTTCGGAAATTGTCCCAAAACCAAAACTATACTTAATTGACAATTTGCAAATTATTTCTTTGGTTAATGTAGTAACAAGTGTATAACTGTTAGTTTTAGGAACTAAATATAATTTTTCTTCTAATATAAAATCCTTAGGTAAATATAAAATAAAACCAGGGGAAAAAATATCTACATTTGAGTCTTTAAAATTCATATGATTATACCCAAAAGAGATTTCAAACTTATTTAAAGTTTGAAAAATCTCAAAACCATATGTTGTTTTAGGTAAAAAACTAGCATCAGGGCTATAAGAAAAACTAAAATAGCCCCATCTTGTATTGCCAAGATAAGGATAAATTTCCATATATAGCTGATTATCTTTCAATCCAAAACGTTCGAAATTTTTAGCACTTAATAAAAATACAAACTGATTTAGATGTTGAGATAATTCTATCCCATATTCTTTTTCTAACTTTCTGTAGGATGGAGATAAATTAAAATATTTGTAATAAAATTTGAAATTATTATTTTTAACTCTACAAAATAAATCTTTTCTTCTTTGATAAATTTTTTCTTTAATCTCCTCTGGTTGGGCATAAAGATACTTTTTGGCTTCGTCTATTTTTCTGTTTAAAATTAAAGCCTCTATATATAATTCTTTAAATCCAAGGTCTTCAGGATATAACGAAATAAGTTTTTCAAAGATTGATACCGCAGATTGGTAATCTCTTTCTTTAAGATAAATCATTCCAAGGTTATACCCACTCTCATAAAGGTTTGTTTTAGAAAAAAATAATTCTTGATAAATTTTTTTTGCTGCTTCTGTGTTTCCTTCATCTTGATATTTTTTTGCTTGATCAAGTAACTTTGCCATTTCAATTTTTTCTATTTCTTTTTTTATATCTTCAGATTTAGTTATTGCATAAGACTTCAAAAGATAATGAAGTGATTCTTCATATTTTTTCTGCCAAAATAAAACCTCACCTAATAAAAATAAAATTTCAGAATTATTAGGATAGAATTTTTCTAATTCTTTTAAAATTGCTTCAGCTTCAATAAAATTACCTGAAGAAATGTAGTTTTTAACCTTTATCATTTGTTCATCATAATTTAAAGTTTGCCCAAATGTTAAAAAAGGAATAATTAAACTTAAAAAAAGTATAAATAATGTTATTTTAAATATTTTTGGATTTTTAAACATAGATATTCTAAATTAAAAGGTTTTATGATGTAATCTTCGCAACCGAGTTCAAAGCCTCTTTTGATGTTTTCTTCTTGTTCAAGGGCGGTAATCATTATTATAGGAATATTTTTAGTTTTTTCATCCATTTTTAATTTTTTAGCAACTTCAAATCCTGACATCTTTGGTAGATTAATATCAAGAAGAATTAAATCATAAAGGTTTTGAGAGATCTTTTTAATAGCCTCAAATCCATCAAGAGCGATATCTACTTCGTAGTCTTTAGCCTTTAAAGCTATTTGCAATATTTGTGATAATATTATATCATCCTCAACAATCAAAATTTGCTTTTTTAAATTCATGCTATACAAATATTATCTTTTTTGAAGAATTTGCATAATGTCCCTTTTAATTATGTAAAAATTTCTCCGGCAAGGGCATGCTATCCTCCAATTCAATCTCGTTAAATCCACTTAACCTCCTTAAGTTTAACCTCTCATTCAGCTCTTTCAAGATCAAATATAATAATCTTTCCACCGATCCTTCATCCAAAAATACCTCTATTACCTTTACCCTCCTTTTTATCTCTTTTGCTAATCTCTCAAACCTCATTACTTGTATAAATTAATAAACTGTCTTATATTTTTTGAATACCCTAAAAAGGTTAATGGGGCATACGCTTTTTCTTCCCATTTTTTCACTACCTTAAATATATCCTACCCCTATCTTTCCCTCAATCTCAATATTTCCTCTTTAGCAGACTCCTCGCTCTTCGCTCGATAAATCCTTCTTAAATCTTCCGCTATTAAAACACTATCCTTCACTCGAACCTTATTTAAACTATCCCTACCGTATGTGTAATACACAAAGTTGCCATTCTGAAGCTGGATATTTCCCTTCTTCCATCAGGCTTTATCTCCAAAGCTAAATAAAAACTGGCTCCTTTGCTACCCCATTTCGACGAATAGATATATAAGTTTCTTCTAGGTTTTTAAAAAAAATTACTGACTTCCTGCTAAAAAAGTTTAAAATTTCTTCCATAGGTTGTTTTGGTAAAGTTTTAGTTTTTTTCATGGTAGCTTCCCCTCCTTTCGGGTAGCTTTGGTTATTAACCATTGGGGAAGCCATCATGCCCATCTCACTCTTCAAGTCTTTACACAATTAATGAGACACTACCTTCTCCAATCTTTGCGTTTTCAAATAAAATTGTATGCTAATAACCATTATACTCAAACTTAAAGCAAAGGAAAGGACTTTTATACCTAAGATATCAACCAAAAAACCCGAAAAGAGCTGACCTATAGGGACGGTCCCAGTGAAGGCAAAGGTAAAAAGGCTCATTACCCTACCCCTGAGACCCTCAGGAGTTAATCTCTGCAAGCTTGAATTTATCATCGGAAAAAAATTGGTGAAGCTAAAACCCATCAAAAATATACCCAAAAGGGTAAAGACTTTATGTTGGCTTAAGGCTATCAAAAGGAGAGATAAAGAAAAAAGAAGTTGGGTAAGCCAGACCCTTTTACAGATATTTTGATTTTCTGAAGCTCTAAAACCGAGGCTTAAGGCCCCAAACATAGCACCGCAGCCAAGGGTGCTTGATAGTAAACCATAATCCAAAGCTTTGCCTGAAAAAGCTTCAACAGCCAATCTTGGTAAAACTATGGGAAAAGAAACACCCAGAAAAGAAAAGACCGCAACTTGTAGAATAAGAAAATAGGTAAGCTTTACCTGCCGTAAAAACTTATAAAGCTCAGAAAAATCCTTCTTTAATGACCTTTTCTAAGAGATACAAAGTTCTGTATTTTCAGGTTTTATCCTTCTTAGAAAGACAATGAAGGGTAAGTAAGAGAGGGCATTCAACCAAAAATTAACCGCGGGAGAAAATAGAGACATAAGATAGCCTCCAAAGGATGAGCCTAAAATTCTTGAAGTATGAAAGGAAAGGGCTTGAAAGGATAAGGCCTGGGTTAGATACCCTGGAGGAACGATGTTTGAAATGCAGACTTGCCTTAAAGGCATGTCAACGGCTGATAAAATTTGACCAATCAGAGTTAACAAAGCCACAATATAAAGATTAAACCCAAATAGGCTATAGAAAATTC
>Ga0272445_1003121_pt1 | contig 10561 bp, 9 predicted proteins | sample YNPCB0031_FD_194404 | JGI IMG/M metagenome (GOLD analysis project Ga0272445, IMG submission 194404) | Hot spring sediment microbial communities from Yellowstone National Park, WY, United States - YNP-CB-003-1 | ecosystem: Environmental > Aquatic > Thermal springs > Hot (42-90C) > Sediment... | reverse complement strand
GGGGTCATAAGCCTAGGCATAGGCGAGCCCGACTTCGACACGCCGGGCCACGTCAAGGAGGCAGCCAAGAGGGCGCTGGACGAAGGCTATACGCACTACACGCCCAACGCGGGCTTCCAGGACCTGCGCGAGGCCATAGCTGAGAAGCTGCGCTCTGAGAACCGCATAGAGGCCTCGCCGGACGAGGTGATCGTGACCGGCGGTGGAGGCACGGGCGCCTTGATGCTGGCCTCCATGTGCCTCATCAACCCGGGCGACGAGGTCCTCATACCGGACCCCGGGTTTGTGGTCTACGAGCCCATGGTGCTGATGGCTGGAGGCAGGCCGGTCTACGTCCCCCTAAGGGAGGAGGAGGGCTTCGCGATGAAGGCGGAGGAGGTGGAGCGCCTCATAACCCCGCGGACGCGCGTCGTAGTCGTCAACACGCCGAGCAACCCCACGGGCGGAGTGATGGAGCGTGGGGACCTAGAGGCCATAGCTGAGCTGGCCGTTAAGCACGACCTCTACGTGATCTCAGACGAGGTTTACGAGAAGTTCGTCTACGACGGCCACCGCCACGTGAGCCTAGCCTCGCTGCCGGGCATGTGGGAGCGCACGGTGACCGTGAACAGCTTCTCCAAGACCTACGCCATGACCGGATGGAGGATAGGCTACGCAGCCGCCCCCAAGCCGCTCGTCGACGAGATGGTGAAGCTCCAGCAGTTCAGCATGGTCCACGCTCCAGCCGTCTCCCAGCGGGCCGCGCTGGCGGCGCTGAGGGGCCCTCAGGACTTCGTGGAGTCGATGGTCAGGGAGTTCGATAGGCGTAGGAGGCTCCTCGTGGAGAGGCTGAACTCCATCGAGGGGCTTTCGTGCCCCAAGCCCAAGGGAGCCTTCTACGCCTTCCTGAACATCAAGGGCCTGGGCTTAAGCTCGGAGGAGGCTGCGGAGAGGTTCTTGGAGCAGGCTGGGGTGGTGACGGTGCCGGGAGTAGCCTTCGGGCCGAGCGGCGAGGGCTACTTGAGGCTGAGCTACGCTAGGCCCATCGAGCAGCTGGAGGAGGCTTGTAGGAGGCTGGAGGAGGCTCTATTAGCTCTTAAATCTAAGCATCGCTGACCGCCTTCCGGTCAAGGCTTCAGTTTGCAGAGCTGCGTGAGAATGGACCTGACAACTTAAGCGACCGCTTCAACTTCAAAGGACTCGGCAAGATTAGACCTACGTGAAGCGAGGGAGAGAGTTAAGCGCAGCAATTGACCGGCCAATCGCTAATACCTTAAGTTGCCAAGTCCGCGAGAGTGATAGAAACTTTTATATGGTTGTTGAGCGTAGGCTAATGCGAAAACTGATTGCGAAGGTGGGATGCACGTGGCATATGGATGGAAGGGTAGGATCGGCCTCTTAGTGCCAGCGACCAACATTACCATGGAGCAGGAGTTCCACCGGATGGCTCCGGAGGGTGTGTCAGTTCACGTCGCCAGGCTGATGTTTGACTCAGGGCGCTCGGTGGAGGAAGTAGATGAGGCTTTAGCTAAGATGAGCGAGGAAGTAGAAGGGGAGGCCAGGAAGCTTGCACTGGCTGATGTAAACGTGATAGCCTACGGATGTACTGCCGGAAGCCTCATAAAAGGGCTTGGATACGATTTAGATATCATAAAAAGGATCGAAAAAGCTGCAGGAGTTCCAGCGACGACCACCAGCACGGCCGTCGTAAGCGCCTTGAGGGAACTCGACGTAAAGAGGGTCGCGGTGGCAACCCCATATACAGATGGGCTCAACGAAAAGATAAAGGACTTCCTTGAAAAACATGGATTCACCGTGACGAAGGTCAAGGGGTTACAATCTCTCTTGAAAGAAGCTAAAAGAGTGTTAGATATAGCTAGAATAATACACTCGAGGCCGCCTGAGGTCGCTTATGAGCTTGCGAAGGAGGTCTGCACGCCCGACGCTGACGGCGTATTCATAAGCTGCACGGACTTCCGCACGATAGAGATCATCGGCAAGCTGGAAAACGATATAGGTAGACCTGTGGTAACCAGCAATCAGGCAACCATGTGGCACTCGCTGGGCAAGATGGGCTTTAAAGAGCCCATAAAGGGTTACGGAAGGCTGCTAGAGCACATAAAAGGCTAATCTTAACTCCCTAAAATCTTCTCATTCTTCCTTCTTCATAGTTTCCACGGTAGATTAGCCTTCAAAACAAGTGGTAATCAGTGTCTACAGTCCATTTGGAAACTTTGCTATTGCTTTGATGGTGTAAAACAGCCAAGAATAGGCCTAAAGAAATTTTTAATCGCGATAAAAAATTCTACAACTCTTAGATTTCAAGGAGAAAAATCATGAAGAGTAAGTCCCGGATTTAGTTAAGTATCCTTTAGTAAGGTACTCGTTAAGCTCCTGTATGCTTAGTCCAGCTATACCTAGCTTCTCCACGGTCCTGCCTTCCTTGAAGTAGTCTGTTTGATTTATCACAGAGAAGAGTGTGATTATGGCCTTTATTACGGGAGTAGGTACGCCTATCATGTCTGCCAGAGACGAGACGAAAACTAAGCCATAAGGTACGTCCTCGGTCACGAATCTGTCTCTCACACTTGAGGGCCCCTTCATCTTAAGGCCCGCTTCCTCCCAGCATCTGGCGCCAAACAGTAAGCCCATACGGATTACTCTATCCATTTCCGTTAATGGTTCTCCACACTCAAAAATCTTCAAACCCAGAACTTTACACACTGCTTCCCTCTCCGCGTCTATGGCATCGTAGATTCTTGCAACGGAGGGCGTTATGCCTTCCTTATAGAGCCAGAATTCACCCTTTGCATATTCTATCCTTCCGACGTTAAGAAGCGTTGCTGCAGGGTGGGTTACCATGTTAGGATTGTTAATGGCAGCCTCTATGACATTCTTGCATGGGACTGTGGTCTTATATAGTTCTTTGAGCAGATCAACGATGCTTTCGGTTTTTTCAGCGGGAATTACGCCTGTTGGAAGCATCTTAGCGGTGACATATATCATTACTTTTGCAGGGCCGATGAGCCTGCATCCATAAGGCAATGTTGCAGTTTCGCTAACGGGCAGATGGATGCCCGCCTCCTTGAATATTTTATAGAACTCTAGGGAGCCGGCGTCGCCAGCCATCACGACTACGGTTTTAACCTCGCCCCGTTTCTTCTTTAAGTGCGGGGCGCAGACTTCGGCGAAGGTTTTATGGCCGAAAGCCGGAACAGATACGATGACGACCTCAACATCGCTAAGAGCTTCCGAAATGTCGGTAGTTACTTTGTTTATTCTGATGGTACCTTCTCCGCATTTTCCAAGCAGCTCTATTTCCTTACGCTTTAGAGTTTCGCCAAACAAACCCCCTGCGAATTGGGGCAAATCATATAGATTCACCTTAAAACCGGCTAGCGAAAGGTGGGCTGCTAGGGCGTGACCTCCATGTCCTCCACCTAGGACAGCAATACGGCTTACCATCAGTAACCACCTACGTAATCTTTTATGTCTATTTTTTCCTCTCCTGGTATTCTTTTACGTTCAAATTCGGCTTTGGCTTCTAGAGGGGCGGTAGCGTCTATGCCAATTTTGGAAGCATGCAAGCGATGCGGATCTCTAGGAAAACCCAACGCCTCCGAGATTATGAATATACCTTTATCCGGCCTACATCTCGTCGCTATCGCCCACCATACATCAGATGCATCGTGGACATTTACATCATCGTCAACCACCACGCAACATTTAAGCCATGGATAGCATCCGAACGCGGCCATTGCTACATTCTTAGGTTCATTCTCAAACTTTTTCTTAATGGATATTGCGACGTTGAGCAAGGGGGAAAGGTTGAGATCTTTGACCTCAGTTCCCATCACTTCAACGGCCTCAAGTATGGTTGCCTCCTTCGAGATTCCTAAGAGGAGGGTGTCCTCTCTTGAGCCGGCATACATGGTTTGGTAAATAGGATTTTCACGGTGAGTTATGGCTTTAAGCTTAAAAACGTGATTATCCATGATTGGTATGTAGTATTCCATGAAGTCTCCAAATGGTCCCTCAGCCTCCCTCACATTGGCAAGTACCTCGCCCTCCAAGACTATTTCGGCGTTTGCAGGGACCTCAACATCTACTGTTTCACACTTAACGAGCTCCACAGGCTCCCCCCTTAGCGCGCCAGCGAGCTCAAAGTGATCCACACCGTAAGGTAGCTTTGTCGCTCCGCATATCAACTCGCACGGATGGCATCCGATGGCGACCGCGACTTCCAAGTTTCTCCCCTTAGCCTCGGCTTTACTGTGAATGATCCCTAAATGCTGTGGAGGCATCATGCGGATGCCCAGCTTATTCTTTCCCTTCAACTGCAGCCGGTTGAAAGATACGTTTCGAAAGCCTGTTTCCGGGTCCTTGGCGACGACGATCCCGCCCGTGATGTAAGGGCCAGCGTCCTTCTCGCAGTGGGTGACTATAGGCAGCTTTGTTGCATCAGCATCTTCCCCATTTTTAATAACTTCCTTCACCGGACCCGACTTAACTATTTTAGGAGGAATCAACTTTTTACTTCTTTTCGCGAATTCTCTTACGACGGCTCCTTCGCGCGTTTTCAGCGCAAGTGCGAGCATCCTACGTGATCCAAGAACGTTGTAAACAACTTTAAAGCCAGGATGGCCTTTTACCCTCTCAAAGGTGATGGCTTTGCCCATCTTCTCGGCTTTACGTCCTACAGCCATCAATTCAAACCTCGGGTCTACTTCCTTAGTGACACGTAGGAGCAGGTTCTCCTTTTCCAGCAAGTTGAGGTAAGATCTGAGGTCCTCATTCACCAATCTTTAACCCTCCTTCGCCCAATCAATTCCCTCCAGCGTGAAATAATCTCAATCGTTTCTTTAAGTCTTTCCGTGGCATACTCACGATATTTCTGTATCAAGATGTCCTCGCGTATTCTCACTAATGTCGCGTATTTAAGCATGTCTATGAGGTGAGAATGCAGCTTTTTCGGTATGTGGTCTGCCCAGGGCTCTCCGAAGCCTGAGGCAGGGTCGATGAAGCCTATGCGCCCTGACTCTTCTAATAGCAGCTCTTCCATTTCGTAGCTATGAAGGAGCTCTATTCTTTGAAGGGCGTGACCTATGCAAGCCTCAATACCGTAAGCCCCCCAATTTGAAACGGCTGCTACCACTAATACATCTGTCTCGGTTGCCGCATGGGTGCCAGCTCCACAAGGGCATTTGCATTGAGTTCCGGTGGGGGAAATTTTCTTCACAGCCTCCTTAATACATCCCATACCTATTTCGTTTCCTCCATCACCAATGCCAATCGTGGGAATTCCCTTCTTTCTCGCTTCTGTAATTAAGAAGTCGACTTTCGCAGTCATTGATGTTATATTTACGCCAATGCCGCTATGGTACTCGCCCTTTTCGTTGCGCGACGCTTTCTCGATGGCGATAACGACTGAGGGTTTGACTTCATCGAGTATCTTCCTCGCCTCTGCCTCTGCCCTTTCAACCTCGTGGGTGAAAGGTCTCACGGAGATCCTTCTAGGCAGCCTCGTAGCCTTTTCAGGATCGCATACTTCAAAACCTGCTGCCATGCAAAGTCTTGAAATATCGTCCACTAGAACCTCTTCAGTAATTATGAGTGGTGTTACGCCCAATATGTTCAGTGCCCTAGATAATGTTAATGCTCCAATAGGTCCATCCGTCTCAGCCCTAAGCCATGGAGGAACTATGAAACCGGTAGTCAGAATGGCGGTGCCACCGTGCTTGATCGACTTTAATATTAAGTCTGTAGCGAGGAACGTTAATGGCTCGCCAAACTTTGCCCTAGCCGCATCGTACAATTCAAGCACTATTGGTCGTCCAGCAAGTGTTGACCCCACGAATATGGGGAGCGTTACCAGCCTATCTACAACTTCTCCAAAATTTCTCCTTTCCTCTTGGGATATCATATTCTCAATCCTCCACCTCCTTCGCTACTAATCTCCTAGCCTTTGCTGGGCACGAAATTATGCAGTTTCCACAGCCAGCACATAGGCTTTCGTCTATCTTTATAACGCCGCCCTCCTCGTAGCTTGCAAGACAAAACGGATAGTCTAGGCATATCCCGCATTTTGTACATCTTGCAGGGTTGTGCTCCACTACGTATTTTACTCTCTTAGTCCCCGAGATCAGCTCGCTACCCTTTATGTACGGCAGGTGAAGGCCTATGAGTTCCTTAACGCTCCTATAACCTTGTTCCTTCATGAATTTTTTGAGGAATTCGACCTCACGTCTTATAGTGCGAACGCCGGTCATCATTAGCTCGAAAACTTGTTGCACAGCGTTTGCACCTAACATTAGAAACTCCACGACATGTTCGGGGTCCGTGATGCCACCGACTGCCTGAACGTCGATGCCTGGCACGAATTTCTTAATGGCAGCTACAACTTTATAGTTGAGTATTCTTAAGAAGGGGCCTTGGGCGCCGCAGAAGAAGTTCCCATCAATGTACGGTACTTTCGGCTTTCCGCGGTTGTATATGTCTGGAGGATAAATGGTAGTTGCGCAGTTCAAGGTTGTAATGAATTTTGCTCCAGCGCTTTGATAGATCCTAGCTAATTTAACCACGCGAGGGAAGCCTATCTCAGGGGAGAACTTAACTCCAACAGGGACCTTCACAGCCTTAACGGCCTCTCTAACTATCTTCTGCATGAGTTCTGGACAGTCAAGCAAGGCTGCGCCAGGATATCGTAAAGGCCAGTTTTCCTCTAAGTACCATTCTACATATTCATCAAACCCAGATGGTATGGGGCAAGCGGCATTAAGTTCTATTAAGTCGCACCCCCACTCCTCTGCTAGTTCCACGGCAGGTAACCAGCCCTCGGGGAGGCAGCCAGCTCCGGTAACGCTGCCGATGATCGGAACCCCCTCTGGAAGCTTTTCTTTCAAGATCTTTATCACCCTACCTAAATCTTCTTCACAGGCCCTTCTATCTCTTGGCTCCATCCTCAAGCCTGGCACGTACATGAGAGTTGCTTCCAGTCCGTATTTAGATTCAAGCTTCAATCCGTACCAAGGGGCAACGGGGCGAATTGCTGGAGGGGTCTTATATTTTTCAGCTTCAGGCCTTACGATTCTTGAAAGTTTTTCTCTATCCTCTGGTGGAAGATAATCAATCGTGGCAACCGTTACTTGCCCTGCGCCAGCCTCTACCCCTCTTAAAATCAATCTCGCTTTCTCTTCAGCATCTTTAGCAAACATGGTTACTGAAGCAATAGCTCCAACTCCTATGGGGGATCTCATCCTTACACCGGCAAGCTCCGTCTCTAATCCTTCAAGGTCAAGACTCATTACCATCAGCTCCGATTTCCTGTTATAAATAGTGCACTATATATTTATAATTTGCGCGCGGATGGGAAGCTCTGTAAACTTAAGCATTCTTGATCGCCTCTATTGCTGATATCGTCTTCTCCAGGAACTCTTTGAGTTCAAAGTCCTTATTCAGGTACACCTCGTTTATCATGAATGCTATAGAGCTTAGGAGCTTCTGGGCGTGAATCTTATCGCACCCCTCCCTCCTACAAGGTATGTAGTCGTCGAAGTCTCTGGTCCTATCCTTGACGTATTGAATTATTCTCTCCATTAGGTTCCTGAGCCTCAGGTCGTATACGTCGTGATCTAGGTTTAGGAACTTGCACGCCGTCCTGTAGTATTGTGCTCCGTCCGTCAAAACCTTCATCCTCGACCTGTAAAGGGCCTTAACCCTCTTGATGAATGTCAGCGCGGTGAATATGTTTGCAGCCTCGAAGAGCCTCATGTAGACTATCCTGCGCAGGTTAGGCTCGAACGCCACGAAGAGGACCACCTCCCTTCCTCCAACCTCGACCCTGGTGTCGTCAATTAGCAACAGCTTGACCTTCCCTTTAAGGCTCCTATCTACGAATAGGAAGCTTAATGACCTGAACCAGGATAGTATGGACGTGCGGCTCCTACGTATCATGGTGCTCAGCGCCCTCGAGGCCGCCTAGAGGAATGGGTGCAGAAGTAGAGGAAGGCGCCGTAGACGATCGATAAGAGGGAGGTCCTCATCCTTAGAAACCTAATTACTTTTCGTCATATTTGCCGTAAGGTAAGGGAGGGCCCCAATAAGGCTTAAGTTTACAGAGCCGGATCTGGCAACTTAACATGTTGTACCCGATATCCTAAGTTGCCAGGTCCACAGAGCCCCTCCTCGCCATGGGTATGTACTCCCTAGACGCTATGGCGTTCAGCACGGGCTTTGCGTCGAATGCCCCATCTCCAAGCATTATGCCTGAGCCGCTGGGGATCCCCTCAACGAACTCCACCTCAGAGCTCGTCAGTTGAGCGTGGACCGGGGATAATGCGTCGCCGCTCCTCACCCTAACGTCTATGAAAAGCTCATGTAATCCCTTCAGCCAGTCCGTAAGCTTCGTCGAGTCGACCACTGAGTAGTCGTAGTCCATGAGGCTAAGCAGCCTGAATAGAGCTCTCAACACCTCCTCGACGATATCTCCATGCCTAACCTCCCAGTAATGAAGGGTTGACTTAGGTATCCTGACGCCTAAGTACATTCGGCATAGGCCCTCGGCGTACCTCAAGCTGGCCTTGCAGACCTCCTTCAGGGCCAAGGCCTTCACGTAAAGCCTAGGAGGCCTCCCAAACCTACCCTTAAACTTCGAGTCGAACCCCATCAAGTCCAAGACGCAATCCAGGGCAGCCATCAGCAGCCAAACGTCGTACGCCCTCGCATCCCACCTACGGAGCACAGAGGGGAGAGAGGTGAAGAGCTAAGTAGCAGCTGGACACGCCCTTGCGCGCGTAAGACTTATATACCGAGATTTGCGCTTTTTAAAGTAGGTGTTTTATGCCTCTGTCCCGCTACATTTGGGTGCTCATTTTTATCGCGTTGTACTTGCTCGTACATAATTTCTGGTGGCCTATGCATACGCATGAGCTAATCTTAGGCCTACCATCATGGTTCCTTTTGGCCATCTTCGTTTACATAATTTTCTTTATAGTAGTGTCGATCTACGCTTTTAAGTTCTGGATAATTCCGGAGGAGAAATGACTATGGCAGAAGAATATTATTTGGGATTAGGAGAAGCGCTTTTAGCTATTGCAGTATACTGTGTTATAATGTTGTCGGTGGGCGTCTATGCTTACAAGAGAAGTAAAGCGACATTAGAGGATTATTTCCTATCAGAGAGAATGGTAGGGCCCCTCATTGCCGCTTTCACCATGGTCTTCACGTTGCTGAGTGGATTTACGTTCTTTGGAATGGCAGGTCTTGCATACACTACTGGTTTAGGCCTACCAGCACTCTTTGGTTTCACATTGGTACCCACCTTCATGATTTTCTATTTCCTTCTCGCACATAAGTATTGGTCTCTTGGAAAAAAATATCGCTGTATAAGTCCTGGCGAGCTTTGTGAAAATCTATATGGTGGTGGGAAAACAGCTAAGGCTATCAGAACTTTTGTTGGACTCGTCAGTCTCCTATACATCGTACCAGCCATTCTTGTGCAACTAGAAGCCATGGGTATAGCCGTTTCAACTCTAACGGGCGGAGCCATACCTTATGCGGCAGGAGTTATAGCATTGGCCCTAGCGATGGTAATTTGTATAGTGCTGGGAGGATTGAAGGGTGTAATCTGGACAGACTTTATACAGGGACTTATAATGTTCGCCATAATATGGATCGGCCTAATATATTTGGTTGGGCTTCACGGAGGTTTAGGTGCTATCTTCTCTCAAATTGCGCCTGAGCACTTAGAAATTCCAGGGCCTTTTAATTTCTATAATGCACTGGCCTGGTTTAGCATGACTTTCGTATTTTCCCTAACTTATCTTAAGCCTGAGCAGATCCAGCGGATCTTTATGTTAAGGGATCCCAGCTCTTTGCGGCGAACGGCGATCCTGGTACTCCTAGTGACAACGCTTGTCGTCGTCCCTGTTGGAATATATGGAGTTATAGGTACCCTCTACTTTAAGTTCCCGCCATTCTCGCCTGAGTGCGACCAAGTAATGCCATTACTGGTGTTGAAGTTTATGAGATGGTATGGCGCGCCGCTTTTGCTTGGCGCCATAGCAGCTATCGTGACCAGCGCGGACTCATTTGTATTGACTGCATCAAGCCTTATAATGAGAGACTTCATACAACCACTAAGACCGGGAATGACGGAGGCGAGGGCACTTCTTTGGTCCAAACTTCTAGTGGTTATATTGGTAGTTGTTGGAGTGATCGAAGCCCTAGGACCTCCTATCGCGATGTTAGCAGTTATAAAAGCTATAGCTGACATGTTCGTCCTACCTCTCCTCCCACTATTCCTCCTGACCTTCTACTGGAAAGGTACGACAAAGGAAGGAGCTCTTGCAGGCGCGGTAGTTACGCTCATAGTAACATATTGGCTTATAGCGATAGGAGGCGAGCCATGGGGTTTAGTACCGATACCTCCTTTAAACGTATATCCAGCGGTATATGGTCTCATATCGGGAATCGTTTCAACCGTGATTGTGAGCTTAATCTTCAGGAAAATTAGGAGTCGTCCAACGCAGTAGGTGGTGTATCTAGTGGTTAATAAGGACCTTAGAAGCTTTATTGAGGCCCA
>Ga0272445_1003117_pt1 | contig 10576 bp, 8 predicted proteins | sample YNPCB0031_FD_194404 | JGI IMG/M metagenome (GOLD analysis project Ga0272445, IMG submission 194404) | Hot spring sediment microbial communities from Yellowstone National Park, WY, United States - YNP-CB-003-1 | ecosystem: Environmental > Aquatic > Thermal springs > Hot (42-90C) > Sediment... | reverse complement strand
TTGCTAATTTTTTATTGGGGGAAAATGTCTTTCAATTCTCTCTTAAGATACAACTATTACATATTTTAATGATATATGGTGGATAGTATATAAACTTTCAATTCTCTCTTAAGATACAACAAAATATGAATGGAAATGGGGAGCAGGATGTGACTACTGTGCACTTTCAATTCTCTCTTAAGATACAACAGCTTTATAAGAAAGTTTTTTCACATTTTTTTTGGGTGCTTTCAATTCTCTCTTAAGATACAACAGAAGAAAGAATAAAGACTTTAGGCCAAGAAAAAATTTCTGCTTTCAATTCTCTCTTAAGATACAACTGCAAGCTTAAATATTAGTTATATAAGCTTTCTTATAAATTTATTGTTAAATTTATAAGAAAGATTAAAAATTACATTAGTAAGTTCTACTGGAATTAAAAATTTACATAATTTTTCCTAATGGTAATGAAAATTTTCCAATGATTTTTATTGTATTTATCATTTAGAACTCAATTAATGATATGATCTAGAAATAGTTTTTATTTTCTATTTATATTAAGTATATTTATGAATACTCATTTAGTAATATGTGGTACTTCAATTATTGAGAATTATAGTAAGCTACAAACAATTTCTGATGAGGATAAATCTATTTGTTTAAATGATAATGAGCTTCTTAAAAGAAGCAATCCCAAGGATCCATTCTTCATAAGAGTCTATAATTATCTTATTAAAGATCCGTGGAAAGCATGTGCAGAGCTTAATTCTATGAGAAAATATCTTGATGAAAAACTTGTGGATGAAGTTTATTTATATCATACTGATACTGGTAGGGGAAAATTTTGTGCAAGCATAATTGAAAAATATCTTAGTGATAACTATAATTTAAAGGTAAGTAAGATTAGAGTTGAAGGATTTGGTATAAAGGAATTTTTTGAGGATGGACTTGTGAATCTTTTAGATAAGCTTATGAATAAAATTCATGATTTAATTAAAAATGGAAATAAAGTATACTTGAATGCTACTGGAGGATTTAAACCTGAAAATGCTATTACAGTAATAGTTGCATCACTATTAAATATAGATGAAATATATTATATTCATGAAAGATTTGCAGAATCAATTAAACTACCAATATTACCAATAACAATAAATCCAAAGTACATTAATTTATTAAAAGAAATATATGAAAATCACAAGCTATACGGATTTACAATTAAAAGTTATATTGAAGAAAAGTATGGAAGTGAAATTGTAAATGAGCTTAAGAATAGAAACTTAGTAAAAGAAGAGGATGGAAAAATAATATTAAGAAAATGGACAGAGATAATGATGAAATACATAGACTTATAATATTGAAAATATAATCTAAGTGATTTGATTCTTAAACTGGAATAATTTAGGAGAGTTTTTATTTTTCAAAGTTAATTATTATTTTGTGTATTATTTATGAAGGCAATGATTTGTATATGGGGAGATCCTAGTGGATGGGATTTAGTAAAATATAATATTGAAGAAGTAGAATCTGAGAATTTTAAATATTCAAATAGAGAATATAAAAGTACTCTTGGAGCCTTAATGGAGTTATATGATGATGTAAATATATTACTATTTGTTGCTTCAACATTAGTAAAACCTAATGAGTCATTTAAAAATTATAGTGAAATAATTGATAATGTGAAATCAAAAATAAATGAGTACTTAAATAACAAAGAGTATTGCATTGATCCAAAAAGAATTGAATTGAAAGTCTTACCTGGAATTGGAAGATTTAAAGACAAAAATACTGGTAAGATAATAAATTTTATTGGTAATGTAAATGCTTTTAGAATTGCAGCTTCAATATTATCATATGAATTTATATCTAAAGTCAAACCTGAAATTTTGATGTTAGATATATCACATGGAATAAACTATATGCCAGTATACATTAGACAATCAGTTTATGATGCTTTTAATGCATATATAGCTTTAAATGAAATTAAAAATGCAAAATGGATAGTATATAATTCAGAGCCGTTTAATAAAGGCATAAAGGAACTTAGATTAAATATTGTAGAAAATATTAAAATCAATGATTTAAAGGCTAAGAATTACTTATATAATGAATTTGAATCATTATATTCAGATAAAAATTTTAAAGCATTTAAACCAGATAAAGGATTATCAGAAAGTATTAGGAACTGGAGAAAATTAAATGAATTGATAATCAAATTCATTAAGTTTTCTACAATGGGACAGATAATACCATTAATAGAAGTTATGAAAGATTTAACTAAAATTGATCATGAAAAATTAGTAAATGAATTAAAAAAATATTCATATATTGAGAATTGTGATGATATTGTAGAAATAAAATCAAGTAATGATATCACATATGTAAAGTATATTTATGAGTCTTCATATCAAACTGTATTAATGATTTTCATAAAGAATATAGTGGAAAAATTATTTAGTAATAAAATTACTGAAAATGAGTATAAAATTGATGATTTGGAGGAAATTGCAAATAAATTTATTAATGAGCCAGGAAGAACTTTGGTAGAAAATGAAATTTCTCAAATAAGGGATAAAGTAAATCTATGTAATGAACTTAAAATTGAATTAAGTAAATGGATACCATATAGAGCAATAATGGAAGTTGGTGAAAACGAAATAGAATTTGAAAATAAAAAAGTTAAGCTAATAAAATTCTATAGAGATTATAAAGATGGAAAAATAAGTGAAAATACATTTAAGGAAATAATAAGTAGGGAAAAAGATAGAATACAAAAAAGATTTGAGAAATTTATGGAAATTAAAAATATAGATAAGAGAAATTTTATAGCACATGCAGGTCTAGAAAGTAATATAACATTAATATCATTAAGAAATGAAGAAATATATGTTAAATATTCAGAGGAAGAAAAAATTCAAAAGCAATTAAAAGAGATGTTAGATGAAATAATAAAATAGTAGAATAATCTCATTTAAATGGTAGGAATTATAAATTACTTAATAATTTTTTTAAGTTCTTCATCATACATTACAAATGGTATTAAGAAGATCTCATCTCTCTTTCCTGATATTTGATCTTCTGAGTGTATTATAATTCCTCTACAATCAAGTGAAAGCAAACTACCTATTATTTCTATCTTCTTCTTTAATTCATTAATTTTTTCATTTATATTCTTCTCTGTGGTTATTTCTATTAAGTATATATTGTCTTTGTTAAATGCAACAACATCAATTTCTCCAAAAGGCTTTTCCTCAATTTTTTCTGATTCCTCATTAATCAATTCATATATTTCAATATTTATTGCAGAAGGAATGTTTAATTTGCTTAGATTTCCAAATATCTCTAAATCAAGTATGGATTTTCTGTTAATAAATAGTTGTTTAAATAAATATTGTTTTTTATTTGTTGGTAATTTAAGATAATCTTCAGCTATTAAGAATATTGGTAAAAAGTATATATCTAATATCTTTAGTAGAATTTCCTTATTCTCACATTTTAAATATTTACATAAAATACCAAGTAAGAATTTTTTGCCTTCTTCAGGATTTTTCTTAGATTTCTCATAATATTCAGTAATATTACTTTCAGAGAAAATGTTTTCTAAAAGTTCATCATTCTTCAAAATATTTAATAATACTTTTCTTAGGTTTCTATCCTTTACAGGAATATTAACTTTATTTAAAATTTCATAAAGACATTGATGTAATGAAATTTCTTTTTCCTCATCAATCCAACATCCTTTTAGTTTTAAAATTTTATACTTTTTTTATTTTCTAATTCCTTAATTAGACCTTCTTTAATCTCATAAAATAAAATAAAGGTTGATATGTGATAAAGTAACTCTTTATTGAGACGATTATAAATATTTTCTTGAAATTTTTTAATTTCTCGAATTGCTTCACTTAAGTCTTTCTTCATTCTTTTGCTAAAATCTTTAATGTCATTGCCTGTTGATTTAATCAATTTTTCTGTAATTTTGTCTAATTTATCATAATACTCAATTATTTCTTTAATCCCAGAAATTGCTTTTTTATAGTAACCACCAAGTTCATAATAGATACTATATGACAAATCTTGTAATTTTTCACAAAAATCTTTTAGAATACTTGAGTATACATTTATAATATTTTCAAAAAGTTTTTTAAGAAATTTATCTTCGTATGCTATTTCATTAAATTCATCTTTTATCTTACTAGTAATTTCATCTTTTATATCATTAAGATCTTTTTCAATATCTTTATATGAAATTTTTAAGGAATCCTTATTTATAATTACGTTTATTAATCTTTCTAAATCATTGGCAATAAATTTTCTGAAAAAATCTTGAATAAAGCCTTTATAATTTCCATTAGATTCATGCATATCTAAGCCACTCTATAAAATCATCTAACTTCACTGGTTTTACATATTTTAATGGATTTGAAATCATTTGTATTTTCTCTGTGAAATCTTTATTTCTTAAATCAGCTATGTAGATATTTGCATCATCTAATAATAAATATCCTAATCCTCTACTCTTTCCTCCTCCAATTGTTATTCCCAATTCACTTATGTAATTAAGCGTATTTGCGAATAATTGTGAATCTTCCTCTCCTGGTCTTAAATTACATGCTATAAACATTAACTTAATTTTTGCTTTTGGTAATATCTCAATAAAATATAAATGTCCTTCTCTCACTTTACCACTTTCTCTGTCAATAGCTATTCCAGGTCTTTCATTTGTTTTGCTTTTTATAAATGAATCTGAAAATCTTAATTTTGATGCCAAATATCCATTACCATATAATTTTCCTATTGGACAATTTATTGCTAATATTGCTTCAGTAAATCTTGTCCAAACTTTATTCTCATTTTCATCTAATTCTTTTTCTAATTCTTTTTCTTCCTCTTTAAATCCTAGTTCATATATCAATTCCTTTAATTGCTCTTTACTTATTCCATAAGCTTCTTTTTTCAAACCTTTGTATAACTCTATTAATTCATTTTTTAATTTATTGAAGTCCTCTTCTTCAGTTTTTGGTATATATCTTATACCACCAGAATCTTCGTTGTAATATTTTATTGAAAGTTTTGCAATTCCATTAAAATTCATAGTTTTAGCTATATTTTCGGATATAGCTCTAAATGTACCTTTCCAACTTGATGATGGTATAACTAATACTTCATTTTTAAGTTTTAAAAAACTCCTCCTAACTTCAGCTTCAATAGATCCTATATGTATTGGTGTTTCAGTCTTAAATGTTAAAATGCCTATGATTTTTGTTTCTATTGGAATTAAATGTTTTATTACATTCTTATTCATTATTCTTACCCCATAGAAATGAATTTATTTGTATTGGTGTTAACATATTGATTCCAGTTACTACATATTTATTGAAAATCTTAATTGGATATCCAATTAATGAAAGTAATGCTAATGATAATGGAATATTTTTGCCACTTATTGATCCAATTGCAATACTTCCTTCTGATGCTATATCATAAAATATAGGTCTTTTGGTATTCTCATAAATATCCCAGCCACAATGTAGATTTCTTTCCTTTCCATAAACTCTCTTTATTTCTAATATTCCAGCTTCTTCATTTAATCCACATATATTCATTAAAAATTTTAAATCAAGTATATCTGGATATGATTTATAATTTTCATAATCATCAATTTTAAGTAATGGAGATAATGAGTAAAAGATTATGTTTTTACCTTCTACTGCTATATTACTTGACTTTAATTCCTCTATAATTTCATCTAGTGAAAACTCCTCGATCTTTTCTATAACTGAGCGACCAAATCCTCTTGATATTCCTCTACCAATTCTAATCTCTAATCCACTTTTAATGTATTTACAGATTTCATCTCTTAAAACTCCAATATAACACCAAAACTCTTGTCCTTCTATCATTGCATCATATTCATATAGCATTCCAGCTTGACTTGAAGCTCTATGCTTACTTATACCAACTGAGATCATAGATTGAACTTTTATACTAACTTCTCTAAATTCCTCTTCGCTTCTATTAGCTTTTCTTACTGGTTTTGGATGAGGATGCTCTATAGCTACATGTCCTTTACTACATTCAAATTTAAAAATTGGATCTATTCCAGATTTAAGCGAATTGGCAACTTCGTCTTCACTTATGAAGATTTTACTTTCAAATATTTTATTACCCTTATCATCAGTTCCATGTGGAATTTTACATTTGTACATAAATGGATGTGAAGGATATGATTTAAATTCATTATCAATTAAATATGCATTTGATACTAATAACTCATATGATTCTCCAATTGCTTTAATTTCATCTAAACTCAAATAACCTTTTGTATATAATGATGATAATATAGCTCCTCTTAGTGTAGTTGATGAAATATAACTTAATTGACCCTTATATCCTCTTTCAAATCTCCTTTCAGGTATTATAGTTGGAGATAATATTTTAATTTTAGCTTCATAAAATTTCATAATATAACCACCTTCTCAACTCAGTTAGTAATGTCATCCACTTGGTATTCTTAATGACGGATTCTAATTGACCATTATCTTCAATCATGATATCTATTATAGATCTTCTGCCAAATCTATCTAATCTTAATTCCGCAATCGATAGTAATGTTAATCCAATTAAATCAACATCATTAGTACTTAATGAAATTTCTCCAATGAATTCAGTATTATAGACTTTTTCAGATGTAAATAAAGCACCTTCAGCAACTTTTCCACTTTTATCATCAATTCTTATACTTGCAATAGTTTGAACATTAACATTACTTTGTGATTCTAAATCTGAAACTTTTATTATACCTGAGACATTTGACTTTGGATGACCAAAAAGTTTACAAACATCACATAAATCACCTATGCGTCTATGTACCTCTTCAATTCTTTCAATATCAATTTCACCACAACTTTTAAAATTAAATGACTCAGCAATTCTACAACAAGAAGATCTAAGTGTACCTTTAAAGCTAGATCCAGGAATATAATATTTTATAATTTTTTTTCCATTTTGTAAGGAAAATTTCTTAGTAAAAGGCAAATCTGGACCTAAAAATATAGGATATATTGAGCCAATGCTCATCATACCAATAGGTCTAACTCTAACATTAAACTTGATCTCCACTATATAACACCTCCACCAATAATTTTAATCATTCTGTATGCATCTGAAAAAGACGCATTTAAATTATGATCTTCTTTCTCCTCTAAAAGCTTATGTAATTCTCCTTTAAAACATAATTCTGAAATTATTTTGTAAATCTTTGCATTTTCAGAATCTTTTTTCTCATTAAATCTAGCATATTGTCTATTTGAGTAAATTTTCATAATAATTAATTTTAGTAATTCATACTCTCTTTGAGGTAAATCACTAAATATTATGAAACTATCTGCTCTATTAATACATTCTATAATTCCATTCTTAATGTTCTTTATGAAAGTTTGAATTTTTTTAATTTTTTCATCCATATTAGATTGAGTTAGATATCTAGATGCAAAATAACACTTTTCAATAAATTCATTATAATTTGATACTTCAAATAGTAATTGAATATATTTTTTTAGCGAGTCTTCATCCTTAGATAATTTAAATGGCTGAATAGAAGTTTTTCTATTTTTAAAGTTTTCTATCCTCTCCTTAACTATTAAGTCATTTAATGTCTCTCCTTCAGCTATATCATACATTATAACACTATACTCTGGATTCTCTCTTACACTTTTCTTTCCTTCACTCATCAAACCTTGTGCTGCTGAAATCAAATTCCATAAATTAGATTTTGCAGATCCAACAGCTATACCAATGCTTATTCCTCTACTTTCACCCATGTTTAATCTAAATTCATTACCAATAATCCATGAAAAAGCTATTGAGGCCCATGATGGCATTATGATTAAAGCGTCATCACCACCTATATATAATATTCCAAATAATGTTGATATACATAGCTTTAATGCCTCATTAACATTTCCATGGGATTTAGCTATAGATTCATACATTGTAGTTAAAGCCTTTCTAATAGCATTCTTCAAAGCAATATCTATTCTTGCACTTCTTTCATACATATCAGTTAGAGAAATAGATGTTGCTATAAAAGGACCCATAAGATTACCATCAATCTTCAGTATTGCTATATTTCTCAGTTTAATGCTATCTTTTTTAGTTAATTTTTCTAATTCAAAACAATCATGACCTGAGATTAATTCAATAATATACTTGCTTACACGTTCCCAATTTGGATCATAAACATCTTTAGCTGTTACTTCGCTTCCATTTATAGTAATTTTAGCATCATATTTACTCTTAAAGCTTATATTGCTACCAAAATTATAAAGTGATTCACATACATTACAAACTCTTTTTGGTCCTTCAGGAGTTAATATTTCTTCTTTTGCATTATCAAGATAGCATAATTGACATAAATCATCATAACCAATTAAAGTTTTAACTTTAGTAATTTTCATAGATTTGCTTTTTACTAAATTCTTCTTTAAGTGTAGATTATTTGTTAATTCTTTTACCATAAGGTATATGTTATTATGAAAACTTGCATATGCAAAAGTCACTTTAATAGCATTTTTTGATAATATGACATTTAGCTCATCTTCAATAATTCTTTCAAATTTGTTTATAAACAATTTTGGTATTATAAATTCTACAACACCACCAGCAGTATAAATAAAGGCTTCATATGGAATCCACATATCGTATTCATCTATTTTATTCATATGTAATTGAATATAAAATGGTAAATATGCCATTACTAAGTAATCTATTAGTAAGCTGGCTCCACTAGTAATCTTTATTTCTTGAGATCTTGATATGAATTTTTGAATTTTCGCGATATCAATAATTCCAATAAGAACGTTCTTATAATCTTCTTTTAATTCACTTTTAATTTCCTTAAGTGATTTAGCTTGAGATCTAAAACCATTAGTTTCCTCTCTTAATTGTTTTAAAAACCTTGAATTCAAATCTTCAAATTTCTTTAAACCATATTTTTCATTGATCTTAATCCAAAAGTTCCAAGCTTTTTCACCTGTTTCAAAACCATCTTCATAATTTAAGTTTAATTCCACAGCTATTGATTTTAGATCACTTTCAAGATAGGATTTTACAAGTTGATTAACTCTATCTGTAGCTGATGAAATATTATCAGCATTTTCTAGTATATCTAAAAGTTCATCTATTGGTGGCTTATAATGATGTTTAGATATGATATCAATAATTCTATTTAATGTATCACCAGGTATTAATCCATCTAAAAGTAATTTAGCAATACTTTTTGATATTTTTACGTGTTCTCTATAATTGAATGGCTTTCCAATATCATGAAGAAGAGATGCTAATCTTAATATTGCAACTTCAGTTCTGTTAAGCTTTTTATTAATAGCTAAACTCCATGCTATTGCAGATGTAAGCAAAAGATGTGGTATTAATCCTGAAGTATTATATCCAGGTCTTGTATCTGATGGAAATATAAACCATGATCTCTCAATATCCTTACAAAGATTTTCATCAGCTAATATATTCATTAAGTATTGCTGAACAAAACCTAGAAAGTCCTCTTTTATATTGTATATGTTATCTACAAAACTTATAGGATCTCTTATAAGATCTTTATGATGTCCTGGAATTAATAATACTCTATATACAAAGTATATTTTTAGTGGATTTAAAATAGTTGTTGGTAGTATTTCTTTTAATAATGGAAGTTTAAAGTATAGTGAAATTAAATCTCCAATTAATTCAAGCTTTCTAGTATCATCATATGACTTAACAATATTACTACTTAAAATACCTTTTAGAAATTCTCTAAGTTTTTCAAGTACATGTCTAAAGCTCTCTACATCTTCAGAATTTACACGTCTGTAATCAATTATCTCCAAATTATCTCTATACGGAACAACATAAGCTTTAATTATTGGATATGGTTCTTCAAATTTAATTTCTTTAAAGCTTATCAAGAATACTCACCTCATCAACAATTTTAAATTCATTTTCAAAGTGTTTAAGAGACAAATTTACAAGTTCTTTACATAAAGTATTTAGATCCTCACTTTTAATAGAGCTTCCTGGATTAAAAGTCAGATTGTTGATAATTAATTTGCTTGAAAATCTATTCAAAATAATTTTATTAATTTTATATTTAATTCTACCAAATCTCTTATCACTAATTAATCCTTTGTATTTAAATCTTCCAAGAGTTACACTTCTACCTATACTATTATTTACTATACCCATTCCAAGTAAAATTAAGCCTAGTTCATAATCTTTTAAATTCATAAAGCTTATTTTACCATTAAATTCAGATGATGGAGCTGCTGCATAAACCTTTGGAGGATCTAAGGCTTCTAATTTAACATTCAAACCAATAAAATCACTAAACCCTATTAAGCTTTTCAAGCCTGATGTACCAAATAAATCACATATTAGGCATACATTATTGTTTTTTGTATAATCACATGGAAAACCTCTATCCTCAAATACAGTTTCACTCCAAACTTTTTGATGCCTCCATCCACTTTCTCCTTTATTAGCCCTCACAATATGTGATGCTCTTAAGAAGCAAGATCTTACACTACCATTAAATCCATGAAAACTA
>Ga0272445_1003115_pt1 | contig 10578 bp, 9 predicted proteins | sample YNPCB0031_FD_194404 | JGI IMG/M metagenome (GOLD analysis project Ga0272445, IMG submission 194404) | Hot spring sediment microbial communities from Yellowstone National Park, WY, United States - YNP-CB-003-1 | ecosystem: Environmental > Aquatic > Thermal springs > Hot (42-90C) > Sediment... | reverse complement strand
AGTGAACAAGAATATGAAAATGAATATAAATTACTTTGCGAATTAGCTGAGAAACTGAAAAATTTAGGAATTAGCACTTATAGATTAGGTGGTTTAATTGGCGAAATATATGTTGCTAAAGAATTAGAAGCTCGCGGACTTAAACCAGTAATGGGAAATAAACGAAAAAAGAGAGATGCTGACATTAATTTAAACTTAGGAGATGGAAAACGTGTAGAAGTTAAATATGCCGCTCTACATATATTCAAAGGCATTAAAGCTTGGGGATTTAACTTTTCAAATGGCAAACAAATTGAAAAAGGAATTGAATATTTTGTATTAGTTAAAGCAAATGAAAATGGGATTCCATTTGAAGCAATAATATTAGATTTAAATGATATAGCAGATGAAAATTTGAAACCTAAAATAGATGAGAGAACAAGCGAAGGAAATAAGCATTATGATATTCATTTATGCGAAAGTTATGAAGATTATAATAAATATATTGAATATATGAGTAAGATTGAAAAAGATTGGAAAGAGAATCCATTAGAGAAAGATATACATGAGCATCCAGATAATTATAGGAATAGATGGGATAAAATAAAAAAATGAAATTAAAAAGAGAAAATTTAAGTATGGCAGGTGAATATGCAGTAGCTAGTGAAATTTGTAAAAGAATTTTTATATACTTGTGTCCTCTACTTTTTATAGATATAAAAGAAATGGTGAAGTTTGGTTGGAACCAGTTATTTATAACATCTCTGTAAAAAATTTTAAATCGTTAAAAAATACAGGAGTATTGAATTTAAAGCCAATAACTCTTCTAGTCGGGCCCAATAGTAGTGGGAAAACAGCCTTACTCCAAACAATATTATTATTAAAGCAAACACTAGAAAGTAGAAATATTGAAGTACCGTTAGTTCTTAGAGGTAAATATGTCGATTTAAGCTCCTTTAAAGATATAGTATTTCAGCATGATCTTAAGGAAATTATAGAAATATTATTAGGGATAAGAATTATTCAACACCCAAGAATAAGGAGACCTCCAGATTTCCCTAAGTTATATAGAGATATTTCGTTAATGAAATTTAAGTTTGGTTACGATGTAAAGAGTAAGCGCATAATTAACAAGGGCCTAGAGATTTCAATCCCAGAAGTTAATGTAAGCATTACCGAGGAAAAAATTGAAGTTATACATAAAAAAGAACCGATTATTAGTTACGATTTTAAGAAAAGACGTGAAATTGAAAAAAGAAACTTTCTATATATACCAAGATTTTTTCCTCCTGCACATTTTTACCTATCTCGTAAGCAGTCGTTAGAAAAAGAGTTAAAAGAGTTATTAGATAAGAAAACTCAGCTTGAAGAAGCTATTAAAGAGAAACCGAGAGAGAAAGAAAAAATTGAATCAACGATACGCAAATTAGAAAGAATCATAAAAGGATTAGAAGCAGAGTTAAGATTTTTTGAAAAAAGATTTGGGGATATGTTTAAAGGTCTTAGCATCAAACAAGCGGAGATAATCGAATTCTCATTAAATGTTCTAAGGGATTCTTCTTTTCATCTGCAGAACCTTTTAGTTGAAAACACATATTATATAGGTCCTCTAAGAGAGTATCCACAAAGGTATTATATCGCTTCGGGTGAATATCCAAGAGATGTTGGTCTTCGCGGGGAACATACCGTGGAGACAATATACTTTAATTTTAAGCAAAAAGAAAATCGATACACAAAGCTTAAATACTGGATGAAAGAAATGGGTCTTGCCTACGACATAAAACTAAGTCCTGTTGCCGAAGGAATATATGCCTTAGTTGTTACTGATCCAAAACTTGGTATTGATGTTAATTTGGCTGATATTGGCTTTGGCGCATCACAATTATTGCCAATTATAGTAGAAGGAATTTATGCAGAGAGTGGCTCCGTACTCTTAATAGAGCAACCAGAAATACATCTACATCCACGATTGCAAGCACTATTAGCGGATTTTCTCATAGATATAATGATGGAAGGAAAACAAGTTATTGTAGAAACACATAGTGAACATATAATTCTTAGACTTCAACGGAGAATAGCTGAAAACAAACTATCTTATAAAGATGTAGCCATATACTACTTTGAACCCTCTTCTGAGGGGTCAAAAATTACTCATATTGAGCTAGAGGAAGATGGAATAATAAAAACGTGGCCTAAAGGATTTTTCGAGGAAGATTTAGAAGAATCTTATTTCCTCCTTAAAGCTCTAGGGGAAAGAAAGAATGTATCTGGTAGTTGATACATGGGTATGGGAAAAGGCTCAAAGAGGAGAGTCGCTCGCATCATTAGAACTTTTAGCAAAGATATACAGAAAGTGTGAGTACAGAATAATCTATGATTATGATGGAGAAATATTAGATGAATATAAAAATCACATTAGAGAATTACCTATTATTCGTATGTTTCGTTTGATGACACAGACAGGTAAAATGATACCAAGACCAAAAAGTAATATAGAAATCAAAGATTTTGATAAATCGGACTTAAAATTTATTCAAGTAGCTATTACTACACCCAATACACTTATAATCAGTGGAAACAGCGACTTTCTTGAATTAAAGAAGCGCTTAGAAAAAAATAAAAAGCTAAAAGAAGTGAAAATACTAACTCCAGAGGAGGCTTTAAATGTTCTCTAAATATGATCTTTTAAATTTTCACGCAAAAAATTTATCTAATATTCACTCAAAAAGGAAGCTTTTAATTTAACTCCTATTATCCTTAGTCTATATTAGTAGATATTTTATTTTTATATTATGTTTTCTTTTCATCATATTAAAATGAAAAATCAAAGAAAGAAAGAGAGTAATATTAAGGGAATGTTTGTTGAATAAACGTATTTCTATCTTAGTATTAATAATTTGTTTAATAATTCAAGTTAAAATTAATACTTTAACTTCACACGCAAATTCAGTTATTTATCCAGAAGAATATAAAAACCCGCGATTTTTGGATGAAAGCATAAATTATTGTTTCATTCATCAAGAAACAACAAATTCTTGTGGGCCTGCCTCCATTCAAATGGTTCTAAAATATTTAAATGTCTTACCATTACCTAATCAATCTACACTTGCAAACGAAATGAATACTACAATTCATAAATACACATATGCTAATTATATGCATATTCCTTTTAAGAAAAGGGGTTTTAAATATTACAATTATACTGCCCCCTCTTTTAAAATAGCTTTAAGTAACTTAAGAGGGAACATTTCTAAAAATTTTCCAATAATTATTTTAACGTGGTATGATCTTTCCCATAAAAATGGGCATTATAGAGTTGTTATTGGTTATAACTATAGTGGAATATTTGTTCACGATCCTTGGGATGGGCCGAACAAATTCTTAAATAACTCAATTTTAGAAGATCTATGGATGTATAGTAACTTCTGGTCATTAATCATATTGGAACGACCATATTTTAATTTATCAATAAGAATTACAGATATCTTTAATTTTCCAATTAAAAATTTAAAAGTATTTTTAATAAACAAAGTGAGTATCTCCAAGTTAACAGATTCAAACGGTATAGCAATATTTGAAGAGTTGCCTATAGGAGTTTATGAGTTGAAATATAATTCTTATTTTAAAGATGAAACAGAAACTTTGATTTTAACAAAATCAATTAATAAGGAATATAAAATTATATCCTTAAATAACTTAATTATAATAATAATATTAATATTATTTACCTTGATTTGTTTTATTATATTTATAACTTCCAAATTTTTCACTCATGCTAATGCTTTTATAAACAAGTTTCAACTTTACTTTTTAATGGCTCAAGTTCTTCCTTAGCATTTTATACTCTTTCCATTATAATTTTTACTTTTCTGAAATGCTCTAGGAATTTTTCGGGCAATCCCTTCTTCAATCCAAATCTAGTGCAATAAGCTGGATGGTGGATTCCTGTAATTATTTTTCCATCCGTTGAATATCGGATATCTTCAAAATTAATGTTGAATAAATTGCAGGGTTCTCTCCCCATTAAAATTATAACTTTTGGATTTATAATTTTTATTTCCTTTTCTAAAAATGGACGACAATTTTTTATTATTTCTTTCATCTCTTTTATCTTAGCTTTTCTATTCTTAGGTAAAAAACATTTCACCGCATCTGTTCCGAAAACGTCTTCCTCCTCACTTAATCCTATTTCATTTAAAGCTTTGCAAATTAGTTCATCCATCCGAGAATTAGTACAAAATCTACCTTTACGTATTCTCTTTTTCTTAGATTTAGAAAGTGCAATTCCAACAATCATTATCTCTGCATCTGGATTTTCGCCTCCCTCAGGTCTATCTTGATTTTCGGGTAAAGATGATATTTCACATTTATGACAATTCTTCATTTCCTCATATAATTTTCTTAATTCTTCTTTTTTATTTATCATAGCCTATCTCTTAGCTACTCATAATTAGTTTATAGACTAATTCTTCTTTAGTCTTATTAATATTAATCCTTGATTAGTTTTTAATCTTTAAAGTAGCATAATTTAGCTCTAAATCTCTTTCAATAATAAGCAATCTATTTTTTAATTTTTCTTTAACACTTTTATCTCGTTCAATCCAATCTTCTAAGATATTTAATTCAATAACTATGCCTATATCCATAACTTTTTTCAAAAGCTCAGAAAATTTATTTAATTCTTCTGAAAGAATAATTGTTTCAAAAATTTCTTTCCCCTTAAGTAATTTTCTTCCAATATCTGTTTTATCTGGAATTACATGAACATCAGCTGAAAGAATATTATAAACTTTATATACTTCATCTATCGGATTTGAGATTGGATCAAAAATATTCCATTCTGATAATTGTTCAATAATTTTCTTTGGGAAAGGAATAAGTTTCTTTAATTCTGAATCTTTTGTAATAGGAGAAATTTTATCAAAAATCGACACCGAAATTTTCTCAAATTCTTCTTCAATTGAAGGTTTAAGTTTAAAAATATCTTCAAACCAATCTAATAATGTTTTTCTCTTTACTCTGCATTTTTTAATAACATCAGCTTTATCTCGAAATTTTTTATGAGCTAAACATTCCCAAAAAGCACCTTTTAATAATAATTCAAGAGTACCTCTTAGAAGTATATAAGCAGCATTATAATATCCACTAAGGGCTTCTAAGAAAGCTCTATGTGCTAAGTGAAATGCTTCCCAATGATAAGTGAGAAAAGCAGATTTTGAATGCCAATTTGCTTGTTTAGGACAACAAATAGGTGCTAAATATATAAATTCATGAATAGAATCATGAGCTTCTTGAAGTTTTTTAAACTTCCCTTTTCTTAAAGATTTAATTATATTCAAAATTCCTATTTCTTTAAGAGTATGATTAAAAGCTCCTTCTAATCTCATTATTATTTTCCTCACATTTTCTAAATTGTTTATTTCTGTTTAAAGAGCCAATCATATTTATATTGTACTTCATTACTTTCCAATTTCCAATTTCCAAGATCTTTATAATCTTCTCCAATTGAAAAAACCCAAAATGTTTTTTCATAATATATTTTAACATTATAGATTTTATAATTTATTAGCTTTATATTATAATTATTATCCTTTACATCTGTAATAAATTTTTGTCCCTCACTTTCAAACTCGATTCTTTTAACTTTACCTAACCCCTCTATTTTTCCGTATAAAGTTATAACTAGTAGTTGTGCTTTTTGTAATTGATTCTGATAAAAATTAATTTGCTGTTGTAAATTATTAATTTGGACATCTTTATTTTTAATTACTTCTTGAAGTTGTGAAATTTGAGTATTATAAGTTTGGTTAATTTGTTTTATCCTTTTTTGAAGATTAGCTACTTCATTATTTAAAACATTTACTTCATTCTTTAGATAAGAGTTTTCTTGAGTAAGTTTCTGATTTTCTTGCACCAAAGATAGGCTTTTATAATAATTAACTTCATTAGTAAGTCTAATATTTTCAATATAAAGGTAAATTGAGAATGGTACTGAAATTAATGAAATCGTAAGAGAAAATATGATAATCTTATATTTATTTTTAGATTCTTGTTTAGCGCGCTCTTTAAAATACATATTTCTCCATTTTACTATTTCAATTAGAAATATTTAAAGATAAAGTCAGTTACTTACTTTACTCTTAAATAGTGCTACTATATAATTTAAGTTATGGGAAGAAGACCGATTATAAGAGAAACAATTTTAAAAATATTTGAAGAAACTAATAAAGATTACTTATCATTTTCAGAAATTAAAATAAATTGTGAAAAGAAGTTAAATAGAAAACTTCACGATAGTAATATTCATAGAAATCTTAAAAACCTTATAAACAATGGTTCGGTAGAGAAAATTTTAATAGATGGGAAACCTGCATATAAACTAACGCAACAATATTGCGCACAATCTCTTAAAAATAAACTTATTAAAATAATTAAGGAAAGAAATGCTAATGAATTTACTGAGCTTTTACATGCAAGGGACGAAAGCGTTCCACATGCAATTCTTGAAATCCCACCACAAGAAGATATATTCAGCATAGGTATAAAAGCGGGCGAGTTTTTAATGGTTGAATGGAAAATTCCACATGTTGGTATTGCGGATACACTTTTCAATGATTTTATAATGCTACCTAAAGATAAGCAAGATGGTATTGTCAAATTGCTTGCTTGGTCTTATTGGACAGGGGTTAGATGCTATATTGAAAAATCCTCCTTTAAGGAGCAACCATTAAAGGGAGAGTTGAATGAGTTAAAAGAAGATTGTAAAAGATATTTAGAAAAAGCTAAGAGAAATAATGATGAAAATAGAGTTAAGGGAGAAAAGGCAATCCTTAAAACACTCAAAATAACGGAAGAACTCATTACAAAGGAAAATTTAAAAGATTTTCTCACTTTCATAGAGAATAATAGGAAGAAATATGAGTTTTATATAGAAATAATTCTTAATACTTTTCATGGATGGGCACGTGGTGGTGAATTGATCTTTAATGAATTTATGAATTATATGTATAATATTTTTGATGGACTTAATGCGATTGGATCGTGGGAATATTTTGAAAAAAAGCTTAAATATCACATTTTAAATGCTTGCGATGTTTTGAATTATTTTATAAAGGAAGTATTCAACTATTATAAAAGAAAAAATGAACTATTATTAAAAGAAGTACATGGTACATTTAATGAAGCTAAAGATAATCTTAAAGGATGTATACCATTTATTGAGGATTTAACTGAACTTTTAGAAAAACGAAAATTCGTAGCTATTTATCTTTGGAATTTTGAAGCAATAGATGCTGAAATTGAGAAATGTTACAAGCTTCCCCAATTCGAAGATTGGTTTAGAGCTCTCAAAGAGGGCAGATTAGATCACAGAATTTGGCTATTTGATGATAGAACTATTAAAGAAGTAGAAAAAGCATATCGTAGAGTAAGGCGTGGAATGCCCCCTGAAAATATTAAAATTGATAAAGAGCCTTGGACTTTAAGAGACTTATTTGAATATCATCCAATGGGCAAGAGTCCATCTTTCTGGGAGGAACTTATTAATATTCTATATAAGCAAAAAGAACAAAAATTAATTCATTTATAAAGAGAAGTTATATCAAAAGGAGTTTATAAAAAGAGAGGAATAATATTAAGAAATTCAGAAGAATTAAAAGAATTTAAAAATCTAATAAATAATGAAAAACTTGAATATCTTTTAAAAGCAATTGATAATATAAATCCAAAAATTGCTAAAAGATTTAAAACAAGTAAAGAAGCAATTGAAATATAATTTATAAGCAATAAAATAAATTAAGCCACAAAAAGCAAAACTTTAAAATAAGCTATGAATTATTATGAGTTATTTTACGTTTTCGAAATAGTTTATGGCCATCAATTTCACAGATGTACTCAAAGCCATTCTCAAGCAATTTTACAGCCTCTTCAATATTATTAGTGTTTATAACAATATATTTGTCATGAGTTACTTGAGATATATCTTTGGCAAAAGATTTAATATGTAATTTTTGTATATGGAAATAAAGCAAACCATAAATTATCATACATGAAAATAGAATAAAAAGTATAATAATTTGTATAAGAGTAGATATTGATGAGTAACTAAACAAAAAATAACCTATAACCAATAAAGGAAAACATATTATAAGTTGACTTAGTATTTGTAAAATCCATATAGGCACCTCTTTAATTAAAAAACGATTAAAATATTTCCCTATATGTTTTTTTGAGTGTTTGAAAAGTTGTAATATAGCTTTCACTATATTTATCGAGATTGTTTGCAACGCACATAAAACTAAATATAATAGAAAAGCTGGAATTGTACTGAGAAATAAAACATTTAATATATCAATGTATGGAATTGCCATTATCTTCAGATCGATTACAATTATAATAAAACATACTAAATATGAACTTAATTTAAAACTTAACTTCCCTATTAAACTGAAAAAAGAAATAAGAGCAAATGATATTATACATCCCCACACGAATAACCAAAATACTGGTCGCCCCCAATTTCCGATAATGTATAAATTAGATGCGTAAGCACATATGTCTATTTCACTATTCTCGCTAAAATCCATTATATAGTACTCTATATTAATTACTCGATTAATAAATCGAACTTTGTCTGGAAGTTTAAAACTTTGTTGATACCATCTATCTTGAAAATAGCGTGTAAGAATTGCGTACTCAGTATGAGAGTTAATCCAGTAGGAAAATTGGATAGAAGAAGTGATATTTAATGAATGAACTAATACAAAATTTGGACTAAAAATTACTAATCCAAATTCATAAAAGATAAAATCTTTTTTTACATAATCCATTAAGCGGAAACTAAGACTAATCGATTCTATAGTATTAGGATTTTTAATAACTAAAATTATCCATGAACCATCTCTTTCTATATTTATTTCATTAATAAATTTTCCATTAACCCATCGGCTTACTCGTATTTCCGTAACATTTGTGGATATTGTTTTAGCCATTAGAGGAAGTATGAGACCTTGATATTCAATAAAATCAACCTTTGTTATTGGTGCATGAATCCATATCTTTAACTCTTTCCCTGGACTTTTGCATATATAATTAAAATTGTAAATAACATCTGCGTATCCATTTGGATTTACAGCGATTTTTATTTGACAGACATCTATTTCATCTTTCGTGTACAAACCATTTACTGGTATTATAACTCTGTATGTTTTATAAAAAAGAAAATAAGGTAAACCATTAAATCTATCATCAGTTACATCAATTGGATCGCGTGAAATATATGGTTCATATGTAGCATGTAGATCGCAATATACTTTATCATTCTTGTCCATAATCCAAGCTCGATACTCAATTTGTACATTAGTTACATTATTAGGTACAAGAATACAGATTTCACCACTTTTAAGATATTCATTACTTGATATTGAGTCTGCCCATAATTCGACAATATTTGAACCAACTATAGGTGCCTCATAAACATTATTATTTCGTAATATAAATGTTACAATCCCTTTAAATTCCCCTTTATCAATTCTAATAAAAGTTGCATTTAAAAGTCGTAAATGAATCCCTGCAGCCCAATCTTGTCTTAAGCTTTCTTCTCCATTATTTTCTAGTAAAACTTTAATTGTAAAAAGTTGAAATTGTCTTAATTCTGAGGGGATATTCTCAATTGAAATCTTTGGGGAAGAATGAATACTTTGATTAATTATAACTGGCTTCTTAAAGAAGAAAAAAATTAAAATTAACAAAAACAAAATTAAAATATACACTTTTCTTTTGTGCATTGATATATTAAACTTAACTCTTCGTTGAGTTAAAAATTGGAAATCCATGCTATTTCCTTTAATTCTAGAAAAAGTTTAAGAAGTATATAAGTCTTAAAATTTTGGATATCTCAAGAATTTGTAGTTTTCTATATAAGAATTTTGCTTATAAAACTAAAAATATTTTTCCATATATAGAATAGTTTTATCTATGGTGTTAAAAAATAGATTAGAAAATTCAACAAAAACATTAGATAATATAAATCCAAAAAATAAAAATTCAATATTACCATTCTTCTTCATTTTTACTATAAATATTAAAGAAAAATATTTAAAATAGTATAAAAATAATATTTTTATGTGTAATCGAGGGCTAAGTGATAGATATATTAATTTTTCTTTTAATAATTTAAATATGAAAAATTATTTCATTGATTTAGATAAAAAACTTAGGAAAGAAGAAATTAAAAAATTTGAGGAAGCTTATGAAAAGAAAGAAGGGAAAAATAATAAAAAAAGCTATAAATTTTTAGCTTTAGGATTAATATTTGGTTTTTTAATTGGAGCATGTCTTGCAATTGCTTATTCTTTACAACAAAAGCCTGAAGTAAAAACAGAAATTGTAACTGAAACAATAATGAAAACAGAAACTGTAACAATTCCAAAAACAGAAACTAAAACTATAATAAAGAATGTAACAACTACTATTATAACTATAAAGAATCAAACTCTTTGGGGTATTGATTTATTTGGAAATTTTTCTCAAGATGTTTTAACTAGCTACTATGTTCGTAATTTAAAAGGAAAAACATATAGATTTGATCCGAAAAAAGCA
>Ga0272445_1003111_pt1 | contig 10597 bp, 10 predicted proteins | sample YNPCB0031_FD_194404 | JGI IMG/M metagenome (GOLD analysis project Ga0272445, IMG submission 194404) | Hot spring sediment microbial communities from Yellowstone National Park, WY, United States - YNP-CB-003-1 | ecosystem: Environmental > Aquatic > Thermal springs > Hot (42-90C) > Sediment... | reverse complement strand
AGGAGCGTGCTCAACAGAACTATGCCCATGCCGCCTACCCACTCCCCCAAAGCCCTCCAGAACAAGATGGATCTCGGAACCTCCTCGAGGACGGGTATGACCGTCATACCGGTAGTCGTCAAGCTAGAGAGCGCCTCGAAGTAGGCGTCTAAGGGGCTAATATTCAATACCACGAGGTAGGGGATCGAGAAAAGCGCCGCCGCCAAAAGCCATCCCAAGCCGGCTATTGCCATTGCTTCCGCCGTCGTAAGCTTGAGCGGAGGCCCCATCCTCTTATAGGCCACGAATCCTATGCACGAGGCAACTGCCATGGGTATGGCGAAGCCGGGTATGACTGATTGCTCGGCGTACAGCAGGGCGATGATTATCGGCAGGACCATTATAAGGCCGGTAGCTATGGTTATGGTTGATAGCCCTGAGGCTAAGTTCCTCGGATTGATCAACGCTCGGTACGCCTCAACTCTTAATGTTTATATTTATCTTAAAACTGCTTTTTCCCAGCTATTGCGGGGCGCATAGCCTTTGCGGGTCATAGTCGTAGGCGGGGGCAAGGTCGGAAGCTTGCTGTCAAAGAGGCTCATAGATGCGGGCCACGAGGTTGTAATAATTGAGCTCGACGAGGAGAGGTGCCGAGCCCTCTCAGAAGAGCTCGACGCGACTGTGATCAAGGGCGACGCGGCCAACATGGAAGTGCTTGAGAGCGCTGGCCTTGAGGGGGCTGACGCTCTGGCCGCCGTTACGGGGCACGACGAGGTCAACATCTTGGTTGGGCTGATAGCTAAGGAGTACGGCGTTCCGAGGATAGTCGTGAGGGTCAGCGATAAGAGGCTGGCACGAATGGCTGAGAGGCTCGGGTTAACGAAGGCCGTGGCGCCCGAGGACATAACCGCAGAGCACATGGCATCCCTCCTCTTGAGGGAACCACTGTTATCGGAGTTCTCGAGGGCCACGACGCCTAGTGGGGCCTTCTCGTTGTTGGAGTTCACCATCACGTCGAACTCTTTGGTGGTGGATAGGAGGTTGGGGGAGATACCGGCCAGCGGCGACTGGCTCGTGGTCGCCGTCTTAAAGGACGGCCAGCTGAAGCCTCCCGACCCGAACTCGGAGCTCAAGGAAGGCGATAGGGTTCTAGTGTTGGCACGAGCTGAAGTGGTGGAAGACGTTAAGAGGATCTTCGCGGGATGAGGCCTCATGATAAATCAAACCGCGGCGGTTGGCTTGGCATTGCCAGGTCAAGTAGTGGACATGCTGATGGTCTTGGCGATCTTCGCGTCTGCGTACTTAATATACAAGCTCGTGATAGCTAGGGTCATAGACAAAATAGCGAAGGCCTCCGGCGTTGAGTCGGGCGTGGCCTCTTTCTGGAAGTACATAGCCTTAGCGATAGTGATGTTGATGGCTGGGGCCTTCTCCGCGCCTTTCATCGGAGGCCCCTCGGCTATGGTGTACTTCGCGGTCGGGTTGATACTGGGCACGATATTCTTGATGCTGATTTTGGGATCGAAGGACGTCCTGGCCAACGCCCTCTCGGGCTACGCCCTAATGGTGTACAAGCCTTTTAGGAGAGGCGACATGGTGGTGATAGACGGCAAGCCCGGCTACGTGAGGGACATAACAGCAGTCTACACAGAGATAGTGAGGGAGGACGGAATATATTACGTGCCGAATTCAGAGCTCATGAAAAAGTCTTTTCTAATGAAGCCTCTCGACGCCCTTTCAAAGCTAACCATAGACCTCAAAGTCAAGAGCGATGTGGACGTGGACGTCGTAGAGCAACTAATTAAAGATGCCATTAAACAGTGCAGGGAGGTCGCTACGACGCCTGAACCTGAGGTCTACGTGATGGAGATAAGCAGGGGTAGCTTGACAATACGAGCAGTCGTTAGGGTTGTAAATCCGCGCAGATCGCCCCAAGTGAGGTCTCAAATATTGAAATCGATAAAGCAATCGTTCGAAAACGCGGGGATCCAGCTCCTCTAGGCGGCTTGACGTAATTTTTCGACATCGAAATTAAGTTCTGGCTCGGACAACGCAGACCGATAAAGCTAACAACCTCAAAAGCCAATTATAAGGTCAGAAGCTCGGCGGAGCTTTGAGGTATGAGGTCCTTTATCGAAAAGGTCAGGAAGAGGGACGGCAGGCTTGAGCCCTTCGACCCTCAGAAGATAGTTAACGCGATATACAAGGCGTTGAAAGAGACGGGTGAGGGGGGCTACGAGCTAGCTAAGAAGCTGGCCGACGAAGTCGTTGTCTTTTTAAATCAGAAGTTCGCTGGCCAAGTCCCGTCGGTCGAGGAAATTCAGGACGTCGTAGAGGATACGCTGATCAGGCATGGCTTGACAAACACGGCCAAGGCTTACATACTCTACAGGAGGTGGAGGACCAGCATAAGGGAGACCAAGAGGTTCTTGGGCGTCGAGGACGACCTAAAGCTATCGATAAACGCCGTCAGGGTCTTGGCTAGGAGGTACTTGCTGAGGGACGAGCAGGGGAGGATAGTCGAGACCCCAGGCCAGATGTTCGCTAGGGTGGCAAGGGCGATAGCTAAGGCGGATGTCCTCTACGGGCTGGACCCCGAGAAGTCGGAGAAGTACTTTTTCCAGGTCATGAGGAACTTAGAGTTCTTGCCGAACAGCCCAACGCTTATGAATGCCGGGACTGAGATAGGCCAGCTGGCGGCGTGCTTCGTCATACCCGTCGAGGACTCCATAGAGGGCATATTCGACGCCCTCAAGTACATGGCCGTAATTCACAAGTCGGGCGGGGGCACGGGCTTCTCCTTCTCCCGGCTGAGGCCGAAGGGGGACGTGGTCAGGTCAACCATGGGGGTGGCCTCCGGTCCCGTCTCGTTCATGAGGATCTTCGACGTAGCTACAGAGGTCATAAAGCAGGGCGGCAAGAGGAGGGGGGCTAACATGGGCGTCCTCAGAGTCGACCACCCCGACGTCAGGGAGTTCGTGATGGCGAAGAGCGATGGCACGAGCTTCAAGAACTTCAACCTCTCGGTCGCCGTTACTGACAAGTTCATGCAGGCTGTCGAGGCGGGAGGCTCGATAGACCTCATAAACCCTCGGACCAAGGAGCCGGTCAAGACCATCGACGCCAGGGACCTCTTCGAGCTAATGGTCGACATGGCGTGGAGGTCCGGGGACCCTGGCCTACTCTTCATAGACGAGATCAACAGGAAGAACCCGACACCCAAGCTAGGCGAGATCGAGGCGACCAACCCCTGCGGAGAAGTGCCCCTACTACCCTTCGAGGCCTGCAACTTGGGCTCCATAAACCTTTCGAAGGTCATCAAGAACGGCGACATAGACTGGGACAAGTTGAGGGACCTCGTGTGGGTGGCGGTCCACTTCCTGGACAACGTCATAGACGTGAACAAGTACCCGCTACCGCAGATAGAGCGCATGGTCAAGCTGAACCGAAAGATAGGATTGGGCGTCATGGGCTTCGCCGAGATGTTGTTAAAGCTAGGCGTACCGTACGACTCTGACGAGGCTCTGAACGTAGCGGACAAGGTGATGGGCTTTATAGCCTCTGAGGGCAAGAAGGCATCCCGAGAGCTGGCACTTGAGAGAGGTGTGTTCCCGACGTTCGAGGAGAGCATCTGGAAGTCGATGGGCTACGATGCCCTGAGGAACGCGACGGTCACGGCCATAGCCCCGACGGGGACCATAAGCATAATAGCGGGGACGTCGAGCAGCATAGAGCCCATATTCGCTCCGGTCTACGTGAGGAAGGCCCTCGGAGGCATAAGCCTCATAGAGGTTAACCCGATGTTCGAGAAGATAATGAGGGAGAGGGGGATCTACAGCCGCGACCTGATAGTCAAGGTGGCCAAGACCGGGTCTCTGAGGGACGTCCCAGGGGTGCCAGAGGACGTGAAGAGGCTCGTGGCCACAGCCCTCGACATAGACCCCGAGTGGCACGTGAAGATGCAGGCGACGTTCCAAAAGCACGTCGACAACTCAGTCGCCAAGACCGTCAACCTGAGGCACGAGGCGGGCCTCGACGAGGTCAGGAAGGTCTTCACGTTGGCCTACAAGCTGAAGTGCAAGGGAATAACCGTGTACAGGTACGGGAGTAAGCCTGAGCAAGTGCTGTACGTGGGCCTTGAGCCGGGAGAGGAAGCCTCCATAACGTTAAGCATGGAGTACTTAGAGCAATGCCCTAAGGGGTTGTGCTTCATCTAGGGAGGAACTATGGGAAGAGGCTTCATCCACGTCTACACAGGCGATGGAGAGGGCAAGACTCTTACGGCCTTCGGCCTAGCCTTAAGGGCCGTGGGCCATGGGTACAAGGTCATAATAGTGCAGTTCATGAAGGGGAGGAAGGACGTGGGGGAGTACAAGGTGAAGGACAGGTTGCAGCCAGAGTACGAGATCTACCAGTTCGGCAGGGAGGACTTCATAGACCTAGAGAACCCTCTACCCATTGACTACGAGCTCGCCAGGAAGGGGCTCGAGCTCGCAAAAGAGGCCTTGAAGAGGAGGCCTAGGGTTCTTGTGCTCGACGAGATAAACTTAGCGGCCGCGATAGGCTTAGTTAAGGTCGAGGAAGTGTTGAAGCTCTTGGAGAAGGTGCCTGAGGAGACTGTCGTGGTGCTGACGGGCCGCAGAGCGCCGAAGGAGTTTATCGAGGTGGCCGATCTCGTCACGGAGATGAGGGAGATAAAGCACCCACACAAGCGAGGAGTCGAGGCCAGAAAGGGGATCGAGTACTGAGCAAGTCTTACAGCGAGGGGTTAAGCTCTCATATAGGTTCGTATAACTTGATGTTTTTCATCGCATCATCCTCCTTCCGTTTGTCTCTAGATGCTCATTCTCATTAGTTCATGTTTATTCGTTGCATCTAGAGACTTCCACCTCACCCACAGAGACCTAGGCACCTCTATGGGGTCATGGGCGGCCGTCGAGCCCAACGGCACGAGGCTCCCATCTAAGCTTAGCCCGCTCAAGCTCGGAGCAGAGCTCCCATTGCAAGAGCGGGCCCTCTGCAAAGCTTTAATGAATAAGTTCCAACACGCAACCACGTCCCTGTGCCACCTTTCGCCTCCCTTACTACAAAGGCCGATTCTATCTCCTCTTTCCCTCTTGTAGACCACCTTGGCACCATGTATTGGGCAAAGCTTTGAAGTGTTCTTCGGGTCAACGTCGTCCTCTACTCGAACTCCATACTCCCTCGCCTTTTCCTTAATTGCCTTCTGCACTGCCTTAAAGCACGCTTGGTACAGCCTGTGCCGCAACTGCTCGTCCTTTACGTCCTCGATCATCTCTCGCTGGCACTGCCTCGGCAACTTCTCCAAGACTATGGCACAACGCCTCTTCTTCGCTTCCCTCACAACTATGTTTGCGAACTTCCACTTTACGTCGTCCTTCACCTTCCTCTCCTTCAACTTCCTAATGACCTTCTTCTTAGCCCTACCCTTAACCCCGTAGAGCTCGTCGTACTTCTCTTGAACTCTCTTTCTTCGATATGAATAGCCTAAAACAGTATCCTTGAAACCCGTTTCAAATAGGTAGACAGTGCCATCGATTAGAACTGCCTCGTGATTTTCATTAACGTCAATTGTTATGTACCCTCTCGGCTCGCACTCCTCAACTCCCCTCCTCTTGAACGTCAGGTACATTAATAGTTGTCTGTGCCTTTTATCGAGCCTCACCTTGACCTCAGTCGCTAGCTTCCATCCACAATTTACGTACTTCCAGTACTGCTTATGAGGCTCAAGCTCAATGCCAAGCCAGCCTTTGTGAGTCGCTATCTCAATACTTGTCAAACTCTCCATCCTCCACAAGTGGTCGTCGAGCCATATAGAGACCCTCCTGACTTCTGGATAGTTCTTCTCGGCCAACCTCCTCTTCTTCAACCTCAGGAAGCTCTTGGCCCTAGTGGAGGCGTCTTGGCATGCCGTGTAGGCGTAGTGCGACGGCAATTGTGGATACCGTGCTCTGAGCTCTCCATACTTCAAAGCCTTTAGCCTTGCGAAGCTGGTGATGCCACTCCTCGTGGCGTACGACACTAGTTGCTCGATCATGTTCCTGTACATCGCCTCGAGCTCGGCGAAGGCTCTGAACATACTCCTCGACAATGGCGCTGACTTAACGATGACCGTTCTCGTTACCTCGACCACTTCTTTCAGCCTCCTCTAACAGTTTTTTGAAGTTTTCGACGAGCTTCTTTTTCTTACGGCTCCTCATCCCGTAAAGCTTCTCGGCAAAGGAAGTTACAATTTCTATCAGATCCTCTACGAGCTCCTGGTAGGCGTCCTTGAGCTCCTCACCGAAGACCACCTCGATCTTAACGCCGTGCTGGTTAAAGAAGTGCTCTAGGTACTCGAAGCCAAACCTAGCCAGCCTGTCCTTGTACGTCACTACCACAACGTCCACTTGCTTGCTCGTCACGTAGTCGAAGAGCTTCAGTAGACCTCTTCTATCGGTCTTCAGCCCACTTGCTACATCGCTTAATACGTCGAGAACTCTATAACCCTTAGAAGAGCAGTACTGCGTCAAGTACTGTATTTGCCTCTCCAAGTCACTCTTCTGGTCTGATGAGCTTACGCGGGCATAGATGACCGCCCTGACCTCCTTGCTAATAGGTAGTCCCTCGGCGATCCTCCTAACCTCGCTCTCGGGAACCCTGAACACGCCGCCAGCGGTCCTAATGGCCCTGATCCTGCCCTCCCTAACCCACCTGGATAGGGTGGGGTAGCTGATGCCGAGCCTCTTACAGACCTCCTTAGGCCTCAACAACCTCTCTGAAGGCTCTGGAATAACCAACACCAGCAATAATAAACAGGAACTAAACTTATAAATCTAACTCCTAAACATCAACTACGAAACAGCCCGTACCCCGCTCGGGCTCTCATCGGGCTCGAGGGCGTTGCTGTCGTCTCACTTTTATCCTCTCCGTCTCTCACACTACCTGAGAGCGCGGAGTGTCAAGTTATGGTCGAGATATTGTATGAGGTGGATATTGGAGGGAAGAAGCTCAAGCTGGCCAAAGGAGATATCACCGACCTGGAGGTCGATGCGATAGTAAACGCCGCCAACGAGAGGCTGAAGTTGGGCGGAGGGGTCGCCGGGGCCATATTGAGAAAGGGAGGTCGAGAGATACAGGAGGAGTGCGATAGAATAGGCTACTGCCCTGTAGGAGAAGCTGTCGTGACCGGGGCTGGCAAGCTGAAGGCAAAGTACGTCATACATGCCGTCGGTCCTAGGTACGGCGAGGGCGACGAGGACAAAAAGCTCAGGGGCGCGACCCTTAACAGCTTGAAGAGGGCCGAGGAGAAGGGCCTAAGGTCGATAGCGTTCCCAGCTATCTCGACTGGCGTATTCGGCTTCCCGAAGGACAGGTGCGCCGACGTAATGCTCAAGACGATAATGGAGTACTTGAGGGGGAACACAAGCTTGAGAGAGGTTATAATGTGCCTCTACGACGACGAGACCTACAGGATTTTCGAGGAGAAGCTCAAAAGTTTATCAAAGCTCAGCTGAGACTCGAAGCCAAGGAGCCGTAGCCCCTCTCTCTCAAGAACGCCCTGATCTCATCCAACGTCGGCAACCCGGCTTGAGCGCCCAATTTAGTGCACTTTATCGCCGCGACAGCGCAGCCGAGCAAAGCCGCGCTCTTCGCGTCAAGTCCCTTCAGCAAGGAGAAGACGAAGCCCGCTTCGAAGGCGTCTCCGGCCCCCGTCGTGTCGATGACCTCGACCTCGAAGGCCTTCACTCTAGCGACCGTACTGCCGTCGGCGACCACGCAACCCCTTCTGCCCAAGGTCATTACGGCCAAGTTGGCCCCTCGTTGGAGGACCCTGTCTAGAACGTTGAGCGGGCTGAGCCCTGGGAACAGCTTTTTCGCGTTGGCCTCTGAGACGAAGACGACGTCGCACCACTCGACGACTTCGTCGACCCAGCCTCCTCCGACCCCTTGGAGGGCGTGCTCCGCCAAGAGGCCCACGTCAGCGCTGGTCATAACTCCGCGGCGCTTTGCCTCTCTCAGCAAGAGGGAGGCCCACTTTACGTCTAGGCAGTCCGTGTGAAAGGCCCTGCACTTAGTTACGTACTCTCGGGCCTCCTCGGGTAGCTCCACACGCGCTTGGACGCCCGGGTCGACCATGAAGGTCCTCTCGCCCTTCCCATCGACTATGCACACGACCTTGGCCGTTGGCCTCCTTCCGTCGACTATCAACATCGACGTGTCGATTCCCGACGACGTCAAGCGCTCGACGATCATCTGGCCGTAGTGATCACTACCCACGACGCCCACGACGCCACACTTTAGGCCAAGCCTCGAGCAACCCACTAAGAAGTTGCCTACGGTTCCACCGCAGTCGATGACGCTGGCCCTCGAAAGGTTGCTCGTCCCCCTCTTAGGGTACTCGTCGACCTTGAAGACGAAGTCTATGCAGAGGGAGCCGAAGCCCACGACATCCATAACTTCCATAGGTGCCACCCGGTCTAACACCTAAGACGTCTAGGTTACTGAATACGGTTTAGGCCACCGTTGCCAACTATAGTTCCCGACATGGCCAATCACGTGAATGCCCCTCTGGGCTCTTGTGGCAAGCTTTCACCACTCGTCAGCAAGGCTGAAGGCAGTCGTCAACGCGACTCGCCTTGCGTAGAGATCAACTTATCCCACCTGAGCGAACCGTTCGTCCCTACATTCTCATCAATTTATCTTCGTTGTTGCACTTAGGGCTTCCTCCTCGTCCACTCCCTCATGAGGTAGCACTGCTACCTCTAGAGCAGGGTCACAGGGCATCGGGGCCAACGGCACGGGCTCCTCGAAAGTCTGGTTGTTTCTCGGGGCATCGCCCCTCATCAGCTCGACTAAATGAAGGAAGAGCTTATAAACTTAGCCCCAACCATCAACTTTGAAACAATCTCTCAATAAAGCACGAACTCTATCCTCTCGTAGCCGCCGACCTCCTCCCCCTTTCTGGCGGTCACGTACAGAGTGTTCCTGCCAACAACTTGGGCCTCAGTCGATATCTGGAAGCCCACTATCCTGCTCCTCCTCGGGAACTGCCACACTATTTCGAAGTCGTACTCGGCCTTTTCGCGCTCGCTGGTGTTCTCGAAGACGTTGAGCCCCCTCTTCAGCGGGCCCCTGAAAGTTATGACCCAAGCTACATACGGTGAGTCCATGAAGCCCCTGTGGCTTATATAGGCAGTGACGACCCTAGGGTGGACCCTCAAGCCGTTGACCTTGACCTCTTCTTGGTCTAGGAAGCCCTGCATGTTGATGCACAGCTTCCTGAGCTCTCCTCTGCACTTCTTGGGCTTATCGAGGAGCTTGGCGTAGAAGCCCTTCGGGTCGTAGTAGTCGTAGACGAGAAATTGGTGGAACTCGCCGGACCTTGAGACGCTGAAGAAGCACGAAGCAGAGGTCGGAACCACGTCCTCGCTCAAGCACATCACCGTGCGAGCCGTCGTGATCGACTTATCGTGATCTCATGTCGAGCTTATAAGCTCTACGTAGTGCCGCGAGGCCTGAACCGTAAGTTAGCTTGGGTTATGGAGAATTGGTAGCCCGGGGGAGATTCGAACTCCCGTCGACGGGGCCAGAGCCCGCCATGCTTGGCCGCTACACCACCGGGCTCTGGATATAGAGAGCCCTCCTGAGGGGCTTAAACTTTAACGACCGCGGCGAGCGGTTGGGCCTTTTGTTTCTGATGTGCGAGAAATCCACTCGTTCTGGCCGGCGGCATGTTTGGAGTTGAGCGTTTTCGCTTAGCAAGACCTTCTGACGAAGCGAGGTCTTTTAAGTTCGCAGCGGCTTTTCTTGAAAGCGGGCTCCGCGGGCTGGTCGCCCTAACTTTCAGGCGACGCCGCTTTCATTCGCCTCCCTTTTTGCGGTCCACGCAAGAAAAGTTTTAATTGAGAATAAAAGAGAATATCATCTTGAACCTGCGGACTTCTAAAACGATCTAAGGGACCTCCCTTGCTCGAGGGGTTAAGTGCCGACGACATCGCGTTGCTGAGGGCGATGAGCGGATGGGGCAGGATTAGCACGAGGGACCTAATGTCGGTCGTGGGCCTCAAGAGGACCAAGTTCTACAACTGCATAAACAGGCTCGTGAGGCTCGGCCTCGTGGACAGGATCATGGCGGGGGAGTATCGGTTGACCGATCGTGGCAGGGTATTGGCCGAAAAGCTCGTGGACCTTTGCGAAGTGCCGAGGATACTCGAAGGCGATGGGGAGCCGCTGAGGCTCAAGCTGAGCGACTCTGAGGTCGAGGTGCGCAACCTCTCAGGCCTGAAAAAATTCGTCGGTCAGGTTGAGAGCGAGCACCTCTACCAGCTGGTCAGGGCCAGCACGATATCTCGGTGGCTTTACGCCATAGGTGACAGGTACCTGTCGCGCGAGGTCGGCAAGCTGAGGGCTGTGATCACTAGGAGCGACGTCAAGGAAAGGCTGAGAGAATTGATAGAGGAAAGGGTAAGTTTTTTAGAGAGGCTGGCGTCCTTGGCTGCCTCCACGCGAAAGGGGAAGAGTGAGAAGCAAGAGGCATACAGCAATCGCGAGGGTCCTTCGTCGACATAGCCAAGCGGCTTCTCACGTACGCTTGACTCGATCCTACCGCGGAGGA
>Ga0272445_1003108_pt1 | contig 10609 bp, 12 predicted proteins | sample YNPCB0031_FD_194404 | JGI IMG/M metagenome (GOLD analysis project Ga0272445, IMG submission 194404) | Hot spring sediment microbial communities from Yellowstone National Park, WY, United States - YNP-CB-003-1 | ecosystem: Environmental > Aquatic > Thermal springs > Hot (42-90C) > Sediment... | reverse complement strand
ACCTTATTTTTTACAAAAATTACTATACATGGAACATCAGTGACGGAGTTCTTCACGACCTTTAGGCTTACTCCTGTGCCCACAACATTAGGATATGCGTGCAGCGAGGCTCGATGTAAATCATGAACTCTAGCGCAGTAAGCCATTCGCTCCTCCATCCTAGTTAACCCTCCGCGCAGCCTTGGCCTAGTTAATCGTTCCTCTACGAAGCTTCTCCTTGGTTAAGCCCTCTACGAGCATCTCCATGTCGGAGATCATTTGCGCGCGGGCCATTGATAGTTAGCCAGCTAAGCCTTGAAGTTGGCACATCGTATTGAGGCTACGTAAAGCTGTTATAGAAGCCCCTTCAACCTCTCGAGAAACTTCCTCACATCCTCTAGAGCTGCCTCAACGTCCTCCGGCGGCATCCAGCTCTCATAGAAGTTTTGGTGGAGGGTGTTGGCAGTGCGCCATAGATGCCTGAGCTCGGCGTCCTGAAGCTTCTTCGCGAGGTCGTTCACGTAGAGCCATAGGTCACGGTGGCCCCCGAGCTCCCTACCCTCCCTAGCGGCCAAGGCCTTCACGGCCTGAGCGGCAGCACCCCAGCCCTTCTCAGATGCTTGAACGTAATCCTTCTTAGCGAGGAAAACCTCGGCATCGCTCAGGAACTTTTCTGCTAACTTCAAGTGGAGCTCGACTTCATCGCTAGGGTCGAGGGAGATGTTGAGGGTCTTTGAGAGTACGTCGACTATGAACTCCTCCACAGAGATCCCTCTCTTTATTGCCTCCTCCCTCAACCTATCGTAAAGCCTGTTGCTAAGCACAACCTCAGGCATCCCCAACGCCACACCTTTGGTGGAGGCTAGGAGAGTATTAAACCTTAGTGAAGAGAGACTGGCTCTGTAAACTTAAGCCTTATCGGGGCCTCTCCTTCACTTTATGTTAAATATGGCAGAGCTCATTAAGTTTGCTAGGATGAGGACCTCCCTCATCTTGATCGTCTACAGCGCCTTCATCTACTTCTGCTCCCACTCCTCCAGGCGGCCTCGAGGGCGCTGAGCCCCATAATACGCAGGAGCCACGCCTCAATCCTATCTTGGTTCAGGTCGTTGAGCTTCCTGTTCGTAGATAGGAGCCTTAAAGGGAAGGTCAAATTGCTGCTAATTGACGACACAAGGGTCGAGGTTGGAGGAAGGGAGGTGGTCCTCTTCGTAGTATTCGGGCTCGCCTACGCAGGACAGTCTACATGAGGCTCTTCGAGGCTGCGAACATGCTTACGGCATTAACGTTCATGAAGAAAATCAAGGCGACCTACAGGTCGGGGATGAAGGTGTTGACGGATGGAGCGCAATACTAGAGGACGGCGTGCAAACTTCTAAGCTTAGATCACGACGTGTACGGCTTGAGGCTCGGGAACCTAATGGGGAGGATAGTTCAATATATCAAGGACAGGACCAGAGACTTCGACGACTACATACCTTGTAGGAGGGAGGGTGTGATAAGATGCATGTCCAGAAGCTCCTAAGCTCAATAGCATTCATGATAAACGAGGTGTACCGAGCAGATACTTCAACCTCAAAGAGTTCCTGGAGAAGACGATATCAGCAATAGAGGCGGTCGAGAATGCTTAAGTTTACAGAGCCGTTGAACACACCTCAAGCCTTTTAGCGCATTTATGTTAGAACTCGTCGCGAAACCTTTTTGACAAGGCACGAGGGGCTAGCATCAAAATTCCTAACACTATGGTGGTAGCGTAATACCCATCTTTCCGAGGTTCGCGATGAGTTCTTAGCTAAATTACCTCGAATTCTATGGGGATCTTTCGTGGTCTAGGCCCTTCGGGCGTGAACACTATCTCCCAAGCGTCTATATCCGGCCTGCCTATTATGAGGTCAACGTCATCCCTCAAGTTCTCCGCGACCTCAAGCCTGGTGCCGCCGGGCACTTCAACCCCCTCAAATGTGACGTCAACGTTGCAGTAGCCAACGATCCTCAACCTCCCGCCTCTATCAGCTGTCCTCAGCTCGTAGGGCTTCTGAAGGGGGGTGAAGGCTCCTAGGTAATCCGCCAGCCTCCTAGAGATCACGCTCCTGCTCGCCCCCGTATCCACGATCGCTCTAACCTTAACCGCCTTATCCCTAAACCTCAGCTCGACCTCCGCTACGGCCTCATCGAACTTCATGGGCCCTCGCGCACCATGCCACGGAAGCCTCTTATAAGCCTAGCCATCTTCGCTTTCGAAAAATCGTCGTCTTTCAACGTCTTCCATCGCCTTGCGCGCTAAGCAAGGGCTCTGTAAGCTTAAGCATTGCCGACCGCGTTTCAGCTAAGCTTAAGCTTAGAGCTCAAAGCCCAGAGGGTGCAAATGATGATCAGGGGGGAGTCGGTGCTGAGCGCTGAGGCTCGCTTCAAACGGTAGCTCGCGTGGCGATAGCGTTGGTGACGCGCCTGCATCCCTCTGCCTACATCGACGGCTAAGTCCAGCGTGATGTTAGGCTCCGCCTCGCTGACTTCACGTGGAGCGAGATGAGCTTTAGGGAGGTCGCTTTCATGCCCCTCGCGGTTCTTCCATCCCTCCAGTCGCGTTTGAGAATCAACCTTATCGAAGATGCGATGGTACCTTCTCCCTCTAATCTGCGAATATTTGATGGGCCATACGTTGGGGCATCGTGAAGGTTTAGCTGAACACGCGGGACTTTCCATCCTCTTCTCAACATGTAATAGATAATGGTCCCTACAATGAAGCCTACGCTTAAATTTATTAAGTAGGATATTGCTGCTACGAGCAAAGCTGTAATTAATTCGATGCGCTTCTTTAATTTTAGGACCTCTCTTCCTAGCTCTATGGACGCCGGAATGAGCATCGCACCAACTATGGCTACTGGAAACATTGAGAAGATCCGCAGGACTGTTGTTGAAAGGAGCATCGCTGAGGCGATTTCTATTAAGCCTTCCATCACCATCGCGCCGCCGGTCCTCGCCCCGTAGAAGTATTGAGCCATAAACCCTCCCGCCCCATGGCATAACGGTATGCATCCGAGGAACGCGGCTAAAAGGTTCATCAAGCCCATGTTTAAAGCTAGCTGCCCATCCTTTATCTTCCTCGAAAACCTCTCATTCACCGCTATCCTCGTAGCTATCACGGCGTTTGAGAGCGTCAGGAATACTTGCGCGAAGCCGACTTCCAGCATCCCCCTCCATACATCATTAATGGTGAAGAGATGCGTTCTCGGAATGTAGAGGCTTAATGCGGCCGCTCCTCCGCTTCGCAGCGCGATGAAGATTCCAACGCCATATAGAACAATCGTGGCTGGCACAAACTTTCTCTTACGTATCGCTGTGCATAGGGCGATTATCGCCATTGAGAGGAGGGAGAGCGGGGCCGACGTCTGCATGAGCTCCATCGCTTCAAGTATGAGGTATGTTGCTAAGGCGAGCTGTATGCCGCGGGCGACGCACTCAGGCACGATCCATAAAACCTTGTCCAGAAGACCTGTAGTATACAATATTAGCCACGTTATTGCCATGCCAAACGACGTAGCATAAATCAAGTTTACGCCCCACTTATTGATGAGAGCATATATCGCTACGGCTTTCATCGGCTCAATCGGAAGCGGAAGCCTATAGCATATCCCTATGACTACGTTCGAAACACCCATGACAAGCATTATAGCTGCTGGATCAAGGTTGAGGACTTTAACGTAAGTTAAAAAGAGAGGATGCAGCGGCCCGAAGTCTCCCAAGGCGCCTCCAAGTTCCCTTAAGTTGAACTTAAGCCCTCCTTCACTGGCTCGATCCTCTTTATCCATGAAAAATCCTCTTAAGAATATGCTTAGTGTTATAAATAAAATTTTTCACCGTTGCCTAACCCTAATCGCAAACTCAGGCTTTACGTCCTTTGAGTTCACCGCAGAATGATGGTTGGACATGCCGTTGCGCTTTGGACGCTGAAGCCTCCTAACGAAGTAGAGCATGAGCCTCCAAGCCTTAAGGGGCTCCGCCGAGCTCTTTACTGCAGGCTAGCTGGCATCGCGCTACCGCCTTCAGTCTATGGCTGATAATGACCGCCTAGGGGCCAACTTGAGCTTGCGTCGGAGCTCATCCACGCGCGCTCGAGGCTAAGGTTGAGCGCTTGGCTTAGCTAGGCTTAGCGCCTTAACTAGGCACTCCTCCACGCACCTACCGCAGTCGACGCATGCCTCAGGCCTATAGACCTCGCAGTAGAGCCTCCTCACCTCCGAGCTTGAGGCTTCCTCAGCCTTCAGCCTAAGGGCTGAGCTTGGGCAGACGCGTATGCAGACCCCGCAGCCTATGCACCTCTCTTCATCCACGCTTGGGGGCACTACATCACCTCCTTGGCCGTCATCGATATCAGCCGATCCACCCAGCCCTGGAGGCTTGGGGGCAGCCCCTTGGAGGCGCTTAGGAAGCCCTCGATGATGACTGACGTCGCCTCCTCCCTAGAGAGGCCCCTGCTCATCAGGTAGTTGATGTGCTCCTCCTCTATCCTCCCCACGGCCGCCTCATGGGTTAATGAGGCGCTGGGCGTGAGGCTCCTAAGGTTTGGGTAGGCAACCGCCCTAGCCTTATCGCTTAGGAGCAGGCTCCTACACTCGAGGTGGCCCCTCGAGGGCGCGTAGGCCTTGAGGACCCCCCTCATCGTAACCGTAGACTCACCCGCAACCACGGCCCTGCTGACCACCTCGCCTCGAGCTCCCCCGCCCGTGAAGATTAGGGCTCCGCCGACGTCGAAGTTGGATCTACCCCTGCTTAGGAAGAAGGACCTTAGGTCAGCCCTCGACCCCTCCCCTCTCAGGATCACAGTGGGGTGAAGCTGGACGCTGGTCGGCTCCCCCACCTCAATGTAGTTCTCGATGTATGCGCCGCCCCCATCCACCATCACCCCCACCTTAGGCCTAACGTGGAAGCCCCGCTTAAAGTTGTGGATAAGGTTGAACACCACTTCAGCCCCCTCCCCAACGAAGACCTCGGTTATGCATCCATGCACAGCCGTGGTGCAGGCTGGGTTCATCACGCAGCCCGAGACTATGTTAAGCTTGGAGCCTGGCTCAGCTATGACGAGTATGTAGGGCAGCTGAGCCAGCCTCTCAGCCTCTATGAGGAAGCAGGCTTGAAGCGGCAGGTCCACCTTCACGCCCCTCTTAACCCATATGAAGGCCCCGCCTATGGAGTAGGCTGTGCAGAGCGCCGTGTACTTATCTAGGTCGATGGGGACGAGCCTATGGATGAAGCTCCTCAGCCATGGATGCTTTAGGACAGCCTCCTCAGGGGCCTCAGCCACCAAGCCCCCAGGGTACCTAGACTCTAGGTACTCCTTAGCCCACCTTGAAAGCCCCGTGTAAGTTACAGTGGTGTCCTGCTGAAGGTGGGAGCCCGCCCTCCCCTCCTCCTCAACGCTGAGGCCAACGGTCTCTAAATACTTCCTCTCGACGCCCCCTAGGTCTCGTAGGCTCCTCAAGGGGCTCCTCCTTGGAGCTACGTTGGGCGCGTACTCAGTGAAGTCGAAGTCTAGGCCGTACCTACCTATGGATAGGCCCCGCCTCTCCATGTCCTCATATATCCGCCTAGCCTTAAGCCTCAGCTCGCGGTACCAGTCGGGTAGGCCTCGGTCGAACTCTTCGTACCACTCGTTCAGCTCCTTAATCCTCTTCAGCCTCTCCTCCAGCTCCGACCTACATCACCTCGCGATGGGGGCAGGTTTCACACCACCTGTAGCCCTCCTTCAGGATCTGAGCTAGGATCTTAGACGGCTTCCCCGAGCAGGCTATCCTACCACCTATCATCACGTGGGCCTCGTCGGCCTCCACGTAGCGTAGGATGTAGCCTAGGTGGGTTATGACGAGGCCCGACCTCTCCTTCAGGAACTCGTTCATGGCCCTCCCTATCACCTCTAGGTTCTCAACGTCCACCCCTGAGTCCGGCTCATCGAACATGGCGAAGTCGGGCCGCTGCGCAAGCACCTGTAGGACCTCAGACCTCTTGAACTCGCCGCCCGAGAAGCCTACGTTAAGCTCCCTCTCTAGGAGCTCGGGCTGGACGTTCAAGCCGTTGATGAGGGCCTCGAGGCTTACGTCGCTCCTCTTGACGCGGCTCAAGACGTCCCTGAGCCTCACGCCCCTTATGGCTGGAGCGCTTTGGAAGGCCAGCCCCATCCCAAGCCTCACGCGCTCGTTGATGGGCATGGAGGTCACATCAACCCCCTTGAACAGTATCCTGCCGGAGACGACTCGGTACTCTGGGAAGCCCAGTATGGTCTTTATGAGCGAGCTCTTCCCTGAGGCGTTGGGGCCGAAGAGGACGTGGACCTCCCCCTTAGGCACCTTGAGGCTCAAGCCGTTCAGCACGCGCCTCCCAGCCACTTCGACGGTTAGGTCCTCAACCTCTAACATCGAGGTCCCTGCACGAAGGCCCGCTTATACCTTTTACCTTAGCCGGGGCGGGACCTGGCAACTTAGGACGCGGGGCGCAACGTGTTAAGTTGCCACGTCCCCCCTAGGAAGGCGAACCTTATATATGCGAGCTTAAGCTCCTTCGCTTAGACATGTCCATTGCCAAGGGGCTCCTTGAGGAAATCAGGAGGGACGAGGAGCTTAGGAGGGAGCTGGCTGAGGAACTAGTCCCTGAAGCGCTGAGGCATAAGGAGCTGAGGAGGCTCGCGCTGACGGCGATATCTAGGGAGGTGGCCACTAAGAACGACCTCGAGAGGCTCAGGGGGGACGTGGAGAGGCTTAGGGAGGACCTAAAGTCGTACGTGGACGCGAGGGTGAACGACCTGAACGCGAGGATTAACGACCTAAACGCCAACATAAATGCTAGAATGAACGACCTGAACGCGAGCCTGAACGCGAGGATCAACGACCTGAACGCGAGGGTGAGCGACGTGTACCGCGTCGTCAGGGCTTCCCTGATAGCGATAGTGGTCACGCTCATCGCCACCGTCGTCCTGCCGTTGATAATGAGGCTCTTCCCCTAGCTTGACTCCGCCTCTGGGAGGCTAACTGATGAAGGCTTTAAGCATTGCTTGAAGCCCCTCCCTTAGCCGTGAAAGCTTTCAAGTAATTCATTAAGAAGACGCGTGCAACGCGGCAAACAGACACTATCATGTTAAGCCTTCTGCGCAGTGACCGTCGATTATCTATATCTGAGGGGGTTGTGTTGTATTAACTGTTGGGAGCGTGTTGGCTTTAAGTTAGGTTGCTCGCCAGGCTCAGGCTGGGAGCGCGCGTCTAGATTTTATCCAAGAGGATGTTGCTGGTCAGCCGACTAAGCCTTAGCTTGACGGTATCGCCGCGCGGGGCCTGGCAACTTAGGACGTCGGGCACAACGTGCCAAGTTACTAGGTCCGCCGAGCGCTCGCCCCTAGATGCTTGATCTAGGGCCCCTTCAGCGCCTGACGCAACGGTTATAGCTCATCTACCCGACGCACGCGGGGCGGCCCCTTGCATGGCTTGAAGCCTAGGCCCTACCTCGTGGTCTACTCCACCATGACCGTGGACGGCAGGCTGGCCAGCAAGACGGGCTTCAGCAAGCTCAGCTGCCCCCACGACCTCAGGAGGCTCCACGAGCTTAGGGCCTCGAGCGACGCCGTGATGGTGGGGGCCAACACGGTCATAGTCGACGACCCATCCCTCAGGGTGAAGTATGTTGAGGGCCGCAACCCAGACAGGGTTGTGGTTGATGGGCTCCTCAGGACCCCGCTCAACGCTAGGGTCTACACCTTGAGGACGGCTAGGACCATCGTCCTCACGACCGGGAGGGCTCCGCGCGAGAAGGTTGAGGCCTTGAGGGGGATGGGGGTCGAGGTATTGATCGTGGGCGGCGAGCCCCCCATAGACATGCGCGAGGCCGCCTCAGCCCTCTACGAGGTGGGCTTGAGGAAGGTTATGGCTGAGGGGGGTGGAGGCCTCCTCTGGAGCCTCTTCAGGGACGGCGTGGTCGACGAGCTCTGGGTCACCTTAGCCCCCTACATCTTCGGCGGCCGCGACGCAGTAAGCCTAGTTGAGGGCGAGGGCTTCAGCTCGACCGAGGACGCGGTGAAGCTAGAGCCCTATCATGTATCGCTGTGCGAGTGCCGAAGGGAGGTGCACATCAGGTACAAGGTCTCGATGTAGGCTGGCGCGAGGCGCCGGGCGCTGCTGGAGGCGAGCCGCGCGGCGAAGGCGCCTTGCCGAGATATGCTACCCATTTTTGAGTAGCAACTCATAAATAATTCCTACCTTCGCGCTTCAGCTCGATGTCCTCCTTAGAGGAGGCTGTAAGGGACCTTAGGGGCGGGAGGTGCATCCTGCTGTACGATTGGCCGGGGAGGGAGGAGGAGGTCGACATGGTCTACTACGCGGGCTTCATGGATGTGCGCAGGGTCTACGAGCTTAGGACGGAGGCCGGGGGCCTCGTCTGCTTCGGGACGGCCGAGGGCGTGACGAAGGCCCTAGGCCTGCCCCTCATGGTCGACGTGCTGGCCTCCCACGAGCCCCTAAGGCTGCTGAACAAGAGGCCGAGCTACGGCGATGCGTCCCCCTTCGCCCTGTGGGTCAACAGCGTGGACGTACGCACCGGCATATCCGATAGGGATAGGGCGACGACGATACGGAAGCTGCACGAGGTGGTCTGCCTGGTGGAGGGCGGGAGGGTCGACGAGGCCAGGAGGCTGTTCTACGAGGGCTTCTACGCTCCAGGCCACGATAGGGAGTGGATCGTCCAGGCGACCCAGGCTGAGGTCTATAGGAGCTTGGCGATCGAGAGCGCGAAGGCCGGCATGTTCAGCCTGCCGCTAACGTACGACACGTACTTGGTGGTTATCAATGCAGCGGGCATCGAAGGCTTCAAGGGGCTTGCACATAGGCTCTCCGGCAAGGCTCCAGCGGCCCTCTCCCTATACGTCGGGCTGGGCCCCTCCTACGCGGAGGCCATGAGGAGGCTTAGGCCCTTCGATGAAGCTGCCGAGGGCCTGCTGAAGGAGATTGAGTTGGATGAGACGGCGGCAGCTCACCTAGACCTAGACGGCTACAACAAGCTGGCGAGCGAAAGGGGCTTCGACTACGTTAAAGAGCTCGTGGACGCAACCCTCCGCAAGGCGAGGGAGGCCTCGGCGAGGCACGGCGGGCTGGCCTACTACGCCGGCGGGGACAACGTCGTATGCTTCGTGCCGTGCGAGCGCCTCGAGTGCTTCCTGGATGACGTGAGGGTGGATGGGGTCAAGGTAGGCGTCGGCGTGGCCTTAAGGCCGAGGGACGCCTTGGCGCTCGCCGCGCGAGCCCTCGACGAAATCAGGCTCGGAGGGCATAGCCGCGAGGCGCTCGTCCTGAGGGAGGCCCGTTGATCGTGAACGTGGGCTACGCGCTGCTAGGGCGGGACCTGGACCTGGTTGAAGGAGTACACATCGAGGTGGTAGATGGAACGATTTCACATATAGGGCGCGGCTACGTCAGCGGCGCCTCCGTGGACCTGAGGCGGGGCATAGCGATGCCCTCCTTCACGAACGCCCACCTCCACGTCCTAGACTACGCCTTCCCTGAGTACGAGTCGAGCCTCACGCTCGAGGAGGCTGTGAGCGAGCCCCACGGCTTGAAGCATAGGCTCCTCTCATCGCTGAGCCTCGACGACATGGCTCGCGCCTGCAGGGAGGTCTTCGCCAAGCTCCTCAGGTCGGGGACGACCGCGGCCCTGGTCTTCTCAGAGCTTCCATCAGCCCACCGCATCATAAGGGAGGAGGCTGCGCGGCACGGCGTTGAGGCGGTGGTGCTTGGGAGGGCAAGGGGGGAGGTGGGCGTTGAAGGGGCCTTGAGGGACGCACATGGGCTGGGCCTAGACTCCCCGTTGAGGTTCGATAAAGGCGAGCTGGCGAAGATGAGGGAGCTCTGTAGGGCTGAAGGAAAGGTGATAGCTACCCACGTGGCTGAGGATGAGGGAGACTACGAGCGAGGGGACTTCGAGCTGGCCCTCAACTTCCTAGATGCAGACGTCTTTGTCCATGGGACGCACCTCAAGGAGGCGGACATAGAGGCCTTAGCCGAGAGGGGGAAGGCCGTCGTAGTCTGCCCTAGGTCTAACATGAGGCTTAGGGTCGGCCTCCCACCCCTAGCGGAGCTCCTCGAGCGCGGCGTCAACGTGCTCCTCGGAACCGATAACGCTGGGATAGTTGAGCCAGATCTATGGCGTGAGATGGAGGCAGCCCACGACATCCTTAGGCTAAGCGGGTCGAGCGTAAGCGCCAAGGAGGTCTTAAAGATGGCCACCGTGAACGCTGAGAGGGTTAAGGCGCTCAAGGTAAGCAGCGCGATAGAGGAGGGGGGAAAGGCGAACTTCATCATTTTAGACGCTTACGAGCTCGGCGTTCCAAGGTCGAGGGACGTTTACGCCTCGCTAGTTAAGAGAGGCTCACCTACGAGTATCCTGAAAGTCATAAGAGGTGAGGTATATGAATGAATGTTGTGCTGTCGTTCATTCTGCCATGGCTGTTGATGGAAGGATGGCTGGTATAGCTACTAAAACGCGCCAAGCAACTTAGCTGCTCATATATCTGAGAAGCTCGGCTGCGTAGCGTGGAGAGCGTAGGCACCGTAGGAGCAAGTATGACGCGAGGGGCCGGTACACTATGCGAGCTTCCTCC
>Ga0272445_1003107_pt1 | contig 10611 bp, 9 predicted proteins | sample YNPCB0031_FD_194404 | JGI IMG/M metagenome (GOLD analysis project Ga0272445, IMG submission 194404) | Hot spring sediment microbial communities from Yellowstone National Park, WY, United States - YNP-CB-003-1 | ecosystem: Environmental > Aquatic > Thermal springs > Hot (42-90C) > Sediment... | reverse complement strand
CGATCACACCTCTTACCAAGAAAGTATGTTGCCACAACAGCAGCTCCCCGCCCAGCGACTTCCAATAGCTTGTTGCAGACATTTCTGAACATGCTTTCAACGTCGCCTTTAGGCACATCCCTATCCATATAGAGCGAAGTAATGTCGGAAACGATAACAGCCTTAGCCTTCATATGCTCTTGGAACTTTTCAAGTTCGTTGAGTATTAAAGAGGAGAACTGGTAAGCTGTGAAAGCTCTTGAAACATATATGTTCTGAAGTGCAGCCCTAGCGTCGAAGCCGTAGCTTCTAGCTAACTCGGCAACCAAGTATGGGTTAAATGAGTTTCCGCCATCGACAAAAACAGCAGGCGAGTTTAAGCCTCCATCACCAACTTGAAGCTGCGCTCTAACAGATAGTAGCAAAGAAACGAAATGTGCTAGGCTTCCATGGATAACGCTGAACTCACCCACCCTTAACCCTGTGAAGGCCTCGTCAACTTCATGCAACCCAATGCGCAGTGAACAAGCCCTATTGGATGAAAATCCAGTCAAGCTTCCACCGTTGAATCAAAACGTTCCGACAAAAATAAGCCTTTGCCACAGCCAAAATACGCATTAATACTTGTGTGTGCCATTTAATCATGGGTGTATTGTGGAGTGTTGATTGGCGCTGGAGGGTGGGCGTACTTCACGGTTCCAGGCATGCACCCCCTACAGGCCTACTCGAAGGCCTTCAACTTTGTAGAGGTGAACTCAACCTTTTACGAGATTCCACCATTGAAGGTTGCAGCCTCATGGAGGAGGTTCCCGAAAAGTTTGTCTTCAGCGTTAGAGCCCACAAAAGTATAACACACGAACCCGAACGTGAAAGCTTAGGCTTATGAAACTTCGAACGCATCAAAAGAACATGCAGGGAGCTCAAGGCTGAAGTGATACACATGCATATCCCACCGCAGGTCGCTTCAAAGCAGAACATTGTAGAAACGATGAAAGACTTCTCCTCGTCTGCAAAGAGTGATGGAATAAGGATTGCGCTTGAACTATACCAGCCGACGGACGAGGAGCTCCTCCAAATTTACGAGAGAGCCACTCGAAGCGGATCTGAAAAGGCCATGCTGTGCTTCCACTTTGTTAAAATGTATAAGGATGCAGCAAGACTTAAGGTGTTTACGGAGAAAGGCATCTTCCCAAAAGTTACACGCTCAACAGGATTAGAATCTCTCAAGGAGGTTTTAATGGAGGACGCAAAATTCCCAGCCACTAAAGCACAGCTCATCAAAAGCCAAGGATGGAAGTTTTCGACCTCACAGATGAAAGGAGGGTTCGAGCCAGCATGTCCTCAAGCTTCTCCCAGACAAAGTATATGGAAGCCTAGCTGAAGTTATGGAGGAACTAAAAGGTGTCAAATTCAGCTGAGCGTGATATGCGTGCGCATTATTCCATTAGTACTTCAATAAAGCAAGTTGGCAAAACAAAAGATGCAGATATAATTCCGCTAACAAAAGAAGAAAAGAATGGGCTAGTTGAACCAGCATTTGATTATTGGGTGGGCTTACCTCTTAACAAGCTAAAAGAAAAGGGAATTACACGCATGGAATTCCATGAGTGGGTGGAACAGAAATTTGGGCTTTAAATCTTTGAAAGTATACCTGAATATTTTCCATTCCCATCATTTTTCTTCTGGCTGAATTAACCACTACGAGTAGACGTGGTTTAGCCTTAAGAGAATGTCACGTTAAATCTCAAAGGACCTTTAATTAATTTCCTTCCGGAATGTGTATATGCTATAATCATGATGTAGATCATTTTTTACAAGTTTAAATCCAACACTGCATATAGTTTCGATGCAGCTCTTGAGTATACTACGATCCTCCTCATGTAGAATTATCGTGAAATATTTTCTAGGCTTTAAAGCATAATGTATTTTCTTGGCTGCTTCCTTTAGCATTTTCATGTAAACCTCTAGCGTCTTTCCTTGTTTCGGGTTTATAATTAATTCATCCTTAAATCGAAGTTTTTTCCTCAACCAAGAAGTATAAAACAAACTAAGTTCAAAAAACTGTGCCTCATCCGTATGCGGCGGATCTATAATTACATAATCCAAAGAATTTTTTGGCAAAAGCATCTTAGTTGCATCCGCAACTTTAAATGCCACTTCAGCGCCTTTAACTATAACATCAGATATATTTCCACAATTAAATCGTCGGTTGCTTTTCAGAAAGCTAATTAGGCGCTTGGCCGCATTTTCAAATACAATATATGGATTTTTAACAATGAAGCTTCTCGGAATCCAGTAACTATTTACAGGCCATGTTCCTCCGGATGCCCGGCACATTTTGCTGCTTCGTGCTAAAGCTGCCATGAAAGTTAGAGTTAAACATCTTCTTACATCTTTCTCAACTTTAATTGAGTTGATATCATGCCATATTGCCGACAATATGGCGAGAGATCTGTCTATAAAAAATTCATTAACGCTCAGAACATCTCTCTTCTTCAAGAAGGGCTTTCCGTTCTTATACTTAAGTTCATTTTTTGGATACCAGAAAAGAGGTTGAATAGGTTCTTTAATTATCCATATATCATCATCTTGAAATATAATCTCCGTGCGGCCACACTTACAAGCTTTTACTAATTTAGCATAAAGAGGCACTTCTCTCTCCTTAATTATATTATGCCTAACCAACCATTTTATAGCGCTTGATAATGATCGAGAAGTTATATTTCTATTTAATTTACACAATTCATTATGAGATATTTCACCTTTTTCCCATATGACTTGTGTAATCTTGAATTTCAATCCTTTTAATTTCGGAGGGTTACTCGAAGAACTCGAATAAATTCTTGTAAAGGCCACAAAATTAGCCTCCGCCCCTCTTCCACATGGACATTTAACATAAAAGAGTTCCCTAGTTTTTACACGAGCTTTTTTTCCGTTTATTTTAACTGGTATTGTTTTCCGTGAAAGAATCAACCGAATTGCTTGCTCGTACTTCTGAGGGTCGCACCCCTCTATTAGAGAGTGAGCTATAAGTTCAGCAAAAGGATTAAGATCAATGTAAATGGCCCTTCTGCCAAGTTCAAGCGCAGTTTTAACAAAAACTCCACTTCCACCAAATGTGTCGGCTACGATCTCCATAGGCTTAGAATAACAATTAATATATTGTTGGGCGAGTTCACATGGCTTTTTTCCCCAATACCTTATTAAGTTTCTACCTAACATAATCTATTCCTGTTTTATAAACGAGCATTATATCGCAACAGCCATGCTCCAAAGTTCATCGAATTTGAATATTGAATCTTTTACTAAATTCGGGTCGGATAATACAACATAACCTTCGATATTTTCGTATAACCCTGATAGCGTAAGATTAGCAGAGCCTATGATTAAGAGGTTCTCATCTATGATTATCATTTTTGCGTGGACCAGCTTATCTTTAAGAATTCTTACCTTAACATTTTCTAAGCTAGCGTCTCGGAAAATTTGAATGGCTTTTTTATGAGTTTCAACGCTAGCGTCTGATGAGGTAATTATTCGGAAATCTATTTTCTGTGTTCTAGCCATATCACATATAGATTTCGCAACTTCGGATGATATCCAAGGTGATGTTATTCTAATAATCTTACGTGCATGCCTTAAGTAGCTGAAAAGCTGCTTTGCTTCACCAATCTCTACTATTGCGAGTTTTGGAGACACTTCATTAGACGACTTAAAAGTTCCGAGTATTTCATTTAAAAATGATGTCAAAAGCAGCTTGCTTGTTGAGAATATTTGCTCGTAGGGGCCTTCATGGCAGTCAGTTTCAAGTCTCACGCAGTTGTAACATCCATCCCAGCATAATGGCGTAGATGCTAGAATATCGTCCATGTAAGCTGCAACATCTTCTCTATCAATAAGCTGATTCGTTTGGGGGTCATCTTTGCTTATTATATATCGTGAGAATTCTACGGGTACTGTAATACCATAAGATATTTGAAAGATTCGATTATATTCATTAACCCTGTTCCATATAGTTTTCACCTCTTCGCTAGCACCCTGCATAGAAACATATTCTAAGCAAGATTTAGAACATTGCAAAAGAATGTCTAGAATTCTTTTTGCTAGCTCTTTTATGTAATTTGGACCTGCTTTAACAATTTGAGCAGAAAAAGATTCTGTCAAACCTAATCCTTTTTCGGCATTTTCAAATAGAAATATTCTGTATTTACCGTCTTCTCCAGGCTTAGTGGTGTATGCATAAATGAGGTTATCAGGAGATGTTTGTAGTACCGAGACGATTTCTTGATGTAACAAATGTGCGAAGCTGTGTAAGAGAAGCTTGATAGCAAAACTCACAAGATCATTTGTAACTATCGCTTCTGTTAACTCTTTTTCGTACCTAGAAAGCTTAGCATCCTTCTTAGAGCGAATGGCATTCCAGAAGAATGACGTAACACGCCTGATGTCATTAACATCGTAATTCGTTTGTATGTAAAACTTTGTGAAAATCCATACAAAAGCTTCTTTATTTGTACTAAGTAATTTTCTTATAAAACTAGTGAGCCATTCTGCTTCTATTGAAAATGAAATCGATTTCGTCCTCACACGATATCCTGGTGCTTCTTTGAGTTTTATAATAGGTGAATGCGTAAAATAGCTTGACATGAAGATTACAGAATCGATATATATCTTAGCATAAAGGTTATCGACCTTTTCAATTGTGATGTTTATATCTTTGGCGCTGAGTATTGTCTCTATATCTTCGATTTTATCAACCTTTACGACAATCTTGGGGTAAACTTTTGCTACTCCATAAAATGATTTAGGGCCTTTCCAGAATCTTTTCCCTCCACATGACTCCCATAACCAACAGTCGCGTCTGTTGCAGGTTGGATTTGGTGATAAATAATAACCCATTCTGCAGTAATAAACGCCCTGTGTAATCCTGTTATCAATGTCAAATCTAAAATTCTGCTCTCCATACACAAAGATCAAGTCTCTTAAGTCATTAACTCTAGTTAATCGGATCTCGTCTGGTGTTATGATTTTGACTCCATTTTCATAAAAAGTGAGTGCATCTAAATTGCACCATTCTTCGCTTATATTGTGCTTTCTAACAGATGGCAATAGAAGTATGTAATAGTTATCTTTCGTCCCTCTTAACTTAAAAGGAGTGTAAGAGTAAAGAAGATTATCAACAGGCCTCGCTCTTCGCTGCTCTTCGCCCTCTACACCCCCTATTTCAACAGAATGTAAAGGTTTTTCAAATAACGTACTTAATGAAAATCCGAGATCTCTTAAAATTGAAATTAAATCAATGAGTTCTTTATTCTTTAATGCTTCGTCGATTGCAAAGATCGGAGCAGCAGGTATGATGGCTGAATTCTTCGCTATTTCATCAAGATACAATGGCAAACCATTCCTTTTTAGCATCTTATAACACTGGCTTAATATTTCATTTATTTCCATGTTTTGTTCAAAACTTATATCTCCACGAGAGAATAATTCGTTCCTTTTTCTTTCCAAGTCTTTAAGCTTATCCAAAGCTTTTTCTAATACGGCTTTAGATTTCATCACTTTATCCCGAAGGTTTTTAATTCGTACATTAGGAATCGACATGTCAACCCCATAACTTATCTAGCTCTGAAAGTACATTGCGAAGAGTTTCCTGTACATTAGCGAGCATTTGTTTATATTCAGCTAGCTCTTGGATCGATAACTTAGATAATAATTCTTCTATACAATTCCTTATTTCTTCGAGCCGTCTTAGACCCGTTATAAGCTGGTCTTCAGCATTTCTTAAGTTTTTAAGACTATCTTCAATGCTGTGAAAACTTAAATGCAAAGTTTGAGACTCAGCTTCGTAAACTTTCCTCATTATAGAATCTAAAATTTCTTCAAAGGTCCTTTGTATTCCGGGTTCTTCGTAGATAGAATTCAGATAGCTAAATATAAGAGGTGCGTTTCTTCTTGCTTCTGCAATGATGGCTTTTAACGAGTGTATTACATCAGAAATCGTCATCCATGACGGTTTAACTTCCGTGGTGTAATCTAAGAAAGTAGGATGTCCCTGTGAAGCAAGTATGTCTAGAAGTGAGAATATGAGATGTTGCTTTTTAATTTCTTCGTTTTCCCATGCTACTGGTATCTCTACTTGAGGCCTGATCAATCTTAAATGTTCATCACCTATTACATATCGAAATTGGCTTGGGGAGTTTGTTACCACTAGTACCCCCAAGGCAACTCTTAAAACTTTATCACTTCTTCCGGCTCTACCAACCCTCTGCACGTAACTCTCTGAGGTAATCGGCACTTTATATTGTACCACAACCGCTATGTCACCAATGTCCATTCCTAGCTCAAGCGTGGATGTTGAAAATAAAAACCCAGCGCTTCTTTTTTTGAACTCTTCCTCAACCTTCGCTCTATCTTCAGCTGGTAACTCTCCATAGTGAAAATAAAATGTGCTTGCAAGCGAATTTGGTTCAATGCTATTAACCCCTTGAGCAATGGATTTCCAACTAAATGGATTTGATATATCGCTAACTGTTGAAACCATTTGAGGATTAATATGATCATTATGTTCTTGCCTTTCTATGATTATCGTTTTGACTACAAAATCGTACAGTCGCTCGACTTCTGACACGTTATCCACAAATAATATTCCTTTTTTTCCATTAGAGTATCCCCAGACAGCAAGTAATAAAGCGAGCTCTTCTGCAAGAGATTCGGCTGATCGAAGAGGATTTGGTGCAAGGATTAAGTCTAGGGTTATTTTTCTGAATTTTTCCTTACTATACTTCAGAATTTCCTCGTAAGGCTCGTAATATATCTCATCAGCAACTCCAAGTAGCTTTGATATAAAGTTCTTAGGATTGTAAATTGTAGCAGAAGAAACGATGAAACAGACATCACCCTTGAGAATTGTTTGGAATCTTGCCATAATTCTTCTCAGTAGCCAACGTGAGTGCCCTCCAAGCTCTTCTCTGTATACGTGAGCCTCATCCATTATCACCCATTTTAAATGTTGTCCTAAAGTTTTCTGAGCAGGAGTCATCATTAAGCGTCGATTTAAAGCAGATAAGTTGGAGAAAATTATATCTGGACAAGACGACCAAATTTCGCCTTTTGTTCCGATAATTTCACTATAGACTTTTCCGCATTTATCGCATACTATAGACGCTTTATCCTTTTTAGGCTCATATCTCAGCATTCCGTTGCAATTTTTTATCACACATCGTATGCCTCGAAACGGAGATTTTTTTCTAACATCTTCCGAAGCTGGGCTTCTAGGAGTATCTCCATCATCTATGCCCACTGTTATTGGTCGTAGACCATGTTCAATTAATATTGAATTTAGGATCAACAGAATTTTTAGAAACTTCAACAGTTGATCAGTTGCTAAAGCCTTTCTTGGATAGAGTATTATAGCCTTAGTGCCTTTAGTCTCTAAAGTTTTAAGAATATGAACTAAAATTACAAGATAGAAAATAAGGGATTTTCCACTTGCCGTCGGCGAGACAAGTAAATAGCACTTCTTGTTCATTGTCAAAATTTTCTTAAGATAATAATTTTGATGAAAAGCTAATCCATGATACCCAGAATTATGCAAAGTTTTTATTAATGCTTCAGCCAAATCTTTTGATAACGGGAGAAACTGAAGTAGCTCATCAAGTTGGATTTCATTGAATGAAGGTATAAATTCTTCACGAGGTCTACATAACTTAAACTCAAGTGGTATTTTTCTTCCCCAAATTGCCGTCTTTAAGTTAATAGCTCTATAAATCAAATCTAAATGTATTGTTCTATAGGTTAAGTCGGGATATCGAACCAAAAGACCTTGGGAGGTAAGGTCCTCCACGCTGGCTCCGTAAGCCGAAAGCAGACTACTAAGTTCTGAAAAAGTAAAACGAGATTTCGGATCTTCAAAGACGAACTTACACTTTTCAAGTTTTTCATATTCAGCAATTATGAGACTCTGGTAACATGTTATTAGCGATTCTGTAGGATTCATTTTTCATCTCTTAAATTATCTTATAAATATATTAAATTAAAGACTTTTATATAATTAAGATAGTGCATGTCAGGCATTTTTGAAGAGAACCGGTTAATTAGCTTACTACGTGAGTTCGATGCAAGTCTTACGTCAAGTTATTTAGAAAAACTAAGAAAATTTAAAGAAGAAGCTGAGAACAAAGATTTTTTGCATTTATTTATCCCCATCACGGATCCTAGCTTGACTGAGCCGATTGCTTTTAGAATCGAATTTTCAGAACCTATACTTGTGATGCTTTCGCATCCACTTTGCAGAATGCATGCCAAGATTTACTATCCAATTGAATTTGAGCGGGAGCGATTCTATGTAACGCAGCTTGGTATGCTTCCAGTTTACTTTGTAGATTTGAACGTAATTACACTTATTAAATTTTGGGCTGAAGCTTCTCAACAAGCATCGCCTCAGGCATTAGCAAGCGTCCTAAGTGGTGAAGCAAAATGTATGAAATTATCTCCAGCTATTAAAAGTATACATTATTCTACAATGAACTTTATCATTCCATTTGGCGCAAGTTTATGGAGGATGCCAGAAATTATGGATGAAATTATGAGCCGTTACTTAAAATACTCCTTGTGGTTAAGTCCAAAGCCTGGGTTCTCTTTCTCCACTCATTTTTTGCATGGTAGAGCCTCAATAAAATATTTGTTAAAAGTTGCAAAGACTCTTTGCTTAATTGATGAAATTAAAGGGCGAATTAATATTCAGATTATGAATAAATTGATTAAGGCCCGCAAAGTCGGTATACGGATGCTGATTGAAAGAAATGGTTCTTTTTACTTTATGAGACGGGAGGCCTATGCGCCTGAGGATGTATTAGATGAGCTATTATCAATACAATCTCGAGATAAAGTAATTCTTTCCAAATCTTTCCTTAATGCTATTGTTTTAGAAATCAAAGAAAAGGCAAAATCGTTTGAATTTTTAAGCGTAATTTCCGACATAGGCGCTTCATACTTTGAGCTGGCCCAGACGATGATAGGCTATGTGTTATTAAAAATTTTTAATTCAAGTGATAAAGTCGCTTATGTATGCAATTTTAATGAGCTTAAAAAAACCTTTAACGACATGTTGAATCAAATATGGAGGCATTTAGATCTTCCACCTACAATTTCGGATCGGATAGCAAGCTCTTTTGATTTAGCTTTAGAATCTCATTATCCAATTTTCATCAGAAACTTCGATGAAATCTATTATTTGCATCCATTGGTATTTAGCTTTTTATATTCTACGCTTCGCTCTGACTTGTTTCAAAAAGAAGGTAAAGAGAAAATGATCAAGTTTTTGAATTTTTTAGAAAAAATGAATAACGGAACCCGGTATATAGAACTTTATCTAGATGAAGCTTTGGACATGTTTCGTGGTGAGAGTAAACGAGAGTTACTATCTAAATTGTTTAAACTAATTAGGAAGATTAAAGTCTCAAAACTTCTGCAAACATGTTTTTAGGTTATTTGCATGCTGAAAATATTATTCCAAATTTTTAAATTACTCTTGATTTTGGACACATCTTATTTTCATGCTGTTTATATTCTATGTAAATGTCAAAAACACCTACGCTTCCAGTTGGATAAAGGTCTAATGCAACCTTCTCATTCTCGTATACCTCTTCCCTAAAGCTTATTGGAACCACTTTTAACTCGCCTTATGCTTCTTTAAAGGCATCTATTACGCCATGGACAAATGAAGTGAAGTCTATCGTTTGTGAATATTCAACGCTTTCTTTCAAGTGTTCGCCATGAATGCTTATTACCGAGCGTTTACCCTCCCAGTTAAGCTCAAGCGATATCCTTGTTGGTTTAGCCTTAACATACTTTGATACAAGCTCTTTCACAACATCCTTAGCTTCCATGTTTCACCTCCTTAAGCCTTTTTTGCAGTTCATTAATCGCATCATCGCCCAACTTTTCAATCAACTTGGCAGCATCATAATCGGTTTTTATTTTATGTTCAGGGAAAAGTTCAGCCAGTTTGTTCAAAGCTTCTTCATCGAAAATTATGTTCCTATATCACTTTGGATTATCGTAATCAACTTCAGCTTTAGCCTTTTCAACCAGTAAACCCGCTAATAAAGCCTGTTCTTTCTTTACATAAAGATCATAGTTCTGGCAGAAAATGTTGGAACTTCTGGCAAAAACCCTTGCATAGTCAATGTTATGCTTATCAAAGAGTTCCCTCACCTTTTTGTCAAATTCCCTAAGCATCCTCTCGCTTTCATGATAAGCCAAAAGTTCAGCCGTATTAACCAAAGCATACTTTTCGCTTTTTGTTTCATAATAGCCACGCCATGGATCAATGCTACGCCATTCAACCGTAAAATCACCTTCAGTTTCATTCCTTGTATGACTTATAACGTATGGTTGATCATCATTTTTGTAATAAACTATAGCGCACGGCTCATCCTCAAAATAACAGGTTTCGCAAAGCGGTTTGCCTTCGTAATAAGTTCCTTTATCGCCTATGTACGCATCATTTTTCCTGATCCTTTGTCCACAGGCTGCGCATTTCATCACAACACCTCAAATTTTGCAGGTGAGTGCACAAGCAGAATGGAATCCTGCATCAGTTTTCGCTTCAGAAGCTTTAGTTTGATCGTTTAA
>Ga0272445_1003106_pt1 | contig 10615 bp, 10 predicted proteins | sample YNPCB0031_FD_194404 | JGI IMG/M metagenome (GOLD analysis project Ga0272445, IMG submission 194404) | Hot spring sediment microbial communities from Yellowstone National Park, WY, United States - YNP-CB-003-1 | ecosystem: Environmental > Aquatic > Thermal springs > Hot (42-90C) > Sediment... | reverse complement strand
GCTTCAGAATCCTGAGTCTCGACAACAATGTGATCCCCCGCGCCACTCCATATCGATCCACAGGGAGACAAGGTAGGGCTTCGCGGCTTGCGAGAACTTGCAGGCGGCCGCGGCACTAGGTCCTCCACGCTCGCCACAGCGATCCCCGCGACTCGATGTAGGCCCGCAGCAGGTCGAAGTCGCTCGCCGCACTCATGCGCTTGCGGCCGCTACTGCGGGTTAAGCTTTGCCCGCAGTGGCGCGAAGCCCTCTTAGCGCGCTGCAATACTAGCGCAGCGGAGTCTGACCTTGCAGTGCATAGGGGCGATGTGTGGGGGCGCCGTCGGTTTAGCGCGGGGGGAATACTTTGGGGTAAATTTGGAGCAAAATTATATCCTTGTAGCAACCTCTACTCGTTGGGATTGGGCGGTGGCAAAGGTGTTGCGTGTTCCTAGGAGTTTGCAGGAGGCTTTGAGCCGCCTCGCGGCGCGCAAGAGGGAGAGCGAGACCAGGATAATCACCGTCGACGAGCTGGTCGAGATACTGAAAGGGCCGAACGTCATCGCGGTGCCCCCACTCATGTACCAGCTGGAGCAGATGCCGCCCAAGCTGAGGGCTTTTTTCGAGCAGGGGAGCAGCTCGGGATCGCCGGCGGAAAAACCGCTCTCGAAGACCCGCCGAACTCGGTAGCGCAGGAGCAGGCTGCAAGCTCCTTGCAGCCTGATCAGGGTGATCGCTCATTATAAGCTGGTGACTCCGGTAGAGGCTGAAGGGGAGTTCTGCTTCACGATCCGGAACGCCGGCGCCGCCGAAGCCAGTATTATCCAGTTCCCCAGGTTCAGCGGCTTCTACTTCCAAAGACTCGAGATTCTCGACAGCGATGGCAGAGTCCTCGAGATCCTCAAGGAGGACGACCCTAAATGTAGAGAAGGGGCGATCTGCGTCGTGCTCCGCGAGCCGCTGAAGCCCAATGAGCAGGCGACGCTGAGGTTTAGGTACGCTCTCGTGCCAGAGAAGGAGCTAAAAGGTTTCTTCATCAAGCGCGCGGTGCTGAAGCTGCCTCTCAACCTCGACGAGGGCACGTCCGCTTACGTGCACGTCTTACCCCCTGAGGGGATGAGGCTAGAGCTGGAGAACGACCTCTTCACGCCCTTTACGCCGCTGATACACCCTGAGACGGCTAAGGGGTACTTCATCGCGACCCCCGAAGAGGGCAGCAGATACATCTCGATGAGGTTCCCAAGGAGTTGGGGGGCGCCCGTACCCGGCACCTATATGGTCTTAGTCAGCGTGAAGTATCCCCCTTCCCTCTCCTGGACCATAATCCTACTCCCCTTCGCAGCCATCCTGCTGTTCCTCGGCGCTCTCGCGCGACGCATGTTTTGCCCCCATCTACCGCTGCTGCCCCCCTCGCTGCACCTCACGCTCTTCGGCGCGCTGCTGGGAGTGCGGATATGGTCGTTCAACGAGCTGCTGATGAAGCGGCTCTCGTACTTCTACGTAGCCGGCACAATCCTCTCGCTGGTCGCCGCCGTGCTCGCCTCCCTGTAAGAGGCGCGTTAACGCCTCCGCCGTCGAGGACGCCGGCTACGTGCCGGACACCAGAGAGGGGGTTCTGCGGAAGGTGGGCCTCCTAGCCATTTGACCGCCGGCCCCCCAGCGCTTCGGCGGAAGCTTGCCCGCTCCAGCGCGCTCAGATCTCCTCGGGGTCGATGATCTCGATCGCGGTTACTTCACCCGTATCCTTGTCCCTGTACAGGTGGATCTTCGGGTGCAGCGGCTCCCCCAGCTCCAGCCCCTTCGGCTCCCTGAACCTCAAGTGGAGGACGCCCTCCCCCGGCACAATGGAAGCCTCGATCACCTCCTCCGGCAGCTTCACACCCGTTAAGGCCTCCACCCTGGAGAGTACGCGCTTGAGGTCTAGGCTCAGTAGAGACGCGCGCGCCTTTCAGCGCCGCCCGCTAAGCACGCTGCTGCTTAATCCAGCCAGGTGGGAAGCCGCCCCAGCAGCTCCCTAAACGTCTCCTCCTCAAGCTTGTTTATCGCGAGGGCGACGAGCATGTTCTTGGGCCTGGGCCTCGGCCTCTCGAAGATCTCCACCACCCTGAACTTGAGGCGGTACGGCCAGATCACCTTCCCCACCTCCCTCTCCTCCGGCCAGAGCGGCTCGCCGCCCTCGAACTTGCCCTCCACGACACCGTACCCGATCACACCCTCACCGGTCGCGTAAAACACCACGATATCGCCGGGCTGCACTCTCGCCCACAACCCCTTAGCATTCCCGCTCGCACCCCAAACACCCTCCTCCAAGGCAACCCTCCAGCCCTCAGGCCTCCCGCTCAGCGTCCAGTAGCTAGGCATCGCGCACGAGCACCTTCCGCACGTAAAAAGCTGGCGCCCCGCAAACATGCGCGTTCAACCGCTGAACGTGTACTTCAGCATCTGCAGGAGCGCAGATGGTGCGAATAGATACACCGCGCGCTACCGCTGCTCTAGCCGCTTTTCGTTTTCCGCAGCAGGAGCTATATCTACTCAGCGTAACGGACATGGAGTATAAGTGCTACACAAAAGTGGGCGTGTATACGGTCTCTTCCTGTAAAATATAGACTACAACGTAGCCTAAAATTAAAAGAGGGTCGAAACCCCGGCGGGAAATATCAATGCGGTAAGATATCAACTTCCTGCGCATCTGAGCTATAGCGCTTCCGTCTGGCGTTAGGATACGGTAATTAAATCTCAAAAAGTCGCTCTCGGCCATGGCCAACTGCTGACCTTGAGGATCTCTCATCAGCCACTTATCACTCCGGAGTCCCAGCCCCCCAGCCCATTCTATAGTAGCCCGAAACCGGTTTTGAGAATCGTAAACCTCGTATGGACCAGCCGAACTCCCATAGCGGACTTCACCCTGTCGGATTCCATCCACACATTCGAACCAAAACTTCCCCTTCCCCCATGCCCTTTTAATGTAGCCCAACAGGTTCCCGTTCACATCCTTGACGCTATAGGTACCCCCCAACCCTAACAAAGTTAACAACTTCTTCTCTACAACATACTGTGACCTTTCAAGCACAGCCGGCCAACATTGTAATTTCTTCCTTCCTATATGTTTTTCTCATGCTATCAAATGCCCAATTAATTTAAGCATTATATTACCATTAAATCCCAAATTTTTGAATTAACATACATTAATTCTAGAAGATAAAAACTTAAGTATTTCCTTAGAGTATTGTTTATCGACGATCCCAAACTAAAAAAGATTCTTTGTAACTAACTTTGAAAGATATTCTTAAAAATAACGAATACTTTGAGTCCTTTTTCAAATTAATTTATGATTTATTCCAACGAAAACTTTAATAGCATCGCTTCTTAAGGGATCTAGCAAAGGCATGCATGCTAATTTGCTAGCTAAATTCGAGAAATCACTAGGTTTAGGAGGTTTAAATGGGAGACTCTCAGTATCGCTTCCACCTCCTCCACCTCCGCCGCCTCCGCCGCGGCGTCCTATACGCACGATAGCAATTATCCTCGTTACAGCAGTTACTCTCGCCATTGCTGGAATTAGCGCTTACATTATACTTGGACCTAAAGCGGAGTTTGAAGTATCTTCACTCACGCTTTCTCCAACTGAAGCCAAAATAGGAGAAGAAGTTACAGTTTCAGTTGAAGTCAAGAATGTTGGAAGAGCTTCAGGCGTTTATCGAGCCACGCTATTGATCAATGAAAAGAAAGTGCAGGAGAAAGAAGTCATGCTGCAACCTGGGGAAGTGAAAATTGTTACTTTTACGGTAGTTGAGGATACTAATGGTACTTACACAGTCGGAGTTGATAAATTAACTAAAAGCTTTAAGGTACTAACACCCGCAACTTTTAAGCTTAGCGATCTCACCATAAGCCCAAGCGAACCTGAAATAGGTGAACCAATCGTCATTTCAGTTACTGTAGAAAACATAGGGGAAGTAGAAGGCACTTACACTGTAAAGCTGAAAATCAACGAAGTGACTGAAGATGCAAAGAGCGTTACACTTGCAGGAGGAGCTAAGGGAACTGTATCGTTCACCGTTACAAGGTACACCGTAGGGAGCTATTCGATCGAGGTTGACGGCTTAAAGCGTTCCCTTAGTGTACTAAAGCCTGCCCCATCATCGTTTAAGATGATAGAGCCAAAACCAGAAAGCATTAATCTAAGACCAACACCGTATTTTTCCTGGGAGAACTCGAAATACGCCGATAAATACGTTTTAGAGATCGCAACCACACCAAATTTTGGAAGTACGATCGTCTACAGGAAGGAACTAGACTCCAGTACTAGAGAGCAGACAGTAGATACCCCGCTCAATAGCTTGAAAAAGTACTACTACCGGGTGACCGCTGTAAACGAGAGAGGCGAGACTGTTGCATCGAATACACCCAGTTGGTTCACCACATCCATAATCGTACCAGATACGATAACCAGCCTAGCAGTTTCACCCGATGGTACAAAGGCCGTTGTCATCTACTTAACCGGGAAAACCGTTACAGTGGTATCTTTAACAGACCCGCCGCACATCATTGCCAACTTGACCTTGACCAGCGGCCTCTCGGATGTAGCAATAACTTATGATAGCAAGTACGCGGTGATCGTAGCAGAATTCGGCCCAGATTACGTGGTCGATTTAAACACACTGACTTTCCACGAAATCGTATACGACAATCCGTACGGAACCGGAGATATTTTATCTCAGTCCAGGGAGGTTATAACAGCACCAAATAAAGACATTGCCTTCACGATGGATCTGCTGAACCCGCGCGCGGGTGAACGCGGTGATTACTACGGCCGAATAGTATCGGTATTGGACGTCCCTTCGGGTCGTGTTGTTGACTACATCCATGTGTACGAGCGCGGCGAGCGTGAAGTCCCTAGCGGGCTAGGGCTGTACGCCCTTTCTAAAGATGGAACCTATCTCTATCTTGGTTCTGGTCTTTCTAAATGCATCAAGACGGTAGATCTACCGGCAAAGAAAGCTGGTCCAGTGCTTGTATTTGCCGATATAGTTGGCGGTCCTTGGAATATGGAACTCACACCCGACGGGGCATACGGTCTGATAACAGTAACCAAAGAGTACGGCACAAATCATATGTGGTGGTGGAACATAAAACAACACCAAACAGTTGCTGAATACAAACTCCCGGGATACTATAGAGTGGACAGACGTAAGGGCATAGCAATCACACCGGATGGCCGTAAGCTGGTAGCGATAGGTGCTGAAAAAGTGGGAATAATATCCGTAGCAAACCATACGTTAGTTGAAGAGCACCATTCTTACCGTGAAACGTGGTGTGTGGTTGTAAGTTCGAATGGCAAGTTTGCACTAGTGGGAGCTTCCGGTCGCCTAGGGATTCTATTCCTAGACGAGAAAGAGTAAAAATCGACACTATTGAAAAATGAATAGAGGGAAGCCCTCAGCGCATGAACCTGACGACGATTATTGGTACGCGCTGCCAAGGCTTAAACCTGACTTCCTTTTTGCCCTCAAAGCTCGAATGAAGCTCCTCCACCGCACGCCCATCGCCCTGCAAACCTCGTGGAAGTTCACGCAGCCCAGCAGCTCGTAAATATCGGCGTAACCCATCTTACACCGCTCCCAGACAGATCTCAGCGCGCGCTTGAGCGCCGAAAAATCAGTGAAGAGAAAGCTTGAGAAGAAAGGGTGGCTGGTTAGGCAGAGCAAGAGGAGCAGGGGACCCTACGACCTCTACGCGTTGAAAGGGGAAAGAAAGCTCCTGGTACAAGTCAAGAGCGGTAGATCCAGTTTCAGCAGCAGAGAAAGAACTAAACTCGTACGAACTGCTAGGAAGAAGGGGGCGTGTATTGGTGGTTCATGTGAACCCACGATCAAACACTTACCGCGCGCGCTCAACTTCGCTCTATCTCTCACGACGCCTAGAGCGCAACTCTCCTTCGATCCTAATGCTGCAGGACCCGCACGAACCTCTTGCTCATGCCCCACTTCATCCAGTTAGCGCACACTAAAAGAGGGGCTAAGGAAAATATTATTAAGTTAAAGAAAAGCATGGCGCATTCAGAGATGCTAAGAAGGAAAAAACTTATATATTGACTTGGAGCGAAAACTGCGGTGGAACTATGGGAGAGAAAGCCCCCAAGAGGAGATTACCTACACCCGTGATAATCGCTTTAACGGCTGTAATCGCAGCAGCGTTATCTGGAGCCGCGGTTTACTACTACATTCAAGCTACGAGACCTAAAGCGAACTTGCTGGAAATCTACCACTGGTGGACCTCAGGAGGCGAGAAGGCTGCGATAGACGCACTAGTTAAAGTATTCCAAAGCAAGTACCCAGACGTTGGTGTCATCCAGAGCCCAGTTGCCGGCGGAGCTGGCTACGTGATGAAGGCTGTGATGAAATCGATGGTGGCTGCCGGGGAAGCTCCCGACGCATTCCAGATGCATGCCGGTTACGAAATGAAGCCTTACATCGATGCTGGCTACCTCGACACGATCGACGATCTGTGGGCGCAGGAGGGCTGGGAGACGGTCTTCCCGCCTGTTGTTAGAGATATGGTGAACTGGGGAGGGCACTACTACGCTGTCCCCGTGAACATCCACAGAGCCAATGTGCTGTGGTACAATAAGAAGATCCTCGATCAGTACGGCATCGACCCGGCAACACTTGAAACTTGGGATGGGTTCTTCGCTGCTTGCGAGAAACTCAAGGCCGCAGGTATCGCATACCCGATCGCGATGGGCGGAATAGGGAAGTGGGAGATCGCCCACGTGATCGAGCAGGTATTCGTTAGCCAAGGTGTCGACTTCTACCAAGACTTAGTCAATGGGAAGCTCAGCGATCCCAATGACCCGAGGCTGGTTAAAGCCTTTGAAATCATGAGGAAATACATGGACTACGTGAACCCTGACTACGCGTCGTTAACATGGGACCAAGCTGTCGCCAAAGTAATTAGAGGCGAGGCAGCCTTTACGATAATGGGCGATTGGGCTAACGGCGAGTTCCTCGTAGCCAACAAAACGTTCGACGTAGATTACGGCGCCATGCCTTCCCCCGGTACGAAAGGTATCTACGTGCTCGTCGTGGACTGCTTTGAGCTGCCGAAAGGCGCTAAGCACCGTGACAACGCTATCAAGTGGCTTAGGGTTGTTGGCTCGAGAGATGGGCAGGACACCTTCAACCCAATAAAAGGTTCCATCGCCGCCCGCGTCGATGCTGACATTACAAAGTACGGACCCTACCAGAAGAAGGCTATTGAGGACTTCAAAACTGCCAAGTACATGGTACCCAGTATAGTCCACGGGAGCGGCGCGCCCGAGAAGTTTGCCAGCGCCTTCAACGACATCGCGTCGAAGTTCGCGACCGATAGGGACGTAGCCGCCGCTTGCAGGGGCATAATCGACGCGATAAACGCCGCCAAGAGTGACTACGTTAAAGTGTGGAAGCTGACTGGGGGTTAAAAGCAGCGGTAATTTTTTACCCTTCCGCTTTTCTCCTTTACCGATGGCTGCAGACAGAGCTTATGTGCTCTATTCAGCTTTCGCTGTTTTCGTAGCTGTAGCTTTCTTCTTCGTTTACGGTTTGATAGGCTGGAATGTCCTTCTATCGTTCACGGAGAGCAAGGGTTTGATCATAAGCTACGAGTTCGCTGGGCTCCAACAGTACGAGAAGGCGGTAAAGGATCCTGTGTTCTACGTTGCGTTACGTAACAACATGCTTCTGATCTCCCTGTTCATCCCTGGGAGCATATGCTTAGGCTTAGTGATAGCTATGCTCCTGGACATCGTAGGGGGCAAGGTGGAGTCCGCTTTACGAGCTCTCTTCCTACTACCCTTCTCGCTATCTTTCGTCGTCACAGCTGCCATGTGGGCGTGGATGTACAACTACACGTTTGGCGTAGCGAACACTCTCCTCTCCTTACTCTTTAGGGGTTTGCGCGTGAACTGGCTGGGCGATCCTAACATTGCCATTCTCAGCATAATTCTAGCTCTTGTATGGCAGTTCTCCGGGTACACAGCCCTCCTCTTCTCAGCTGGCATCAAGTCGATACCTGCTGAACAGTTGGAGGCAGCGAAAGTTGATGGAGCTTCAACTCTACAAGTATATCTCCATGTAATCGTACCTCAGCTGAAACCGTGGGTCCTCTCCGCGTTCGTCGTTCTCATGGTCTTCGCACTTAAGGCCTTTGACTTTATCTACGTTTTAACGAATGGAGGCCCCGGCGTTTCTACATACGTTCTCGCGCTCCTTATGTATAGGAGAGCATTCTTCGAGACGGATTTCCCCTACGGAGCGGCACTCGCTACAATCCTCCTCTCAGTGGTTGTAGCGGTGGTCGTGCCATACCTCGTCTCTTCGGTAAGGAGGAGGTGAAGGAGAATGACGAATCTCGCTAAGGCTATAGCCGGGGCTTTCCTAGCGCTTTTCGCGCTCAGCTGGCTCCTGCCTTTCTGGAGCGTAATAACGACGGCCTTGAAAGACGAGATCGAAGTCAGGACAACAGTCCCTATAGTTCCACCTTCTAACCCGACATTCGTACCCTTTGTCAAGGCCTTCGACTCCCTGAAGACCGGGCTCGCAAACAGTTTGACGTTCACGCTGCTCGCAACGATTTTCTCCACGCTGATAGGTTCTGTGAACGGCTACGTGCTGTCTAGAGTGAAGTTCAAGCACTCAGACGTCATTTTCCTGATGCTCAGCTTCGGGATATTCATCCCCTACCACGCAGTAGCAATCCCTCTCATAATGGTGACGAGCAGGTTGGGGCTCTTCAACTCCATATTGGGGATGGCCCTTGTCCACTCAATCTACGGGATACCTATCTGCACCCTCTTCTTCCGGAGCTACCTCGATGAACTGCCCAGCAGCATCCTCGATGCAGCGAGGGTGGACGGAGCGGACGATCTCACCATTTACGCACGCGTGGTACTGCCTCTCTCCTGGCCCGCCTTTATCGTAACAGCAGTTTTCCAGTTCACAAGCATTTGGAACGACTTCCTCTTCGGCGTAATCTTGACTAAAGGGGAGAACCAGCCTGCGAGCGTAGTGCTGGCGAACCTTCTAGGGACGACCTCCGCTGAGTGGAACGTTCAAATGGCCGGAACGTTCCTGTACGCGCTACCCGTCATTGCATTCTACCTTTTGCTGAGCAAGTACCTGATCAGAGGGTACTTGGCAGGTGCAGTTAGAGGCTAGAGGAAGTTCCTTCAAAGTTCGCGGCAGAGCAAAGCGGCTAATTTTATATATGCTACAACCTAGCTCAGCTCGGGGGAGGGGGTATGGCGCGTGTAGCTGTAAAGGAGTTAGTGAAAAGATTCGGGAGAGTTCTTGCTGTTGATCACGTGAGCTTCGAAGTCCGAGACGGCGAGTTCCTAGTGCTCCTAGGTCCCTCCGGTTGTGGGAAGACCACAACCTTAAGGTTGATCGCCGGTCTTGAGAAGCCGGATGCCGGAGAAATTTACATCGGCGATCGTCTCGTTAACGACCTTCCGCCAAAGGATCGCGATGTAGCGATGGTTTTCCAGAATTACGCGCTCTACCCCCATATGAGAGTATACGAAAATATGGCATTCCCTCTTAAGATTAGAGGATTTCCGAGGAAGGAGATCGATAAACGGGTGAGGGAGGTGGCTGAGCTTCTGCACATTCAACATCTCTTAGACAGGTACCCAAGGCAGCTAAGCGGCGGGCAACAGCAGAGAGTTGCGCTCGGTAGGGCTCTCGTCAGGCAGCCTCAGGTATTCCTGATGGATGAACCGTTAAGCAACCTAGACGCAAAGCTGAGAGTGTACATGCGGGCTGAGCTGAAAAGGCTTCAGAGGGAGCTTGGTATAACGACAATTTACGTGACCCACGACCAAGCGGAGGCGATGACAATGGCGGATCGCATAGCCGTGATGAACGAGGGGAAAATCATGCAGATTGCAGAGCCCCAAGAGCTGTACTCCAAGCCTGCGAACGTATTTGTGGCTGGGTTTGTGGGAGCTCCTGCGATGAATTTCATAGAAGCATCAGTCAACTTCGAGAGGAGCGCTGCGGTTCTCGACACAGGCGTCTGGAAGATACCATTGACGGAAGATCTCTCGAAAATCCTCTCAGCTAAAGGAACCGCCGGAGAAGTTATACTCGGGATTAGACCCGAGCACATAGAAGTGAGCAAGCAACCCACGCCCGGTGCTTACGAGGTAGAGGTCTTCGTCACCGAACCTCTCGGAGCCGAGACGATAATCGACTTTAAGCACGGCGATGTTATAATGAAAGCGAAACACCCAGAGCACTTCGAGGCGAAGCCCGGCGAAAAAATATACATCAAGTTCAGGATGGAGTACATGCACATTTTCGATAAGAAAACGGGCACAGCTATCGTATGAACACACAAGAGATTCACAGCGAGCTAACCGTCTCCACAGTTCTCGAAGCACACGCGCAAATCTGATCGTTCCCCAGCCCTATACCCACTTCCTGCGAGAACCAGCCAGATACCGAGAGTATAGCCTCACCGGTGTGGAAACAGGTAGAAGAGCGTTGCAACGTGGCTCGCTTTACCCTCCCGCAGCGGCTCTTCAACTGCACCGACTACTGCCTTTTTCTGTGCGCGCGCTTGCACAACACGATACTCGCTACTAGGTTAATCA
>Ga0272445_1003103_pt1 | contig 10620 bp, 11 predicted proteins | sample YNPCB0031_FD_194404 | JGI IMG/M metagenome (GOLD analysis project Ga0272445, IMG submission 194404) | Hot spring sediment microbial communities from Yellowstone National Park, WY, United States - YNP-CB-003-1 | ecosystem: Environmental > Aquatic > Thermal springs > Hot (42-90C) > Sediment... | reverse complement strand
AAGGCATTCATTTTGAAGAACAATTAATTCATGCGCTGCTGGTTGATAATCTTTTTGCGGAACAGATCATGGAGGTTTTGGATCCCAAGTATTTTACTCAGACGCATCTGCGTCACATCGCAAAAAGTCTCTACAACTACTACACTGAGTACAAAAAGTTCCCGTCGCTTCAGCTCATGGAAGGCAAGATGCAGGGCGACGAAACATGCAATGATGCCATCAGGCAACAGATGGCAAAGACATTCATTCGTATTCGCAAAGATCCGTTGACTAAGGATCTCCAATACATCAAGAATTCAAGCCTGGAGTTTTGCAGGAAACAGCGTTTGTTGCTGGCGCTTGAAAAGTGTTTGGATCTTACCGAGGAAAAGAACTTTGCGGACATTGTCAGAGTCATCCAGGAGGCCACTTCTGCCGGGTCAGAGAAAGACTACGGCCACATCTACGAGAACGAGCTTGAGACTCGCATGACAGAGGCCAATAGGAACCCCGTAGCGACGCCCTGGGAGCCGCTGAATGCAATCATATCGGGTGGGGTGTCTGCGGGCGAGCTAGCCGTCATTCTGGCCCTTACAGGCGTAGGCAAGAGCCATGCGCTTGTCGATGTTGGCGCTGCCGCAGCGCTTGCAGGAAAAAACGTGGTTCACTTTACTTTTGAACTTGGTGAGGTGAAACTAGGCAAACGTTACGACGCTCGGTTGTCTGGCATCCCATACGACGACTTGGTTGCCAACAAAGAACGAGTCAAAACTATTGTTGATGCTTTGCCTGGGACGATACGGATCAAGAAATATCCAAACAGGATCGCAACAGTTCAGACCATTCGCAACTACGTCAACAAGTTGCGTCTCGATGACATTGTTCCAGACATTATAATTGTCGATTACGCCGACATAATGAAGTCGGGGAAAAATTACGAAAACAAACGGTTTGAAGAAGAAGCTGTTTATGAAGAATTACGATCTCTTGCTGATGAACTGATGATTCCAATCTGGACAGCTTCACAGACAAACCGATCAGGCATGGACGTTGAAGTCCTCACGCTAAAGCATATTGCAGAATGTTTCTCAAAGGCTAACATTGCGGATTTGTTCATTACGATGAACAGAAAGAAGACTGGAGAAATCGAAACCCTTGGGAACTTTTTTGTCGCAAAAAGCCGCTTAGGGCCAGACGGTGTGAAGTTCAACGTGCTAGTTAATACTGCATTATCAAGCATCAAATGTATCAAGCCAGGCTCGGCGGAAGAGAAGCAAGCAATTGCTGAGTACGATCTAAAGCTAGAGTCTGACGAATCGCGAATCCGCAAGCGTGTTGAGCGCATGAAGGAACGTGATGACCTTCCCATGGACCGGAACAATAAACAAATTGAGTTCTTGGGAAGACTGCAGCATCTAAACAACAAACCAAATGGGAATGGACATACACATGTCGGATTTTAAAGCAGAAATTAAAGACAAATGCCAAAAAGTGGCAGATGAAATTCAAGCTCGCCTCGCGGGCTTTGACAAGGGGCCTAAATTGTTTGAAGAAATTGACAATCAGAATGAGCGTATCCAGAAGCTGACCACCGAGGTTCAATACTGGAAGGAAAAATTTGACGCAATGTGGAAGGCGTGGCATAACCTAGCTTTGGAAACCAAAGGTGCCGAGGAAGCTGCCAAGATGGCAGAGCAAATCAAGAAAGGCTAATCTTTGCTTTGCCTAGCAGTAGTTGTTCTAGTCGCTCTCTTTTTCAGTATCGCCGGCTATTGCTGGTATTTGTTTGAACCAGCAATTGATGCCATCATTACATCATTTATTGACCTCATTATCGCCATTGTAGAAGCGGTAGTCAATTACCGTGGTGATTAACCAAGAGGAATCCAATGCAGGTCGTAAAAAGAAATGGCAAAAAAGAAGAGGTCAAGTTCGATAAGATTATTCAACGGATTAAGTCTCTGTCTCGCGATCTTAACCTTGATCCTGGTTATCTGGCTCAGCGCGCAATTACTGGGCTCCATGATGATATCTCCACAACAGGTATTGATCATTTTCTAGCCGAAACTGCAGCGACGCTTTCCTCCGAGCATTTCAACTACGCACGTCTCGCCGCAAGGATTGCCATATCGTCTTTGCACAAAGATACGCATCCAAGTTTCTATCAGACAAGCAAGTTACTCTATAAGCACGGCGTGTTGTCTGAGCGTTACATCGCAAAAGTCAAGCTCTTTGCCGACGAGATCGAGCAGATTGTTGATTATAGCAAAGATTTCGACTTCGACTTCTTTGGATATAAAACCCTTGAGCGTTCGTATCTGCTAAGGATCAAAGACAAGGTTATAGAACGTCCGCAGCAGTTGTTTATGCGCGTCGCGTTGGATGTTTGCGATGAACTTGACGACATAAAAGAGTTGTACAAGATGCTCTCTGAGGGCTATTACACCCACGCTACGCCGACGCTTTTTAATGCCGGCACTAAGCGCCCACAGCTTTCAAGTTGTTTCTTGCTTGCCATGCAAGACGATTCTATCGAGGGTATTTACGATACGCTTAAGGACTGTGCGTTAATCAGCAAAAGCGCTGGAGGTATCGGAGTACACCTACACAATGTCAGAGCAAAAGGATCTCCGATTAAAGGCACAAATGGGACAAGCAACGGAATTGTCCCGATGATTAAAGTGTTCAACGAGACAGCGCGTTACGTTGACCAGGGCGGGGGCAAAAGAAAAGGCTCTTTTGCGATGTACCTTGAGCCATGGCATGCAGACATTGAACAATTCCTAGAGCTAAAGAAGCCAACAGGGAAAGATGAGCTACGGGCTCGCGATATTTTCCTTGCGCTTTGGATTCCTGATTTGTTTATGGAACGTGTCGAGGCCGACAAGCAGTGGACGCTTATGTGCCCCAGCCAACAGCCTGGCCTGTCTGATTGCTATGGCGAGGCATTCAAAATTCTTTACGAGAAGTATGAGTCTGAGAATCCTCACCTTAAGCGCATCAAGGCCAGGGATTTAATGAAAAAAATCATTGAGTCCATGCTTGAGGCGGGCGTTCCTTATATCATGTTCAAGGATCCATGCAATCAAAAGTCCAATCAAAAGAACGCAGGCATCATCAAAAGCAGTAACTTGTGTTGTGAGATACTGGAAGTCTCAACAAAAGATCAAACTGCCGTCTGTAATCTGGCATCGATTTGCCTGCCTAAATGCCTGACAGATGGAAGTTTTGATTTCGACAAGCTTCACCATGTCGCCAAAATCGCTGTCAAGAATCTCAATAGAGTTATCGACAAAACACTGTACCCAACAATAAAAGCACAAACATCCAATATGATTCAGCGGCCTCTCGGCTTGGGCGTACAGGGGTTGTGCGACGTGTTTTTTGCATTGGGTCTGCCTTATGATTCCGATGAGGCTAAGCTTCTTGATGAAGCGATTGCTGCGCATATTTACTATGCTGCGCTAGAGGCTAGTTGCGAAGAGGCTCAAAAACACGGACCTTATTCTGATTTTTCTCGAAGCCCGGCAGCCCAAGGACAACTACAATACGACCTATGGGGCGTTGAACCCTACTCCACCAATCTCGACTGGCAAGCGCTTAGGGCAAAAATAAAAGAACATGGCCTACGGAATTCCCTACTGATTGCGCTCATGCCTACGGCATCTACTTCGCAACTATTCGGAAACACCGAATGCTTCGAGGTAGTCACAAGCAACTTGTACAAGCGGCAAACGCTGGCGGGTGAATTTGTTGTAGTAAATAAATATCTTGTTTCTGAGCTTGAAAAGCTTGGCATCTGGAATGCCGGCCTCCGGGAAAAAATAATCCAAGGGAATGGATCAGTTCAACATATTGAAGAAATACCAGAACAGATACGAAAGGTTTACCGTACCGTCTGGGAAATATCACAACGCGAAGTTATAGATCATGCCGCTGTGCGTGGTCCGTACATATGTCAGTCTCAGAGCATGAATCTTTTTTTCGCAAAGCCTTCGTTTGGCGCAATCACGTCGGCCCTTTTCTATGCATGGAAAAAAGGATTAAAGACGGGCTGCTATTACACAAGAACCAAGCCCGCTACCGATGCTGTGAAAGTGACAACAAACATCTCCAGTCAAGAGGAAGCAATTGCTTGTTCCCTTGAAAACCCAGAGGCTTGTGTCTCATGTCAGTAATTCATGAAGGTTTGCTGTTTGGCTGGTTCGAGACTGGATTAGAAGGGGTTGTATGGGCGCTACAAGCAAATCATCAAAACCAGCGTTGGGATTATGAAGATCTCTATGTTATAGAAACTGGCGACCACCTTGATATATTTAATCCCAAAGGTGAAAATATCTGGTCGGACGAGGTAAAACTTGTTCCCGCTGAACAGTTTGGTGGGTTATGGATTCATGAGCTTCCTACAAACATGGACCATCGAGAATGGTTCGATATTTTCATGGGAAGAAACCACACAGGAAGGCTGAGTAAAGTTGAAAAAGTTTCCAATGAAAACGAACACTAAGAAGTTCCCCCAAGAGGCCATCCAAGATCTTTTCGACGGCAATCAAGTTGACGGGCTACAGCCCATTAAAACTGGTGATTTTATTTGCGAGAATAGCCACGAAACGTGTGAGCTTATATTCAAACAGACGGCAACAGGGAAATGCTACCGGGCCTACGTCACCAGATCGGGCGGTCATTACAGTGACAGAGAGTATCAATTCGATGATCTCTGCGAGGAAGTACAGCCAAATGAAGTTACCCTTGTCAGTTGGGTGCCTGTAAAGGCATGACACGTTCCAAATATTCAATGTTTCCTGTCGAGATACCAAAGCTTTGGGATTTCTACAAAAAACAATCCTATGCTTTTTGGATACCCGAAGAAATTGATCTTGGGTCAGACATAAAAGATTTTGCCAAATTAAACAAACACGAGCAATACTTCATAAAGCATGTCCTGGCGTTTTTTAATCAATCGGATGGGATAGTCAACGAGAATCTTGCCCTACGGTTCTACCAAGACGTAGACTTGCCAGAGGTACGGGCGTTCTACGCAATGCAGATTGCAATCGAAGCCATCCACGCCGAAACCTACAGTCTTCTAATTGAAACATATGTCAAAGACACCGAAGAAAAACACAGACTCTTCAACGCAATCGAATCTATACCAGCGATCAAAAAGAAAGCTGACTGGGCTTTTAGATGGATTGCCAGTCAAGATTCTTTTGCTGAGCGTCTTTTTGCTTTTGCTGTTGTCGAGGGTCTGTTCTTTTCAGGTTCATTCTGTTCCATCTATTGGCTTAAGTCCCGAGGACTTATGCCAGGCTTGTCTAAGGCAAATGATTTTATCGCCAGAGATGAGGGCCTACACTGGACCTTTGCAGCCGAACTCTACAAACATATGGGACTTAAAGCGCCCCGAAAAGTTATCACTTCCATCGTCAGAGAAGCCGTAGCGATTGAAAAAGAATTCGTATGCGAATCGCTTCCTGTCGATCTTATAGGCATGAACAAAAAGCTCATGTCTCAGTACATAGAATACACCGCAGATCGTATTTTAAAAACGTTTGGATTCAACACAATTTACGAAACCGAAAATCCTTTTGATTTCATGCGGCTCATTGACATGGAGACAAAAGGAAACTTTTTTGAAGTCAGGATATCCGAATACAGCAAAGGCGCTGACACGGAACTTGATTTTTCCGCAGACTTTTAAACCTTAACAGAAAGAAATCAAATGGACGCCGCAGCACTACAAGCTCTCGCAAAAACAGCGTTTGCCAAGAAAACTTCTCAAGATATTTTTTACGATGTTTTCATTGCCACATGGATGAAGACTGATGATCCCGATCACGCCCTAACCGCAGCAGGCAATATCATTGATTACATTGCCCCGTTTCTTAAATAGGAAATTATTCAATGCCCAACACCAGCGGAAGCAACGTAACGATCAGTTCACCAGGAACTACCAAATTCCTTACAGCACAGTCTGCCTGCCAAAATGCAAAGCGCCAACTCCAGAGCCAACAGGAGGGATTGCTCCAAACTGTTTGCGAGAGAGTTGCGCAACATGCTCAAGACGGAAAGTTCAAAATGACGATATCGAAAGAGATCGCCGAAAAGCTCTGGGGCCAGTTGCAAAATTTGGGATATAAAGTCAAGTCTGAATCTTCATTTCTCTCCAATAGCTATTGCTTGTCATGGGACAACGTTTCGGATCTTTAATTCATTATGTCCAACCTGCAATCGTCCGATCCTTATGAGGTATTAGGCATTGATCCACACTGCACAGATGAAGAATTAAAAAAGCGGTACCATGAGTTAGCGCAACAGTTCCACCCAGACAAAGGCGGCAAAGAAGACGATTTTAAACTAGTAAGTCAGGCTTATCAGAAAATCTTAAATCGTCCTAGAATCAACATACCACCTTTCCGTATGCATCCGTTATATCCGAACGATGAAAGCTTTATCGTTGCCCAAATCAGCGCCACAATAGCTGAGATCAAAAGAGGAAAGCATATCGAGTTAGTTTACAATCGGTCCTATGCATGTCTCGCATGCAATGGTACAATTAAGACAGGCGAGCCGCCGTGCAAAGCATGCATGGGTCATGGCTACTTTACAAAAACAGAGCATTTAACAGCAGTTCTCAAAGGCGAGGAACATGTTCACGAAGCATGACCATCTAATTACTCATCTAAATTGTATGGATGGCGCAGGATGTTCTTTGGTTTTTCAACTCTTTGGCGGCGATGGACAAAAAGTACAATATTGCAGCCCATCGCATCCAAAAGTAGACGCTGCAGCGATCGCAAACCGAAAGACTGCGGGTGGTCGATTGTTCCTTGCTGACATTTCTATCTCAACGGAAGCGGCAGATAAACTGGATCACAACAACATCATCCTTCTCGACCATCACAAGTCAGCCATCCCTCTTGCAAAGTACGGATGGTGTCAGATAGATAAAGAAAATACACGTTGCGGCACAAAAATGTTTTATGAATACGCTGTAAAGAATTCAAACAATGCACCACTCTATGCAAAATCGCTAGAATCTTTAATCGACATTATTGATGATCGTGACCGTTGGATAAACAAACTTCCTCAGACCCAAGACATTCATGATCTTTTTACGATCCTTGGTCAGGAATCTTTTGTGGAACGGTTTTTGGTAAGTCCCAGCACCAAGCTGTGGTCACATGAGTCGTTTATGATCCAAATAGAAAGGGGCAAAAAGAAAGAATATCTAAAATCTCTCAAGGTGGAGGAGCGTAATATCAACGGTCGTAAGATTGGCTTTGTATGCTGCGACCAGAGATACATAACAGAAGCAGGTCATTATCTTTACGACACGCACAATCTTGACGCCTGTGTTTTAATCACTCCCGACACCGTCTCTTTGCGTGCTCCTGATCATTCCGATGTTGATTGCTCAGTCATCGCCAAACGCTTTGGTGGGGGTGGTCATCGTGGTGCAGCAGGGTTTCAACTCAAGTCCCTTGTAAAGAAATCCTTACTTGAAAGCGTAATGGAGAATTTCAATCTCGATGGATGAAGACGATAGCATATCTCAATTAATTCACTTAACGGAAGAAAAAGACCAACACAGTAATTCCTCTGCCGGAGAGAAGAGACAAAAAACAACGCATGTCGAAACTTATTATGGGGGATCTGTAATTCTTCAAGATTATATGGGCGGCGATCTTAGCGTGGTGAACGCCGCCAAGGTTAGTTTTAACAAGCAAGCCGAAACGATAGGCGAGCAAGAAACGAAGTTAATAAAATATCTAGCAAAACATAAGCACATGTCACCTTTTCGGCACGTTCAGTTTTCATTTATATTACATCGTATACCGGAATTCATCATCAGACAGCTATACAAGCATCAGGTTGGTATTTCATATAGCGCTGGGGATTTCCGCGAATCTGCGACGGTATGGAATGAGGTATCAGGGCGATATGTTGAATTTGATTACGACTTTTTTGAGCCCGTATCTTTTCGTCCGCAACATGATTCCAACAAACAAGCGTCATACGCTCATAGAACAGTTCCAAACGAAGATAACGTAAGGACAATTTACAAAAATAGCATTTCGGCCTCTTGGGGATCGTACCATCAATTACTTCATCAAGGCGTCAGCAAAGAACAAGCTCGTTTAGTTATTCCGATGTCTTTTAATACTTCTGTTTACTGGACAGCTTCGCTGGAGGCGCTTGTTCACTTTATCAAACTAAGAAACCACGAAAATGCGCAGGTTGAGATTCAACATCTTGCTTCTATTATTCATGGTTTTATAAAAAATATTTGCCCCATATCAACTATCGCATTACTTGAAACATAAACCGCAACAAATCAGAGGCATTGTTCATCATGAACCCGGTTACGCAATTTATTAGAGATTCACTTAACATCAAACACACTGATTATTTTGCCTCCTACGGCATGGGATCGACAGCAAGAAAAGTTGTTGACGAAGTACGTGACTTGGCCGACGTGTCGTCCGGGATCGCTCTTGATAACGTAGAGTTTGAAGAATCCAGTGCAATACGCACAGTCATCTATAAAGGCATGGTTGAGTTTGGTGCAAAAAAGCTTTTTGACAAAGTCTATTGTGACTTCCAAAGTTTGCCACGCACATACAAGGATCTTCCTCGTTGCTTTGGTGCGTGTTATGATCTTTGTACGGAGAAAGGAATGGTGCTGATTGAAGGAATAACAAACAGGAAGCAGGCCCATCATCTGTTAGAGCAAAAACACATCACAAAGTTTTGGCTGCTTCGCGACAATGATTCGCACTTTGATCTCCTGTATATCAAGGAGAAGCACTTTGAAGCATGAACATGGAACGTGCGAAAACATCGTGCAGTGCCCACATTGCGAGGAGAACTTCCATGTCTGCCCCGTATTCTCTCCGCCAACGTCCCTTAATGATGACATTGGTGGAGAAAAAATTGTACGTTGTGATCACTGCAGAAAAAGCTTTACGCTTACTGAAGAGGTTGCTGTCGTATATTCGTCGTATATCGAAGACGATACGCCCAAACCTTCGAGTTTTGAAAACTGAAACGGTAATTGATCCTTCGTTCGAGGATCTTATTAATAATTTTAGTGTCAGTCAGGTAGCGTTTGAGAATGCATCAACAATGTTCTGGAGACTAAGGGTCACCAACGAAGAGTTAAAAGAACACAACCGAGCCCTTCAGGATGAGAACGCACACCTAAAGACTCTTTTGAGGTCCGAAAATTTGACCTCTTTGCCTTAGCGGTCGTTTACTGAAGCATCACCTCACCCGTTTTCAAAGGAGATGCCTATGTTGGCTGCGGATTACGAGAAGAACTTTCGCGAAATTCAGAAGGTCCACGCTGCTGCCTTGGTTCGAGACGCCCTGGCCGAAAGCAGTACCATCGGAGACTTGTCGGCAATTCTCCTTAACAAGGAAATTTCACCACTTGTTCGAGATCTGCCGATTTCAAAAGTCCTCAGTGCTCAATCTTTCAAAAAGCTTCATGCGCGCAATGTCCGCAGCCCAACGATCGTAGTCCCTACGTTTAAGCGCACGGCAATTAAAACGGCGCTGATGCGCCTGCTTTCGGCTGGTGACGAAGTAACGTCTGTCCTGGATGCGAAGATCCAGAAGCGTTTTGATGGCCTGCCCAACGGTTTCACGTATCGGATGCTGCGAGAGCTTGAGGTGGCAAACTCAATCCATCGCGCAACTGGTCAAATCCCAATTCTGTGGAGCGTCGGTTCGGCGTAGTTGATTTGATTAAGAAAACCCCCGTTGATATAATCGGCCAAAGATCCAGAACGCTTGAAATCACTAAAGATCTTGGTCGAATCAACGGGGGCCGCAAAGCGGAGGCAATCTGTCGAAATTGCGGAGACACAAAAATTTGTTATTATCAAACCTTCTGTTTAAATCTTGTCAGTTGCAAGTGCTCTCATATTCACGGACAGACACTGCCCCCAGGAGAGGCTTCTCGGAACGGGCTTTTGCGGACCTACAAATCAAATGCCAAACAAAAGAATCTTTCATTCACATTAAGTAACGAGCAATTTTTTGCAATCACAAAAATGTGCTGCTACTATTGTGGTTCGCCCCACTAGGATCATATCGTCATAGCAAAAGCAGTAATGGGGCATACATGTATACAGGAATTGATCGCTATGACAATAGCGAAGGCTATACTCCACAAAACAGCAGACCATGTTGTACGCTTTGTAACAAAATAAAACATCATCACCCTTTTTCATTGCTCGTAAGCCATATACAGAAAATGTTTCACCATCTTTCTGGATCGGGTCATTTTGTATGACATTAAAATACGTATCTCTTCACAATCATACGAATTTTTCCCTATATGATGGCTTAGGTTATCCAAGCGATTTCTTTGACTATGTCTTAAAATCCGGTGGGGATTCCATGGCCATCACAGATCATGGATCTATGAATGGGTTGGGGTACAGCATTACCGCCGCCAACGCTCTCAAATCCAAAGGCGTTCGATTTCGCCCAATCTATGGAGTGGAAGCATATGTCCTTCCATCCATCGCCGACTGGCGCAAAGCACACGAAGAAAAAGACACAGAAAACAACCTTGTAATTGAGGACGAACAAGAAAGCAAATCGAAATGGTATGACCCAGTTAAGCGC
>Ga0272445_1003101_pt1 | contig 10626 bp, 9 predicted proteins | sample YNPCB0031_FD_194404 | JGI IMG/M metagenome (GOLD analysis project Ga0272445, IMG submission 194404) | Hot spring sediment microbial communities from Yellowstone National Park, WY, United States - YNP-CB-003-1 | ecosystem: Environmental > Aquatic > Thermal springs > Hot (42-90C) > Sediment... | reverse complement strand
TCCTCGGCGCGTCCGAAGGCCACGACGGTCTTGTTCAAAAGCATGACGTAGTCCGAGACCTCGAGCAAGGGGTTCAGGTCGTGGGTCACCATGACGACGGCGACCCCCTTACGCGCCTCCTCCCTCAAAACCTTAAGTATGACGTCCTGCGTCGCGGCGTCCACGCCGGACAGCGGCTCGTCGAGCAACAGAAGCTGCGGCTGCACCGCCAGCGCCCTCGCGATCAGGACCCGCTGCTGTTGGCCCCCCGACAGGTGTGAGAAGGGCTCGTCCCAGAACCCCTCCATCCCGACGACCTCCAAGGCCTCCCTCGCCGCTTCGTAGTCCTCCCTCGTCAACCCCCTTCCCCATCCCCTCTTCGCCACCCTCCCCATGAGGACGACGTCCTTAACTAAGACCGGCTTCGTTGGATCTATCCTCTCCCGCTGAGGCACGTAGCCGGTCCGCCTCCTCACCTCGTACTCCTCGCCCGGCACCCTGTAGCCCAAGACCTCCACGGTCCCCGAGAGTGGCTTCACCATACCCAAGAGGGCCTTGAGCAACGTCGTCTTGCCCGAGCCGTTCGGGCCTATGACCGACAAGAAGGCGGGTTCCCTGAGCTCGAAGCTGACGTCCTCTAGGGCCAGCTTGTCCTCGTAAGCTACCGAGAGCCCCTCCACGTATATGACGGGTCTCATTTCGACCTCCTCAGCCTCACTATCGCCAAGCCCTCCAAGGCCGCCACCGCGGCCAATGCCATCGTGGACAGCGCAAACACATCGATGCCCGACGCTTCTGCGCGCGACGGCGAGCGCTCCGCCAAGCGCCCCGCCACGATGACGACGTTGCGCTTTATGAAGTCGAAGTAGTTGTCCTCGCTCGACGTCGGGATGCCGTACAAGTACGCTAGAGGGGTCCCCGTTCCCTCCGCTATCTGTCTTCCGATGCGGCCTTCATCTCCCTCGCTCTGAGTCGCCGAGACTATTATGAGGTCGCAGTCCTTCGCCTTCTCCATCGCTACGCCTATGTCTTTGGGGCCCGGCAACGCCTCCCCCCTAGCGACCACGTAGACGATGTCCAGTCCCATCCACTCGACGAGGGGTTCGAAGTGATCGGCGATCAGCAAAACGCGCTTACCTGTCAATTTCACAGAGCCCTTCAACTCCGAAAGCCACTGCTCGAGGGCTTCGAGTTTGTGCGCGAATTTCTGGGCTTGACTTAAGTAGTACCCTGAATTGGGGCTATCGATCTGAGACATGGCCTCTGCTACTTTGCGAGCCACGATTTTTGCGTTAGGAGGGTAAAGCCATAAGTAGTGCGGGTTGTCGTTCTTTATAATCATGTCCTTCTCTTCGGTCCAGTTGTTCCAAGAGATCTTGCGACTACATGGCGGTAGCTGACCCAAGAACTCCTCCCGCCCAGTGCAGATGAATAGATCGCATGACTCCACGAGCAACGCGTCTTGGGGGCTGGGGGAGTAGTGGTGCGGGTCGACCCCCGCTACCACCAAAACGCGTAAGTCTGCCCTATCCCCTACGACCTCCTTTGCTATAAGATATAGCGGGCTTATCGACACGACCACCATCGGCCTCTTAGGTTGCTCCGCGCTTACCGCTAGGGCTTCGGGCGTCACGAGAAACACGACGAGCAGTACCGCGACGAGTGAGAGCTTGGCCCCCTTCATACCAATTAATCATAGCGCTTCGTCTAATATATTAATTTTCTCTTTGGAATATTATTAAAAATACTTAAGAAGGCTTTGTCAATAGTTATTATATGGTGCTGACCCCTTGACCATAATAACGTTCTCGATATCGGAGAACCTCGAGAGGGACCTGAACGAGGCCGTGAAGAGGCTGGGCTTCATGAGCAGGTCCGAGGCCATAAGGCACGCCTTGAGGCTCCTCTCGTCCGAGCTGCACAGCCTAGACGCCATCAAGGGCAAGGTGCTCGCTGTCGTGGCCGCGGTCTACGGCAAGGAGTCCGAGAAGGCGAAGGTCTACAAGATCCAGCACGAGTACGGCGACGTCATAAACGCCTACTTCCACTCCCACATCGAGGGTAGCAAGTGCTTGGAGGTCATGGTGGTACACGGAGAGGCCGAGAGGGTGCGCAAGTTCATAGGCGGGCTCAGGGCCTCTCGCGACCTCGAGCAGATGAGGGTGGTTGTGCTCGAGCACGCCGAGGGCTGAGTCCCTCAACCTACGACGCCACGCAAGCTATTTAGTGTGGCCCCTCGTAGTTAGCGTGAGGAAAAGTGGAGATGTACGATTACAGCAGGATACTAGAGCTTGAAAGGGAGCTAATGCGCAAGGAGAGGCAGATAGAGTATCTCCAGCTGGAGCTGAAGAGGTACCAAGCGGCCATCGAGGAGCTCAGGCAGGGCACGAGGCCTGTGGGGCTGGTCCAAGACGTCATAGGCTCGAACGCTTACGTGAGGCTCGAGGCCGGCCAGCTCTACGAGGTCACGATCCCGCCTCACCTCAAGGACAGGGTGCAACCCGGCTCACTAGTCGTCCTCTCCCCCAACAGGGGGATTGTGCTCAACGTGGTCGAGAAGAAGTTCACGGAGAGGAGCTTGTGGAGCTTGAAAGTAGAGAAAGAGGTGAACGTCTTCTACGAGGACGTCGTCGGTCTGGAGAGGGAGCTTAAGGAGCTTAGGAAGGCTGTCGAGTGGGTCCTGAGCCCAGACGTCAGACGTAGGAGGGAGAACATAGTCAAGGACCGCAGGCTCCTCGAGGAGGCAGGCACGGTCCTGCTGTTCGGACCTCCTGGGACGGGGAAGACGTACATGGCCAAGGCCGTCGCTGGCTCGTTGAGCAGATATGGACAGAGGACCTCCTTCATCAAGGTGGAGGCCTACGAGCTTGTCTCCAAGTGGCTGGGAGAGTCCGCTAAGAACGTGAGGGAGCTCTTCAAGCTGGCTCGAGAGGTGGCCCCCTGCATACTCTTCATAGACGAGGTCGACGCCATGGCTAGAGCTAGGACTGAGGTGACGTCCGACGCGGGGAGGGACGTTCAAGGAATGCTCAACCAGCTCTTGACTGAGATAGGCGAGGGCTTCCACGTCAACAGGAACTTGGCGGTAATATTTGCAACGAACATGCCCTCCGTGATAGACCCAGCGCTCATGGATAGGGTCAGGAAGGTGATATACGTGCCTCCTCCCAGGAGCAAGGAGGAGGTGAAGAGGCTCTTCGACTTCTACCTGTCCAAGGTCTCCGTGGATCCGAAGATATGGAGCGGTTCCGGCCTCAAGCCCGAGGCGTTCGAGGAGCTGTGGAGCAACATCAAGCGCAGGAGGCTAGTCTACGAGGCGAGCATACCCTCTAGGAACATTAAGGTCTCGGACGAGTACTGGATCACCCCTAGGGACGTCAAGAACATAGTGCAAGAGGCTTCCAGCGACGCCGCCTTCGAGGGCCTAGAGTACGTGACCCTCGACAAGCTACTGGAGTACGTCAAGGGGCTTAGCATGGAGAGGAGTTGCCAGGTGGCGTTCCTATAGCCCGGACCAACTGAGCAAGTGCAAGTTGCCGACGTGGACCCTCTTTAAGTGGCGGCGGGCAACCTTCAGGCACTCCTCGACCTGGTTCCTCGGGGTTATCGGCATGTCGCTCATGAAGTGGTCGGGGTGGAAGACTAGCAAAGAGTAAGGTATTTCGGGGTTGAGGCTTGCGATGAACTCCGCGATCTTATCGACCTCGCTCGCGTCGACATATCCTGGCACCAAGAGGGTCGTGGCTGTTAGCACGGGCGGGTTCGGCCTCTCGCTGTAGAAGTCCTTCGCTATCATCTCGAAGTTCTCGTAGGCGGCCCTGTTCGACACCCCACTAAGGGCATAGCTCAGCTCCTCGCTGAAGCACTTCAAGTCGAACTTTATGTTCCCACCGCTCTTTAGGGCCAGCTCTGCCGCCTCCCTGACGAGCCCCCTGTTCCCGCAACCATTCCACTCGAAGCATATACGGATTATCCTCTTCCCAGGCTTCTCCTCCAGAACCCTCCTCGAGGCCTTTATCGCGAAGGGCAGTTGGGGCTCGGGCGACCCGCCAAAGAAGCATATGCACGTGTAGTCCTCGTTGTCGAGAACGTGTCTCACGAAGCCCTCGACGGACACCTTGGGGGCCCTAGACAAAAGCTTGTGCGAGGCGTTCTGGCAGAACAGGCAGTCGAAGTTGCACCCGTAGAAGAACACAGCGTAGTTCGCGTAGCCCACCTCGGGCCCAGGGCGCACGGCATACTTGGGGTAGCCAGTCCCAGTCCCGGCCGGGCAGAACCACGACGCGCAACAATTAGTGACGTGGGGGTCGTAGTAGCCATACATTAAGGCCTCGTCGGCCGAGACCTCAGAGACGAGCCTTCCGTTTGCATTCTTCCTCAGGCCGCAGAAGCCCACCTCCCCCTCGCCCATCGAGCACTCGTTCGCGCATATCGTGCACCTCAGGCCGCTGGGGTTTCGAGGAGGCTTCGGAGGGAGGCCATAGCGCGACCTAGCCACTTCGTGAGCTCGCTCGATGAATGGGCGCGCCTCCTCGAACCTGGTCTTGAGGCACTCTGGGCATACCTCGAGGGCCATCGATATCAGCTTAGACCTCCTGCCGCAGAGCCTGCATTCGACCTCCTTAACGCCTGTGAATCTCCACATGGAGGCACACCTACACGAAGGTCTTGAACCCCCTTTGAGTGACCTGCACAGCGCCTGTTATCGGTATCGGGTTCTTGCAGTACAGGCACCTCTTGTCCTCTGTGAGCTTAACCTCGTACACCCCCCACTCGAACCTCTTTATTACTGGTTTGCCGCACACGGGGCAGTACGTGTGATGACCGGGGTGATCGGGTATGTTGCCAACGTAGGGGAAAAGGATGCCCATTTTCTTCGCCATTTGATAGGCCCTCTCTATCACCTCGAGGGGCGTCGGAGGGTTTCTAAATCTGTATGCAGGGAAGTACCTGGTGAAGTGTAATGGCACCTCTGGGCCAGCGTGCTTCAAGTGGTTTTCGATGACTTTCCTAATGCAGCTCTCATCATCGTTGACGCCGTTTACTATGAGGAAGACGACCTCAACGTGCAGGCCAGTCTTCGTGGCCCTCTCTACGTTCTCCCACACCAAGCCAGCCCCCTTCACGCCCACGTACTTTTCGTAGACCCCTTCGTCCCCCTTGACGTCTACCTTGAGGCCGTCGAGGCCTGCCTTGGCGAGCATGTCCAAGGCTTCGGAGGTCATGAAGCCGTTGGAGACGAAGCAACAGTAGAGGCCCTTTCTCCTCGCGAGTGGGAAGACGTCTAGGCAGTACTCAAAGAGCATGGTGGGCTCGTTGAAGCTCACGCAGAGGCCTTGGTCGCCGTTTCTAACGGCGATGTCCACCAGTTGATTCGGATCCACGTAGAGAGCCGCCTTGGGGTCGGGCCTAGACTTAGAGAGGTGGTGGTTCTGGCACCAAGGGCAGTCGAAGTTGCAGGACCAAGTGGAGAAGGTCAAGGACGTTGAGCCAGGCCAGTAGTGGAAGAAGGGCTTTATCTCTATCGGTCTGCTCTCGACGGCCGAGAGGTCACCGTAGGTCACGGTGTACAGCGTCCCACCGTAATTAAACCTCGTGCCGCAGTACCCCCAGCCTCCTTCTGGTATCTTGCAGAGCCTGTTGCACACGCGGCATACGACAGCCTCGCCTCGCCTTTCGAAGAGCGGAGAGGGCCTGACAGTCGGCCTCTTCAGGAGCTCGCCCGAATCAACCGCCTTGGCCAAGCCTCATGCACTCCGTCGATAGCGAGGGCCTCTTGGGCGGGAGTCCTCCATTTTGTGTTGTAATACCTGCAAGGAACTGCCTCGGGCCTCCCGGGCCCTCGACCTCCCTCAGCCCCACCCTCCCCTTTCCGAGGATCAAGTGCGTGAGGATCTTGAGCTTCTTGCTGAAGATTTTAAAGGGCATGTCCTCGTCACTCTTACGTATGAAAGGTATATAGGAGGCAGCTGGCCATAAACTTTAACTCGAAGAGAGTGTCCTTCGTTGACTACCATCTGGAGGACCTCGGCGAGGGTGTATTGGTGCCCTAACTGCAATGTGCCTTTGCTGGCGCCCAAGTGCGGCCTCTGCAACGAAGTAGGGGTAAAGGCTCGCGGCTCGCCTCCCAAGGACTTCAGGCCAGCGATGGACTACGACTTCAAGATTCTGAGGGAGGCCGTGGAGAGGGAGTTCGGCTCTAAGGCCTACGAGGTCCTAGTCCCGAGCGAGGTGGTTTTGCTCAACAAGATACCCTACGTCGACCAGGCAAACGAGGTCGTGGTAGATGGATGGGTCATGGGGAACCTCTACTACAGCCCGGACAAGGGCGTCTGGAGGTTCAGGCCGTCCTACGAGGGCGCCGCTAGGCTTGTGGCTGAGGGCGCCGCTCCCTACGTCGAGGTCTTGAAGGGGAGCATCAGGCTGTGGGACGAGCTCTCCAAGAGCGAGATCAGAGGAGACTCGCTCCCTGCCAGCGGCAAGTACGTGATCCTGACGGACTCCAAGTCCATGACCATTGGAGTTGCCGTCTCGCTGAACGGCGAGAAAGCGAAGGTCGTTAAGGTCTGGGAACCACAAAGACCTCACGAGAAGGGGAGAAGAAGCGATTGGGGGGTAGCGATCAAGGCCAACGAGGGCCACCTAGAGGCCGAGGAAAAGAGGGCTGAGGCCCTAGTGACTAAGGCCGTTAAATCGCGCAGCGTCTTCGTGTCCTACTCAGGCGGCAAGGACAGCCTAGCAACGCTCCTGCTGACCTTGAAGTGCTTGGGTGACGTGCCCCTCTTATTCAACGACACCGGCATAGAGGCCCCCGCGACCGTGGAACACGTCTGGAGAGTAGCCGATAGGTTCGGACTGGAGCTCGTCTACGCCAGCGCTGGCGACGCGTTCTGGAGGTCCGTGCCAGTCTACGGGCCGCCCGCCAGAGACTATAGGTGGTGCTGCAAGGTGTGCAAGCTGGTCCCCATAGCCAAGGCAGTCAAGGAGAGGTTCCAAGAAGAGGCTTACGCGATACTCGGCCAGAGGAAGTACGAGTCCTTCGCCCGTTTGAGGGCTCCCGCCATCGAGAAGAGCAGGTGGATACCAAACCTCGTGAGCGTCAGCCCGATAAGGGACTGGTCCGCACTTCACGTCTGGCTCTACTTAATGAGGGCAAAGGTCGAGTTCAACCCGCTGTACAGGCAGGGATTCGACAGGATAGGGTGCTGGTTATGCCCGGCGTGCGAGCTCGCTGAGTTCGAGAGGGTCAAGAGGCTCTACCCCGACTTGTGGAGTAAGTGGGAGGAGAGCGCCTTGAGCTGGTGCAGAGAAAAGGGCTTGCCAGAGGAGTGGTTCAGGCTCGGGCTGTGGCGATGGAGGAGGCTGCCTGGAGAGGCCAAGAAGTTTGCTTCAAGGATGGGAGTGGACGTGAAGAGGATAGAGGAGGGGCTCGCGAGCCTCAGGGACTTGGAGGTCGTGTTAACCGTTAGGCCTTGCGAGGATATATATGAGGCCCATGGCTCGATGAAGTCGCCCATCGACTTAGTCAAAGTGGCCACCATGCTCAAATGCGCAGGAGGAAGGATCTTAGTCAACGAAAAGCTGGGCCTGCTGACCCTGAGGATGGACGAGGGGGTCGCATCGTTGAACAAGAACGGCTCGTTCTCGATTCGAGCTGAGGACGCCCACGAGCTGAAGAGGGCCGTGGAGGTCTTCGTCAAGAGCCTGCTGAGGGCCAAGTACTGTAACTTGTGCGGCTCTTGCAAAAACTGGTGCCCTACGAACTCCATAGTCGTGGAGCGAGAGGTCGAGGTAAAGGACTCGTGCTTGGGTTGCAGAACCTGTATACTTGCATGTCCCGTCGCCACGTACATGTACAAATTTTCGACGAGCGTAGTCGGTGACGAAGTTGGGGACTAGGGCTCTTCGCCTCTTATTGCTCATAAGCATAACGACAATAGCAGTAGCGATAGCTTTCGCTTCAGACGTTGCACATGCAGAGAAGAGCTTTAAGTACGTCTTCGAGGTCGACGACGAAGGAGCCACGAAGGTAATGGTCCACTTCTGGGACAACAAGAGCGGAAGCTCTTGGCTCTACGTCCCTAAAGACCAAAGGTGGATGCTCAACATCACAGCCCACGAGGGCAGGCTGCTCAACGTCACATACGAAAGGATCATCAGTGATGGACGGGAGGACCCCTTCTACGTGGTCATGAAGTTCCACTACGAAGCCTCGACGATGTTTAACGCGAGCGTGGAGTACCGCATGAAGCACGGGGCGCTCATAATCGAGCCGAGGGCGACTTTCATTTCCCCTCGAATCGTACACGAAGGTTCTAAAACCAACGTCGTCACGTACTTGCCGAGCTACGCCATCACTTCTGAGGATAACGTCTCGTCAACCTCAGGGCTCATTAGTGACGTCGAGGTCACGAGAGAGGATGGGACCGTAGTCGTCAGCGCGGTGGTGGGGTCGAACGACAGGCTGGTAATCGAGTACACAGCCCCGCGAGCGGCCAAGATCGTAAACATAACCCTAGGACGTATGATTTTCAAGACCCCTCCGCGGTATTTTGGGTTCGCTCACGATGTCTTAAGAGCTCTAAATAAGACCTACACCGTCTACAAAGACGTCTTTGGATGCGAGACGCAAAGCATATACATCGAGTTCTTCGTCCCTACGAGAAAGGACTTGGACTTGGGCATCGAGGGGTACGTGCCCCTCGTGGGCAGGGAACTTGGACCGATCAACCTGAACCTCCTCTACATAAGGGGGGTCGAAGGTTTCACGAGCGTGGTCGCGATGCACGAGCTAGCACATCATTTTCTATGGTGCGCTGGCGTCCCGCTCTCGAAGCTCTGGATCCATGAAGGGGTGGCAGAGTACTTGAGCTTAACCCTTGGTAGAGAAATGGGTTATCGCGACGCTGTTGAGATGCACGAGAACTCGCTCATCGCCGACTTGGAGAAGCTCGACGACCGACTGGGCTTCATCCAAAAGTGGACGCCATCTTCGGTGCCGCCTCAAGAGCTCGGCCCTTACTACGCCGCCTCTTACCAAGTCATTAAGACGTTGTGCGAGAGGTACGGCGGCCTGGACTACCTAAAGAGGCTGTTCGAGGCCTTCAAGAGGCTCGACTACTTCGATTGGTACGACGAAAACCGAGTAATAGAGGCCTTCGGCAAGGCGGCTGGCAACGTCGACGAAGTGGTCAGGCTATTCCGAGGATGGGGCTTTGAGATCGAGGGACCTTCGCAGTTCGTGCCCAGCATTCCTCAGGTGAGGAAATACATCTCTGGTTTGCCGGACTGGCTCGAGCCTTACAAGAGAATGGCCGAGGTGGCCACTTACGTGGCTGAGGACCTTCGACAGCAAGGTCTAGTCTATGCGGCTCTCTTAGTTATTAAGGCATCACAACTCATCTGTGATTTTAGCCTTCCGTTCGCGATCGCTAGCATAGCGATAGTAGTGATCGCTCTCGTCCTCTTAAGGCGATTGGCCTAGCTTCTCTTGGACACTCTTGACCTTGTCTAGCATGCCCTTCTCGACGTCCCTTCTATCATCAATTAAGATTACCGTGTAAACTCTCTTGGCGCCTGCGTTGCACAGTGCTTCATGGCACTTTTCGATCGCTCTAAACAGTTCCCACAAGTTCTTGGCCTCGACAACGGTCCCCGTGGGAGTCACCATGACTTTGAGGCCCGAGGCTTTAAGAGCCGTAGTTGGGTTGACATCACTTGTCAACACTTCTAAACAGCTCTAAGCACGTGCTCACTCGCTCTCCTTAACCACGATCACCTTGACCCTCTCACCGTGAAGCCTCCTCAACCTCTCCTGATACTCCTTAGGAGGGTAGATGACGTACCTCTCCCTCGATATCTTTATCACGCTACCCTCGAAGACGTACACAACGCTCATTCTACCACCAAAGTATTATTGGTTAGCAAAAATTTATAAGTTTGTCTCTCGTTACTCATAACGAGCCTCCGTGAGCCTCGCCAAGACGATGAGGGTCAGAGCAACTGCTAGGGTTGAGGCGGTTGCCCCCGAGGGGGGCGAGGGGCTAGTCCAGTTCTTGAGAATGTACAGAGATGCTGTTCAAGAGATTGTGAACGAGCTCTGGCGTCTTGGAAAGACCCCCTCAAAGGCTACGCTCCACAGGGCGTACTACGACAGGCTTAGGGGTCGAGGCTTTAGAGCGCACCACGTCTCCGAGATCTACAAGAGGGCTAGAGAACTCGTTGAAGCGACGAAGAGCAATGGTGGTTCGAGGCCTCTGCTAAAGAGGCTCACGGCTAGAATCCACCCCCTGGACTACAGGATCGACCTAAAGGCCAAGGCCTTGTGGCTCGCGGTTCTAAACGATGAGTGGGTCGAGCTCGAGCTCAAGTGGTACGACTACTTGGACAAGTACCTCGATGGCTCGTGGAGGCTCGGAGAGGTCTTGGTGAGCTACAGACGAAACGGGATATTCGCCTACCTCGTCTTCAACAAGGAAGTTCAGCTTAAAGAGCCCAAGGCGATAATGGGCGTTGACCTGAACTTCGACAACGCAACCTGCGCGATAATCGACTTGGACGGCAATCTGATCACGGTACGCCCCCTGCCCTACAGGGGCCTGAGGAGGGCCCTCCACTTGAAGAAGCTGGCCGAGAAGCTCCAAAAGG
>Ga0272445_1003096_pt1 | contig 10637 bp, 12 predicted proteins | sample YNPCB0031_FD_194404 | JGI IMG/M metagenome (GOLD analysis project Ga0272445, IMG submission 194404) | Hot spring sediment microbial communities from Yellowstone National Park, WY, United States - YNP-CB-003-1 | ecosystem: Environmental > Aquatic > Thermal springs > Hot (42-90C) > Sediment... | reverse complement strand
TTCTTTTATTGGTTCTGGGACTCTTCTATAAGGTTGTAAAATATAAGAGAAATCTGCATAGAAAAATCCAATTATTAAAAATAGTATTGCAATGTTTAAAACAATTAATAGATTTTTTATTCTATTTTCTTTCATTTTTAATCACCCTAAATCCTTTCCTGTATATGTAATATTGAAAGTGAATGTTTTCCAATCGCTCCAAGTTCCATTAATATAAATTACTCTATAATCAAAGCTTATAGTATAAACTTGCCCATGCTTGATTTCTTTTGGATTATATTCGCCTACATTAACATGAGCAGAACATTCAGCATATTGATCGCTATTTGGAGAACCAGAAAGAATGAATGGTTTCTTTTCAATTACAACATCTTTTACCCAATGATAAAAGTATCGTGGATGCTCATTTAATATTCCTCTTCCTCTAATTGTTATATTTCTATTAGGATCTATGTAAATTTCTGAATAATTTTTATTATAAACTTCAAAATATAAGTATAAGGTTATTCTACCACTGCTCCAATGTGCATCTATAAATCTTGCATTTGCTATTTCTATTTTTTCAGTAGGAACATAAGTAAATGTAATTGTTTGTGTAATCGTTTGAGTAATTGTTGTAGGATAAGTATAAGTTGTAGTATAAGTTGTAGCATAAGTAGTTGTAATTATATATGTTGTTGTAGAAATTGAAGTTTCAGTAATTTTCTCAATTATTGTTTTTTCAGTTGAAATATATGAAGTTGTTGTAGTTTTAAGGAATGAGGGTGGCTTAACTATTATATATATTAATCCAATTGCTAATAAAATTGCAATAATTGAAACAATTGCTAATGCTGAAATTGATTTCATATTTCTTCACCTATGCAGGTTTTAATTTATACCATATTCTAATTGTAATTGAAGCATCTGGAGGAGAGTTCCCCTTCCACCAAATTTCAACGAGGAATTTCAAGTATTTTTGAGGTTTTGTTGTATCAAATAGAGGTTCAACATTTGGATTTTTATCCTTTTTAACTAACCATTGTGTTTCCCCAGATACTTGTTCAGGAGAAAGCCATTCTACAAGGTAGCCCTCTTGAGAAATAAATATGGCACCAGAGAAATATAGCGCCCCATCTTCTTGTAGTTTCCCATCTTTAGCAAAGAAAGGAAAGTCCATATAAAGTGGCACATCTATAGGAGGAGGCTTTGTCGTTGTAGTTACGGGTGGTGGAGCATAATTATAACATACTGCTTTAAAGAATCTTTTCAATTTATAATTTGCATCCATTGTAAAAGTTATTGAATCTGCATCAGCATAATTTGAAAGCCTTGTATGAGGTTTTTGATATACTAATCTTATTTCATTTCCATTTTCATCTACTTCCCAAAGTTCCCATTTAAGAATATATATCCATATTTCATCATACGGCCCAATATAGCTTTTTTGAGGATCATCCCATACTTTTCCTGATCCACAATGATACCAACATGCTCTATCATATTCGCTTACTAATATTCCAGCAGGGAAAGTATAAATTCCATCTGCTCGTTGAGGTTCTATATAACCTGCATAACTACCTTCGCTGATTACTGGCCACCCTTCAATATTATAATTATAAGGACTATCTTTAGGATCAACATAATTTGAAAAATCAAATGGCCCATGAGATTCAATTATCAATTTATATGTTTTCTCACCTGTTGTTGAAAATGTTTGAGTTGTTATTGTTTGAGTTATATTTACATAATAATAACGGAAAGTAAAGGTGCCTACTTTTACAGGTTGATAAGCAGAGCTAAATACATTTCCTTGTTTTGTATGTAAATTAATGCATCTTATACGCTCTTTAAAGAATCCAAAATCTTCATATTCTACATCATTTAATCCAAAATCAGATGGATCTTTTTCTATTTCTTCTCCTGCTTCTAAAATTAATGGAGGATTAAATTCTCCTTTAGAAATAATTTTACTATTCCAACCTTCTACTACGAAATAATCTATTACACTTGCTCTATTCCATCTATTTTTAATATATATTTTTGTTTCTTTACTTTCAATTACAGTAGGAGAAGTTGTTGTAATTGTTTGAGTAGAAGCCCCAGAAGTTGTGGTGTATGTAGTTGTAATTGTAGAAGTTTCTTTCTTTTTCTCTACACCTATAAATATTTGTATTAATTCATTTCCTTTCTCTACTTCTTTTTCTACTACTTCTCTATTCATTATTGCCATTTTTGCAAAAGTCATTATTCCTACTATGAAGAGAATAACGAATAATATTGCTACTAATGATAAAGGAATTGAGTATATTCCAGATTTTTTCTTATTTATTCTATTTTTATTCATTTTTAATCACCTAATCCCACATATTATAATACACTCTAATAACTGCTTCTGCATTTGAAGGGGCATCATCTTTAAATTTTACATGAACTTTGAGTTTTAAAAATAAATTCCAAGGTTCATAATGATCTACCCAATGGTCTGCTAAGTATTCACCACCTTTTACTACTGTATCAGAATCATATGCTATCTTCCAAGAAGTGAAAGGCCAAATAGTTACTTCTTTAGTTTGAGATAATCCATTCTTAGCTACAAAGTTAAATTCTACATATCTTTTTATTGTTGTTCTGCTTGTAGTTATTGTTTGAGTTCCTGTTACAGTTGTAGTTGGTGGAATATAACCTCCTACACTTGCTCCAAAGTATCTTTTCAATTTATAATTTCCAAATAATGGAAATGTAAATGAATATTCTCCTTTAGAAGTTGAAGGTGGAATATATTCATCTATTTTTCTTAATTCATTTCCAAATCTATCTAATTCCCAAAGCTCCATTTTTATTAAATATATATCTACACTTTGACATTGAATATAATAGTAATGAGCACCATCCCATATTGTAGTAGTCCAACCATAAGAAGTCCTATAATCATTATGAACAGTATCTGTTATTAATGAATCTGCAGGATAAATATACCAACCATCTCTATGAGTTGGTTTTATTATATCATATTCTACATTATCACGATGTTTGTCTCTATTTAGATCCCACCATTCAACATAATAATAATCTGGATCGTCTCTTCCTCCATATCCAAAATTAAATGGGCCATGAGATTCAACTATTAAAGTATGCATTTTAGATGTATATGTAGTGTTTATAGTTATTGTTGTAAGAGAATAATTTATATAGTATTGTTCTTTAGTTATAGTAATTTCTTCTCCTACATGTTTATAAGCAGAACCAAATGTATTTCCAAGCTTAGTATGTAATAAAATGCATCTTATATGATCTTTGAAAAACCAGAAATCTTTTGCATAATTAGGATTATTTAATCCAAAAGTATTTAAAATATCGTTTCCTTTAAATATTCTTTCTTCTCCTGCTCCTAATACTATATTCAAATCTCCTTTAGAAATTACTTTTCCATTCCAATCTTCAACTACAAAATAATCTATTATGCTTGTTTTTCCCCATTGATTTATAATAACTATCATTGTTTTATTTTTTATTGTTCCATTTTCATATACTCTATCTATGCTTATGTATGTTCTTATTAATTCATTTCCTGCTTCTGCTTCCTTTCTAACATCTTCCACATTTATAGCAGACATCCTTGCAAAAATCACTACCATAAATATATAGCCAATAGTAAGTAATACTACAAATAATAAAAGTGCAGGAGAGCTTATTCCAGATTTTTTCCTATTTTTATTCATTCCTTTTTTTTCACCCCATTGCTTTTCTCCTTCCAAGCATTCAACTTGGAATGGAGAGCTAAGGGGGTGGAGATGGAGGAACTGCTTCTTCTTCTGTTGGAATTTCATATTTTGAAATGAATAAGTTTCCATTTGTAGTATGAAAAGCAATTAATCCAACAAATTTTTCAAATTTTTTCCAATTATTCATATAAGCAGGTAATTTTAATTGATTTGGATTTAGATTTTCTCTACTCCCTCTCTTTATTTCTAAATCCATCGTTCCTTTAATCCATAAGCTCCCATCTTTTGCAAAAACATAGAAATAATCTATAATAACATCATATCCTCCATTATTTACAATTAGAATATTTGTAGAGCTTGAAGGTTGCCATCCTTTTTCTCTTGTTATAGTTCCATTATAAAGATAAATTTCCAATTTTTCTTTTATTTCTTCATTCTTCTCTATATGTTGTCTTCTTTCTGCTCTTTCTACAACTTTTATTAAACCAATTAAAACAAATAATCCTGCTATGAAAAACATTACCATTACTATTGCAATTATTGGATAAAGCAATACGCTAATTCCTTTATTTTTTCTATTTATTTTATTCTTCATAGAATAACCTCCTTAAATAATGATTGAAAATTACTGAATAAACAAAGAAGAATGCAAATAGAATTACTGAAATTAAGAAAGTATTAGGATTATCAAATATTGGATAAGCATTCTTTATAATAGGATCAATTGTAGTGGTATAAGTTGTAGTTTTATAAGTAGTGTAAGGAGAACAGAAAGTAATAGTAGTATTATAAAGTTTAGATGATGTAGAAGTAATTGTTGTTTTTGGAGTTGTTATTGTTGAAAATATTGTAGAGGTATAATAAATTACTCTATATGGATAAGTAGGTTCTATGTAATAAGAAGTTATTGTAGTTGTAGGAGTTAATGTCGTTGAATAGCTTGTGGAAGTAGTTGTTGTATAAGAAGTGGATGTTGGAGATGTTATTGTTGTATAAATTGAATATGTTGTAATTGGAATTTCAGTAGTTATAGTTGAAGTATATGTTGTTTTTGATACTTGAGAAGTTTGTTGTTGAGATTGGCTTCCTTGAGTTTCACTATAATAATATGGTTCTGTTATTGTAGGCTTTGGCTTCTCAAGTTTTATCATTGCTCCAGAAGAAGTTTCAAACATTATATTTTCTAAATTTTCTCCATAAGGAATATTAGTTATTTGCTTTTTCTCATCTGGATTAATTACTATATTAGTTGTAATAATTTGACTATCTACATAAATTTTTGTTATTGTAATTTTATTTTCTCCATCATTTGCTACTATTACCCCATCCACTCCCCAATAAATTAATGAAAGCTTTTCTGCTAATTGGGATTCTGCTTTTCTTTCTTCTCTTGTAATTATAGCTCCACCAGATTTTGCTTGTTGTAAAACAATATAATAAACAGAAAATCCAATGATTAATATAACTAATGAAATTGTAGCAAATGTAAGTATATTGCTTACTCCTTTATTCTTCATATTTTTCATTTTTTATCCTCTCTTTTATTTCAATTGTTATAGAAACTACTATAATGCATAATGTAATTAAGAAAGCTGGGCTATTTTCTCCAATGAAAATTGATCCTAAATAGTCTGTTATTGTAGTAATTGTAGTAGCAGGGACAGATGTAGTTATAGTAGTAGATGGGACAAAGTTTTCTATTCTTGAATTTCTTGTTGCCGTTCCCCAATAGAAATCAAAATGAATATAATAATAAGATCCTTCAATCCAAACATAAACAGTATAATATACTGTCCATGTTGAAGCAGGTAGATAAGTTATTCCAAGTTGAGAAGTTGTAAATTCTGCTAATTGAATCCATCCTGTATCTCCATTTCCTGTTATTTTTCCATATACTCTTACTACTATTGAAGAATCTGAAGAATAAAGATAAACATCTGGCCTATTCCAAGTAGCGGAAATAGTATAAAATGTAGGATTATCTGTTACCCATTTTTGTGAAGCTACTGCAACAGGAGAACCAGAAGTTATTTCGTCTTCTGCAAAGCATTTCAATTTATCATATGGAACCTTTTGTCTTGGAATGCTTGGGGAACTCCATTCTAATAATAATCTTTCTGAACCTGTGTATTCATAATGCTCTATTCTTATTGGATACCATTGCCCTCCATTTAAAGTTATATTTCCTGAAACTGTTTTACTACCAGTTGTCCAAGCATCTATTATTTTTTGATTATTTACATATAATCTTACTCCATCATCGCTTGTAGCGTAGAAAGTATAAGTTTCACTATAAGGAGCATAGATATATCCTGTTATAATTCCACTATAATAATCTGTTTTTCCAGCAGGATTGATATCTGTGAAATCTATTATAGGATGAAGCAATCTTGCTATTATATTCCCACTAAGAGTATAAGTATCATACCATATTCCAAATAATCCATTAGTTTGATATCTTTTCCATACTCTTACTCCAAAATATCCATAAAACGAAGTCCCCGATCCTATGCTTTGTCTAAGTGAAGCATATTTTTCAATACTTGATTGAGTATTTGAAAGTTGATAAGCAGTTAATTCATTTATTGTCCATTGATCCCCTCTAAAGTAAAGAGTATTAAGTGAAGTAAGAGTTATTGTAGTAGAAGCATAGCTTGTATAAGTAGTTGGGACTACTGTTCTTGTAGTAGTTTGCGTTAATGTTTGCGTTATAGTTGTTGGAATTGTTGTAGTTATTATAGAAGTGTATGTAGTAGGAACATAAGAAGTTATTGTTTGAGTAGTTGATTTAGTAGTTGTTATTGTTGTTGGAATTGTTGTAGTAATAGTTGCAGTTCCTGTTGTCGCATAAGTCGTGGTATAAGTAGTTGGAATATAGCTTGTTAATGTCTGTGTTGTAGATAATGTTTGAGTGATTGTAGTAGGAGTTGTTGTAGTTAGTGTTTGAGTTATAGTTGTAGGGATTGTTGTCGTATAAGTAATTGGAGTCGTAGTAGTTATAGTAATAGGAGTAGTGGTGGTGAATGTGGTTGTATAAGTTGTAGGAATATAGCTTGTTAAGGTTTGAGTTGTTAAATAAGTTGTAGTAATTGTTGTTGGGGAGATGGATGTTTGGGTAGTAGTAATTGTAGTAGGAACATAACTTGTAGTTGTTATTTCAGTTGGTAAGCTTCCAACCCAAGTTGTTCCTGTAATTGTAAATCCTCCTTCAACAAACTTGATTAAATTTCCAGATGAAGTTTCAACCATTAAGCTTTGTCCATTATTATATGGAGTTTCTGCTTCTATTTTACTATGAGGATTAATAATAATTGGATTGCTTGATATATCTTTAATTTGTCCATCTGCATAAATTTTCTTTATATAAACAGGTATTTCTCCATCATTAGATAAAATTGCAATTCCTTTATCTCCAGATTTATACCAAAGAATTAATGATAATTTTTCCAATAATCTTGTTTCTTGTTTTGCTAATTCAGAAGTTTCTACTTGAGTTGTTAATTTTAAATGAGAAAGATAAAAGTAAGCTACAACACTTCCAATAACTAAAATTACAATTGCTAAAGAAATAAATGATAATGAAGTGCTTATTCCAGATTTTCTTTTAATTAAACATTTATTCATGGCATCACCTCAACATTTTTTATTACTTCTATTGTTTTTCCATCAGGAGTTAGAGCAGAAGCAATTATTGTAAGCTTCGTTCCAATTGGAAATGATTGAGAAGAAAGGTATTTTTCAACTTCATAGCTTTGAGAAGATTCTAATGGTATTGATCCAGAGAAAATATCTCCAATATTTGGATGCGTTGATCTTACATTTATAAGCGTTAATTTTACATTTCCAACATTGGCTACATTTACTTTTATTAATGTTCCTTCACTCCAAGAAATTGCTCTTGCATCAATTATTTCAATTTTTGGATTATAATTAAGAGATTTTGAATAAGCATTAAGAAATAATCCTGCTAATGAAACAATTGATAATGAAATGATTATTAATAATATTTCAGATAATAATCTTGAGATTGCTTTTTTATTAAAAAAATAAAAGGGAAGTAAAGGAGTCATGAATCACCCCTGAACGACTACTTGAGTTATTTTTTCAATCGTGTTTGAATCGTATGTTACTGAAACTCTAACGATAACTTTCTGTCCAGCAGTAAATGTTGGCGGTGATGCACCAAAATCGCTTTTAATAAATACTTTCCCTATACTCTGTCCTACATCAAGAGTAGGTGGAGAAGCCCAAGTAAGTGTTACGGCACTTCCTGTTGAAGGATTTATTACTGCAACTCCACTTATTGTTATTTTTCCATTTCCCGTATTTTTAATGGTAATTTGTAAAGTTGGGTTTCCAGATGAATCAAGTAGTAAATTAGCATCAAGAATTTCAAAATCACGAGTTGTTGAAAGAGAGTGAAACATTGTTCTTCCAAATATAAAGAAAAGCCCTCCAATAACAAGTGTTATTAAAATTAGCAATACTACTGCAAGAAGATTAGAAATTGCTCTATTTTTTAAAAAAATAAAGGGAGGTAAAGATTTTGTTTTCATTTTATTCACCTATGGATGAGCTAGGGTTGAGGAAGATGCTGAAACTGACATTCCATTCGTTGCGGTTCCTGTAATCAATAATGGATAGCTTTTTCCTGTTTCAACCCCTGTAACGCCACTTGCAGAAATATATGCAGTTTTACCAGCATCTACTTCTTTAGGCGTCCACTCTCCCCATGTTATAGAAGAGAGCCCCTGTATTATAGGAGGATCTAATTTCTGTATCTTTACATTTCCTGTGTTTTTGACTTCAATAAGTATTAAGGCATTTCCATCAGAACCAACTGTAATATCGTATTTAGTTATTTCTAATGAAGCAGTTGTAGATAATCCTCCAAATAAACCTCGTCCAAATGTATATAGAAGGCCTACAAACACAAGAGCAATGACAATCAATAGAACGCTAATGAGAACTGTTGATATTCCTAATTTCTTTTTTTCCTTTAACATTTTTTATCTCGATTTCGCGTTTTTTACATTCTAGTATATAAGCAAGACCTTGGTTTCTATACATTAAAACTGGGTTTTTATACATAGACACTAGATTGCAAGTGAAAAAATTCGATTTTTAAAATCTTATAAAATTTTATTATAAAAAAACAAAAATTTAAAATAATTTTTATTTTATTAAGCTTTTATTATATTTTTATTATTTTAATAAAAACAATAAAAATTGCAAATGAATTGCAAGTGAAATAAATTTATTTTAAAAAGATTTTTTCCATTTCCCATGTTTTAATTAATTCGATTATTTTTAATGCTATTCTATTTTTCTTATTAATTTTAAAAATTCTTATTTTATCATATTTTTTCTCTTCTATAATTCCAGCTTTAACAAGTTTTTTTAAATGAAGAAATGTAGTTCTATAATCTAACATTGCTTTTTTAGAAATTTGAGTAATATTCATTTCTTCATATTTACTTAATATTTTTAAAATTTTTACCATTCCACGAGAAGATAAAATATCTTCAATTTCAATCATTTTTAATAAATCATTTCTTTTTTAAATTTTATAATATTTGATAATTCATTTTCCAATATTGAAGCTGGAATTTCAGGCAATGAAATATATGATTTCCTTCCTTTTTCTTCTTTGCTTAATACTTTTATTCTTATATATCCTAAATCTTCAAGCCTTTGTAAATAATCCCAAAATCTTCTATAAGATCTAGGTGCAATATCATATTCCTCACATACTATTTTATAAAATTCATTCAATTCAGAAGATGTTACATGTGCTTCTTCGTTTTCTTTAAGACTTCTTGATAATGCTAATAGTATAAGCTTTTCATGAATGCTTAAATATGTTAAATATTCTCTATTAAGAGTAGGATAAATGCTTGCATATGCTTTTCTAACATGTTCTGGTAAAACCATTTTTGAATTTTCTGCTTCAGCAAATTTTCCAGCTCTCCAAAGAAGTTCTATAGCATATCTAGCATCTCCTCTATCGCTTGATATTTCTGCAATGAATTTTAATGTTTCATCTAAAACTGAATTTTCATAAAATGCCTCACTTGCTCTATATTTAATTATTCCATAAAGTTGTTCTTCATCATATTCTTTTAAATGAATAAAATTGCTTTGAAGAGTACTTCTTGAACTTTCATCAAGATTTCTTAAAACTTCAGGATTTCTAAGAATACATATTAATGAAGGCATAATGGATTTTTCATTTCTCACTTCTCCTATTCTTGTAAGGAAATATACTGCTTCTGAACCTTCTTCTTTTACAAGAAAATCAAATTCATCCAATGCTAAAATTAATCTAATATTTTTATCATAAATATAATCTAATATTCTATTCATTAATTCTTCAGTAGATAATCCTTTAGTTGGAAAAGGAATATTAATTCTTTCAGCAATACCCCTAATTAAAGTAAATAAAGTTTTATAGATCTTACAACTTAAATAAATAAAACTAATTTTTATGCCATGCTTTTTTGCTTCTTTTTCTGCATTTTCTCCAAACAATTTGCATAAAGAAGTTTTTCCTGTTCCAATAGATCCTGTGATTAACACTCTAGGAGAAATAAATTTTTCTTCTTTAATAAAGCTACTGAAGAAAACATTTAGCATTTCTAATTCTTTCTCACGATAAGGAAGCTTTGGAGGAACATATTCTAAAGATAATTTTTTCTCATCTAGGAATATTTTACTCATCTCTAAAAATCTGTTATAATATTGAACATAGAAGTAAATAAATATGAGAGTTGATTGCAAGTGAAAAAATTGAATATTATTAAATTTTAAAAATTTTATTAATAATATTTAAATTATTGAAATATTTTTTCATTATAATTATTTTTTTAAATTTTCTATCTTTAATTTAGGAAATAAAAAATTGCAAATGAATTGCAAGTGAAGAAAAATTGG
>Ga0272445_1003094_pt1 | contig 10641 bp, 9 predicted proteins | sample YNPCB0031_FD_194404 | JGI IMG/M metagenome (GOLD analysis project Ga0272445, IMG submission 194404) | Hot spring sediment microbial communities from Yellowstone National Park, WY, United States - YNP-CB-003-1 | ecosystem: Environmental > Aquatic > Thermal springs > Hot (42-90C) > Sediment... | reverse complement strand
TGGGTCTACACCTAGCTTTAAAATGATATGGAACCTTATGAAATAGTGATTAATTCTAAAGAAGGAAAAGCTTTTTTTTAAAAAATTCTCACCAATAATCGAAATATTATAAAAATTTAGAATGATCTTTTTAGTCTCTCTTTTTTTCTACATTATAATGAATATTTAAAAACTAGCATAGTTAAAATTGAAAATTTCTAAAAAAATAAAAATATTTTTTTAAATAAATTAGGATAATTTAATTTATAAAATGCTTTTATTATTTTCCATATCAAATATATGGATTTTATCCATATTAATTTCTACACAAACTTTTTGTCCATAATCTAAGATTACTTCTTTTCCTACAATACTTGTTAAAACTTTATCATCAATCTTTATAGAAATTATTTTTTCATCTCCTACATTTTCTATTAATTGGATTGTTCCAATAATTCCAGTAGCTTTTTCAAGATCTTTATGCAAAATTATATTTTCAGGTCTAATTCCAAGTAAGAATTTATGTCCAACTTCATAATTTTCAAATAACTTCATATGCTCAGTAAAATCAAAATTAAATTCAGAAGTTTTTAAAATACATTTTTTATCTTTTTTTTCTAATGTGCATTCGATAAGATTTATTGGAGGACTTCCAATAAATCTTGCTGTAAATACTGTTTTAGGATAATTATATACATTCTCTGGTATATCGATTTGATGAATAATTCCTTCATTAATTACAGCAATTCTATCACCTATAGTTAATGCTTCTAATTGATCATGTGTTGCAAAAATTGTTGTTATCCCTAATTCTCTTTGTAATCTCTTTAATTCTACTCTCATACTTTCACGTATTTTTGCATCAAGATTCTTTAAAGGTTCATCTAAAAGAAGTATAGATGGGGTTCTTACAAGTACTCTAGCTAATGCAACTCTTTGCAACTCTCCTCCACTATAAGTATTTGGTTTCCTATTTAATAAATGAGATATTTGAAGAAAATCGGCTACTTCTTTAACTTTCTTTTTTATCTCATCCTCAGGCACTTTCTTAATTCTTAATGGAAAAGCAATATTATCAAAGCCAGTTAAATTTGGATATATTGCAGGTGTTTCAAATAGCATTCCAACTCCTCTTTCATTTGCTGGTACATCATTAACTCTTTTCTCTCCTATGAATATATCTCCTTCATCTGGAGCTATAAGTCCAGCAATAATTTTAAGAAGTGTTGTTTTTCCAGCTCCAGGAGGACCATTTATTACAAACAATTCTTTATCATTTACTGTAAAAGAAATATTTTCAAGAATTTTTTTCCTTATTCCTTTTTTTGAAATATTAACAAGCTTTATACTAACCATTTTTTTTACACCATTAAATAATTGCTAAATTTGTTTTTTTATCAAATAAATGTATTTTATTTTTATTGAAAAGAATCCATACTTTACTACCTATTTTAATTCCTGGAATAATATGTGTTTTTACAAGAATCCTTTTTTCTCCAATTCCTAAATGATATATTGATTTTGCTCCTAAATTTTCAATAAATTTTACTTCTACTTCTATTGAATCTGGGCTAGTTTTTTTAGTTTCAATAATTATATCTTCTGATCTGCAACCTAAAATTAATTCAGAAGTAGTAGATTTTTCTTTAATAATTGAAGAAATATCTGATACGTCTAAATAAAACTCACTTGCATCTATAATTGCTTTTCCATTTTTTTCTATAAAGCTACAATCAATAAAATTCATTGAAGGAGTTCCAATGAAACGAGCTACAAATAAAGTTTTTGGATTATCGTATATTTCACTTGGTTTCCCTATTTGCTCAATAAGACCATTATTCATAACAGCAATTCTATCAGCTAATGTCATTGCTTCAAGTTGATCATGTGTTACATAAACACTTGTAATTCCAACTTTCATTTGTATTTCTTTAAGTTCAGTTCTCATTTTTTCACGTGTTCTAGCATCGAGATTGCTTAAAGGTTCATCTAAAAGTAAAATTTCTGGATCTACTGCAATTGCTCTTCCAATAGCTACTCTTTGTATTTCACTTAAACTTAATCTTTTTGCATATCTTTGAAGTACATTTTCAAGATCTAAAAGACGAGCAATTTCCTTTACTTTAGAATCAATTTTGCTTTTTTCCATTTTTCTAACTTGCAATCCAAAAGCAAGATTATCATAAACAGTCATGTGAGGAAAAACTGCATAATCTTGAAAAACAAGGCCAATCCCTCTTTTTTGTGGTGGTAAATCATTTATAAGAGTACTATTGATATATATTTCGCCAGAAGTTGGTATTTCCAATCCAGCTATACATCTTAAAGTTGTTGTTTTTCCACATCCACTTGGTCCAAGTAAGCACAATGTTTCTTTTTCATCTACATTGAAAGATATTCCTTTCACAGCTTCTAATTCTCCAAATACTTTACGAAGATTTTTTACAAATAATTTAGCCATATTTCTTCACCTTAATTATCTTACTCTTCCAAAAGTGAAACCTGTAACCAAATATCTTTGAATAGTATAGCCTAAAATCACCATAGGAATTGTTGCTATTAATCCACATGCAGCTTGAGAACCATACATTCTTCCAACAGCAGAAGCGTAAAGACTAATCTGTACAGGTAAAGTAATTGCTTTTGTTACAGAAAGCACAAGAGCAAATAGGAATTCTGTCCAATTTAATATAAATATGAATAAAGCTGAAGCTAATATTCCTCCTCTAATTAATGGGAATGTTACATGTGTAATCACTGTCCATGGAGCAGCTCCCTCAAGGAGTGCAGCTTCTTCCCATTCTAGTGGAATTTCATCAATATATCCTTTTAATATCCATATAGCGTATGTTAATGTTACTGCTGTATAAAGTAATATAAGGCCAATATGAGTATCGATAAGACCAAAGGTTGAATAATAAACTAATAATGGAGCAACAAAAGTTGCTCCAGGGAGCATTCTTGTTAAAAGAGTGAAGAAAAGTGTGAATGTTCCTCCCGCTTTGTATCTTGATACTCCATAGGCAGTACAAAAACCAATTAATACTGCAAATACGGTACTTATAGATGCTATTATTAAACTATTTATATATGGTACTGTAATAGCTTCAGCTATAGAAGTCATGAAATACGTTCCACCTATTGGAACACTTGAATTAAAGAGATTAATATAATTATCAAGTATTAACTTTTTTGGTATGATATTAGCTGAATACCATTCAGCTGGAGGTTTAAGCGAAAGTGAAATCATCCAAACAACAGGCCCCAAAGTCCATAAAGCAACTATAATTAATAAAATGTATCTTAAAATTTGTTTAAAATTCATTTTATTCACCTCATTCAGGTTTAACAGCAAGAGGCTTAATAGCTACTCTAGTTACTAAAGCAATCATTATTAATATTATTAATGACGCAGCAGAAGCATAAGATAAATTACTATATTGTATAGAAAGCTTATAAATATAGCATGAAATTGTTTCAGTTGCTGTTCCTGGACCACCAGCTCCAGTCATTATGAATATCGTATCAAATACTTTAAAAGCTTCTAAACTACGAATGATTAATGCAACAATTATAAGTGGCTTAATTAAAGGTAATCTTATACGTTTTAATATTTGAGTTTCAGAAGCACCTAAAACTTTTGCTGCTTCAATAAGCCTTTCAGGAACAGCTACTAATCCAGAATATAAAATTAGGAACATAAGCGGAGTCCATTGCCATATATCAGCTAACATTACTGTAAGAAATGCGAGTATTGGATCTCTATACCATGAAATAGTTGCTGTTTCTCCAAAAATTGGTTTTAAAATAATCGAATTCACAGGTCCAAAATCTAAGAATAAAAGGAAAAATGCTAATCCTACAGTGATCCATGGTACCATCATTGGATATAAAATTATTGAAGTAAAAATTTTTTTACCTTTAAAATTTCCTAAGAATAATAAAGCAATCCCTAATCCTAACAAAAATTCTATTGGAACAACAGTGAATACAAAAATTATAGTACGTAATAAAGCCCAGAGAAACCTCTCATCTCCAATAACTTTTATGAAATTTGTAAGGCCTACTATATCACTTCTCCACCATTCTATTCCTCTAGCTGGAATATAATTTGTAAAACCAAGATATATTAAAATTGAGAATGGGATAATTAATACTAAGTTTAAAATAAAACTACTTGGCATCATAAGAATTTTACCAAAATTTTTAGGTTGCCTTAACCAATTAATAATTTTCTCAAATACCATATTTAATCACTTTTTGAATAAAAAAAATAAAAAAAGGAAGTAATAAGGTTTTTTATTTTATATATAGCCTTTCTCTTTCCAAACTTCTTGAACATCTGCTGGATATAATTTTACAGTTTCTTTCCATCCTGCTAAAAGTTTGTCTCTACCTAGTCTATCTGTAATTTCTTCCCAAGCAGCTGCAGTTTCATCAAGAGCATCTTTAGTTTTCTTTACTCCAGCACAAACTGCATTTATATTTTTATTAAGTACATCTAAGAATGTGTATGCTCCAGGTAGCATTAGATCAGGGAATGAATGAGCTATCGCCTCTTTAAATACATCTACAAATTGTGAAGTATAAGCAAGATCCATAACTGCTCTTTCTTTTGATCCAGGTTCAAACCAATTCCTTCTATAAGCATCCATTATTCCTGGTATAGCAACAACTTGATATCCTATTTCTGGGCTTGTCCAATATTGTAAGAATAAGAAGCCTGCTTCAGGATATTTGCTATAATTTGATACTATCCCAACCCAATTAACAGGATTTACACATGCTTTAATTAATTTTTTCTCTCCTTTAACTGTCACATAAGATCCTGGAGGTAAAGCTGCACCACTTTTTCCTACTATTCTAGAACTTGTTGGGTCTTGAGCCCATTTTATTAAAGATGGCCAAGCCATTGCAAGTACTGCTTTCCCTTCACTATATCTTTGGTACATGCTAGCCCATGTTCCAGTTACTGCTTCAGGATGCATGTATGGCATAAGTCTAACCATTATATCAAGTGCTTCAATTCCTTCGGGTGTATTAACCATTGATTTCATATTCTTTGGACTAAATAGAATCCCACCTTTTGAAGTAAATATTGTCCACCATGTAGTATAACCAGCAAATAATGGTTCTGCATAAAAGAATGCTCCATAAACTCTTTCTCCATCAGGAGCTTTCAAATTTTTCTCATAAAAGAATTTAGCTATATCTATTGTTTCTTCCCATGTATCTGGAACTTTTAAATCATAGCCATATTTAGATTTAAATTCTTCTTTATATGTAGGGTCTTCTAATAGATCTTTTCTATAAGTTAAAGTATATACATCAGCATCAGCATCTAGTGCGTATCTTTTACCTTTATACATTGTTGTATAGCTTCCAAGAGGTTCAATAGGAGCTACTTCTGGTGGACCTATAGGATCATATTTTGCATAATATTCATCTAAAGGTTTTGCAATACCTGCTTCAACTAAGTCCCCCATCCATGTACTAAATACTGTAGCTATATCGTATGCTCCTGTTTTTGCTGTTGCTTCAGCCATAAGTTTTGTGAAAATATCACCTTCTACACCTACTGTGACAAGATCAATTCCAATTCCAGTTTTTTCTTCCCATTCTTTAATAAATGGAACAAGCTGAGCTCTTGATCCTGCTACATGCAATAATTTTAATCTTGTTCCTTTTGGAATTGCTCCAGTTTCTACAAGTCTTCTTGCACCAAAAACAGCTCTTTCAGAAACAGTTCCAGGAGTTGTAACTGGTGGAGCTGTAGTTATTGTCGTTACAGTTGGAACAGTAGTTACTACTGTAGTAGGAGGAGGCGCTACTGTAGTAACTATAGTTGTTGGAGCTGGGACTGTAGTTACAATTGTAGTAGGTGTTGGAGGTGGTGGTTTTGTTAATTCAGAAACACCATATCCAATTGCTGCAGCAGCTGCTGCAACTACTGCACCTGCACCAACATATTTTATATATTTTCTTCTATCCATTTTTTCTTCTTTCTTTTCTTCTGACATTTTTCTTCGTTATTATATATTTATAAATAATATATAAGTTTTTTCGTGAATTTTTCAATTTAAATAGTTATTTTTTTGAATAATTTTAAAGCATTATCGCATAAAACTTTCTGTAAAACATTTTCTGGAAGATTTAATGATTTTATTTTACTTAATTCAACAGATATATTTTCAGGTACATCGGAACCAAATAAAACCTTATCAGGAATAGATTGAACCATTGGTAATAAATCTAGATTAGATGTCCAAGAAGTTTCTAAATATATATTTTCATATTTTTTTGCTAAAAGAAGAGCTTCTCCAGAATAAAAACCAAATCCTGCATGCGCTAATATTATTGGAACTTCTGGATATTCTTCAGCTCTAGGAACTACATTTGATGGTAATGCAAAAGGTATTCCTAAACCGCTATGAACCATTAAAGGGACTTTAAACTTTTTTGCTGCAATCCAAATTTTTTCAGCATCTTTTACTAAAGGATGAATTGCATGACCTATTGTATGAACTTTTATACCTACAAATCCAAGTTTAATATATTTTTCAACATTTTTAATATATACATCCTCTTCTACATGTGGATTTAGACTAATAAGACCATATATTCTTTTAGGATATTTTCTTGAAAGTTTTTCTATTAAATCATGTGTTTCTATTGGATTTGGAGCACCTGGAAAAGGTTGAACTATAGATACTTGAATATTATTTTCATTCATAGCCTTAATTAATGCTTCTTCTGAAACCTCAAGATCAAAAACTCTACAATAACCAATATGCGAATGCGTATCTATTATTTTCATACTCATATCAATCAACTCATAAAAATATTAGAATATGAAGTATAAAAAATTTACTTAAAAATAGAAAAATTTAAATATACTATTTTCTATTATAAAAATGATATGAAAAAGGTGTTATTATGAGTTTTTCTAGAATTTCTTCAAAAGTTTCAAGAGAAATAACTCCTCCAAAATTCATTATATCTATAGATAATGAAAAATGTACTGGTTGTCGTAGTTGTGAACTTGCCTGCTCAATATTTCATGAAGGGATAAGTAGTCCATCTCTTTCAAGATTAAATATTTTAAGAGATTTCATTTATGGAGAAAATTCTATTGAAATTTGTAAACAATGTGAAGGTCCTGAATGTATGCTTGCTTGTCCTGTAGAAGATGCAATGTTTATAGATGAAAAAACTGGTGCTAGAATAATAAATGAAGAAAAATGTATTGCATGCGGTAATTGTGCTCGTGCATGCCCATTTAATGAAAATAGTTCTATCATAAGATATAATCCAAATAAAAATGTTTACATAAAATGCGATTTGTGCTACTTTAGAAAAGATGGGCCAATATGCGTGCAAATATGTCCATATGGAGCATTAAGTTATGTAAGTTATAGGTGATAATAATGATTGGTGGATGGGTAGGAAAGATTTTAAGAATAGATTTATCCACACAAAAAATAAGTTTTGAAGATACTATGAAATATGCAAAAGATTTTATTGGAGGACGTGGAATAGCAGCTAAAATAGCATGGGAAGAAATTAAATCACCTATAGATCCATTCAGTCCAGAAAATTTGCTTATTTTTATGACTGGACCATTAACTGGAACATTAGCACCAGCATCTGGAAGAACAATAGTTTGTGGTGTGGCCCCTCAAGTATATCCAACACCATGGTTTACTCGCTCAAACATGGGTGGACAATGGGGATCAGAATTAAAATATGCTGGTTTTGATGGAATAATTATTAAAGGAAAATCTGAAAAACCAGTATATCTATACATTCATGATAATGAAATTGAAATAAATGATGCAAAAGACTTATGGGGATTAGATACATATTCTACTCAAAAAATGATTTTAAATAAACATGGAAAAGATGTAAAAGTAGCATGTATAGGTCCTGCTGGTGAAAATTTAGTTCGTATTTCTGTAATTTTAACTGAAACTGAAAATGCTGCTGGTCAAGGAGGATTTGGAGCAGTTATGGGTTCAAAAAATCTTAAAGCTATTGCTGTTAAAGGAAGTGGATATGTAAAAATTGCTGATCCAGAATTTTTCTTAGAACTTTGTTTAGCAATAAAGAAAGAATTAACTACAACTCAGCATATTCCTATTAAACCATCTCTTGATCCTGAACAATCCATTCATGGACAAAGGCTTCAAAATTGTAGTCATAGTTGTTATGTTCATTGTTGTCTTAATCACTTCTATAAATCTGTTCCAGGAATTGTTTCTCCTGGTATAAATACTGGGCAATTCCATTGTATTTCTCCATTATTTCCAGGAATTCCTAATACATATTATGATTGGAATCCTGGTTTTAGAGGAGGTTTTGAAGCATCTGTTTTATCAAATAAATATGGAATTAATCAATGGGAACTTATTATAGGTACTTTTGCATGGCTTAGAAAATTGAAACAAGAAGGTATTTTAACACATATAGATGGAATGGAAATAGATTTAAATGATCCAAAATTTTGGTATATGACACTTAAAAAAATAGCTTATAGAGAAGGTAAAATAGGAAATGCTTTAGCTGAAGGAGGACCTAGAGCAGCTGAAATTTTAAATATTGGAAAAGAATATATTCCATTATTCTGGGCTGCTTATGGATATACTGGTCATTGGGATGGTAGAGGAGATAAAATAAATCCAATATTTTATCCAGTATGGATAGTATCTGCAATACAATGGGCTACAGATACAAGGGATCCATTTAGTTCTTCTCATGATTATGTTGCAGGCGTAAGCATGTGGTCTAAAGTTATAAAATGGGAAGATATATATAAAATTTCTGAAAGAATTTATGGATCAAGTAAAGCAACAAATTTAGAAACACCTTATGAATATAAAGCTCAACCTGCTATATGGCATCAACATCGTAGCGTTCTAAAAGATTCTCTTATATTATGTGATTGGGCTTTTCCAAGAATATTTAGCTTAGCTACAGAAGACCATTATGCTAGAATAGAAACATCTAAAGGAGTTATAGAAGGGCCATTAATTGAATATTATTTCTTTAAAACTGTTACTGGCTTAGATATAAGCAAAGAAGAATTAGATAAAATTACTGAAAGAATATTTAATTTAGAAAGAGCAATACAAATAAGAAATCATAATCGTTCAAGAAAAGATGATGAAGCTATTATTCCATATTTTGAATATGAGGAATTTTTTGTAGGACCATTAGGAAAACGTGAAAAATTAGATAGAGAAAAATTCAAAAAATTATTAGATGAATATTATGAATTAAGAGGATGGGATATAGAAACAGGACGTCCAAAAAGTGAAAAATTAATTCAACTTGGCTTAAAAGATGTAGCATTAGAACTTAAGAAGCTAGGTTTAATAAATTAAAACCCTTTTATTTTTTATTTTTTAGCTAACTTAACATAATTTTTTAATATTCCAATGCCTTCTATTTCAGCTTCAATTATATCTCCATCTTTTAAACCATCTTCAGGACCTGCTGGAGGGCTTGCTGTTGATACTATATCTCCTGGTTCTAAAGTCATAATTTCAGTTAAAAATTCAATTATTTCTGGAATTTTAAATATCATATAGCGAGTATTAGATGCGCATTCTATTACTCCATTTCTTCTTCTAATTATTCTTAAATTATTGACATCCTTTAATTGATCTTTAGTAACTATCCATGGTCCTACTGGAGAAAATGTATCAAATGCTTTTGATCTTTGCTGATACGAAAAATGTCCAATTTTCTTCATTTCAATATCATGAGCTGTAATATCATTAAATATTGTATATCCAAAAATATATTTTTCAGCATCATTTTTTGAAACAAATCTTGCTCTTTTACCAATTATAAAAGCAAATTCAAATTCATGAAAAAGACAATTAGAAGTAGTTTCTGGTATTCTTCCTTGAGGAATATATATTACATCTTCATGACCTATTAATGTTGAAGGTGCTTTAAGAAAGAAATATGGCACTTCAGGTTTTTCATAACCAAGCATTTTTCTATAATCTTCATAATTCAATCCTATACAAACAATTTTAGATGGGTTCATTATTGGTGGTCTAAATTTAACCTCACTTAAATCGTAGAAAATATTGTGCTTTTTTACTTCATCTTCTTTTAACTTATTAATATACTTGATTAAATTATTTAATTCTCTATTAAACATTGTATATCTTTTGATAACACTTAACATATCATTTGGCATTATAGCATTTGCAATCTGCTTAGAATCAATAACTTCTAACTCATTTTCTAAATAAAATGTATATGCAACATTAACATCCATTATTTTATTTTCATTAAATACAATTCCAATTTTTATTTCTTTCAGATTATTTTTAGGTGAAAAAGTTGCAATTCTCATTTTATATCAAAGATTATATGAAAAATTAATTTATAAAGATTTTGAATAAATTTTTCTTTATTTATCACTTATTTCTTTTATAATAGCTTCAGTTATTTCATTTGTAGAAGAAGAACCACCTAAATCTGGTGTTAAATTTTTTGATTTAAGAAGAATTTTTTCAATAGCTTTTTCTATTTTTATTGCTTCATTTTTATATCCAATATGCTTTAAAAGCATTGAAAGTGAAAGTATCGTAGCTATTGGGTTGGCTATTCCTTTTCCAGCTATATCAAAAGCAACTCCATGAA
>Ga0272445_1003092_pt1 | contig 10650 bp, 9 predicted proteins | sample YNPCB0031_FD_194404 | JGI IMG/M metagenome (GOLD analysis project Ga0272445, IMG submission 194404) | Hot spring sediment microbial communities from Yellowstone National Park, WY, United States - YNP-CB-003-1 | ecosystem: Environmental > Aquatic > Thermal springs > Hot (42-90C) > Sediment... | reverse complement strand
AAAAACAAACTTCCAATCTGAAGAAGCAGGCTAAGGGTCATGTTTTTTTCTACAAACTTGATATGATGTCTTGCTGTGATGTGTCCGATTTCATGCCCGAGAACGCAAGCAAGCTCGCTTTCAGTATATACCATCAAAAACAATCCCCGAGTGACAAACACCGGTCCACCTGGTAAGGCAAAGGCGTTCTCAATCCCTGAGTTTACAAGGGAAAAAGTATAAGGCACCTTGCGAGGAGATTGCTCGGCAATTTTCTTTCCAAGGCGCTGAAGATAGGCTTGAACCTCTGGCTCAGGGAACCTCCCTCCATACTCGTCAATGGCAACGTTTGCATAGACCTTACCAAGCTCAATCTCGTCCTTTTCAGAGATTGAAATTAAAGAGAAAGAATGAGCAACTGAAAAAGTAAGAGAGTTAAAGATGAAGATAAAAAAGAAAAAAATGAATATTTTAAACAACTCCTTGAAATTAACCTGATTGTTCATCTTTTTTGTACAGTTTATCTTATCTTTTAGATTGTAGTATACTAAGTTTAAACTTTTTGCCAAGGTATAAACTAAAATGAAATTGCCATCGCGAGAGTTGGTTTTCTATCTAGAATCAAGCTTAAGGGGGCTTGCTAAATGGTTGCGTTTTCTGGGATACAAAGCAGAAATTGCTCAACAGAGAATAGACTTAAAGACGATCCTTGAAAATCGAGGGAAATTTTTTCTTATTACAAGCGAAGAGACGGCAAGGGTTATAGAGAAGGCTGGAGCAGACTTTCTTCTTTTACCAAGGCATAACCTTAAGGCTCAAATAAAACGTCTACTTAATAAGCTAAATTTAGAGCCAGAGCTTAAGCTTGATATTTGCACTATTTGTGGAGTTGAGCTTATTCCCGTAAATAAAGAAGACTATAAAGAAAAAATCCCGCCCAAGCCTTACGAGCTTTACAATGAGTTTAACCTTTGTCCAAGCTGTGGAAGGATCTACTGGGAGGGAGACCATGTCCAGAGGATAAGGGAAAAATGGAAGAACCTTATCAGTTAATCTTTCGCTTTAAGTTTTCGCAACAAGGCTTTAAGGAAGGAGGGCGCATCGCAAACGAAGCCTACATGAGCCATCTTCATCATCGGTGCCTCTTTGTCTATGTTTATCGAGACAATAAATTCTGAGCCCTCCATGCCAACGGTATGCTGAATGGCTCCTGAGATCCCAAAGGCAAGATAAAGCTTTGGTCTTACCGAAACTCCGCTTACCCCTATCATCCGTTCGGCCTCAACCCAGCCAGCATGCACCGCGGGTCTTGTCCCCCCAACTTCAGCGTTAAGGATTTTAGCAAGCTCAAAAAGCATCTGAAAGTTTTCTTTGCTTTTTAAACCCATGCCCCCAGCTACGACAACTTTAGCAACGCTTAGTCTTGAAGGCTCCTTCTTTGCCGGTTTAAAGTTCTTGATGGTTAGCTTCGTTGACCAGTCAAAACCTTCAGGGAGTTTTAACTCTTTTATCAAGGGTTCTTTTTCAGCTTCCTTTATGGGAAAGGCGTTTAAGGCTACGGTTGCCATGATGGGAAGCGTCTGGGAGGTTAGCTTTGCTATGATGTTTTCGCCGTAGGTTGGACGAAGAAGAAAGAGATTTCCATCCTTTATTTCAAAGGCGTTGACATGGGCGCAAAGTCCAGCTTGTAAGCTTCCAGCAACTCTTGGGGCAACAGAAAGCCCTTTTTTAGTTGCCGGAAAAAATATCCCATATGGCTTATGTTCGCTTGCTAAGTAGACAAGAACCCTTTCGCATAGGTCATCGGGTAAGTGCTTAAGGTTTGGATGAGCGATGCACCAAACCTCATCAGCAAGCAACTTTTTTAGTTCCGGAATAGCTAAAAATTTTTCCTTGTCATCGGCAAGACCGATAAAGATCAATCTTTTGTTGAGCCGATCCGCAACCTCTCTTAGAGGAGTTAAGATTTCAAGGCTTGCAGGATGCAGTTTCCCTTCAAGGCACTGCCCAAAGGCAAAGATACATTCAGCCATTGCTTAGCCCCCTTTAGAAGCATTAAGCTAAAAAGCCTTTTTCTTTTAAGATCTCTATAAGCTTTTCGGCAAGCTCATCCGACTCTCCTTCAAAGATTTCCCCTCGGGAGACAAAAGTTTTCTCAAATACCTCAGCAACTTGAGTTGGAGAACCAGAAAGACCAATATAAGCTTCATCAAGATTTAGCTCGGCGTTGGTTAAAATTTTAGGAGTTATTTCTTTTAAAGAAAGGAGGCGTTTTAAGGATGGTGGTCTAACATAATCTATCTCAGGAACGATGCTAACCACAGCCGGTGAAGGAAATTCCACCTCCTCTTCCCCAAAATCATCTTCCCGGATAGCGATAAACTTCCCGTCAACAAACCTTATCTCCTTCACATAGGTTATCGATGGAAGCTTAAGAAGGCTTGCTGTTTCTGGGGGTACTTGCCCGGTTTCTCCGTCGATTGACCTTGCTCCCATGACTACAAGGTCAAAGGGGGAAAGAAGACTTAAGGCTCTGGCTAAAATTCGAGAGGTTGCTAAGGTGTCTGAGCCAGCAAAGGCTCTATCAGAGATTAAATATAGGTCGTCTACTCCTAAGGCGTAAACCTTTTGCAAAAGGGGAACCATGTTTGGTGGTCCCATGCTAATTGCTATAACCTCAAAGTTTGCTTGGTCTTTTAATCTTAGAGCTACTTCTAAGGCTGACCTGTCGGGTGGGTTAAGGATGAGCTCAGCTGATTCCCGGCGAAGGGTATGAGTTTCTTTATCAACCTTTACCGTCCCAGGCTTTGGCACCCCTTTAATGCAAACTACGATCCTTCCCATGAAAGAGCCTCCTTTAAGCCATGAACAAATTTTATACCTTTATCCATTTGGCAAGCTCCCTGGCTATGACATTTCTTTGGATCTCGTTTGTCCCCTCATAGATCTGGAGACATTTAGCATCTCTAAAGAATTTTTGGACAGGATAGTCCCTCATGTAGCCATAGCCACCCATCATTTGGATAGCCCTTTCCGTGATCCACATAGCCTGGTCTGTAGCAAAACATTTTGCCATGGCTGAGGCTCCAGAAAAGTCTTTAGCCCCAGAATCGATATACTGGCAAACGCTATAAACTAAAGCCCTTGCCGATGAGAGCCTCATAGCCATTTCGGCAAAGGTATGGCTTACCGCTTGAAACTGATATACAGGCTGACCAAACTGAACTCTGGTTTTTGCATGCTTAAGGCTTACCTCTAAGGCAGCTTGGGCAATGCCCAAGGCTTGAGCTCCTGCTCCACATCTTGCATAATCGAGGGTTTTGAGGGCAACCATAAAGCCCATCCCCTCTTTGGCTATTAGCCTCTCTTTGGGAATTCGGCAATCGTTAAAAATTAGGTCCGTGGTAACAGAGGCTCGAAGCCCAAGTTTTTTCTCTTTTTTGCCTACCACAAAACCTGGGTCTCCTTTCTCAACAATGAAGGCACTTGCTCCTCTTGCCCCTTTCGCTGGGTCTGTCAAGGCAATGACAATGTAGATGTCGGCAATTCCTCCGTTCGTGATCCACTGTTTTATTCCGTTAAGAATGTAGAAATCTCCATCTTTCTTGGCAGTGGTTTTTATGGCAAAGGCATCGCTTCCAGCTTGGGGCTCAGTTAAGGCAAAGGCGCAAAGCTTTTCACCCTTGGCAATGGAAGGAAGGTATTTTTCTTTCTGCTCTTTACTGCCAAAGAGGATGATAGGGTAGGCACCAAGAAAACTTGCGGCATAGGTTGTTGAAACCCCAGCGCAAAAGTAGGAGAGCCACTCTACTGCAAGACACATCTCAAAGGTGCCAAAACCAAACCCGCCATACTCCTTTGGGATGATGAGACCAAAAAGGTCAGCCTGAGCAAGGGCCTTTATGGGCGTTGCGTCGTAAGCTTCCTTCTCATCCCATTCTAAAGAGTAGGGTTTGATGTAGGTTTCCCCAATTTCCTTTATAAGTTCAATCATGATTTTATGCTCTTCTTTTAGAGGAAATTCAATCAGCATGAATAGCCTCCCTTCTAAGGTAGTTGCAAACGACGTTTATCAATCTTGTATCATCCTTGCCATTATAGCATTTTTGAGTTGTCCTCTCAAGGGAAAGGTGTTAATCTTTTAATATGAAGTATATAAAATGCGGGGCTGAAGTCTTTGAGTTTAAACCAAAACCGCTTTCCAAAAAATGTTCATACTGTGAAGAAAGAGCTATCCTTCGTCCTGAGGGCACATCACTGTATCTTTGTAAAGATTGTTTTCTAAAGTTTTGTGAAAAACGGGTAAAGGAAAACATAATCAAGCATAAAATGTTTGGCGAAGGAGAAAGGGTTGGGGTTTTTTTGTCTGGGGGTAAAGATAGCGCAGCCCTTTTAGCCATTCTTAAAAAGCTTTTTCCTGCCCAAAATATTATCGGTATCTACTTAAACCTTGGCATCCGCTACTATTCGGAATACGCTCAATCTGCAGTAGAAGAGCTTTGTAAAAAGTTAGAAGTTCCTCTCCACATAATAGACCTTGTGGAAAGGGAGGGCGTTCGGATAGATGACTTTGTCTTCACAAGCTTTAAGGATAAGGTCTGTTCTGTATGTGGTGTAATAAAAAGATACTATTTTACTAAAGCGGCAAAAGAGCTTAACCTCGATGTGATCGCAACCGGGCACCATCTTGATGACACCCTCTCCACCATGCTTAGCCTCTTTTTTAACGGTGATTTTTTAAGCCTTTCCCGTTTGAGACCCCTGCTACCTCCCCTTCATGCCGGTCAGGCAAAGAAGGTCAAACCTCTATTTAGCCTTCCAGAGCTTGACATCTTTCACTACTCCGTGCTTTCAGAGTTGCCCATCGAGGGATGTAGCTGTCCCCATGGGGAGTTAACGCCCGCAAAACGTTGGAAATCCTGGCTTAATGACATGTTAAAAGAGGATAAAACCTTTAAGTTTCGTCTTCTTTCCATCTTTATGAAAAAACTTCTACCCCTTCTTCCTAAAGAGGGACCAGAAAAGGAGGCTGAGTTTTACCCCTGTCAGGTTTGCGGTGAGCCTACTCCCTCAAAATCACACATCTGCGTTAAATGCCGAAGGGTTTCCCTTTTACAAAGGGTCGAAGATAAAAGGCTTGAGTGGACTGCCGAAGAATTTTTAACATATTATTTACAAAATAGAGATAAAATATTAGTGTTCGATGTGAGAGAAAAAGAGGATTATGAAATGGGGACCTTTCCATCAGCCATCTGGGTTGACCCAAACCTTGTTTCAGCTGAGGAAAAGGATTTTTTTAAACATTTTAAAAATTATCGCGGGAAGGAGCTAATTTTTTTATGCTATACTGGTAGGCTAAGCTATCTTTTTGTTTTGAGACTTCGCAAACTTGGTTTTAAAGCTTATAATATAAAAAATCCTGAAAAGTTATTACAAAAAATAGATTAGGAGGAAAAAATGGTTAGGGTATCCCTTGAGAGGGAGCTACAGATACTTAAAAATTTGCTCGTTGATATGTCAAAGTCTGTTGATGAAATGATAACCGGTGCCTTAAAGGCTATTGAAAATCTTGATCCGGACCTTGCTAATAAAGTTATTAGGTTTGACGAACAGGTGGATTATTACGAACACATGGTTACCCTTTCAGCCGTTGAGATTATAGCTTTGCAGCAACCTGTAGCTAAGGATTTAAGGTTTATCATCAGCGCCTTTGACATTGCCAGGAACCTTGAACGTTTGGCTGACCAAGCGGTTAACATCGCTGAAAGGGTTCCTAATCTCGTTGAGCAGAAGGCGCCTCCTCTCTACAAGTGTGAAACTTCTATTCTACCCATGGCAAAAGAAGCCCTTTTCATGCTTGAGAGCGCCATAAACGCCTTCATCAGCGAGGATGTGCAAAAAGCTCATGCTGTTATTAAGCATGATGACATTGTTGATTCCTACAAAAGGGAAAACATTAAGATCCTTAAGGAATGCATGAGAAATGACCCAAACCTTATTGACATCGGGATCGAATACATCATAGTTGTTCAGAATTTGGAAAGGATTGGCGACCATGCCTGCAACATCGCAGAAGCTGTTATCTTTACTGTTGAGGGTAAAATACCAAAGCTTGAAAGGTTAGAGCCTGTCTCTATTCAAGAGATACTTACTAAACAATATCCGTTTTTCAATCTTCTTTTGAAGCATGCAAGGCTTGTATCCGAATGTCTTATCCGTCTCCCCCTTGCTTTAGAAGCCTATTTCCATAAAGATAAAGAAAGGCTTGCTGAGATAGCTAAACACATTACCGAGATTGAGAAAGAGGCTGACAAGGTTAAGACTAATATCCGGGGGCATCTACCTAAGGGGCTTATTCTTCCTGTAGAAAAGTTTGAAATTTTTCTGTATTTGAAAGAACAAGACGGGGTTGCGGACTCGGCAGAAGAGATCATAAACTGGCTTTCCTTCAAAGATATTGATATCCCAGAAGACCTAGCCCAAAAGCTTCAAAGGCTTCTTAACCAAAATTTGGAACCCCTTCGCTACATTGAAGAGCTTGTTCAAAGGGCAACGGATTTCCTTATCACCCGTTCCGAAACAAGCCGAAATGTTGCTAAAGAACTTGTTAGGAAGATCCGCTACGAGGAATATCTCAGTGAAAATTTAGCTACCGATTTAAAAAGGGAGATCTTTAGCCGGATTTCAGACCCGTTAAGCTTGTTCTACCTTTTAGCTCTTATTGACATGATTACTGATATTTCAGGACATGCGGAAAACGCGGCTGACCTGATGAGGGCTATGATCGCTAAATAATGAAAATTTTTGAGCTTGCTTTACTTAATTAATCTTCCGACCCGCTCAAACCTTATCCTTCCTTTTTCGCTATCCCAGGAAAAATAGATTATCAATGCACTTCCTTTAAGGTATTTGATGGGCACAAAGCCCCAGAAACGACTATCGTAGCTTTGGTCGCGGTTATCCCCAAGCACGAATAAATGCCCGTCTGGAACTTGAACAGGACCAAAGTTATCCCGTGGGCTAACATCCCTTGGATAAACTTCAGGGTCTGTCCATCTTGCGTAAGGCTCATTCAGGGGGTTGTCGTTTACATACACCTTTTTGTTAATAATCTGAACTTTATCTCCAGGAAGCCCTATAACTCTTTTGATAAAATCAACCTTTTTGTCCACAGGATAAGTAAAGACGACGATCTCTTGCCTTTCCGGTAATCGTCTGAGGTATAAAAAATCATCCTTTACGGGATTTTTCAGTCCAAAGGTTATCTTATTCACCAAAAGGTAGTCCCCTATGAGAAGGGTAGGGATCATAGAGCCAGAAGGGATTTTGTAAGCCTGAATAAAAAAAGCCCTGATAAAAAGGGCTAAAAGCAAGGCGATTAGAATGCTTTTTAGCCAATCAAAGGCCTTGTCCTTTAAGTCCATGAAAAGCCTCCTTTAATCCATCTCTAATCTCGAGGAGAATCTCGTCATCCCAGATAACCTTTTTAGCTATTCCGAGCCTACTCAATGCTCCCCCAGAGCCCCCTTTTTGGCATCCTTGGGACGCCGTCCCGAACGAAGTGAGGGATGCCTCGCTATCGCTCGGCAGGACAGGGTGGGAAATGTCACCCCGAGCCTTTTTTTGTCGCCCCGAGCATCCCTTTTTTGTCACCCCGAGCATCAGGCGAGGGGTCTTCTCTTCAAACAATATCCAGCTTAGAGATAAGCCCAATCTTTCCGGTCCTCTCCAAAAAGCGTAAATCCTGCTTCATAAGAAGTTTATATCTTTAACACCGCAAGGAAGGCTTCTTGAGGGATCTCGATCTCACCTATGGCCTTCAAGCGTTTTTTACCTTCCTTTTGCTTTTCTAAGAGCTTTTTCTTTCTCGTTACATCTCCACCGTAGCATTTGGCAAGGACATCTTTCCGCAAAGGTGGTATGCGTTCTCGAGCGATGACCTTGCTTCCAATTGCCGCCTGGATAACCACCTCAAAGAGCTGTCTTGGAATAACCTCCTTTAGCTTGCTTGCAAGCTCTCTTCCACGGTAGTAAGCCTTATCCCGATGGACGATAAAGCTAAGGGCATCTACAGGCTGTTTGTTGATAAGGATGTCCATCTTAACAAGGTCTCCCGGCTTATAACCGATGAATTGATAATCCAAAGAAGCATAACCTCGAGAATAGCTTTTTAGCTTATCATAAAAATCAAGAACTACTTCACTGAAAGGTAGCTCATACACCAAGACCACTCTATCCGGGGTTATAAACTTGATCTCCTTTTGGATACCCCGTTTTTCCTCGCAAAGGGTGATAAGCTGCCCCAGGTACTCCTTCGGGGTATAGATTTCAGCCCGGATGTAGGGTTCATACACCTCTAAAATTTGCCCAGGGTCTGGCCAGTGGGCTGGGTTTTCTACCTCTATTTCTTTACCATCCCTTAGCTTCACCTTATACTTCACCGAAGGTGCAGTGGTGATGAGATTAAGATTGAACTCCCTTTCCAGTCTTTCTTGCACTATCTCCATGTGAAGTAGTCCCTGAAAACCGCACCTAAAGCCAAAGCCAAGCGCCGCTGAAGTCTCCATTTCATAAGAAAAGGCTGGGTCGTTAAGCCAGAGTTTTTGGATAGCCTCTTTTAATGCTTCATAATCGTCGCTATCAACCGGGAAAATCCCAGCAAAGACAACGGGTTTTAACTCTTTAAAACCGGGCAAAGGGGGAGGGTTTGCGTTTGCTTCAGTGATAGTATCTCCAATCCTTGCATCTCTTATCTCTTTTATTCCAGCAGCAATAAAGCCTACCTCACCCGCAACCAGACAGTCAACCGAGGTTGCCTCAGGAGCAAAAACGCCAACCTTGGTAACCTCAAAGGCTTTACCCGTAGATAAAAACTTGATCTTCTGCCCTGGGTAAACCATTCCGTCAACCACCCTAACCAAAGCCACTACCCCAAGAAAGGGGTCATACCAAGAATCAAACACCAAGGCTCTGAGTGGGGCGTTTCTATTCCCTTTTGGTGGGGGTATCCTTTTGACGATGGCCTCTAATACCTCTTCAATACCGATCCCGAGCTTTGCGCTAACAAGAAGGGCATCGTCAGCTGGAAGCCCTATTATTTCTTCAATTTCTTTCTTGGTTTTCTCGATATCAGCCTGAGGTAAGTCAATCTTGTTGATAACTGGGATGATCTCTAAATTGTTTTCTAAGGCAAGGTAAACATTAGCCAAGGTTTGAGCCTCTACTCCCTGCGAGGCATCAACCACAAGAAGCGCCCCTTCACAGGCAGATAGAGCCCGGGACACCTCATAGGTAAAATCCACATGTCCTGGAGTATCAATAAGGTTTAGCTGGTAAACTTCTCCATCCTTTGCTTGATAATAAAGCCTTACCGCTTGCGCCTTGATGGTAATACCCCTTTCTCTTTCTAAGTCAAGCTTATCAAGATACTGATCCCGCATCTCCCGTTCAGATACAGCTCCAGTAAACTCAAGGAGCCTGTCTGCAAGCGTAGATTTCCCGTGGTCAATGTGGGCAATGATGCTAAAATTCCTAATCCTCTCTTGAGGTATAGCCTTCTCTACCTTTACCCTACTCATAGCAAAGTATAAAATAACCAAAAAGTATGAAAAAACAAGGCAACTGGGCTATTCACCAATCTTAGTTAGCTTACCCTGGACCTTGCTAAGCTTAAAGGAATAGCTAAATACGAAAACGCTTAGGATTAGGTAGACTAAGATCAAAAAATAGGCTTTAAGAAGAAATAGCAAGGGCAAATCCTTTCCTTGAAAAACCATCCTCATACCCTCAAACACATAAGAAGTGGGGACAAATTTTGCAATCTCTTGAAAAAGCGGAGGAAGAACGGACACCGGATAGAATACTGCGGAAAAGGGAAGGAAAAGTAAGGCTAAAGCCCAGGCAAAGATTTCAGCTTCCTGCCCAAAATAAAGGACCAAGGCTATAGTGATGAGCCCAACAGACCAGGCAAAAAGAAGAAGGGCAAAGGTAAGGTTAAAAAGGGCTAACCCTTGGGCAAAAAAGTTAAAATCAAAGATCAAGACCCCAAGAAACCCCATCAAAAGAGAGGCTATAGCAGCCTTAAGGATGCTATAGAACAGAAGCCCTAAAACATAATCAAGGAGCGTTAAGGGTGAGGCAAAGAGATGAAGAAGGTTTCTTGCCCAGACATCCTCAAGAAAGCCAACGGCAAGCCCTTGCTGAGCCCGGATCAAAATGTTCCAAAGAATAAGCGCTCCAAGAAAATGATACACAATCCCGCTACCTTCCCTCTGCTGAATGTAGAGGGAGACAAAACCCCAGAGCAAAAGGTCAATGGTTGGCCAGTAGAGAAGGTCAATCCATCTGCTAACGCTATGTTTTAAAAGATAGAGATGTCTAAGAAGAATAGCAAGAATTCGCCTAAAGCTAACCATCATTATCCCCTAAGGAAGCGTTGGGAAAGGCTTTAAAGTAGAGCTCTTCTAAATTGTCAACTCCATAGAGCTTAAAAAGTTCCTCTAAGCCTCCGAAGGCTAATATTCTACCTTCCTTTATAAGGAGAAGCTTGTTTGCTATCTTCTCAAGCTCTGAGAGTTGATGGGAGGTAAGGATTATGCTAAGCCCCCTTTCTTCAGCCTGCTTCTTTAAAAATTCGGCAACCTCTCGCATGTATTCTGGGTCAAGACCAGC
>Ga0272445_1003091_pt1 | contig 10651 bp, 14 predicted proteins | sample YNPCB0031_FD_194404 | JGI IMG/M metagenome (GOLD analysis project Ga0272445, IMG submission 194404) | Hot spring sediment microbial communities from Yellowstone National Park, WY, United States - YNP-CB-003-1 | ecosystem: Environmental > Aquatic > Thermal springs > Hot (42-90C) > Sediment... | reverse complement strand
GGCGTTTATTTCGATGGCAACATATCTCTCTGAGTTAGGCTCTAAAGCGAACTGTATGTTACACTCCCCTATTACCCCACAGGCCTGTGTGGCTTTGATCGCTGCAGTTCTTAGAAGGTGGTATTCGCGGTTATTGAGGGTCTGAGAAGGTGCTACGACGATGTTGTCGCCGGTGTGCACCCTCATCGCCAAGATGTTCTCCATATTACATACAGTTAGGCTGTTTCCGTAGGCATCTCTCATAACCTCATACTCTATCTGCTTCCAAGTGCCTATGTACTCTTCGATTAACACTTGGTGTGTCATGCTGCTTGCTAAGCCTCTCATCACAATCTCCTCAAACTCAAACTCGTTGAACGCGACACCGCTTCCTCTGCCTCCGAGTGTGTAGGCTACTCGCACCATCACCGGATAGCCGAAGTCCTTGACGACCCTCTTAGCCTCCTCAAGCGAATACACAGCGACGCTCCTCGCTACTGGTATGCCAGCATCCAACATAGTCTTGCGGAAGAGGTCTCTATCCTCGGTCACCTCAATACCCCAGATCGGTGTGCCGAGCACCTTAACACCGTACTTATCTAACACGCCGCGTTTCGCTAACATGACGCCGCAGTTCAGAGCAGTCTGCCCACCGAATGAGAGTACGATGCCGTCAGGTCGTTCTGCTTCGATGACTTCTGTTACGAAATCGGGGTTGACGGGTAGGAAGTAGACTTTACCGGCAAGCCTCTTATCAGTCTGGATAGTGGCTATGTTTGGGTTTACAAGAACGGTTTCTATCCCCTCCTCTCTCATAGCCTTAAGACACTGGCTGCCTGAGTAGTCGAATTCACCGGCCTCACCTATCTTAATGGCGCCGCTGCCTAAGATGAGAACCTTCTTTATGTCCGGGTTACGCGGCACGACTCTTAACCTCCATCATCTCAGCGAATAAGTCGAAGATGAAGGTTGTATCGTAGGGTCCTGGCGAAGCCTCTGGGTGGTACTGTACAGCCAAAAGAGGCTTAGATTCGTGGTAAACACCTTCAACCGTCTTATCATCAGCATTTATCATCCAAACCTCTAACCCACTTCCCTTCAGCGAGTTTGGGTCTACAGCGTAGCCGTGGTTCTGGCTGGTGATGTAGTTGCGCCCAGTCTTAAGATCTAAACACGGCTTATTCTGCCCCCTATGCCCATACTTCAGCTTATACGTGTCCCCTCCTAGCGAGAGCGCTATTATCTGTACACCGAGGCAGATGCCCAGCATCGGTATGCCCTCATCTATCAGAGAGCGTACAGTCTCTATCGTCTTTGCGCAGATCTTCGGGTTACCGGGTCCGTTGCTTACAAGTATGCCTTTCGGGTTGTATTCAAGAATCTCTGAGGCTGATGTGTCATATGGTACCCGGATTACTTTTAGACGCCTCCTCAGCAGCTCCCTAATTATACTATATTTTACACCGCAGTCTATTAGGACGACACTCTCCGCACCATCGCCGTAGATCTTGGTTTCCTTTATGCTAACCAGGCTTACAAAGTCTTGCTCACCGTATCTTTCAGCCCTCGCCAACCTCCTCCTCATATCCTCTACGTCAACCTCGTCTTCAGAGACCGATATCACACCCATCATAACACCGTGCACCCTAAGCCGCTTGGTCAGCTCACGTGTATCCACACCCTCTATCCCAGGCACACCCTCCTCATAGAGCCACTCGTCGAGACTCCTCTTAGACCGCCAGTGGCTAGGCGCTCTACAAACCTCGCTGACCACAACACCCGAAACCTGCGGCCTATCCGATTCGAAGTTTAGAGGTATGTTATGCTCATCAGCATCATCGTAAGACGGTACACCGTAATTGCCTATCAGAGGGTAGGTGAATGTAAGAATCTGCCCTCTATAAGATGGGTCGGTTATGCTTTCAGTATAACCAACCATACCTGTTGTAAAGACGACCTCACCTACTCTCTGAGTAGGGTATCCGAAGCCGCGTCCGAGAAAAAGTGTACCATCTTCGAGAAGTAGAGCGGCGTTATATACTCGACTAAACGCAACCAACGCTTACTTGAACCCTTCACCACTTTCTATCACTGCTATTTAATGTTAGCGCCACCAACACAGATAATGTTACGATAAGGTTTTAGTGTTTGGCGCTTTCTTTGGTTGTCATATGTCTGCTTACCGTAACATCATCCCAACACAATACCATTGTAAGGTTAGGTTAAGTGATGTGGCTCAGCGTCGATTGGAGAAAAAGGTTTTTAATGTGTTATGCGGTGTGGTAGGTAGATCTTTATGGCCCAGAAGGCTGAAATCGAAGATACGTTCGCCGAGGCCTTCCCCATGCTTGCGAGCAGAATACTTATAACAGCAGCAAATGAGGAGTGGGCTCGAATAGCGGCGAGGACCGCCACAGGCTTCGCCACATCCATAATCATGTCGCCAGCTGAAGCCGGTGTCGAAGGGCCTCTTGTTCCACCTGAGAAGACACCTGATGGGCGCCCGGGTGTATATATTCAGATCTACCATAGGACTGGGCACGAGCTTAAGGCTCAGCTCATCTCGAGAATAGGGCAGTGTATTCTAACCTGCCCAACAACAGCGGCCTTCGACGCCATGCCCCACCCGAGGAAGATGCTTCGGATAGGAGCCTCTATCAGGATGTTTGGTGACGGCTATGAGAAGAAAGATAAGTTGGGTGATAGGACTGTTTGGCGAATACCTGTTATGGAAGGCGAGTTCATAATCGAGCATAAATTTGGCATAAGGAGGTGTGTGGCTGGCGGCAACTTCTTAGTGATGGCTGAGGATCAAGCTTCGGCGCTAAAAGGGGCTATGCAGGCTGTGAAGGCTATGGAGAAGATAGAAGGTGTGGTGCTGACCTTCCCAGGTGGGATATGTAGATCCGGCTCGAAGGTCGGCTCGATGAGGTATAAGCTCCCAGCGTCCACAAACCACCCCTACTGCCCTCTGCTTAAGGGTGTGGTGCCAGAGTCTAAGGTTCCGGATGGTGTTAAGAGCGTATACGAGATCGTGTTTAACGGCATAACGACTGAGGTTGTTAAGAAGGCTATGGCGGTTGGTGTGAGGGCGGCCGCTGAAGTAGAGGGTGTGAAGAAGATCTCCGCTGTTAACTTTGGTGGTAAGCTCGGCCCATTCAAGATAAGCCTGAAGGAGGCGTTAGAGTCGCTAAAGTGAGGCTTTGTTCAGCTGATAGACTGAGCCGTCTCTTCGAGCGACATAGACGATTAGGGAGGGTAGGGTAAAGAGGCCTGTGTCTATCACCCCCGCCACCTCCTTTATTTTATAGTGGAGGGTTTGGGGCTCCTCGATTTCGCCGAAATCCACATCTAATATTACGTTGCCGTTCTCTGTGATAAACGGGTAGCCTTTCCTATCTGCTCTCACAACCGCCCTGCCCCCAAGCGCCTCCACCCTCTCCTTCACATACCATCTTGCGAAGGGTAGAACCTCAATAGGCACAGCTCTGTTAAGCTTCTCAACAACCTTACTTTCATCAACCATAATCACACACCTTTTAGCAGCTGATAAGAGCACACGCTCTCTAAGCAGGGCACCACCCCCACCCTTTATCAAGTTTAGGTGCCTATCGACTTGATCGGCGCCGTCGAATGTCCACCCTATCTCTTTGATGAGCGAGGGGTCGCCTATCCTTAACCCACATTCCACAGCTTTGGCCTCTATCTGCATAGAGGAGGGGATGACCATCAAGTCCTTTGCCCGCTCCGTTTTAGATAATGCTTCGATGAAGGCTGCGACTGTTGAGCCGCTACCTAAACCGATTACACCACTTTTAGGTGCGATGGAGGCTACGAGCTCCGCCATCTTGTAGATGTGCTCTTCCAGCATCTCCTTCAGCCTTCTAGATCTATCTGCTCAAGTCTAGCAAGCGCATCTAATACTTCCTCTCTAATCTCCTTAATCTTCGACTCTGCTTCACTCTCAGGCGGCTTTTTTCTGCGCTCAACCTTCTTCTCCTCAACAGCCTCTTTTGGTTTGGCTTCTTCTGCCGCTGGCTGCCGCAGCCCCCTTAATGCCTCTAACTGAGCCCTAGCCTCCTTCAACCTATCCTCTATCTGCGCAATCTTCTTCTCAAATAGGTTGAGTAGTTCTTGCCTAAGGTTCTCAAGCTCACCCACTTCTATTATTAGGTTCAAATCACTCAACTTCGCCTCTATCTCTCTGAGCTGCTCCTTATACTTAGCTGAAAGCCTTTCACGATCCTCCCTCCCTATTCTACCAGCCGCTTCGGCTTCGTAGAGCCTTGTGATCGCCCCTGCGACAAGCTCCTTTTCTAGGAGAAGGGTCTTAAGCTCACGCTTAGCTCTCTCCAACTCCACCTCTGTAACCTGCTTCTCAACCCCTCTACCCCTAAGATCTAATCTAGGTTGATTCGCTACAGCTTGTTGCTTGCTTTGAGTAGATTTCATTCGGTATAGATGATAGAATACGCTTACAGCAGCTACTATTCCTCCTCCAACAGCGGCGGATACTAGGTCCAACACACCTTTTTGCTCCGAGGTGTTAGTTAAACTTTCTACGCGCTACCTGATCTTCTGACCGAGCCAAGCGTACTTTCGTATCTTTGGGTTTGGGTATCCGCAGTGCGCACACACCTTATGTCTCACGTGATAGGAGTGCCTACCGCATCTCCTGCACACGATATGTGTTTTGTGCTTCGCACGCTTTCCAAACGATGGTGTACCTTTCGTCATTCAACCTCACTATCTACGGCGGGGAGACCATCACAACATTGTCTCCCCTAACTATTATGGTTCCGAGCTTTTCGGTTCTGCCATCCTCTAAGATGGATTCTGAGGAGTCTAAAACCAGATTCATGTGTTGGTCGAAGCCTTGGAGGGTGCCTCGAATCACTTGACCGCCCTTCAGTTTGATGAGTACTGTTTTTCCAAGGCTTTCATCTAGGACTTTTATTGCCATGTCGCTGCTCATTTTGCCCTCCCTTACTCTATGTAGCAGAAGCACCCTACTAAGGATATATATGTTTTAGGTCGATTTCTTTTTGCCACGCAGCTTTAACCCTATTAGTATGAGTATGAAGCCGATGAGGAGGGTTATTTGCGGCAGAACCTCCATCTGCGGGCTCACCTGATACGTTAACACCTTTTCACTTACTTCGAGGACAACGCTCCGCCTACTTTCTTGCGTGTTGTCGAAGACCGCGTAATATCTGCCAGCCTTTTCGAGCTCGATGGTTTGGTTGTATTTTGTTTGAGCGATGGCTGCTGCATAAACGCCGCCTCTAGCAATATTGCCGCTCTCCCAAGCTTTTAACCCATCTTCATCCATGAGGTAGAAGTTCAGCGGCCCGTCTGCTTTGAAGCTTATGAGTACAGCAGCTCTATCAGGGTTGCTCCGTAGATTTATGTCCACCTTCACTATATCTCTCGCGTTGATACTGATTAGTGTTAGGGGTAGCAGTGGCTCCTCTTTGTAAGACGTATATGTAAAACCCAATGAGTTTGAGAGGGCTATGGTTGCTGAGGGGTTGATTACACCAGCATATAGCCCTATTAGAAAGAGGATCAGACCTACTGCGACGACCTTAGACCTCAAGGAACTACACTACACCTCCTCAGCATCAAAGATTCGGTATTTATTGTTTAGGGGTTAAAGAAGGCTAGGGCTTCTTCAACGATCTTCTCCATATCCGCTGGGTTCGCTCTAAGCCTATGCCCAGCATTAAACAAGAGGAGCTTTTTAGGCTCTTGCGCCGCTTCATATAGCCTGTAAGCCTCCTCAACCGGTACCAACTCATCTAATCTGCCGTGCGCGATTACGATAGGTCTGGGCGCTATAGCTCTCACCCACTTTTGAGGCATATATTTTAAAGATTCGAAAATCACACGCTCTACAAAGTCAGGCCTCCTATCACCTCTTATTACACCAGCAGATAAGGCTCTTTCGAGGAGGGGCCTCACCGCACTTGGGTTGATAGTGTAGGGTGCGCTGCAGGAGACAACGCCTTTAATGTTAGGGTTGTTTGCTGCTACATAAATAGCCACCACACCCCCAGCGCTGAAACCGATTAGATACTGCTTGTAGCCCTCTAGCCGTGAAGACAGGTATCTTAGACACGCCTCTGTATCCTGAGCCCAGTTTGGGAGGCTAAAGTATCCCTCGCTACCACCTGTGCCTCTAAGGTTTATGAGTGCAGCCGCAACACCTCGCTTCGTGAAAAGAGATGCTAGCTCTAAGTAGCCCTTCTGCTCCACCGGTTCTGGTGTTGAAGGTAATCCGTGGAGGACCGCAAAGACCACATCCCTACCTTTTTCAGGTAGGCATAAGGTGCCTCTGACCCTGAAGCCGCAAACCAGCAGTTCGAGTGGTTCGGTGTGCAAGGTTAACGCTAAATAGGGGTGCCGGTGGTATTTAATTGTAGAGTTGGCTAGAGCAAGGCTTTCTGTTGTAGATGTTAATTTGTGCGTAGGCTGCCAATGCTGTATGTTCGCTTGCTCACGCAGATTCGGCTCAGCAGGCTTGGGTAAGACAGCGATCCTCGTACGCTCTGCTGGCGGTATAGAGCGTGGATTTGTGGTTCAAGTATGTAGAGCTTGTGAGGACCCGCCTTGCGCCGCCGTATGCCCCTCTGATGCGTTGAAACTTAGGCCTGGTGGTGGTGTGCTCCTTGAAGCAGCTAAGTGTATTGGCTGTAAGCTTTGTGTAGAAGCCTGTACTGTAAACGCGATTTTCTGGGATGATGAGTCGGATAAGCCTATGATATGTGTTCACTGTGGACTCTGCGCCCAAATCTGCCCTTATGGTGTGCTAGAACTCTCTAGAGGTGGTTGAGTTGATCGAGGGAGACCCTATTCAGAACGTCCTCTACATCGACCTCACTAGACGCAGATACTGGGTTGAGAAGAGAGCCGACCTCTTTCAGAAATATATCGGGGGCTCGGGCGTAGCCATAAAACTTCTTCTAGAGGAGTGTAGGCAGGGCACCGACCCCCTCAGCCCAGAAAATCCGATAATCTTTGCCGTAGGACCTTTGAACTGCGTTTTCCCGATGGCGTCTAAAACGGTAGCTATGTTCAAGTCGCCTCTAACAGGCAACTTGGGTGAAAGCCACGCTGGTGGTAGAAGCGGCATAGCGCTCAGATCAGCCGGTTTCGGCGCTCTAGTCATAAGAGGGGCGAGCGATACGCCGATCTACCTCTCCATATTCGATGGTAAAGTGAGTTTTAGAGACGCCAGAGCGCTGTGGGGTATGAGGAGCAGCTATACTGTTGGTAGGGTGATAAGGGAGAGGGAGCCTAAGGCTGGGCTCAGGACTATTATGAGAATAGGGCGGGCTGGTGAAAGGATGGTTAGGTATGCTTCCGTAATAACAGAAACCTATAGACACTTCGGCAGGCTCGGCCTCGGAGCGGTCTTCGGAAGCAAGAAGCTTAAGGCGCTGACCATCGCGGGCACAAACAACATAAAGGTTAGGGACATCAAAGCCTACAAGGAGCTATATCAAGAGATCTTTAAGTCTGAGATTACCGCACCAGCCCTAAAGAAGTACCACGACATCGGCACACCTATGAATGTGATGCCCCTAAACAAGCTACAAGCCCTACCAGCATACAACCTGAAGAGCGCGAGCCTAGATGGTGCAGAGCATATTTCGGGCGAAAACTTGGCTAAAAACTATTTGGGTAGGCGGGTTGCCTGCGGGCACTGCCCCATAAGCTGCATACACCTCGCAGCCTTGAGAGAGCCTTATGAGGAAGAGCCCTACTTCTACAAGACAACCATGATATCTTATGACTACGAGCCCATATACGCTTTAGGTAGTATGCTGGGCATAACTTCACCAGAAGGGCTTCTTAAGCTGATAGATGAGGTTGAGGCCGCTGGCTTAGATGCGATAAGCTGCGGTGTAGCTTTAGCTTGGGCTACAGAAGCTGTTGAGAGGGGGGTGGTAAGCAGTGGACCAGACGGCACAATAGTAAACCTCAGATGGGGTGATTACAACGCATACATAAAAGCCGTTGAATATATCGTGGAGCAGCCGAACGAATTCTACAAAGCCCTAGCACAAGGCGTCGAATACGCAGCAACAAAATACGGAGGCTTAGAGTACGCGTTAGCATTCGGCGGAAACGAGATGCCCGGTTACCACACAGGACCAGCTGCATACATAGGTTACTTGACCGGCGTAAGGCACAGCCACCTAGATAGCGCAGGCTACAGCTTAGATCAGAAGATGTTGGCATCAAAAGGTGAGCCAACACCCTCATCGGTTGCGAACACGCTGTTTGAGGAGGAGGCGTGGAGGCAGATCCTATCGAGTCTCATCGTCTGCTTCTTCGCTAGGGAAATCTATAAGCCCGAAGTGGTGCAGAGAGCACTAAAGGTTGTCGGCTGGGATCTGAGCTTAGACGATATGAGGAAGATCGGCTACGAGATTCTAGCTCTAAAGCATGAGTTTAAGCGGAGAGAAGGTTTCAAGGCGGAGGCGCTGCGCATACCCAAGAGGATATTAGAGACACCTACACCCTTTGGTAGGTTAGATGAAGCTTTCATAAGAGATGCTGTCAAAGAATACTTCGCCAGATTGCCTCACTCATCTAACCAACCTTAACCCAGACAAAGCCGTCTTCAACTAAGGTTTCGAAGACCTTTAGAGGGGCTGTGGCTGGCCCCTCTATTACTTTACCGCTCTCAGGGTCGAACTTAGATAGGTGGCAGCCGCAGACCAGATAACCCTTAGCCAACCAACCCTCACCTAAAGAGCAATCTCTATGCGTACATCTGGCTGATGTGGCAAACACTTTCTTACCAACTTTAACTAGTAAAACCTCTACGCCGTTTAAAACGAGAACCAGCGGCGAATTGTTTGAAAGCTTATCTTCTTCACAAGCTTTAACGAAACTCTCTCTCACCATATACGCTCACACAACCAGCCGAAGACGGGTGTAATAAGTCTTAACCACAATGTTCTGGTTAGGGTAAACCCTCTTCAGCCCACTAACCTTTTTTCATTTTTAGCCCTTTAAGAAGCTTACCGCTTCACTTTACAACCACATTTTCCATATCTTGCACAAATATAGACTTAAGTCGCTTATCCGCTAGATGAAGAAGCGTGTGGCGAGCTCTACGCTCTACCTCTCAAGAGAGGTTAGTGGATGCGGCTCCGCTACTAGGGTTTGCCTGAGCCCACTAGAGCGGGCAAATACTACCGGTGTTGAAGCGCTTCGGCGTAAAGAAGGCAGCCATATTCGGCTCACTAGCCAGAGGCGAGGAGGCAAAGAAAGGCTATGTAGACATCTTAGTCGAATTCGAACTTGGGAAGAGCTTACTAGACTTAGCAGGCTTAAAGATCGAACTCGAAGAAACCCTAGGCAGAAGGGTCGATGCCTTAACATACAACTCACTACACCCACAACTAAAAGATAGGATTCTAAAGGAGCAGAAGCCAATCCTATGAGAAAAGACCCAAAGATACTTATCGAACACATCTTTGAAAGCGTCAACCTTATCAAAGAACACGTAAAGTCCAGATACCAGGCTGGGGAAACGTTTTAGTCTAAGATCTACGCAGGTTTTGCGGGATGTCTGGTTGAAGTTCGCTGTGATCGTTGAGCGTGATGAAGACGGATACTACGTCGCTTCAGTTCCAGAGCTACCTGGCTGCCACACACAAGCCAAGACACTAGACGAGCTGATGAAGCGCATTAAAGAGGCTATCGAAGCATATCTGGAGGCTGAAGGTGTCGAACCTAGGCAAGGTGTTGAACTCATCGGTTTACAGTTCATAGAGGTTCCCGTTGAGCCTTAGACCTATATCGGCTAGGAAGGTTATCAAAGCTCTTTCTAAAGTAGGTTTCAGCGTCGTAAGGAGGCGTGGAAGCCACGTCGTCTTGAAGCACGAAGACGGCAGAGTTACGGTTGTGCCCATCCACGCAGGTGAAAGATCGGCAGAGGCCTACTTCTAAAGATAATCAAAGATGCGAAGCTGTCGAGAGAGGAGTTTCTAAAGCTGCTTAACGAGGTTTAGGTCTATGCCGATTTTAATGAAGCCCCTATAGTCTTTCTCTAATCCACTTCTCATATAGTATTCTGTCTGCTGGTCTTCTCACATTAGTGATCTTTTCTTCTGTTTTCGCCTCTTGGATTAGTGCTACTCCCTCTCCAACTCTTTGTGCTTCTAGCTTCTCCACTCTCCTCTAGCTCGCTTATCCTCTCTTCGTGGTCTATTAGAATTTCTTCTACTGTTTCCTCTATTAGCTGCTCTGCTCCTTCTCTGTATTCGCCTATTTTGAGGCTTTTGCGTGCTTCTCCAAATGCTCTCTTGCCTGATCTTTACACCTCATTACTTTTGGAAACAATATAGTAATAAAGAATTGGCTCTCTTAAAAGATTTTTTGACCCGCCCACAAGGAAATTATTGTTCCGGTAAGAGACACCAATGGCATATGAATAGAGTTTTCGCTATTTTTCTATTATAATTAATACATCGACTTTACCGGTGGCAACTGAAAAACCGTGCGATTTGTTGTAGTGAGGATGTCGCATTTATCTTTTTGTGGAGCCTTCGAGAGTTTCTTTGGGTAGCTGAGTTCTCTAGCCGTAATCAAATGTGAGCTTCTGTTTGAGGAAACCTAACCTCACGATAAGCTGAAGAGAAGCCCCCAACGC
>Ga0272445_1003085_pt1 | contig 10662 bp, 9 predicted proteins | sample YNPCB0031_FD_194404 | JGI IMG/M metagenome (GOLD analysis project Ga0272445, IMG submission 194404) | Hot spring sediment microbial communities from Yellowstone National Park, WY, United States - YNP-CB-003-1 | ecosystem: Environmental > Aquatic > Thermal springs > Hot (42-90C) > Sediment... | reverse complement strand
GTTACTGAACGTCCTTAAGCCCGATGGAGCCCCAAGGGGCGATGCGAGAGAAGAAAGATGAGACGATGAAACCCATATAGGAGCTGAACCCCTCCAGGTATGTCACTACTACTCAAGCCACATCATTGAACCAGGAACACTACCCGCAGTTCACTAAAGCTCGCACTACTAAAATTCCAAGAACAGAAACTTAAAGCATAAATCAGGTATTGCTGTAAATTGTGTTAGTGAGGACTGGGAGCTTTGGGTAAGTACAGGAGGTATAGGAGAGTTAAAAAGAAAAGGAGGAGTATAAAAGAGTTGATGACTGTGCTAGGGATCTTAGTGGCTATAGCTTACTTGCTTACGGCTCTCCACGTGTCAATACCTGTGGCAGGGAATTTCCTAGTTTATTCCGTATCTGGTACGAAGACAATAAATGTAACGCTCTTTCGAGTTAAGTACATAGCTCCTCCAGAGACCGGCAATAAAACAGTTGAGGTCTACGTAGATGGAAAGTCCGTAACGTTCCAGATCCCTGAGGGTAAGGAAGGATACACAATATACTTAAATAAAAGCAAACTAATCGAAGTGAATCAAGAAAGAGTACAGACCCAAATAACTGTTCCCAGCGCAGTAAGCAACTTAACGTACCCCGGACCTCCACTTAATACAACATATATCGGAAGATCTGAAGATTACATAGTCTCGCACTACCCGTATGAGTTACACTTTATATTCACAATACAACTATGTAATGTCACAGCCGACGTCAGACCTTCTGGTGTCGCTGTGGACGAGCTCAAGCTCGAATACATTTCTGGGGAAGATAGACCTAAGGAAGAAGTTCTTCTCAGGTGTAATGATGATGGCTGTAGGGGATCGCCTCATTCACGCTGTATTCTCTCATATAACGTGACATCTAAGCTTACATACCTCGGAATATTCAAACTCGATTACATGAACGGTAAAGCTAGCCTCAGATTCCTCGATAATCCGTGGATCCCGATAGCTCTGTACATCGTAACGATGATCTCTCTTTACATATCTTTGAAGAAATTCTACCGCATGAGACAACCTTAGGTTACTGTTTCAGGTTTGCGTAAGGGAGTTCGGCTCTTATACAGGTTCACATGGTTTGATGTCATCGCCTCATTTTTCCTTCCCCCGCATCACTCCTTAGGGCCTCATCCGCCTTAGGGGCGTTGAGGGCCTCAACAATAGGCTCTCCACCCCTCATAGGGTAGCTCACACATCCATACAGGATTGGAAGTTTATGAAGCTATTTACGTAAATCTCTACAAAACTATATGAAAACAGCAGCCCCAATTATTAGCTTTTGAGCTCCTTAATTTTAGGGAAATAAGTTATGTCTGAGTCTCAAGGGATGATAACTTTTCTTTAACACACTCCTCAACGCAACTATAAAACGCCTCACCAGAAAATCCACGTTCAGAACACTCCTCTCGACAGACCCTAACTATGTGTGTGCGGGTGTGTGAATCAGCTGGAGTCCTGCTTAGCGGCCCCATCATTAACCTCTCTTCACTCTAAGGAAGTAGTGCTTCTATCAGCAAACTCTTCTTGCTTGCTGTCTTGAGGTCTATCTCGACTACAGCCACGGTCTGAGGAGGTAATTCTTCTACTTTTTCCCTACTTAGATAATGCTGCAGAGATGATGAGAAGAATGTGTGTAGTTCTCCGAAGTTCTCTGTAAGGATCTTGTAGTACTTGAAGGCAGTGGGGTTATTCATTCTACTCTCTGTTAGATAGAAACTTATGGATGTTATTATCCTACTATCGTCATAAAGTATGATTAGAGTGTTCATAGCCGACTTCGTATATCGAGCAACGTTCTTAAGAGCTTCGACCAGCTCTCTCGTACTAACGCCTGATAGTGCCCTGTATATGTACTCCCCTAGATAGAACGTGTCGGTTATATCGGTAATCCTACCTATGCCAAGATCTCTTGACAGAGCCTCGGAATCCATAAGCCCGTTATGGGCTAGCCACATCTCAAAACCCTTCCAGCTGAAGTGCAGTGGGTGAGTATTCACCACCCTAGCAGAGCCTTCAGCTAACTTACGTGAGTGCGCTATAACCGACATTAAGGAATACCTTCTGAGCAAGTTCTTCAGGTGGCTCAGACCCTCATGGTCGTGAAAGACAGGTAAGGTAGTTCTATAATGCTGGGAAACCGATTTTCCACTCTCATCTACACCTACGACAGCGTAGCCCCATCCATCGTCATGGCTTCTGCAAGTCTTAGAATCTGAGAGCTCCGTCAAGTACGGGTCACATCTACTAGCCTCCGCGAAAGCATCTATATACTTAGAGTAATCGCCTAAGCCTTTACCCACTAAAGCTAGAAGCCTGCACATACTGCTTCCACATACTGGTTCAAATCCCGCAAAAGCTTATAAAGTTTTGTGCCAGCCGTTTGTCCCTAGATGCTCATCCTTATTAGTTCATGTTTATTCGTTGCATCTAGGGACTTTCTCCTCGCCCACCCCTTCACTGGTAGCACTGCTACCTCTAGGGCAGGTTCATCGGGCATCGGGGTGGACGGCATGCACCCCTCTGGAGCTGCCACACCGGTTTATCGGGGCATAGCCCCCTCATCCACACCAACAACAGACAGAATCAAAGCTTATAAACCTAACTCCTAATCAACAACTACGAAACAGCCCCTAAATCTCAATTATAAAAGCTGGCCTCCTCCCGGCCCTGAAGGGCGAGGACTTCAGTTGTGAAGGACCTATATCGCAAAATTAAAAATACCTTATTGTTTAGTTTTCAGCTTCTCAGTGCTTTAGAGTTTGTTAACTCTTCTTTTTGCTTCCCATGAAAACGTATACTGTAGTTCCGCAGGTTGGGCACGTCCCTCTAATGGCCCTTCTACCGTTCTTCAGTATCACTTCCTCAGGATTCTTCAGCTCTTTCTTTGCTCTGCACTTAACGCAGAACCCTGTTACCGTGCCTTTGACGGGACCTACAACCTGTGCCATGGGGCTTCCCTCACTACTTGGATCTCAAGAGAGCTTAAAAGACTTCTTCTACGCATGAGACACTAAGAGTACATTGCTCCCAGAACATGGATTATACATTTATGCGGCTAATCTACCGTCTGTGGGTACCGTGAGATGTATAGAGTAAGGGATGTATCACTCGCGCCACAAGGACTTAACCTAGTAGAGTGGGCTGAACGGCACATGCCGGTACTACTGAGAATTAGGTCTGAGTTCAAAAAAAGCAGACCTCTAGCTGGGGTTAGAGTCGGTGCTGTGCTACATGTAACGAAAGAAACTGCTGTCTTAGTTAGAACATTAATCGCGGGGGGTGCCGAAGTGTGGCTAGCTGCCTCAAACCCTCTGTCAACACAAGACGAGATAGCTGCGGCTCTAGCTACCGAGGGCGTTAAGGTGTTTGCTTGGCGCGGGGAAACCAGCGAAGAATATTTCTGGTGCATTGAGCAGATCGCCCGATCCAACCCTGACGTAGTGATCGATGATGGTGGGGACCTCCACGTGTTCCTCCATGAGAAAACCTCGGAAGTTGCTGAGAAAGTGATCGGAGGTACTGAGGAGACTACTACTGGTGTTGTTAGACTTAAGGCACTTGAGGGATCCGGTCTGCTTAAGTATCCGGTGATAGCGGTTAACGATTCCCGGACTAAGTACCTTTTCGATAATAGGTACGGGACCGGACAGTCGACATTCGATGGAATTATGAGGGCCACCAACATCTTAGTAGCCGGTAAGGTAGTTGTAGTAGCTGGCTATGGATGGGTGGGTAGGGGTATCGCTATGCGGGCTAGAGGGCTTGGTGCTAGGGTCATAGTCACGGAAGTCGATCCGGTGAGGGCTCTCGAAGCGGTAATGGACGGATTTGACGTTATGCCCATGTCGAAAGCTGCGAGGGTTGGGGACCTATTCATCACTGCGACAGGCAACATTGATGTGATAAGAGCTGAGCACGCTTTAGCCATGAAGGATGGAGCCATACTAGCAAACGCGGGGCACTTCAACGTTGAGATATCTGTCGGCGAAATAGAAAGTATCGCTGTATCAAAGAGAGCTATCAGGAATAATGTAACTGAGTACCTTCTTCCAAACGGGAAAAGAATCTATCTCCTAGCTGAAGGCCGGCTCGTAAACCTCGTAGCAGCTGAAGGCCATCCAAGCGAGGTAATGGATCTGAGCTTCTCTAATCAAGCCCTAGCAGTTAAGTACCTAGTAGAGAACCACAGTAAAATCGAGGTTAAAGTTCATAGACTGCCAGACGAAATAGATAATGCTATTGCTAGGATGAAGCTAGAGTCTATGGGCATAGAGATAGACACCCTTACCGAAAGACAGATAGAGTATCTAAGATCTTGGAAATAGAGAATACTTTTAACTCCAGCCCCTCGAGAGTTTCTAGCTTTAGCAACGCATGGAAACTCGTTTAAATCTACGGCTAGATACTAAACGAAGAGGTGCGAGCAGAAAGCTAGGAAGTAGGAGGGTGCTGATATTGGATGCGGAGAACGTGGTGAGTAAGTACTACAGGATAATTACGTTTTCTCCGGGCAAGCGGTTAGTAGCTGTATCCCTCTTAGCTACTGTCCTGGTGATTTACTGCCTCGTCGTTACTATACCATCTGATGATGTGCTAACTTACTTCATGAATTTGTCTGTGTATTTAGTAGAGTCCCTAGCGATCGTGATGCTTCTCTTTCCACTTAAGCTTACACGGGTTTTTAATCTACGGCGCATAATTAACTTCGTAACAGCAATACTTTTACTGACATTACCAGCTGAGGTAGTGCTGAGTCGGTTAGGTAACATCAGGGGTTTAGGGCTTACTGCTGCCTCAGGTTTATCTCTTCTCATATTATCGGCTTTTTATGGTATGATGGTGGCTGTTCTGATCTCCCTAGCTATATCCACTATAGCCCCAATGTGCGGAAGCTTTGTACTGAGCCACGGTAAGGTCGGTTCTATCCTCGCCATACTCTCCGCGAGCCTCATATCGCTTAGCATAGGGCTAGTAGCGCTTGTTATCATTGAGCGCCTTGGTAGGAAGAAGGGGGTCTCACCGTTAAACTCTTTAAGAGCGTTTATGAGGGCTTGGCTGGTGGGGGAGCAAAACCTCTTAGAGAATCTCATGCTTAACCTAGGAGTAACAGATAAAGTCAAAGTTAAGACTATAATTCTAAAAAGGGAGGAGGGAGAGCCAATAGTACTGGTGTTCCCGAGCTTTCATTTCGGTCCTTTTAGAAACATAGGTTCCGCAAGGTTTCCGTACCTACTGGAAGATAGCCTTGAGCCTAGCATGAAGGTGTTCGTCTTCCACACACCATGCTCCCACGAAAGAAACCTAGCTACATCTTCCAGGAGTCTTGAGATAGCTAGATCAGTAGCATCTTCAATAGCCAGCTACTATACGCAGATCGTAGAGCACAGAATGTGCAAACCCCTTACCCTGAGAAAGGGGGAGTGGGAGGTGTTTGCTCTAAGAGGCCCAACTATGCTAGCTACCTTCCTGACTAATGTCGTCAGAGGGAATGATGATCTGCCTTACGCCGTTTGGGAAAAAACCGAGGAGATTCTGGACAAAAAGCCGTGGCTAAACCTAGTAGCAGTCGCGGACACTCACGCCCTGAAGGGGCCCCCATACGAGAACATAAACGAGTTCTCACATATTATAGAGTCCCTGAAAAACGGTGAGGCATGTAATGAGGAGGAGTTCTATGTGGGTTACGGTGAGACCGAAGGACTGAGTTGCCCAGAGCTTTGCTACAACAAAGTTAAGGTTTTATCACTCAGGTTCGGAGAGGATAGATACGCACTAGTATATCTATATGGGAACAACGTAGATCCTCTCACTAGGGAGAAGATAGTAACGCACCTGAAGAATTCAGGCTACAGGGATCCTGTAGTCGTCACCCCAGACGACCATAGCTGTGCGGCATCATTTAAAGCTAGACCCTACTATGTAGTTGCCGATTGCCCACATCTCTACGAAGCAGTCGTTGAGGCAGCTAGGAAAGCCTCCGAGAGCGAATCTAGGGCTTCGTATGCAACCATAGAGCACGTATTTCACGATGTTGAACTCGCTGGTCATAACATATGGAAACTGACCGAGATGATCGATGAGTTGGGTAAGCTGGCAACTAGGGCTGTTATATCTGTTATAGTCTTCACAAATGTTCTAACCGCGTTAACTCTTTTAAGCTTCTAGGCAACACACCGTGGGAGCCTTGAAGTACGTTGCAATAATTAAAGACCCTATTCACGGGTACATAAAGCTATACGAGCACGAAAAATGCTTAGTGGATACCTCCCCTATTCAAAGGCTTAGAAGAATTTCTCAGCTTCCTACCTCTCAATACGTCTACCCGTCGGCAACACATACACGCTTCTCACACTCTCTTGGAGTAATGCATGTTTCTGGGGTGTTTGCAGAGAACATCTATTCCGATGAGGATGATGTAGGGAACTCAGAAAAGAGTAGGCTGATCGTGTTAGCAAGGCTTATAGGTCTTTTACACGATGTGGGTCACGGTCCTTTCTCACACACGTTCGAAGACCATGTTCTGTTCCCCCGTGGTTTAAACCACGAAGTTGTGGGCGGTAAAATATTGAGGGAGCACCCGGAGGTAGTTAGATGCTTTGAGAGATGTATTGAGAAAGAATTTGATGTTAGCATCGAACAGGTCTCTAAGGCTATAGAGTCACCTGTCTTGGAGACCTGGCCATTCCGCTCCAAGGTAGGCAATATCAATGAGATCTCTCTGTACTACGTTATTAAGGGACCTTACAGTGCTGACATAATAGACTACCTACTCAGGGATTCCTACTTCACGGGCGCCAACTACGGGCTCGGACTTGATTGGACGAGACTTGCTTATCACTCCAAGATAGTTGGTGACTCCATAGTGTTAGAGTACAAGGCCCGAGATGTCTTAGATCACTTGCTTCTCGCTAGGCTATACATGTTTAAAACCGTCTACTACCACAAAACTTCAAGAGCCTTCGATAAGGTCCTAGGAGCAATCCTCCAGAAATCTGAGCAAGTGCTGAGGATCCCGGAGGCGCTGGAGCAGCCAGAGCTTTACACAGAGCTAGACGATGGTTTTGTCCTGGCGAACCCTGAGGTTAGAAAGCTTGAGGAGGTCAAGTACATACTTAACCGTATAGTCCCTTATAAGCTAGTTTATGAAATAATACAACCACTAGAGAAAGTCTCCTCCGCTTTAGTGAAGGTAGGAAAAAGCTTGATAGAAGGTATAATAAAGGACGAGTTCAGTAAGCTTACCGGGACATCAGATGCTGAAGCTATATTCGTTGATAGTCCAAGACTGCCGACCAACCCCATGTTTGAAGAATCCGAGATAAACATACTTAAACCAGATGGATCTATAACCAGGACCCCGATAAGAGAAACTGTAGCTGGTATAATGCCGCACGAAGTAAATTTCTTCCGCGTATACCTTCACAGAAAGTACGTAGACTACCTAGACAAACTGAGATCCCGTGTAGTTACTCTATTCGGCAGCACCGACGAGATGAGACCATTTTACTGAAATAACCTCACCAAAACCCCGGAAATCTCCACACTATTCCTACAAATCACTGCCGAAATCCACTGAAGTTTAGTAGAAACGATGTTGTTAAGCATATGTTCTAGTTGATGTGTTTATGGGTTTGGTTATTATTTTATTTCGAAAGATATGTTCCGCGACATCCTGAAGGTATTTAAGAGGATGTGGAGTTATGACAGTAATCCGCACACCTACAGGAGCCGAATTCCAACAAGAGGTGATTTAGATCGTAGCTAGCTAATAGTTTTTAGTCTATACGGTTCCTAGGGTTATGGAAATTGAGATGTCTAGCTATCTGAGGAGGGGGCTGATAAAGAATCGGGACACCCTAGCTAGGAGTAGGTTACACCTAGATGTCCTTGAGATCCTTGAAGTCGGGCTTGCTGCGGCGGATCCAAGGAGCGCTGTTAGAAGATTTGTTTCGTTGAGAGGGAATCTTCTATGCCTTCAAGAAGTTTGCTCTAAACTTAGTGGTGAAGTTCATGTTGTAGGTTTCGGGAAGGCTGGAGCGGGTATGGCCTTAGGTTGTGAAGACTCTCTGGGGGATATCATCGCTGGTGGCGTAGTTATAGTCCCGACACTAGACGTCCCCGAGAGGCCAAAGAAAATAGAGCTAGTTGAGGGAGATCATCCGATACCTGGAGAGAAAACTCTTAAGGCGAGCCAGGCACTGGTCTCATACGTGCGGGAGAACGTAAAAGAGGGTGATGTGGTGATCGTTCTGATTTCTGGTGGGGGGTCGGCCCTTTTTGAGATACCTTATCCCCCTCTGACATTAGATGATGTGGCAATAACTACACGTAATCTTATGAAGGCAGGTGCTGACATAATTGAGCTCAACACTGTCCGCAAACATATTAGCCTCGTTAAGGGTGGAAGATTCCTGAGGTTTCTTGATAAGGCTAATGCTGTGTTCTCTCTAATAGTGTCTGACGTTGTTGGCGACCCTCCGGAATTCATCGCCTCAGGACCTACGGAGGCCGATACCACTACTTTCAAGGATGCCTATGAGGTTCTCCAACGAAGAAAGATATGGGACCAAATACCTGATAGAGTCAGGAACGTAATACTCATGGGAGTTAGCGGGGAGGTACCGGAGACATTAAAGCCGGGAGATAGGCTTCTCACTAGAGTTAGGAACTTCATTGTAGCGAGCAACTCGATATCCCTCGAGAGGATGAAGGCTAAAGCAATAGAGCTTGGATATAAAGCGATGATACTGACATCTATGATGGTTGGAGAAGCTAGAGAGATAGGTAAGTTCCTTGGAAGTGTAGCTAGGTACTTCGCGAAGTATAAGGATCCAGAGGAAAAAATAATAATACTTCTAGGTGGAGAAACCACTGTCACAGTTCAGGGTAGCGGTATTGGAGGTAGGAACCAGGAACTCTGCGTGGGGTTCTCGCTATCTACTCGAGGTATGAGCAATGTCGTACTAGCATCTATAGGTACAGATGGCATAGATGGAAATAGCCCGGCGGCGGGAGGGATATGTGATGGACACCTAGTAAACGAAGCTGTAGAGTTAGGCATGGATCCGCATAGATATCTACTCAACAACGATACGTACACCTTGCTTAGCTCTTTGGGGAGAGCTGTAGTAACTGGTCCTACCGGTACAAACGTTAACGACTTAGTAGTGATTGCTGTGGGGTAGGGATGCTTCTTGAACCTCGTCGATGTAGTACTAATAGTGAGTTTTTCTCCTTTAATACTCACCTTATTTATTCATACTATCTATATATTGTCTAGTTCTTATAACAGAGAAGAGAGGAACAGCCTAAATGCACGCTCTCCTTCTAGAGCAAAAAGTATGGGCATCGTCGTACCCGTAAAGAACGAGCCTATAGAACTCGTTCGCGGTTGTGTAGCTTACTTAGACAGAGTGTTGAAAGACTTAGATCGAGACATCGCCCTCTACATAGTATCCGATGATGACGAGAAGTACGTGGACAAGCTTAGAAACTCACTTAAAGGTTTAGAGCTGAGATTGCCAGTAGTCGTCGTAAGAAGAGGTGGTCCGGGGGGCCGTGTAGCGGCATTGAATTACGCTCTCTATGATGTCGTCAAGGAGGAGTTGATGGTTATTCTCGATGTCGATGCTCGCCCAAGTAGGGAATTCTTTGAGGGGCTCTTAGAATGTTCTGAGCATAGTGATGTGTGTGTAGGTCATTGGGTGGGGTACTGGACTGTAGGTACTCGAATAGCGAGAGCATTAGCGTTCTCTACGGATATTGCGGCTACAGCTCTCTATAAAGGTAGGCAGTCTTTAGGCCTTCTAGTGTTCCCTCTTGGTTCAGGCACACTATTCAAGACTAATGTCCTGAAAGCTGTTGGAGGCTGGGAGCATGGCACTCTCCAAGATGATGTGATAATAGGGATGAAGCTTCACGGCGCTGGCTATAGAATCAGCTACTCGAGCAAAGCCATAGTGCGGGTACTTGTTCCCTCATCTTACAGGGCATTCAGGATCCAGCAACTTAAGTGGGCTTATGGGGCCCTGGAGAGCCTTAAATATAGCTTCAAGTATTTGAGTAGGAAAACAGGATTCCTTAGGTCTCTAGAGGCAAGACTTTATACCCTCCAGTACCTGCCCGCAATAACCACCTTGCTAGCCTCAACGATTATTCCTGCCTTAGCAATAGCTCTCTCCACTGACGTCACTTTCCCCACACTCGTTATCGCTGGAATAGTGCCAACTATCTACACATTGAGCATACTAAAAACCTTTAGGCAAAAATATGGCTCCAGCATCAGAGTCCTCAGGATATTAGGGACGACATCAGCCATAGGCCTCGTAGTGGCCCCGGTAGTCGCTAAGGGAGTAATCTTAGGAGTACTAGGGAAAAAACTAAGAGCACCGGTGACCCCCAAAGGACTTAAAGACCGAGAAAACTATAGGGAATATCTCGAGGAATACCTAACAGCAATCTTCTCAGCCGTTTTGGGGTTAGTCTCACTACTTAAAGGTCTCTACATAGCATCAATTCTAGGGCTACTTCCGTTAGTGGCCTTGGCATACACGTTCTTAAGGGCCGCTAAAACAAGCCCAACTACAGATAGCAAGTAGCAGGAATCAACGGAGAAAACTGTCC